>Ga0070732_10000577_pt1 | contig 22464 bp, 23 predicted proteins | sample Coa_R1_5_FD_66449 | JGI IMG/M metagenome (GOLD analysis project Ga0070732, IMG submission 66449) | Surface soil microbial communities from Centralia Pennsylvania, which are recovering from an underground coalmine fire - Coalmine... | ecosystem: Environmental > Terrestrial > Soil > Unclassified ... | reverse complement strand
CCGCCGCTCGCCGGCGCCGCTGCCGGCTTGGCACTCCCGGCCTGCGCCAGCGCATCGAGCGGGCCGGCCTGGCCGGAGGCACCGGCGTACGGGCCGAACACGAACGGCGTCTCGCCGCCGGCCTTGAGCGCGGCCAGCGCCTTGCGCGAGGTCTCGGCGAAGGTCTGGCCGGCGTAGTTTTCCGGATCGTTGCTCGAGTAGAGGAGCGTCATGCGCGTCGACTCCTCGAGGTCCTCGCGCCGCACGTGGCGCGGCCACTTGAGGCGTGCGGCGATCTCCTCGACGCGCTGGTTGCCGGGCGAGCTCATGCGCACTTCGTACCCCAGGCCGTCGGCACCCACGGCGGACAGGGTGAAGTGGTCCTCGGTGTCCATGTAGCCGAAGCTCTGGCCGCCCGTCACGACCGTGGCGAAGACGGTGCTGGTGATGACGAGCCCCGGCACCGGCTTGACGTCGGCGGCCTCGAGCGCGAGCGCTCCGGGGACCGCCCCCAGCGCGAGCCACACCCCGGCGAACGCGCGGCGCATGTCCTTTAGTCCTCCGCGCCCGGGGCCTTTTCGGTATAGCCCTGCGGGATGGCGAACTTGTCTGCCGGCAGGGACTGCGACTGGGCGGAGCTGAGCGTGTGCACCTCTGTCGCGCTCGATACGAAGTGCCAGCTCGCCGGGAAGCCGCCCAGCTTGCCGAGCCGGGTGAAATGCTCGGCCTGCTTCGCCAGCTGCGGGACACCCGCGGTCAGCTGCTCGGCGGTCGCGATGGCCTTCTTCATTGCCGTGTCGAGTTCGGCGCCCGCGGGCAGGCTCGAGGCGGCCACCACGCAGTATTCGGCATACGGCTTGCCGTCGCGCTGCTCCTGCCACACGCGGCAGGCGTACTGCCCGGCGTGATCGCCGCGCCCGGCATCGCTGAAGGTGAACTCCGTGTGCGCCGCCTTCTGGCGCATCTGCGCCATGCGCGCCTCCATGACCGCGCGCTTGTCGGGCGGCAGGTTGGCGAGCATGGCCTCGAGGCGGGCGTCGCCGCCGCCGAACAGCTGCTTGAGGGCGGCCTGGTCGATGCGGGTGAAGGTGCGTGCGCGTGGGTCGATCTCCCAGATCACCCCGTCACGCACCACCTCGATGCGCGTGACGCTGCCGCGCGTATCGAGTGAATCGATGCGCAGCATGCCGTCCTGCGCGTAGTAGACCTCGTTCGGCACGGACTTGCCGGAGTCGTCCTTTGCATCCACCTTGAGGACGGCGCCGGCCTGGGCGCCGGCGCTGACCAGCGAGGCGAGGAGCATCACGGTGAGGCCACGCATGCGGTTCTCCCTTCACGGCCGGGCGCGCCCGGCTCCGGTTCAGATCTTGGCGGCGATCGCCGCGATCAGGGCCTGCGCGCGGGCCCGGTCGACGAACATGCTGTTGACCGAGACCTGCACGTCGCGCTTCACGATCACGAAGTGCATGCCGTTGTTCGAGACCGACTCGGCCGGGTCGGGCGCGGCCGCGGCTGCCCCGGGGTCGGCCTGCTCGTGGCTGACCTGCTCCGGCTCGGGCAGCGGATGGCCCATCGACTTGGTGACGTCTGCGGCAATCTGGCCGACGGCCGCCCCGCCGATGCGGTTCACGTAGCGGTCTGAGCGCCAGTCGGCGTAGCCGCCGCGCCAGCGCAGCTCCACGTCGTAGACCTGCGGCGGCGTGCCGGCCGAGGGCAGCTGGTACTCGCACCCGCTCTTGCTCGGCTTGGGGTCGGAGGCGAGCTTGCCCAGGATCGCCTCGACGTCCGCACGCGCCAGCATGGAGCAGACTTCCACCGGCTGCGGGCGCGTCTTGTCGAGGGCCTTGGCGGCCGCGACACCCGCGCCGCCATCGATCCGCAGGGGCTGGTCGATGCGCTTGTAGGCGCTGTCGACCAGGCCCGCCGCCTGGCGCAGCGTCGCCGTCGAGGCGGTGAAGTCCATGGTGATCAGCTGATCGCCGCGCAGCGCCAGGAAGATGCAGCAGTTCATCGGCATGAGCGAGGCCTCGTCCCACTCGCCCGCAAGCTCGGTGCCGTCGTCGAGGCGGAAGTTGCGCTTGGCGTTGTGGGCGATATCGGCGCTGCCGCCGCCGCTCTTCATGAGGCCCTTGACCATGCCGGTCATCGAGTAGGCCTGCGTGCCGCCCTCGTAGGTGACATCGAGCGCGATGTAGCGGAAGCCCGCCGTCTCGTAGATGCAGGTGTCGCCGTCGGGTGTGGGACTGACGGTGCCGTTGCCGGAACGGTAGGGCGGGACGGCGAGTGGGGCGCCGAGGACCGCCTCGACCTCCTTCGGCTCGAGAAGATTGCAGGGGTCCTGCTTGTCGAAGTTCTCCTCGGCGACGGGCGAGGTCGCGAAGGGCGGCGGCGCCTGCGCGCTCGCCGGCGCGGCCTTGTGGCTGCAACCGAGGAGCGCGCCGCCGATGAGGGCGGCGAGGCCTAAGGCGAGTGATCCCCTGATCTGGCCCGGCATGCTGTGTGCCTCGTTTTTGAGCCGGCGGAGTAGCTTAGCCAAGATGCCTCGCTCGCGCCACAGCGTGCGCGGCGGCCCACGCGCGCGCGGATTACGCGCGCGCCCGCTGCAGCCGCGGCCGCGCGGGGCAGGGTTCGAGGCGCGGCCGGCGCGGCGCCGCGCTGCGCGATCCGCCCGCCAGCGCCGCCCGCAGCGCCGCCACGCCGCGACCGATGTCCTCGAGGTCGGCGGCGCCGTAGCCGATCACGAAGCCGGCGCGGGCAGGACCCAGGTAGTAGCGGCTGAGCGCGTGCAGGCGGACGCGGCGGGCGAGCAGGGCCTCGCTGACCGCGTCGAGGTCGGTGTCGGCGCGCGCGAGCGCCGCCACGTGCATGCCGCAGTAGGAGGGCAGGGGCTCGAGCCAGGCGCCGAGCTCGCCGCCCAGCAGCTGCAGCAGGCGCTCGCGCCGCACGCGGTAGATCTCGCGCATGCGGCGCACGTGGCGCGCCAGGTGGCCGTCGCTGATGAAGCTCGCGACCGCGAGCTGGATCGGCACCGAGCAGTGCCAGTCGAGGGCGTTCTTGGCGGCGGTCAGTGCCGGCAGCGCCCAGGCCGGCGCGACCACGAACCCGAGGCGCAGCGCGGGCAGCATGCACTTGGAGAAGGTGCCGACGTAGAAGACGACGTCGGCCGAGTCGGCGGTGCGCAGCGCCGCCAGCGGGCTCCCCTCGAAACGGAACTCGCCGTCGTAGTCGTCCTCGATCAGGACCGCGCCGCGACGGCGCGCGAATTCGATGAGCGCCTGGCGCCGGCGCGGCGACAGGCTCACGCCGAGCGGATACTGATGCGAAGGGCACACGCAGATGACGCCGGCGTCCGGCGGCAGTCGCTCCACCACCAGCCCCTCGGCATCGACCGGCACCGGCACGATGCGCGCGCCCGCGGCCGCGAACGGCACGCGCAGCGGTGGATAGCCCGGGTCCTCGATCGCCACCACGGTCCGGCCGGCCGTCACCAGCACGCGCGCCAGCAGGTCGAAGGCCTGCTGCGCGCCACTCGTGACCAGCACGTCGTCGCTGTCGCAGGCGACGGCGCGCGTCAGCGCCACGTAGCGCGTGATGGCGCTGCGCAGGTGATAGTTGCCCTGGTGGCCCTGCGGACTCTTGTAGTCGGCCGGGTTGCGCTCCAGGCTCCGCAGCCGCCGCGCGTTCATCTGGCGGAAGGTCTCGAACGGAAACAGGCTTGCGTCGACCAGTCCCGGGCGCAGCTCGACGGCGCGCGCGCCGTCCGCCGCGGGCGGACCCTGCGTGCGCTCGCGCCAGAAGCCGATCGCGCCGGCGATGTCGGGGCGCTGCCAGAACTCGTTCAGCGGGTACGCCGCGGCGCCGGCGGGCGCCGGCCGGCGCGCCGGCGCGGGCCGCGGCGCCACGTAGGTGCCCGAGCCGCGCCGCGAGACCAGGTAGCCTTCGCAGGCGAGCTGCTCGTACACCGCGGCCGCGGTGTTGCGCGAGACGCCCAGCAGGCGCCCCGCCTGGCGCGTCGCGGGCAGCTTGCTGCCGGGCGCGAGACGGCCCGCGGCGATCGCCTTCTTCAGCTGCGTGCCGAGCGCGCGCGCGGCCCCGCCGCGTGCCGCCGGCAGCTGCAGATCGATCTCGAACAGCGCATCCATTGCCTTTCGACTCCTGCCAGTGCTGGGCAAATTTTCCCGGAGGTGGCCCTTCGGCGGAAGGCGTACCCGGTGCTTACTGGTCTCACCCGGGTCTCCGCTGGTCGCAGTGGCTGCGGCGGTGGTTGCCGGCCCGGGGGAGAGCCAACGCAATGAGCATGTTGAAGACCCTGGGCGGCACCCTGAGCGCCGTCGCCGCCTGCGCCGCCGTGCTGGCGGCCGACACGCCACCCGCGGCGCCGGCCGTACGTGATGGCGCGCACGACTTCGATTTCAACTTCGGTGTCTGGAAGACCCACATCCGGCGCCTCAAGGAGCCCCTGTCCGGCGCCAGGGACTACGTCGAGATGAACGGCACGGTGAGCGTGCGCAAGGTGTGGGGCGGGCGCGCGCAGCTCGAGGAGATCGAGGTGGATGCGCCGGGCGGCCACTGGGAAGGGCTGACGCTGTTTCTGTATGACCCCAAGGCGCATCAGTGGAGCCAGACCTACGTCGGCAGCGCCGACGCCACGATCACGCCGGGCATGATCGGTGAGTTCCGCGACGGGCGCGGCGAGCTCTACGGCCAGGAGCCCCTGCACGGCCGCACGGTGCTGGTGCGCGGGGTCTGGTCCGACATCAAGCCCAACTCCCACCACTTCGAGATAGCCTACTCGCAGGACGGTGGCCGCAACTGGGAACCGTCCTTCATCGCCGATCTCACCAGGCTGCAGCCGTGAGGCGCGCGGGCCCTGCCGCCGCGCTGGTCCTGCCGGCGTCGCTGTGCCTCGCGGCGGCGCCGGTCGCCGGCCACGATGGCAGCCATGACTTCGACTTTGATTTCGGCACCTGGCAGACCCACTCCTCGCGCCTGATGCATCCCCTGAGCGGGGCGCACGACTGGGTCGACATGGACGGCATCACGGTGGTCAGCCGGGTCTGGGGCGGGCGCGCCAACCTCGCCGAGTACCGCGCCGAGGGTGCGGCGGGGGTGGTCGAGCTCCTGGCACTGCGCCTCTACGACCCGGTGAGCCGGCAGTGGCGCATCGATTTCGCCACGCCGAACGGCGGGGTCCTGGGCGCGGTGCCGGGCGTCGGCGCGTTCCACGACGGACGCGTGGACTTCTATGACGAGGAGAGCATCAGCGGCCGCGCCGTGCTGGTGCGCTTCTCGCTCTGGGGCGTCACGCACCAGGAGGCGCGTTCCGAGCAGGCGTTCTCCGCCGACGGCGGCAGGACCTGGGAAGTGAACTGGAAGACGCGCTACACGCGCATCGGTCCCTGAAAAACATACTCCCCGGCACACCGGTGAGGCGGTGTGCCGGGGAGCGGCCGCGTCCCTGCGGCGACCTCTACACCGTCACGGCGACAGGTCGATGCGGCCGTAGCTGCCGTTCACCTCGCCGTTGGTGCCGGCGGCGAAGAACAGCGTGTTGTGCGGCTGACCGGCGGCGTCGTTGCCGAAGGCGATGCCCCACAGGCCGGGCACCGCGAACGGTCCGCCGGCCGTGCCCAGGGCGCCCATGGCGGCACCCGAGTTGGGGTCGAAGGCGTTGATCTTGCCGTCGCCGAAGTTGCCGACCAGCAGCGTTTTGCTGAGCGTGCCGAAGTCGGCCGGCGCGAGCGCCAGGCCCCAGGGGGCGTTGAGCGCGCCGCCCGCCGCGACCAGCGTCTTCACGAACTTGCCGTTGGCATCAAAGATGTCGACGATGCCGAGGCCCGCGCCGTCGGTGTGCACGATGTTGGCCGGCGCCTGCTGCTTGGCGTAGGTGACGTAGATCTGCACCGCGCCGCCCGCACCGGTATTGAGCGCCTGGATGCCGAACGGGGCGTAGCCGGCCGGCAGGTTCGGATCCTGGAACGTGAAGCTGGTGGCACTCGGCGTCTGCTTGGTGAAGCTCGCGTTGAACACGTCCACCTTGTTGTTGTGGAAGTCGGTGGCGTAGAGGAAGTTGCCGCTGCCGTTGTTGGCGAGCGTCAGCCCCTTGTAGACCGCGCCGCCGGCGTCGGTGTACATGACCACCGCGTGGGTCGCGTCGACGCCCGGTGACCAGCCGGCGATCATGCCGCCCTCGCCGCTGAAGATGAACACGGCCGCGCCGGAATTGGCGCCGGCGCTGACGACGAAGTCGGTCGTGGTGTTGCCGACGATGCCGGTCGCGGCGAACGCCGCGCCGCCGCCCGCCGGCGGCAGCTGCACGATGAGCGGGGTGCCGGCCGGCTGCGGCACACCGCCGCCGTCATACAGCGTCGACGTGGCGCTGTGATTGTTGGCGACCCACACCGGCGCGCCGGTCAGGAAGGTGATGCCCCACGGGTTGACGAGGTTGGCGTCCACCGTGACCGCCCCGCCGCTGGCGGTATCGGCCACCAGGTTCTTGGCCGCGAATACGCTCGCGGCGGTCACCGTCAGCGTCACCGACATCTTGCTGGTGGAGGGTTCGGTGTAGGCGCTGCCCGCAGTGGTGCAGGTGAGCGTGTAGGTGTCGGTGCCCGCCGTGGTCGGCGTGACGACCATCGTGCCGCTGAGCGGCTCGTCGCCGCTCCACGCGCCGCTGGCGGTGCAGGTGGTGGCGCTCGCCGACCAGGTGAGCGTGGCGCTCTGGCCGGCGACGATGGTGCCCGGCTGCACGGTGAAGTTGATCGTCGGGGCGGGCGCGGCGCCCATGCTGCCGCCGCCGCCGTAGCCGCCGCACGAGGACAGCACCAGGACGAGGGCGGGAACGAAACTCTTGAACCGCCGCAGCGGCATTGTCTGGACAAACATAACGACACTCCCTCAAGGCGCAGGCGCACGCGGTGATCGCGGTGCCTTGTGCCGGGCCTTGCGGGTCATGGGTGGAAGTTCGGCGTGCGCCGGTTTCAGGCAGCGGGGCCGCGGAACGTGGAAATTTGCCGTGCGGCCGCGGGAACGGCGCGCCGGGTGCGCGCCGGGAAGCTCAGGGCTCGCGCAGCGGCGCGGCGCCGGCCGGCGCCTCCTCGTCGTCGTCCTCGCCGAGCGCCTCGGTGGCGGCACGCACCTGCGCCAGCGTGCCGCTGAGCGGGCTGGCGCGGGTGCGCGAGGCGCGCTCGTCGACGTAGATCAGCTCGTGCTTGCCGACCAGCACCACGTCGCCGTCGTTGAGGTAGTGGCGGCGCACGCGGTTGGACTTCACGTAGATGCCGTTGGTGCTGTTCAGGTCCTCGATGACGCACGAGTGCTCGGTGGTGATCACCTGGCAGTGGTGGCGGCTGATGAAGCGGCTGTCGATCTGCACGTCGTTGTCGGGGGTGCGCCCGACGATCAGCCGCCCGGGCCGCAGCGGCACCTCGCGCACCGTGCGTCCGTCGGTGGCGACCAGCACGTGGCCGAGCGCCCTCGGCTGCGTCTGCGCCGGTGCCGGCTGCAGCACCGCGGTGGCGGCATGGGTGGTGTGGGCGGCGTGGACGGCGCCCTGGATGTCCGGCCCGTGGCGATGCGGGCGCGAGTTATACGGCGTCCACTGCAGCTCCTGCACCGCGGTGGCGATGTCGATGCGCGTGACGACGGCACGGTCGGCGGTGAAGGCCGACATCATGGCGGTGTCGCACAGCGTGTTGACCAGGCGCGGCACGCCGCCGGTATAGCGGTAGATCTCCGGGAAGGTGTCGAGCGCGAACAGATCGCGGTCACCGGCGCCGGCCACGTCGAGGCGGTGCTGGATGTAGCTCTGCGTCTCGTTCTCGGACAGGGTCTGCAGGTGAAAGCGCAGGCGCACGCGCTGCGTCAGCTGCTCGAGCTCGGGCGCATCGAGCTTGGCGTTCAGCTCCGGCTGCCCGGCGAGGATGATGCGCAGCACCTTCTCCTTGGTGGTCTCCACCCCGGACAGCATGCGGATCTCTTCCAGGACCCGCATCGACAGGTTCTGCGCCTCGTCGACGATCAAGAGCACCTTGCGGCCGGCCGCGTACTGCTCGATGAGGAAGTTGTTGAGCGTGCTGATCAGCTCGCCCTTGCGCATCTTGAAGGGCGAGAAGCCGAACTGCACCAGCACGGTCTGCAGGAAGTCGATCGCCGACATCTGCGTCTGGTTGACCTGCGCCACCACCACGTCCGCCGGCACTTCCTTCAGGAAGGACTCGATGAGGGTGGTCTTGCCCGAGCCGATCTCGCCGGTGATCACCACGAAGCCGTCGGTGAACCAGATCGTCGACTCCATGTACGCCTTGGCGCGGGCGTGTTGTTTCGACAGGTAAAGGAACTGCGGGTCCGGGCTTAAGCGGAACGGCAACTCCTTGAGTTTAAAGGGTTCGAGGTACATGGCTGTTGGTCCGCAACCGATGTTACGGGATGCGAACGTCCACGGCCAAATCCCGCAGCAGACGCCGTGCACGAGCGTCGCGGCGTGCCGACGTCCCCTCCACAATGGTGCAGTGTCCGACCTTGCGCCCGGCGCGCGGCGCCTTGCCGTACTCGTGCAGGTGCACGCCCTCGAGCTTAAGTAGTGTGCCGCGCGGCGGCAGGCGGCCGATGAGATTCACCATGGCGCTGTGGCCCAAGGGCGTGGTGGCCCCGAGCGGCAGGCCGAGGATGGCGCGCAGGTGGTTCTCGAACTGGCTGGTGACGGCGCCCTCGATGGTCCAGTGGCCGGAGTTGTGCACGCGCGGCGCCAGCTCGTTGGCGATGAGCTTGCCGCGCCGCACGAAAAATTCGATGGTGAGGATGCCGCGGTAGCGGAAGTGCTCGAGCACGCGCGTCAGGTAGCGCGCCGCCTGGCGCTGCCAGCGCGATGGCCCGAACGGGGCGAGGGTCAGGCGCAGGATGCCCGCGCCGTGCACGTTGCCGCACAGCGGGTACACCGCGGTCGCGCCGCCGGCGCCGCGCGCGCCGATGATCGACACCTCGCAGTCGAAGTCGACCCACTCCTCGTACAGCAGCGGGGCGCGGCCGAGCTTGCGCCAGGCGGCCGCCGCCTGTGCGGCGCTGCGCACCACCGCCTGGCCCTTGCCGTCGTAGCCGAGGCGGCGCGTCTTCAGCACGCCCGGCAGGCCGATGCGGTCGAGCGCGCGCCGCAGCTCCTGCGGCGAGCCGACCGCGTGCCAGCGCGTGGTGGGGATGCCGAGCCGCTCGAACAGGCGCTTCTCGGCCACGCGGTCCTGGCCGGTGGCGAGCGCGGTGAGCGGCGGGCAGATGCGGCCGCGCCCGCGGCGCGCGACCGCCGCCAGCCCCGTCACCGGCACGTTCTCCCAGTCGAAGGTCACGACCTCGCAGCGGGACAGCAGCCGTGTCAGCAGACGCCGGTCGGTGAAGGCGCCGTGCAACTGCGGCGCCACCTGCCCGGCGGGTGCCTCGCGCGCGGGATCCAGGCACAGGAAATCCAGCCCCAGCGGATAGCCCGCCAATGCGAGCATGCGGCCGAGCTGGCCGGCGCCCACGATGCCGACGGTCATGAACGCGTGGGCGCGCGCGGGTCGGGGTTGCCGAGCACCCCGGCGGTCTGGCGCTCGCGGAACGACTCGAGCGCGGCGTTAATCGCCGGGTGCTTGTTGCCGAGGATGGCAGCGGCGCACAACGCGGCGTTGCTGGCGCCCGCGGCCCCGATGGCGAAGGTCGCCACCGGCACGCCGGCCGGCATCTGCACGATGGACAGGAGCGAATCCATGCCGCCCAGGCTCTTGGACGGCACCGGCACGCCGAGCACCGGCACGGTGGTCTTGGCGGCGGCCATGCCCGGCAGATGGGCGGCGCCGCCGGCGCCGGCGATCAGCACCTCCAGGCCGCGCTCGCGGGCGCTGCCGGCGTACTCGAACAGCAGGTCGGGGGTGCGGTGCGCCGACACCACGCGCACCTCGTAGGGCACGCCGAGCTTATCCAACATGTCGGCGGCCGACTGCATGGTTTCCCAGTCGGAAGCGGAGCCCATGATGATGCCGACCAGCGGCTTGCTGCCGGCGCGTGATTTGTCGGGCGGTGCGTTCAAGGCGGCATTGTAGCGAACAATGCCCGCAATGCGCGAAACAGCTCCCGCGCGGCACCGCCGCCGGCACCGCGCGTGCCGTGTTCGGCCCGTGCGGCCTCGATACGCCGCGCCCACTCCGCGCTGTCGATGTCAGGGTGCCAGCGCTGCAGTTCCGCCAGCGCCGGTGCCCCTTCCGCGAGCAGCCGCGCGCGCCAGGACTCGATGCGCTTGAAGCGCTCGGTCTCCTGCGCGTCGCGCGCGCTGCGGGCCGCGAGCGCGGCGTGGATCGGCGCGGTGTCGATGCCGCGCATCAGCTTGCCGATGTACTGGCGCTGGCGCGCGCCGCCGGCGCGGCTGCTGATGCGGCGCGCGGCCCGGATGGCCTCGGCCAGCGCCTCCGGCAGCTCGAGGGCGGCCAGCTCCGCCTCGCGCAGCGCGATGAGCTCCTCGCCGAGGTCCTGGGCGGCGTGCGCGGCGCGCTTGCGCGCGCTCTTGCTCGGGCGTGGCTCGCCCCCATCATCGTCGTTGTGGTCGTGCGCGCTCACGCGTGGTGCCGGTGCCTTGCTGCGCCGCCGGCGGGCGCTCACCGCGCGGCTGCTACAATCCAAGCTTAACCTCCGGAACCGAAACACGCTCGATGGATGAGACCGCGACCGCACAACTGAAGGACGTTGCGAGCCTGGCGCTCGAGGAGGCCCGCCGCCAGGGAGCTTCGCAGTGCGAAGCCGACGCCTCGGTGAGCCAGGGGCTGTCGGTGAACGTGCGCCTGCGCGAGGTCGACACCGTCGAGTACCAGCGCGACCGCGGCCTCGGGGTGACGGTGTACTTCGGCCAGCGCAAGGGCGCGGCCAGCACCGCGGACCTGTCGGCGGCGGCGGTGCGCGAGACGGTCGGCAAGGCCTGCGCCATCGCCCGCTACACCGCCGCGGATGAATACGCCGGGCTGGTGGAGCCGGAGGCACTGGCGCGCGATATCCCCGACCTCGATCTCGATCATCCCTGGGATCTGACTCCCGAGCGGGCCATCGAGCTGGCACGCGAGTGCGAGGCCGCAGGTCTCGAGGTCGATGCGCGGCTCGCCAACTCCGAGGGCGCGGCGGTCAGCAGCCAGCGCCACACCGGCGTGTACGGCAATTCGCTCGGCTTCCTCGCCGGCTATTCCTCGACCAGCCATTCGCTCAGCTGCACGCTGGTGGCGCAGGAAGGCGAGGACATGCAGCGCGACTACTGGTATGGCATCGCCCGCGACGCCGCGGAGCTGGAGGCGGCCACCGCCATCGGCCGGCGCGCCGGCGAGCGTGCGCTGGCACGCCTCGGCGCGCGGCGGCTCACGACGCGCAAGGCGCCGGTGGCATTCGCTCCCGAAATGGCGCGCGGCCTGTTCCGCCACTTCGTCGGCGCCATCTCCGGCCCGAGCCAGTACCGCAAGTCCTCGTTCCTGCTCGACGCCGCCGGCACGCAGGTGTTTCCGGCCTTCCTCGGCATGCAGGAGCGGCCGCACATCGCGCGGGCGCTGGCGAGCAGCCCCTTCGACCAGGAAGGCGCGGCCACCCATGACCGCGAACTGGTGCGCGGCGGGGTGCTGTCAGGCTACGTGCTGGGCAGTTATTCGGCGCGCCGCCTGGGACTCAAGACCACCGGCAACGCCGGCGGCATCCACAACCTGCTCGTGAGCAGTGCTGATGGCGGGCTCGGCGCCACGGCCTTGCTGCAGCGCCTCGGCACGGGACTGCTGGTGAGCGAGCTCATGGGGCAGGGGGTCAACGGCGTCACCGGCGACTACTCGCGCGGCGCGAGCGGCTTCTGGGTCGAGAACGGCGTCATCGCCTACCCGGTGCACGAGATCACGATCGCCGGCAACCTCAAGTCGATGTACCGCGACATCGTCGCGCTCGGCAGCGATGTCGATGCGCGCGGCGGCATCCGCACCGGCTCGGTGCTGATCGGCGAGATGACCATCGCCGGGGAGTAGGCGCGAGGCTAGCGTCCGTCCGACTTGCCGCGCGCGATCGCCAGCGTCGGCCGCACCACCTCGTCCACCAGGTCGCGCAGGGTGAGATCGCCGCTGCAGCGGCGGCGCGCCTCGTCCATGGCCGCCAGCAAGCGGTCGACCGGCGGGATCGGCAGGTTGCGCGGCGCCACGTGGCCGCTGCGCTGGCTGCGCGCCAGCTGCAGGATCTCGTGCACGCCGATGCGGCCGAGGTCGCGCGCCGGCACCAGCTCGTCGTCGTCGGTAACGATCAGCAGCCCGGCGCGCTCGAGGCTCACCGCCATCTGCGCCACCGCGATGCCGGGCAGGCCGAGCTCGGTGGCGAGGCGGTTGACGGTCCAGCGCCGGCCGCCGGCCACGTGCGCCCGGCCGACGAAGTACATGAGTTTCAGCGCCAGCTGCTCGAGCTCCTCGCTGGAGAGGCGCAGCTGCTGCAGGCCGAGCCGCAGATAGGTCGGGTTCTGCACGTAGAACGACAGCTGCGCGCCGGCCAGCAGGATCAGCCAGCCGAAGTAGGTCCACAGCAGCGCCGCCACCACGAACGCGAACCCGGCGTACACGATGGTGAGGCGCGTGGAGTACACCACGAAGGCGGTGAACATCTTGCCGACCGCCGCCCACAGTACCCCGCCGACCACCGCGCCGGTGAGCGCCGCACGCCAGTGCACGCGCGTGTTGGGAATCATCATGTACAGCGCCGTGAAGAACGCCGTCACCATGATGTACGGCGCGACGCTGATGCCGGTGCCGCGCAGGCGTTGCAGCAGCGGCAGGCGCACCATCTCCTGCACCGGAGCGCTGGAGAGCGCGGCGTGCGACAGGCCGAGGAAGCCGACCACCAGCACCGGGCCGGCGATCAAGAGCGTGGTGTACTCGGCCAGGCGCCGCGCGAAGCTGCGCGGCTGCTCCACGTGCCAGACGAAGTTGAAGCTGTCCTCGACCTTCTTGATGGTGCCGACGAGGGTCCAGGCGAGCAGCGCCAGGCCCAGCGAGCCGACCACGCCGGAACTGACGCGGCTGGCGAACTGCATGACACGCGCGGTGAGCTCGGCGGCGGCCGTATCGCCCACCGGGCGGAAGAACTCGTAGATGATCGGCTGCAGGTCACGATGGCCGCCGAACACCTTGAGGATCGCGAAGCTGAAGGCGAGCAGCGGGATGAGCGACAGCAGCGTGGTGTACACCAGCCCCATGGCGCGCAGGTTGATCTCGCCGCGCGACAGGTCGCGCACCACCGCGTAGGGGTAGCGCACCACGCGCAGAAAGGTGCCGAGGCCCCCGGCGCGCGCCGACGCCGGCCCGAAGAAACACCAGTCGAGAAACGCCCAGGTGCGCACCCACATGGCTTAAGGATACAGTGCCGTCCTTCCCGGCGGTGCTGAATGACTGCAAAGAATCCTGATTTTCCGCAGCGCATCGTGTGCCTGACGGAGGAGACCACCGAAACGCTGTACCTGCTGGAGGAGGACTGGCGCATCGTCGGGATCTCCGGGTTCACGGTGCGGCCGCCGCGGGCGCGGCGCGAGAAGCCGCGCGTATCGGCTTTCCTGAGCGCGCACACCGAACGCATCGTGGCGCTCGCGCCCGATCTGGTGCTGGCCTTCTCCGACCTGCAGGCCGACATCGCCGCGCAGCTGGTGCGCGCCGGGCTCGACGTGCACGTGTTCAACCAGCGCAGCGTCGCGCAGATCCTGCGCATGATCCGCACCGTCGGCGGCCTGATCGGCTGCCCCGACAAGGCGCAGCAGCTGGTGGCGCGGCTCGAGGCGGGGCTGAGCGAAGTGGCTGCGCGCGCCGCGCGCCTGCCGCGGCGGCCGCGCGTGTACTTCGAGGAATGGGACGAGCCCATGATCAGCGGCATCCGCTGGGTGTCGGAGCTGGTGCAGCTGGCCGGCGGCGAGGACTGCTTCCCGGAGCTCGCGCGCGAGTCGCTCGGCAAGAACCGCATCATCGCCGACCCGCTGGAGGTGGTGCGCCGGGCGCCCGACATCGTGCTCGGCTCGTGGTGCGGCAAGAAATTCCGCCCCGAGCGGGTGGCGGCGCGCGCCGGCTGGGCAGCGGTGCCGGCGGTGCGCGACAACTGCCTGCGCGAGATCAAGTCCGCGCTCATCCTGCAGCCGGGGCCGGCGGCGCTCACCGACGGGGTGCGCGCCATCCAGGGCGTGATCGAGGAGTGGGCGGCGGAGCGTGCCTAGCGTATGCCGCGCCGTTCGCGGATCAGCTCGTAGGCCTCGATGATCTGCTGGGTGCGCTGCTTGGCGTGCGCCATCATCGACTCGGGCAGGCCGTTGGCCTTGAGCTTGTCGGGATGATGGCGGTGCAGGGCGCGGCGGTACGCCTTCACGACCTCCTCGTCGCTGGCCGCGGCGCTGGTCTCCAGCACCCGGTAGGCCTCGTCCAGGCCGCGCTGCGGCGGCGGGGCCACGCCGGCGCCGCCGGGGCGGAAGCCGCCGCGCTGGATGCGGGTCACCGCCTCGATGTGTGCGTACTCGAGGCCGGAGATGCCGAGCACGCGCGCCATCCAGCCGAGCAGCGGCCGCGCCGGGCCGTCGAGGTTGCCGCCGGCCAGCGCGGCGCGCACCTGGATCTCGAGAAACACGCGCGTCAGGTCGGGGCGCCCCTGGCAGGCGCGTGCCAGCGCCGTGACCTCGGCGGTGAAGTCGAAGCCCGGCGACTTGCCGTCGGTGTAGCAGGCGATCGCCTGCTGTACCTGCAGCTCGTGCAGGTGCAGCTCGTGCATGACGGCGCGCGCCGCCGAGATCTCCTGCTCGGAGACCCGGCCGTCGGCCTTGGCGAGGTAGCCCATGACGCGGAAGGTGGCGCGGAAGAACAGGTCGCCGATCGCGCTGAGCTCTTCGGGCGTGCCGGCGAAGGGCTGCGGATCCTCCTCGTCGAACTGGTGCCCGAGCAGCACACCGAGCGCGGCCCCGATCGGGCCGAGCGCCAGGGCGCCGAGCAGCCCCCCGGCGACCTTGCCGATCCATTTCATGGCCATGCGCGCTGCGTCATCAGGTGTGGTGGCTGCAAAGGGCCGTTATAGTACCAAGCACATGCCAGAGCCTGCCGTTTACCGCACCGAGCTGCGCGGCCTGACCCGCATCCATCAGGGCAAGGTCCGCGACATCTACGCCGTCGACGACGCGACCATGCTGATCGTCACCACCGACCGGCTGTCGGCCTTCGACGTGGTGCTGCCCGATCCCATTCCCGGCAAGGGGCGCGTGCTCAACGGCATTTCCAACTTCTGGTTCGCGCAGACGCAGCAGCTGGTGCCCAACCATCTCACCGGCCGCGCGCTGGCGGAGGTGGTGCGCGATGCGGACGAGCGCGCCATGCTCGAGGGGCGCGCGGTCATCGTGCGGCGTCTCAAGGCGCTGCCGGTGGAAGCGGTGGTGCGTGGCTACCTGATCGGCTCGGGCTGGAAGGACTACCAGGCGAGCGGCCAGCTGTGCGGCATCGAGCTGCCGGCGGGACTGAAGCTGGCGGCGGCGCTGCCGCAGCCGATCTTCACGCCGGCCACCAAGGCGGAAGCGGGCGCGCACGACGTCAACATCGCCTTCGCCGACATGCAGGCGCTGGTGGGGCCGGAGCTGGCCGCCGCGGTGCGCGACACGGCGCTGGCGCTGTACGCCTTCGCCGCCGAGCACGCGCGCCGCCGCGGCATCATCGTCGCCGACACCAAGTTCGAGTTCGGCGTGGACGCCGACGGGCGCCTGACGCTCATCGACGAGGTGGTGACGCCCGACTCCTCGCGCTTCTGGCCGGCGGATACCTATCGCCCCGGTGTCAGCCCGCCGAGCTTCGATAAGCAATACGTGCGCGACTATCTCGAGACGCTCGACTGGAACAAGAAGGCGCCGGGGCCGCGGCTGCCCGCCGAGGTGATCGCGCGCACCAGCGACAAGTACCGCGAGGCACTCACGCGCCTCACGGGCCCTGAAGCGCGATGAGGTAAACTGTGAGCATGGCGCCCTGGATCGCTCCGTCCATCCTGTCGGCGGACTTCGCGCGGCTCGGCGAGGACGTCGAGACCGTGCTGGCCGCCGGCGCCGACCTGATCCACTTCGACGTGATGGACAACCACTACGTGCCGAACCTCACCATCGGCCCGATGGTGTGCGAGGCGCTGCGCCGCCACGGCATCAGGGCGCCCATCGACGTGCACCTGATGGTGCGGCCCGTCGACCGCATCGTGCCGGACTTCGCCGCCGCCGGCGCCACCTACATCACCTTCCACCCGGAAGCCAGCGAGCACGTCGACCGCACCATCGCGCTCATCCGCGAGCACGGCTGTCACCCGGGGCTGGTGTTCAACCCCGCCACGCCGCTCGACTACCTCGACTACACGCTCGAGCTCATCGACATGGTGCTGATCATGTCGGTCAACCCCGGCTTCGGCGGCCAGCAGTTCATCCCCACCAGCCTGCGCAAGCTCATGGATGCGCGTGCGCGTATCGACGCCTCGGGGTGCGAGGTGCGCCTGGAGGTCGACGGCGGCATCAGGACCGACAACATCCGCGCCGCCGCCCAGGCGGGCGCGGACACCTTCGTGTCCGGCTCGGCCATCTTCGGCAGCCGCGACTACGCGCAGACCATCCGCGAGATGCGCCAGCAGATCGCCGTCTCGGCCCAGCCGGCAGGGGTTCGCCACGGGAGCTGAGCTCCCGGCACAGCGACTACAGGAGCCTGCGCAGCGAGGCCGCGGTCGCCGGATCGCCCGCGGCCTGCGCCGCGCGCACTGCGGCCTGCAGGCCGGAGCGCCGCCGCGGCGCCTCCTTGAGCGCCAGCGTCAGTTCGCGCAGCGCCGCGGCGGGCTGCCGCTGCTCCAGCAGCAACCGACCGAGCAGCTCGCGCGCCGGGACGATCGGCCCGGGCGTGACGGGGAGCTTCTCAAGAGCGTCCTCGGCGTCGGCAGCCGTTCGCAGCAGCGCAACGGCTTCGTCCGGGTGTTGCATCGCGCTCGCCCGCCAGGCGCGCGCCTCGCCGGACAGCACGCCGATCTGGGTGGCCCCGTAGCCGTCGCCCAGCGCACGGGATTGTGCTGCGCAGGCTTCGATCTGCGCGATGTCGGCGGCGGCGAGATCGGTCTGCCCCAGGCGTGCATGGCCAAGGCCCCGGGCCCAGTGAGTGATGGCTTGGACCTGCGGCGGCGAGCCCTGCAGCGGCTCGATGGCCGCCGCGTCGCCCCACCGGCCGCGCTCGATCGCCAGCCGCACTGGCATGGCAGTCGCCGCGTAACCGACCTTGAAGTCATCCGCAGTCAGAGGTCCCATGGAGCGCAGCTCTTCCACGAGCCGTACGGCTTCCGTCTCGCGGCCACGCTGCAGATAGGCGTAGGTCAGATAGTCCATGGCGTGCAGTTCCTCACCGGTGTCGCCCTGCTCGTGCGCGGCCCGGCGTGCCGCCTGGTTCGACTCGATGGACTCGTCCCAGAGGCCGAGGCGCGTGAAGATGTGCGACGGCATGTGCAGCGCGTGCGGGGCTGACGGGGCAATCTGCGCGTAGGCCCTTGCCGCGCGCAGACCCAGCGGGGCGAGTTCCGTGCTGTCGTAGGCGTGTATGAGGTAGTGCGCCGCACCGGGGTGATCGGGCTGCCGGCGATAGATCGGTTCGAGTATCGCGGCCGCGCGCTTCTGATTGGCGTGCGAGCGATCGGTCGGCGCGGCGGTCGCGATCAGGGCCAGCGCGTAGAAAATCTGCACCTCGTCGTCCTTGGGGAAGTGCTGCGCCGCGGACTGCATGGCGTGCTCATAGCGTTGCGCTCGCGATGCGTCGTGCGCCGGATCCTCGTCACCGAAGTAGACAGCCGCCGCCTCGATCAGCTCGCGTTCGCCGGCGCTGCGTGCGCCGATGCGCTGTGCGGCGCTGAGCTCTTCGTGGCCGGCCTGCAGCACGGCCGCCGACGGCGGGGGCATCCACAGCTGATGGAACCCCGACATCGCCACGCCCCAGTGCGCCATGGCGCAGTCGGGATCGCTGGCGGCGACGGCACGGAATTCACTGGCGGCGAAGTCATAGGCAAACGAATGCAGCAACGCCAGGGCGTGATCGAAGCGGGCCCGGACGGCGCTCGCGCACGACGTCTCGAAGTGTACGGTGCCGAGCTTTTGCGGCGGCGGGTGGCTGTGCTCGGAGTGATCGGAGGCCGGCTGTGCCGCTGGCGCCGCCAGGAGAAGCGCGGCAATCGCCCAGGATGTCACCGGCCGCTCGAGTCGCTGCGCCATCGTCCTCCTCCCGGAGCTTGCGGATAGCGGGACGATTGTCGTCTTGCGCGGCGGCCGCAACCAGTAAAGATTCTGGACCAGCGCCTTGTCGCTGCGGCGCGCGTCGCCGCATGATCCGGGCGGGAGGACGCGGCCATGCGACACGGCTACGGTCAGTTTTGCCCGGTGGCGCTCGCCGCCGAGCTGCTCGCGGAGCGCTGGACGCTGCTCATCGTGCGCGAGCTGCTCGCCGGCGCGCAGCGCTTCAACGAGATCCGGCGCGGCGTGCCGCGCCTGTCGCCGACGCTGCTGCGCCAGCGCCTGCAGTCGCTCGAGCTCGGCGGGGTGCTCGAGCGGCAGGGGTCCGCGCGCGGGCGCGCCGGCGCCTACCGTCTCACCGCCGCCGGCCAGGCGCTGCGGCCGGTGGTCGCCGCGGTCGGGGAGTGGGGCCAGCGCTGGGCGCGCGACATCGAGCCTGACGACCTCGACCCGGGGTGGCTCGTGTGGGGCATGCACCGGCGCTTGAACGTCGCGGTCATGCCCCCGGGTCGCACCGTGCTCGAGATCGAGTTCACGGACGCGCCGCGCACGCAGCGGCGCTTCTGGCTGGTGCATTGCGCGGGCGAGGTGCAGGTGTGCCTGAAGGACCCGGGCTACGAGGTGGCGCTGCGGCTCGCGGCGCGGGTGCGTGCGCTGGCGGAGGTGTGGCGCGGCATCCGCCCGCTGCGCGCGGCGCTGGCCGAGGGCGCCATCAGCCTGAGCGGTGCCACCGCGCTGCGCCGCGCCCTGCCGCAGTGGCTGCTGCTGAGCTCGTTCGCGGACCCGGCGCGAGCGCTGAAGCGCCGGTCAGCGCCTCAGGCGTCGTAGCCGGGGCTCTTGCGGTCGAGGCGACGCAGCAACGCCGGCCAGACCAGGCCGCCGCCCGCGCCGAGCGTGACGGCCGCGAACTGCGACGGCGCCAGCCGCAGCACCTGTTGCGGGATGTGCACCAGCTCGGCACCGCCCTGGGCGCGCACCTGCACGATGCAGGCGGTCTCGAAGATGTACATCGCCAGGAATGCCTCGGCGGGCGTCTTGCCGATCGTGAGCAGCCCGTGGTTGCGCAGCATGAGGAAGGTGCGGTCGCCGAGGTCGCGCACCAGGCGCGGCTTCTCGTCCTCGCTGAGCGCGATGCCCTCGTAGTCGTGGTAGGCGAGCGAGGACAGCACCACGAAGGCCTGCTGCGAGATCGGCAGCAGGCCGCGCGCCTGCGCCGAGACCGCCACGCCGTTGAGCGAGTGGGTGTGCATCACGCAGCCGGCGTCGCTGCGCGCGGCGTGGATGCAGCCGTGGATCACGAACCCGGCCGGGTTCACCGGGTGCGGCGAGTCGGACAGCTTGTTGCCGGCATGGTCGATCTTGACCAGAGACGAGGCGGTGATCTCCTCGAACGCCAGGCCATAGGGATTGATGAGGAAGTGCTCGGTGCCGGGCACCTTGGCCGTGACGTGGGTGAAGATCAGGTCGTCCCAGCCGAACAGGGCGATGAGGCGGTAGGCGGCGGCCAGGTCGACGCGCGTGCGCCATTCCTCGGCGCTGACCGCCCCGTGCTGCGAGCCCGGTGCGGCGCGCCCGGCGCTGCTACTCGTCCTCGTCCTCGTCATCATCGTCATCGTCGTCGTCCATGTCGACCGGGCCGGCGGCCTTGCCGGGGGCGCCGGCGGCGGACTTGGCCGGCACGATGACCGGGCGCGTCTTCATCTTCGGGCGGGCGTTGAACACCACGATGGTCTTGCCGGTGGCACGCAGCAGGCCCTGCTCCTCGAGCACCTTGAGCACGCGTCCTGCCATTTCGCGTGAGCAACCGACCAGGCGCGACAGCTCCTGACGGCTCACCTTGATCTGCATCCCTTCCGGGTGGGTCATGGCGTCCGGCTCGCCACAGAGGTCCATGATGGCGTGCGCGACCCGGCCGGTGACGTCGACGAAGGCGAGATCGCCGAGCTTGCGGTTGGTGCGGTCCAGGCGCGTCGCCAGCTGTGTCGCCAGCTCGAACACCAGCCCGGGGCTCTCGGCGGCGATCTGCCGGAAGCGCGGGTAGGTCATCTCGGCCAGCTCGCACTGATTGCGGGTGCGCACCCAGGCGCTGCGTGTCGGCTGCTCGTAGAACAGGCCCATCTCGCCGAAGAACTGGCCGCGGTTGAGGTAGGCGAGGACCATCTCGTTGCCTTCCTCGTCCTCGATCATCACTTCCACCGAGCCGCTGATGATGTAATAGAGCACGTCCGGCAGGTCGCCGGCGTGGATGACCACCGTCTTGGAAGGGACCGCGCGGATGCGGCAATAGCTCAGGAACCGGTTGATCGCCGGTATTTCACTCAGCGGCTTGATGTTTTCTTCCATTACCCGCCCCCCGACTCGACCTTCTAATATATACAACCCGCTGCCACGGTCACACCCAGTATGCCGTGCCCGTCATCACCCGCGCGGTATACCGCATCAGCGTGCGCACCGGCTCCGGCAGGCTGACGCCGCCGGCCGCGGTGGCCGTGGCGCCGTGCGCGACCTCTTCGGCGCGCATGGCTTCAAGTATGGCACGGCTGCGTACGTCGGCTGGGGGAACTCTGCCGAGGTGGCCGTCGAGATGCCGCTCGACCTGGCGCTCGGTCTCGGCCACGAAGCCGAGACTGGCGCGATCGCCCCACAGGGCCGCGGCCGCGCCGACCGCGAAGGAGCCGGCGTACCAGAGCGGATTGAGCAGGCTCGGCCGCGCGCCGAGCTCCTGCAGCCGCGTCTCGCACCACGCCAGGTGGTCCGACTCGGCACGCGCCGCTGCGTTGAGCAGCGCGCGCGTGGCAGGCGCCCGGGCGATGGCGGCCTGGCCGTGATACAGGGCCTGCGCGGCGAGCTCGCCGGCGTGGTTGACGCGCATGAGCGCAGCGCTGGCGCGGCGCTCGGCTTCGGGCAAGGGGGTGCCGGCCTCAGCGGCCGGCCCCGGGACCGGGCGGCTGGCCCGCGCCGGGGCGAACACGGCCCGCAGGGCGCGGTCGAGCGCGGCAATGGCAGAGTCGAGTGAGCGACCGGACTCCATATTTAAGGACACTATTATAGGGGCCATTGCGGGGCGGCGGTGCCCCGCTCCCCCGGGCAGCAGGGCCGTAGCGGGGCGCCCGGCCCGTGCCTTTGCAATGCCGCACCTGCTTGAGTACACTTCCCCGCCTTTTTTCGGCCCCGGCCCCCCTGAGGTCCCGCCTCAGGCACGGCGCGGCCACTGCCACGAGTGATCTATGAAGACCGTATTTGCCAAGCCCGGCACCGTCCGCGGTGACTGGTTCGTCGTCGACGCCAGCGACAAGACCCTGGGTCGGCTCGCGTCGCAGATCGCCCATCGCCTCAAGGGCAAGCACAAGGCCGACTACAGCCCGCACGTGGACATGGGCGATCACATCGTGGTGGTGAACGCGCAGAAGATCCGGGTCACGGGCCGCAAGCTCACCGACAAGATCTACTACCACCACACCGGGCACATCGGCGGCATCAAGTCGATCGCGCTCGAGAAGCTGCTCGCCGAGCACCCGGAGCGCGCCATCGAGTTCGCGGTCAAGGGCATGCTGCCGAAGAACCCGCTCGGCCGGCGCATGTTCAAGAAGCTGCACGTGTTCGCCGGCGGCGAACACCGGCACCAGGCGCAGCAGCCCAAGCCGCTCGAGATTCAATAGGATCCGCATCCATGCCAGCGACGCAGAACAATCACTACGGCACCGGCCGGCGCAAGACCGCCACGGCGCGCGTGTACCTCAAGGCCGGCAGCGGCCGCATCACCGTCAACCAGCGCTCGCTGGACGAATTCTTCGGCCGCGAGACCGGTCGCATGATCGTGCGTCAGCCACTGGAAGCGGTGAAGCTCACCGGGCGCTTCGATATCGCGGTGACCGTCGACGGCGGCGGCATCACCGGCCAGGCGGGCGCAATCCGCCACGGCATCACGCGCGCCCTCATCGAGTACGATGAGTCGCTGCGCAAGCCGCTGCGCGATGCCGGCTTCGTGACGCGCGATGCGCGCGAGGTGGAGCGCAAGAAGGTGGGACGCCGCAAGGCGCGGCGCGGTCCCCAGTACTCGAAGCGCTAGAAGCGCCCGCGGGCCGTGCAGGTCCGCGCGAGTCCGCGGTACGATTGGGTATCCCGCCAAACTTGGGGGATCGTCTAGTGGTAGGACAACGGACTCTGACTCCGTTTACCTAGGTTCGAATCCTAGTCCCCCAGCCAAGCAAGAAGGG
>Ga0070732_10000573_pt1 | contig 22663 bp, 16 predicted proteins | sample Coa_R1_5_FD_66449 | JGI IMG/M metagenome (GOLD analysis project Ga0070732, IMG submission 66449) | Surface soil microbial communities from Centralia Pennsylvania, which are recovering from an underground coalmine fire - Coalmine... | ecosystem: Environmental > Terrestrial > Soil > Unclassified ... | reverse complement strand
AAGACGCTGGAAACTTCGCGCATCCGGCAGGAGCGCGGCGTGATTGTCCTGGCCATCAAACGGCGCGATGCCATGCGCTTCAATCCCGCGCCCGACGAGCGTATTGAGCCTGATGACTGCCTCATCGCGATGGGTGAGCCTTCACAATTGCGGAAACTGGAACAGTCCGTATCCTCTTCATGAAAGTCGACTTCCCATGAAAGTCGTGAGTGCGGCAGAAATGCGCGAGATTGATCGCGTCACTACCGAGAAATTCGGAGTGCCATCGCTCACCCTGATGGAGAACGCCGGGACGGCAGTGGCAGAGCAGGTTCTGCGCTTCTGGCATCCGGGCCTGGGGGTGGTTGTGATCTGCGGCAAGGGCAATAACGGCGGAGACGGCTTCGTTGCGGCGCGGCTGTTGGCCGATCAAAAAAAGGACGTAGAGGTTGTACTGCTCGCGGATCCCGTCGAACTGAAGGGCGATGCAGCCGTGATGTACGGCAAGCTGCCCGTGACGGCTGTCGTCGTGCGGTCGCTGGAAGAGTGGAAAAGTGAGCGCGTGCAGCAGACGCTGTCAACAGATTTGTACGTGGACGCGATCCTCGGCACGGGATTCAAGCCGCCGGTCAGTGGCCTGTATGCCGAAGCTATTTCATTCTTAAATGCAAGCCAGGGAAAGGTGATTGCCGTCGACATCCCTTCCGGTGCGGATGCGGACGCGATGGGTCCGCAGCAGGGAATCATCGCGCGATCGGATGTGACGGTGACGTTCACGGCTCCGCGCCCTGCGCACGTTTTCAGCATGCTGACGCAGGGTCCGACGTCCGTTGCGGGAATCGGATCGCCGGAGGAAGCGATCGTCTCATCGCTGCATCTGAACGTGATTCATCCGCAGGATTTTGCGGCGATGATCGGGCCGCGTCCGGCAGATTCGAACAAGGGAAGCTACGGGCATGTTCTCGTGGTGGGTGGATCTGTCGGCAAGGCGGGATCGGTTGCCATGGCTGGCATAGCGGCGTTGCGCGCGGGGGCGGGGTTGTCGACTGTGGCCACGGCCCAGTCAGCGCTCCCGACCGTCGCGGGATTCTACCCGGAACTGATGACTGAGCCTCTGCCGGAAACCGATGCGGGCACGATCGCCACCAGCGCCGGTGTGCGTATCGAAGAGCTTCTAAAAGGCATGACCGTGGTGGCCATTGGACCGGGAATCTCACGGGATCCGCATACGGCGACGCTGGTGCGTTCCCTGGTCGCGCATCAGAAGATTCCCATGGTCGTCGATGCGGATGGGCTCAACGCGTTTGAGGGACACACCAACGAACTGAACGCAAAAGATCGAATGCTGGTGATCACTCCGCACCCCGGCGAGATGGCGCGGCTGGTGGGACGTTCGATCGCTGAGGTTCAGAAAGATCGGCTGGGAGTTGCGCGACAATTTGCCCGTGAGCACGAATTGATCGTTGTGCTCAAGGGACATCGCACGTTGGTAGTACAGCCGGACGGCGAGGCTTGGGTCAATACCACCGGAAATCCGGGGATGGCGACCGGAGGCACCGGCGACATTCTGACCGGGATGGTTGCGGGCATGCTTGGGCAGGAGAAGAGGGCGCACAATCCGCAGAGCGCTCTGCTCGCAGTCTGCGCCGCTGTGTATTTGCACGGGCTTGCGGGAGATGTGATGCGCGAGAGCGTGGGGCAGCATTCACTGGTGGCTACCGATTTGCTCCGCGGACTGCCCGATGCGTTCGAGCGGGCGCGCGCAGCAGCCAAAAATAGCATTATCTGTTGGGACAGGTAGCCGTTAGCTTCTGTAGAGACGCAGCTTGCTGCGTCTTGCCGAGAGCGTCGACGCCGCCGGCAGAGACGTTGCAAGCAACGTCTCTACGAGGTCATCTTGCTGGCAGATGGATTGTCTTGCCCTCGGCCGCCGACCGGCGCGCGGCGTCGAGAATTTCCGTTACCGTCACGTTCGTGTCCAGCGACGACAGGGCATCTTCTTTCGCGCCTTCCAGAATTACCGCTCGCAGATACGCGAGTTCATCGTCGTACGGGGCGGGGATCGGCTTGGTGGCTATCAGTTGTTCCTGGCCTTCTCCTGCGCGGTGCACGCGGATGTTATCGCGCTTTAACGTGATCGCCTGCCCCGTCTGTCCGTACACTTCCATATCCTTGCGGTCGATGGGCCAATTCCACGAAGCCTGGATGATCGCCTGCGCTCTCGGATAGGTCAGAACGATGGTGGCCTCGTCGTCGACTCGAGAATAAATCTCCGGCTTGATCCGTTGCGTGACAGCGGTGACGGTTTGCGGTCGCTTGCCGTCCATGAGCCAGGTCATGAGGTCGGCGCCGTAGCAGCCGAAATCGAACAGGGCGCCTCCACCGTTGAGTTTCGGATCGGTGAGCCAGGAGAGGAACTCGGGTTCGACACCGATTTCCTTGGGTCCTTTGTGGCCGTCGTGTACGACTACCTTGCGGATCTCACCCAAGCTTCCATCGTGTACCAGATCGTAGGCGGCGTGATTGCTGCGGTACCAGGAGGTTTCGTAATTCACCAGCACGTGAATCTTTCCTGCCTGCGCAGCCTTCTGCATGGCGACTGCGTCTTCCAAGCTGACGGCGAGTGGCTTCTCCATCATGACGTGAACGCCGTGACGCGCGCAGATTTCGACTACGCGGCGATGGTCGTACGTATTCGTGTAGACCAGTACAGCCTGCGGGTGCACCCTGGCGATCATCTCGCCGAGGTCGGCGAACATTTGCGCGGCTTGGAAGCCGTATCGGGTAGCAGCTGCAGCACGAAGATTTGAGTCGGGCTCCACGACGGCAACGATTTCGATCTCAGGACGATGCTGGTATTGACCGAGGAATCCGTGAACGTGGCCGTGAACCAGGCCAACTACAGCGACGCGAAGTGGGGGACGAGATTGCGGTATTTGGGCGAATGCGGCAGTAGCGACCGACAAAGAAGCGAGTAAGAAGATTTGGAAGATTTGCGACATGCTTCCTCCGGAACTGGTTTACAAGATAATCGAATTGGCGGGCTGCGGGTACTCCGGCTCTCTGGAGTCTTTTGTGGGGACGGCCGCCTTCGGCCGTCCGCCGGGCGAAGCCCGGCTCTCCGCTATACTCGCAGAGACCCACGGAATTCGGCGCGCCATGGCTATTGTGTGTGGTGAGAGCGTTGTTCGAGCAAGCGCCGTGGAACAGATTTTTTGAGCCCCGCCCGATGTCTGCCGCCAGCACAAACCAAGCCGCGAAGCGGCGGTACCTGAAAGCCCAGCACCGGAGTGCCGGGTAAAGCCGGACAAACTCCCAAGTCCCGGGACGACACCCGCTCTCACGCACACTCTATTGTCCTTTAGGACATTTACCAGAGAGTTAACACACTCTAAGTCCTTCGTAGGCTGGAGATTTCATGAGCCTAATTCCCGTTTCCCGTGTGGAATCCGGACAAGGGGCCTCCGTAATCTGTTACGCAATATCTCGTAATGCCATAGTGCAAACAGCCTATGACCCACTTCCCCCAACCGCACCCCTCGCGGCGTGCCGCCCGGGTCCAGCTCGGAGATTCAGTTCTGGCTGCGATTCGTCTTGAAGATGGCCGCCGTACGAAAGCGAAACTCCAAACCATCTCCGTAACGGGAGGCCTGTTGCGCCTGCCGCAATCGCTGGGCGAGGGTGACTTCGTCGAAGTTGCCTTCCAAACACAGGCCGGCCCGGTGCACGGGATGGCCGAAGTTCTCACTCCGACCCGCAAGCTCGACGACTGCGTGCTGCAGCCGTTCCGCTTCGTGGCGATCGAGGATGACGACCATCGCCGGCTACGCACCTCCCTCGATCACGTGGTGGAGCGGAGTTCTCTGGGGATGAAGTCGAGCGCGTTCTCCACATACTGAGATTATGTGGGGACGGCAACACTGCAACCGAAAACGTTGTCATTCCGAAGCGAAGCGAGGAATCTGCTTCTTGCCCGCAGCATACCCGCAGCAAGCACCGCCTAACGTGGCGCTCAAAGGGCAGCTCTTCCACTTATACTGCTCCGGTGGACAGTGAAATCAAGACTGGCACCCTGCTGCGTGAGATCACCACGCATTCGGCGGAGGAGACGATCGCTTTCGGGCGGACTCTCACCGAGCTTCTATCCCCGCCCAAGCTGGTGCTGCTGCGCGGCGATCTGGGGGCCGGGAAGACCACGCTGGTGAAGGGAATTGCCGCCGCGTTCGAAGCCGCTTCCGAAGAGGATGTCACCAGCCCGACCTTTACCCTGATTCACGAATATCGCGGGCCCCGCGCGAATCTCTTTCACATCGATCTGTATCGGATCGACACTCGGCGTGAATTGGACACGATTGCCCTGGACGACTTGCGCGGCGAAAACAGCATTCTGCTGATCGAGTGGGGAGAGAAGTTTCCGCGACTGCTGCGCGAACGGGATGTGGAGATTGCGCTGGATCGGGAGGGGGAAAGCGGTAGAAGGATCAAGATCAGCGGCTAATGAGTGCACGTTGCCGAGTTTTTCGGAGCAGACAAGAATCGTGAGGGTGCCCCACCCTTGTCGTCGCGTTTTTTTCGGAAGACAGGGTGGGGTTTTTGACCTCTTACGGATTGGCGCCGCGCCCGGCGCACCTGGATAGAAATTGTCATGCTGAGCGCAGCGAGTTCGAATGAACTCGCGGAGTCGAATCATCCCGAATCCGTTTCAGATGCTAGAGGACTGATATCTTCTTCTCGACCTGTTTTCACATGCAGGCCATGCCATAATGAAACCAGTGCTAAGCCCGCGCCTCATCTTCGCCTTCTTCGCTGCCGCAATCTTGTTTTCGATGGTTCGGGAATGGAACGCGCCATCTGCCTGCGCGCGAGCGACCTTGGTGTCATCGAGTTACGGCTGGGGCGATGCTTTAGTGAACCATTCATCGAACCATTCCAGAGACCGCTGGAAGTAGTCCTGCCAATCGGCTGGTTTTACGAATACGTGTCCCTCATTGGGATACACGACGAACTTTACAGGAACGTGCATGGCTTTCAGGGCGTGCCACCATTCGACGGACTGCTCGACTGGCACTTCGCCGTCGCGGTCGCCGACCAGGATCAGCGTCGGCGTTTTGACGTTCCTCACGAAGTGCATGGGATCACTCTTGGCATACACCGCCGGATCGTCGTAGACCGAAGCGCCAAAGAAGGGAATCATCCACTCGTCGATCTCATTTACGCCATAGTAGCTGAGCCAGTCCGAAAGCCCGGCACCGGCCACCGCTGCCGCAAAACGATGCGTTTGCGTCTCCGCCCACATGGTCATGTAGCCGCCGTAACTGTGCCCGCGGATACCGAGGCGTCGAGGGTCGATGGGATACTTCTTCGAAATTGCGTCGACCCCGGCCACGATGTCGCGGAAATCGCCGCCGCCAAAATCTTTGACGTTCCCCTGTGTGAAGGTTTCCCCTTGTCCGTAACTCCCGCGCGGATTGGGGCAGAATGCGAAGTAGCCCATGGCGGACTGCGGGCCAATGTTTTGCGAGTCCCACCGGGCGTGACATGCGGCTGAGGGACCGCCATGTACATTGACGATGAGCGGGTATGTCTTTCCGGGAGTGTAGTTGACGGGCAACATCAACCAGCCTTGCAGTTGCAAATTTCCATTCGCCCAGTGGAAATTCACCATCTCGCCCCATGCGGGTTTGACTCCGGCGTTGATAGTCGTCAGTTGTTTCCAATTTCCGATTGGTCCTGCCCAGAGTTCCGCAGGAGTGCTGGGCGACTGCCGGATCACCGCCGACACCGATCCGTCACGAGAGAGAGCGCCGTTCAAAGAAAATTGCGCGCTCACAGATTCGTCGCCTGCCCAGATCTTCTGGACCGCGCCGCCCGAGGTTGAGACACTTGCGAATCCAGATTTGCCGTCAACGTTTTCGCCAAAAAAAATGCGGTCTGGGGAAGTCCAGACCAACGTAGATGGCGAACTGCTGATCTTTGGAGTGAGATTGCGGACCGGGCCGCCCGACACAGGCACGGTCATGATTTCGCCGCCGACCGAACCCTCGTCGCTCATCAGCCCTTCGATGAACGCGACTTGCTTACCTTCGGGTGAAACGTGAGGTTCGGCAATCTGACGCTTGGGTATGTAGATCTCATGCATGTCATGGGATCGCGCATCGACGTGATACAGATGAGCCACATACCAGTTGGCGTCTCCCGAGCCGTGAGCTGCGATGGTAGCCCAGCCTTGACTGTCGGGCATCCAGTCATACTCGTACACGTAAACATCAGGTGGCGTAATCGCAGCCAGCGTATTCGTAGACAAATCAATCGTTGTCAGGCGCTGCTCATAGATCTGATCGTCGATCACTCCTGCGAGCGGAAGCATCGGCTGTAGCGGGCCCGCAATCCGCGGGATGCCCTCGATAAAGAGCAGAGCGAGCTTTGAATTGTCGGGAGAGAAACTGGGAGCCGCGGCGTAGCCTTTTAAATCGGCCCTCTTCACCGGCGCGCTGCCATCGAGGGCGGCCGTCCACAACTGGGCAGCCGGAACATCGCCGGACAAATCTGCCAGAAAAACTATCTGTTTCGAATCTGGGGACCATGCCACGTCGCGGGCAGAGAGCTTGCCTTCTACCGGGATTGTGCGGGTCGGGCCGCCAGCGGCGGGAATGATGGAGATCTCCCCGCCCACGATGTAAGCGATCTGGGCCCCGTCGGGGGAGATTACTACTTGTGTGATTGACTTCGTGTGCGGCATTGAGTCGAGAACGGCGGCGGCACGGGAAGGCGATTCGGCACGCGCTGTGAGAGTCAGGAAAACACAGCAAATCGTCATCACTCCGATGGCCCGGAGAGAAAATGCATTCATCGTGGCACCTTTCAAAAGAAGCCGGATTTTGGCCGACTCAGGACTACTAGAACCCCATAATGTTGTAGCCGCAATCTACATAGATGACTTCGCCCGTTATGCCGCTGCTGGCGTTGGACGCCAGAAAAACTCCCGTGGAACCTACCTCTTCGATTTCCACGCGGCGACGCAGCGGAGCGCGTTCCTCGTGCTCGCGAAGCATGTCGCCGAAGCCCGCGATGCCGCGGGCGGCCAACGTCTTAATCGGACCGGCGGAGATAGCGTTGACACGAACTTTTTCCTTGCCCAGTTCGTAGGCCAGGTATCGGACGGAACATTCCAGGGCGGCTTTGGCGACCGCCATCACGTTATAGCGCGGGACCACTTTTTCTGAGGCGTAGTAGGTCATGGTAATGATCGAGCCTCCTTCGGTCATCAGCGGAGCCGCCGCGTGAGCTAAAGCGATCAGCGAATAGACACTCACGTCGAGCGCGACACGGAATCCTTCGCGCGAGGTATCGACGAAACTTCCTTTAAGTTCGTCGGCCGGAGCGTACGCGACCGAGTGCACCAGGGTGTGCAGCTTGCCATGACGCTCTTTCAGCGTGGTGAAGAGGCGGGCGATCTCTTCATCTTTGGAGACGTCGCACATGTAGGCTTCGGCGCCGGGCAGCGACAAGATGAGATCTTTGGCCTCCTGCTCCAGGCGCTCGTTCTGGTAGGTGATGGCAAGTTTCATGCCGGCGGCGTGTAATCCTTGCGCAATCGACCACGCGATCGAGCGCTTGTTGGCGACTCCGAAGACAACAGCGTTCCGGCCTTGTAGATCAGCGGACATAAGTCTCCTTGGGAAATGAAAAGAATACCAGCCGAGGGCAATTTTTTACTATGGAGCTGCCGACCCGGCTTTCGCTGCAGATTCTCCGCGCCCTCTGCGGATTTTCTCCGCGAACTCAGCGGTCATAGCTCTTCACCGCAAAGATCGCGGCGAAGCCCCACTGAGTGCGCAGAGAGACTCCTCGTAAATTGGCGTCTTCAGTCCGCGGCCATCTCTTCGCGAACCGCTTCCTTTATCGGCCAGCTTGATGCCACAAACGACAGCGCGTAGACGGAGGCGAGAATCGCGAATGCGACGACCAGGCTCACTTTCTGCGCGACGGTTCCCACACAAATGGCTAGTACCAGTTGCAGAAAGGTTCCAGTGAAATAGAACGCGTTCTGGACGCGCCCCATCAGATGCTTGGGGACCATTTCCATGAGGCTTGTGTTCATGGCCACGCCGCCAACCCCGCGCGCGGATCCCATGACGAAGTATGTGAGAATCGCGAGAAAGAAAAATCCTGAGATGGGCGCGAACGCGACGCAGATTGAGAGCAGGGCCATGGAGAAGGCGATGGCACGCCGTCCGCCAATTCGGGCGATGATCTGGGGCGCGTACAACGCGCTGATGAAAGCTCCTGTGCCCCATCCGGCATTGAGCCAGCCATAACCTTTGGCTCCGGCATGGAACACGCGGTCGCTGAGCGATGGAGTCACGACGACACCGGTCACCATCGCGCCCAGAAACAATGCCCAACTGATGCCGAGCATGACCACGGCGCGATGATCGCGAAGAAAGTGCAGGCCTTCTTTCATCTCACGCCAGAAGCGCGCGAGCTGGGTCTCGGCGGCCACCAGGTCAGCCTTGATTTCCTCAGGCCGCATCACCATGTGCTTTCCTTTGCGCACGGCGAAATAGCAGAGGAATGAAACCACGTAAGTCGACACGTCGAGTGTCAGGACGCCGCCCAGCCCGATGTGGTCGTAGATGAATCCCACGATCGCGCCAGCGATCAGGAATCCTCCCTGCACGCCGGCGAGCAGAAAAGTATTGGACTGGACGAACTGGCCCTCAGGCGTGAGTTCCTGAATAAGCGCAGTGATGGTCGGCCAGAACATCCAGAATCCGGCAGCGACCAGGGTGTTCATCAGGTAAAGCTGCCAGACCTTGACCTGCCCACGGAAGGCGAGGATGGCGACGGTCACGATGATGAGGGCGCGGAGCGCGTCGAGCCACATGACGAGTCGGCGTCGGTCCTCGCGGTCGATGACTACGCCAGTGAAGGGAAGCATCAGCATGGCCGGAAGGGTCTGCAAGACGGCGAACGTGCCTAGCGCCATCTCGGAGTGCGTGGCTTTGAGGATGTACCACGCGACGGCGGACGAATTCATCCCGCTGCCCACCATGGAAATCAGGTTGGCCGCGAAAACAAATCGCAGGGGACGTTGGCCGAAGCTCGCACGCATCTTTCTACTTTAGCGGACGCGGCGGGAATTCACCACGGAGGCAGGAAGACGCAGAGACGAATTTTACAAAACGAATACACTGTGACGATCAACCCAGGACAGTATGACGGCAAAGTGCCTACGACTTCTTTGGATCTCTGTTGTGGAATACTTTGTCGGTGATGCTAGCCCTTGCGCACAGCCGCGTTCGGCGCTAGGATTCGCTGCTGATCCGAAGTTCATCCATCTCGCGAATACCGGAGGCTCGCCATGAAGCGCTGCATCGGGCTGCTGCTGGCCACTATTCTTGTCATTGCATTCTCGATTCCCCAGGCACGAGGCCAGGTGGAGCGGATCGTGATCGCCGCGGGAACTGACGAAGATCACGCTCTGCAGGCCATCAGCAACGAGCAGGACAATTCCAAGAAACTGGCGATGTACGAGGACTTCGTGCAGAAGTTTTCCTCGAATCCACAAGCCGTTGCCTACGGAAACTGGCAGATTGCGCAAGCCTATCAGAGCAGCGGCGATTTGCCGAAGTCGCTGGAATACGGAGACAAGGCGCTCGTCGGATCGCCGCGCAATCTGGACATCCTGGTCTCGCAAGCCAGCACGGCAATGCAGGCCAAGAACAATGCCAAAGCCATGGACTATTCCGCGAAGGGCGGAGAAGTCTGCCACAGCATCGCGAAGCAGACCAAGCCGGAAGGCATGAGCGACGAGGACTTCGCGCGCAAGGTTGCGGAAGAGAAGAACGGGAGCCAGAATAACTGCGACTTTCTCGAGACCAGCGGCTTCAACGTCATCACGGCTGAGACTGATCCCAAGAGCCGCATGACGGAGATTGAAAAGTTTACGGCAGCCTATCCTGACTCGAAGTTTGGTGATCAGGTTTCGAACTACGCGATGTACACGCTCGGGCCCGGCCAGTTGAACGATCAGACACGGCTGGTAGCGTTTGGCGAGAAGATGTTGGCGAACAATCCCAATTCGATGGTGGCACTACTGCTGCTGGCGACCTACTACGGGGACTCCGGCAATTCGGCGAAAGCCATCAGCTACGCGCAGAAGGTGATCGAAGTCGCGAAGCCGGATGCGCCGGACGCCGACAAATCACACAAGCTCTCGGCGGGTGCGGCGCACAATACGATCGGATGGGTTTACCTGAAACAAGAGAAGACCACGCCCGCGATTCCGGAACTCAAGGCTGCGGCTGCGCTGGTCAAGGGGCAAGACGATCAGCAGTATGCCCGCGCTTTGTACGGGCTCGGCTTCGCTTACGGGAAGCTGAACAAACTCACCGAGGCACGCGAAGTCCTGACTGAGGCGGTGAAGATTCAGGGACCGATGCAATCGATGTCGCAAGACTTGCTGACGAAGGTGAATGCGGCGCGCGCGAAAGGAAAGTAGGAACCTGAACATTCCGGGTGCCCCATCCTTCTTTCGCGTGTGGCAAGCAAATCATGTAGCGACAGCCGCCTCGGCTGTCTGGCGAGACGAAGTGAGCCGCCCCGTTCCATGCTGTTGCAGGCGAAGCAGGCTGATTATTTCTTCGGATCGATCAAGTCCTCGGAAAGCAGTTTAGCCTTCCATGCCAGGGTTTGAGCCCGTTCCAGATTGCCGGCGGTCAGCGCCGTTCTGGATTGATCAACGAACTGGCGGATCTGTATCACTGAGTCCCGTTCGGCGTTGCTCAACTGGCGACCTGTCAGCTTATATAGATTCTGCTCAGTTGCCGCAATCATTTGACTGGCGGCGTTCCTCTTCTGTGCCTGATCGCCGGCGGAACCTCCAGCCAACTGGATGCTCTGCTCCGTGATTCCTCCCTGGCGAACAATGGTCTTTTCCGGTGGGCAATTCTTCGAGGGGGCAGTGGCAGGCGACGACTGTGCCCCGCCAGGCTCTGGCGATGCTGTCGCAGGATTCGATCCCGGAGCGTTCGAATTTGCAGGCGCGGGATCACATTCGGCGGAGGGAATCACTTTCTTTTTGGAGCGCACTTTTTTCGCGGCACCCGATTTGGGGTTGCTTGCGGGTGCCTGCGCGCTCTGCGGTTGGGCCGAGGAAGATTTTGTTGTTTCCGGCGGCGTTGGATGCTGCGCAGTTTGATCCTGCGCAACGGACGCACTCGCGGACGAGTCCGAGGGCGGCGCGGAACGAGCCATCAGCCCCGGATCGACGGGCGTGAGTGAGGAAATACTAAGAAACAGGATGGTAGCGGCCAGAGTCATTCTTGGTCCCGTGCGGTGAAGCGCGGATCTCCACTCATATTACGCTCTGAAGTGATACCAGGCCACCCAATCGTCGGCGGCCCTGGAAATCGTTAATCTCCGCGCTGAGAGGTTGTTGCATCCTCGGCGAATTCGGAGTGAGCCTGAGTGGCCGACGCCACAATGGGTATATGGAAGCGAAACACCGTTCCGGTGGTCTCGGACGACTCGAAATCCACCGTGCCGTAATGCCACTGCAAAATTTGATAGGTCTGCGCCAGCCCGATGCCGCTGCCTTCTTTCTTGGTTGTGAAATACAGTTCGAAGACCTTGTCGTGCAAATCTTTCGGAATACCCTTGCCCTGGTCTTGCACTTCGGCCAGTGCCACACCGTTTTGACGACTCGCCGAGATGGTGAGACGCCCACCTTGCGGCATGGCCTGAACTCCGTTGATCACTACGTTGAGAATGGCCTGCTTCATCAGGTCGATGTCGACTTTCACCGGCAGCCTCTGCTCAGGCATGTGAAGGTCGATGGCAACGCCGTGCTGCTCGGCGTCGGGAGCGGCAAGTTGCGCGACGTCTTCCAGCATGCTGCACAGGTCGGTCTCTTCGAGGTGAAGATCGCGAGGCCGGGTGAAATCGACCAGCGTCTGCACGACGCGATCCAGACGCCGGATTTCGCTATCGATGATATCCATGTGCCGTCGCGTGTCCGGTTCCTCCTGGGCAAGCTTGTTTTGCAGCAGCTGCAGATGAAGGACGATAGCGTTGATCGGGTTCTTCACTTCATGGGCCACGCCACGAGTGACGCGGCTGCTGGCCGAGAGGCGCCGCGACATTTCAATTTCGTCGCCGATCCGCCGGACGGGCTCGGTGTCGCGCATGATGAGTAGCGCGCCGATCTGTGAATTCTTCTCCTGCACGAAATCGAGTGACACCTGTACGCGCTTTCCGCCGGCTACCTCGAATTCGCGCTGGGACATTGTCCTCCGCCGCTCAAACGCGTCGAGCAGGGCCGCACCGAGCAAAGAATCACGGGCAAATACCTCCTGCACGCTGCGTCCCAGTAATTCCCCGCGAGGGCGGCCAAGGAAGGATTCGACGGGAGCGCTGACGAGGACCACCCGCGAATCGCGGGAAAAGAGCATCAGGCCGTCCTGCAGCTTCGACATCAGCTGGTCCACGTTGTCTTTCAGGGCGGAGAATATCTCTTTGCTGTCGCGAATCTGGCGTCCCAGGTTCGCAATCTTCAGGCTGACCAGGCCGTACTCGTCGTGCTGGGATTCTGAGCTCTGCAGGTCGGCCTCACCCGCGCTCACGCTGTCGAGGTTGCGGCTGATCTCTTTCAGCGGTCCGAGGGCAATGTTCGAAATCCCCGCGGCGAGGAGCAACGACAGAATGATCAATGAACCTGAGACGTAAAGCGCGCGTATCAGGCGAGTCTGCACTTCGCTCTTGAGGAAGATGGTTTGCACGCCGATGCGGATGGTGCCGAAGGGAGCGCCGCTGGCGGTGGATGTGGGGCGGGGTTCGAAATTCAACAATTCCAAAGGATAGGTCACGTCGTATACCGCTGCCGGACTGAAGACCAGGCGAATCTGCTCGCGAAAATTAGCGTGTACCACTTTCTCGAAATTGGGGCGAGGCTCGATGACCTTTCCCAGCAGGTTCGCGTTGGTGTGCAGCAGCGCCTTGCCGTTGACGTCAACGATCGCGACGTCATAGATGTACCTCCAGTCGCCGGGAACCGATTGCAGCAGGTTGTTTAGATCGACATCGGTCTGTACGTATTCGGTGAGCGCCCGCTTCACGGCTACCGGATCACGGGTGTCGATGTTCGTGCTGCCGAAATCGGGGACAGCGTTATTGGCGGCATAGGCCAATTGATGCGTCAGGCTGTTGGCAGTATCGGAGGCGTTGACGATGCGCAGCCGCAGAATCTGAGAGAGATACAGATAGGAAAACGCGGTCACCATCACCGTCACCATCAGCGTGATGGCCAGCACGATGATTGTTTTGCGTCGCAGCATGTTGAAAGATCAGAACCCCTTACTACACGACCCAGCACGACCCAGTCTAGTTGCTGGGCACCTCTTCTTTGCCGGGAGCCGCTTCCGCCGCCGTGCTCCCGTATTCTTTCAACTTGTTATGCAGGGTTTTTAAACTGATTCCCAGAATTTCGGCGGCACGAGTCTTATTGTTGCTGGTGGCCTCGAGTGTTTTCAAGATCAGCATTTTCTCGGCTTCTTCCACCGTTGTGCCCACTCCCAGGCGAACGGCGTCGGGATCGTTGGCCGCGGTACGCAGCGGGGCTTGACCGAAACCCGGGGGCAAGTGCTTGGTCTCCACCATGCCGGTGTCGCAGACAATCACCGCGCGCTCCAGCGTATTGCGCAATTCGCGCACATTCCCCGGCCAGGAGTAATTGTTGAACTGGTTGAGTACGGCCTCGCTGACTGCCGTCACTTTGCGACCATGCTTCTGGCTCATTTCCGCGAGCAGAAGCTGAACCAGGGACGCAATGTCTTCCTTGTGTTCCCGCAGCGGCGGCATGTGAATGTTGAAGACGTTGAGGCGGTAATAGAGATCGCTGCGCAGTTCGCCGCGCGCCACGGCCTCGTCTGGAATCTTGTTCGTAGCCGCGAGTACGCGGACATCGACCGAAGTCTCCACCTTGCTTCCCAATCGGCGCAGTTTGCGATCTTCCAGAACGCGCAGCAGCTTGGCCTGCGTTCCGATCGGCATTTCGCCAATCTCATCGAGCAGGAGCGTTCCACCCTCGGCCAGCTCAAAGCAGCCTGTTCGCCTCTCCAGCGCGCCCGTGAATGCGCCTTTCTCGTGGCCAAAGATCTCGCTCTCCATCAGCGTTTCAGGAATGGCGGCGCAGTTGATGGCGACAAACGGGCGGTCTTTCCGCGAGCTGAGTTCATGGATGGTTCGCGCCACTAGCTCTTTGCCCGTTCCACTCGCGCCTGTGATGAGCACCGAGGCGGTGCTGGGCGCGACCATCTCAATCAGGCGGAAGATCTCCTGCATTTTGCGGGAGGCGCCGCTTAGACGGCCGAGCGAGCCCGTGTCGCGCAAGCGGCGGCGTGTGGCCTCGAGTTCGGCTCGTGTGCCCAGAAGCGACGAGGCATTGGAAATAATCGTACGCAGCCGGTTGGTGTCGATGGGCTTGGTGATGTAATCGTAGGCGCCCATGCGCATCGCCTGCACGGCGCTGTCGATCGTTCCCTGGGCGGTGACGAGAATCACGGCGATGGTTTGCGCTTGTTCCGCCAACTGGCCGAGCAATTCCAAGCCGCCCATGCGGGGCATCTTGAGATCGGTGATTACGATCGAGGGAGACCATTGCGTGGCTTTCTCCAGTCCCTCCGCCCCATCGCATGCCGTCTCGACCCTATAGCCCCAGGAGGTGACCAGTTCGGCCAGTCCGGAGCGCTCGTTTTCCTCGTCTTCTACGATCAATAACTTTTCGTGGCTCATTCGTTTGCTGTTGTCCTGTTGCTCCGACGGCATAAATGCGCAAGCCCGGCGGTCAAAGGCCCACGGGCCAGACCCCAACGATACGCGGCCTGGTTCCCTCCGGGCAAGGTCCGCAGCGTACACGGTCGATAATTGGGCAACTTGTGCGGGGTGCCTGATTCGTTAATGGCGCGCCGTTGTGCTTTTGCTTTTAATTGCTATGAGATAGAATTTTGGGTCCCGATCGTAAAGTTTCACTCTTCCCGTTTCTTGCGGCTGAAAGTCTGCTGCATTGGCGTTCAGCGATCGATCACATTTCTGGAGGGAATCATGGAAATCAGCAGCTTAGGCCGAGGGTGGCGCGTTGCCTTAGCATGTGCCGTTGCATTGTTAACCGTGGTGACCGCCGGTCCGGTGGCGGCGCAGACTGAGTCAACTCCCAAATGGGACCTATTTGTCGGATATCAATGGCTTCATCCCAACATAACAACACCAGCTGCGTTTGGTGATCCCAATAATCCAACGCCTTTTCTCGTGCCGGATATGGCGAAGGGCCTTGGCAGCGCTCTGACTTACAATGTTGATCCTCACTGGGGCCTGGAACTCGACCTCGGACATAGCACGAAGGCTGGCAATTATGACAGTACCATCTCCGCTGGTCCCCGTTTCATGTGGCGCAGCGAAGGCGTGAATTTCTTTCTGCACGGCCTGGCGAGCTACAACCGCCTGGCGGTGCAGGATGTTCCCAATCGCTCCAACGGCGTGGGCGTCCTTCTCGGCGGCGGCATGGATATTTCATTTACCAAGATGTTTGCGATTCGTCTCTTCCAGGCGGACTACGTGTGGGCGCATCATCATTTCCCCGATTTGGCAGGGCCACAGTTCCCCGACTTAAGGCGTCCCGTCATGGAGGGCGTACGACTACGGACAGGTGTTGTTTTCAACTTCGGCGGAGCCGAGGCGCCGGCCCCGATCGCTGCCTGCTCGGTCCAGCCAACCGAGGTCATGGTTGGCGAACCGATTACAGCCACCGTGTCGGCGAGCAACTTCAATCCCAAGCACACTGTGACCTATAGCTGGAGCGGCAATGGCGGCAAGGTGGCCGGGAAAGACACGACGGCCAGTATCGACACCAACGATGTCGCGCCCGGCGCCTATACGATCACGGCGCACGTAACCGATCCGAAGGGCAAGAAGGGGAACGAGGCGAGTTGCTCGGCAAACTACACCATCAAACCACTTCCTCCGAAGAATCCGCCGACGATGAGTCTGTCGGCGAGTCCGACCGAATTGACGCCCGGCGGCGCAGTGAACGTTTCCGCCAATTGCACGAGTCCTGACGGTGTACCCGTCACGGTTGCCAACTGGACTTCCACGCTGGGGACGCTTTCTGGCAGTGGGAATTCTGCCACGCTCAATACGTCTGGACTGCCCGCAGGTCCAGTTACGATTACGGCCAACTGCACAGACTCGCGTGGATTGAACGCACAGGCTTCGACGCAGGTAACGATTGAGAATCCTCCACCGCCGCCGGTCGACAAAGCCCTCGAAGCCCGGCTGGCGCTGCACAGCGTTTACTTCGTGACGGCTCAGCCCACACCGAAAGATCCGACGGGCGGGCTGTTGCCAAGCCAGCAGCAAACGCTCATCGGTCTTGCCACGGACTTCAAGAAGTATCGTGACGCCAAGCCCGACGCTCATCTGACACTGGAAGGTCACGCGGACCATCGCGGAAGCGCTGCCTTCAACCAGGCTCTCACGGAGCGCCGCGTTGCCCGGGTAAAGAGCTTCCTGGTCGAGCAGGGTGTTCCTGAGTCGGCGATTGACACCAAAGCGTTCGGTGCCGAACGCAACCTCACGACCGATCAGGTAAAAGAGTCTGTCGTTCAGAACACCGAGCTGACGACGGAAGAGAAGAGGCGAGCGCTGGCGAGAATTGAGGTCATCCGCATGGCGAGTAATCGCCGTGTGGACGTGACACTGAATGCGGGCGGTACGACCGAGACCTCAGTGCGCCAGTTCCCGTTCAACGCTGCCGATGCCCTTACGCTAATTGGCGGGCGTGAAGGTCAAGTCAAAAAGCCGGCGGCTACCAAGCGTGCGCCCAAGAAACCCGTGAAGAAGCCGTAATCGAACTCTTCGGGAACCGAAACGTTTGTGAGCGGGAGGATCATTTCCTCCCGCTTTTTTGTCTGCTACCGTGGCTTTCGGGTGCCCCACTTCTGGCTGAAGTTGCCAGAAGTGGGACATCCCGCGACTACTATTTTCGGCTCGTCCCAGCGCGCCCGTTCGACGCCGACTTCCGTAATACCCGTTGCTTGCCGGTAGGCCGTACCTCGGGCGGAAAGAAGATGTTTGCGAAAAATGTACACGACACCACGAAAGTGCCATCGCCAAGTCTCTGATTTGATGGCACCGTATCTGGTATTCGGGTTGCCATCTCTTCTGGATAGAAACGCGTCTGAATATGTCTCAGATGGGCAGGTCATCTCGCGCATTGGTACCGACGATCCTGCTGACATTGCTGATTGTCGGGTGCTCTCGTCGGACCCCGAACATACCTGGGGAAGGCGCAGCGCCGACCAGCACCACGCCATTTCAGAGTCAAAAAACCAGCAGCGCTGGTACCGCTTTGCAGGGTTATTCTTCGGACGATGTTCCAGGAACCGGTCCCCCGTTCGAGAACTCGCCACTTCTTCCCGCTGGAGTGCTTGTCACCGTCCGTCTGAAGGTTCCGCTGGTAGCCGGGTGCGGATCCAGAGAGTCATTCGAGGCCGTTCTGGATGAGCCAGTCGTGGTTGAGGGCAGCACGCTGATTCCCCGTGACGCAATCGTCTCCGGCCGTATCGAGACCGCGCATACATCGAGAGTCACGCCTGATCGCGGCTACGTTCGCCTCACGCTCGATTCTGTGCGCGTGGATGGGTTCGACGTGCCCATCCAAACCGCCAGCCTTTTTGCACGGCCGCTACCCACCGCGGACACCGATTCGGACACAATTCGCCTGGAGAAGGGACGCCGTATGACCTTTCGCCTGAAGGACCCAGTTTTTTTTCATCTCACCTCATCAAAAGCTGGCCAATAAGTCCTTTATTTCCTGCACCAAAAAGTTTTCCACAGAAAGTATTCCCGCTTTGGTGACATCTGCCCTTTCGCACATAGGGGTCGATCTCCTTATAGTGAGCCGAAACGGGAGGAACGCGGAAGACGTCGGCTTCCCGTTTTGGGAAAACGTAGGTATCCGGCCATCGCAATGGCGGTTCCTTTCGGAACCATTCCCGCGCAGAGTGGTGATTAAATGAGTGCCGTAGCGGAGATCTTGCAGTCGTCGGACGAGATGCAGTTTTCCTCGCTCCTGAAACACGCGCCCGTCGGGCTCGCGCTGTGCCCCGGCCCGGGGAACGTAACCTCCAGGAATTCGGTTTTCGATGAGTTGCTGGGCTTGCTGTCGAGCCAGATTCCCTGCGCCCTCCTCGAGCTGATTCGAGACGGAGCGGGAAGCCCGGCAACTCATCTCCGATCTATTTCAGGGAAAGCGGGAAAGCTTCCAAATCGAATGCGCGGCGTGGGGAGCCGAAAGCAAGTCGCTGCGTTGGACGGTTTGGGCAGTTCATGCAGAAGACTGCCGGCCCGAGAGTGCGGTCGTGATGTTAGAGGATATCTCCGGCGTCGCACTGGCCAGGCGGCGATTGCAGCAGGCCGAGCGGCTAGAGACGGTTGGCCGTTTGGCGGGGGGAGTCGCGCACGATTTCAACAATGTGTTGACCGGAGTTTTGTTGTACTGCGATCTGCTGATGTCTGTGCTGGGCCTTCCGACCGGGCCCGGAAATATGCGGAAGAGATCCGCAAGGCTGGATTGCAGGCGACAGGCCTGGTTCGGCAACTGCTGACCATGGTTCGCTCGAACAAATCGTCGCCTCGACCGGTTTCGTTGAATGAGGTTGCAGAAGGCATGCGCAACCTGCTCGTCCGGCTGATTGGAGAAAACATCGAGTTGAAGCTGAAGCTCGATTCCAATCTGGAACTGGTGAAGATGGATCCGGTACAGGCACAGCAGGTCCTGCTGAATCTCGTGCTCAATGCTCGGGACGCGCTGCCGTGCGGAGGACATATCTCTGTCGAGACCGGCAACTGCAAGATGCAGATTCTCTCCAGCACCGGGGAGCAAAACCCCGAGACCACCTGCGTGCCCAGTGCCGACGCTGATCGAAAGCGAGCTATTCGGTTATGTGAAGGGAGCTTTTACGGGGCCAATCAGTCGAAGGACGGCCTGATGGCAATGGGGGAAGGCGGAACGATCTTCCTCGACGAAGTGGGAGAGCTTTCCGTGGATCTGCAGGCAAAGATGCTGCGCGCCATACAGGAAAAGGAAATACGTCCGGTGGGCAGCACGCGACGGGTGCCAATTAATGTGCGGATCCTGGCGGCGACGAATCGCGATTTGGAACAAGGAGTGATGCAGGGCAGCTTCCGCCGTGATCTCTACTTCCGGTTGAATGTGCTGAGCCTGCGCATACCGCCGTTGCGCGAACGGAGACAAGACATCCCGCTTCTGATCGGGCACTTCCTCGAGCGCATGACGCGTACGTCGGGGCTGGAGAAGATTCTCAGCGACGATGCACTGAAGGCCATGCTGGCATACGACTGGCCCGGCAACGTGCGCGAACTGGAGAATTGCCTGGAACGCACGTATGCCTTCACCAGCGGCCCGACGATTCATACCATGGACCTGCCGCGGGAGATCGCGAATCTGCCTGTGCCTGAGTCGTCCAACGGTAACGGCAACGGGCACTCGAAGATTGTTCCCATTGCCGAACTGGAGCGACAGACCATCCTGCGCGCCATCATGGAACTCAATGGAGACAAATTGCAGGCCGCCCGATTGTTAGGGATCGGCAAGACGACCCTCTATCGCAAGCTGAAGGACTACGCAGCGCAAGAGTGCTGAAAAGCCCGTTTGTGAACTGGAATCGGGGCATGTTGTGCCACTACGGGAAACCCACGCACCGCCGGCATAGTTAATCGCTTTCTTTTCAACCGGAGCCATCTGGCGCAACGCGTGCTATGGAAAGGTCATGATTCTACCGATTACGCACAATCGAAAGGCCCGGAATTCGCGGCATCCTTGTTCGCTGCCACCAGCCAGGAGACGCATTGGGCTCAAAACCTGCAGGAGGCAGCCACACACCTGCGCGAACAAACATACTCGGCCGCCATTATCGATCAATTCCTTCTGGAAACGGAGCCGGAGGAGAGCGATCAGGTGCTGGAGCACCTGGGGACCGCATTTCCCGTGTACGTCAACTTCGCTTTGACGGGAATGGATCGCCTGCTGCGCGAGGTGCGCTCGGCCTTGCATCGCCGCAAACGTGAAGAGGCAACTGCACGCCGCGCCGTTGCCGAGCAGATGCAGAGCGAGATGCGTGAAACTCTCACGGTGATGCTGCTTTCGTGCGAGCTAGCCATGGCGATTCCAAATGTTCCAAGTCCGGCCGCAGAGAAGATCCGTACCATCGATACGCTTGCGCGCGAACTCAGGTTGCGCCTCGAGGTGAACTGAGGAAACCATTTCCGGTGTCAATGAGAGCAATGGGGATGTTTCAACAATTGAAATCTAAGGCGCTGCCCGGAGAGTCTCTTATCAAGTCGTCGTCAAAACGACACGGCTGTGGATGTGTTTTCGACAGTGCATCGGACCAGAAGTATAGTCTGGTCATCGTCCTGCTTACCGAAACTTAGCGAGACCTTCCGCAGGTGCTCGAAGATCTCGGAGAGCGGTCGGTCTGCAACTTTCAGAAAGGCGCTCTTGATAGGTTCCATACCTAATTCGGCAGCGTTAACATCGAACACTTCACTGAACCCATCGGTGAGCAGAAGGAGTACATCGCCAGGATCACACTCCAGTTGATCGGTTGCGAACTGCTGCTCGGGAAGTATGCCCAGGGGTAGGTTTTGAGATGCGTATTCCACGATCGCGCGCTGCTGACTGCTGTAACGCATGAGGGCCGGGTGTCCGGCGAGTGAGTAGGTCACTGACTTGCCCCCCGGCCGGAGTTGCAGAACAGCGGCGGTAGCAAACATGTTCGGCATCTTCAACGGATAAAGCGTGCGATGTGCTCCCTCGAGCAACCCGCCCGGCGAACTATTAGCTCCCAAACCGCTGCGCATCGAAGTCTTGAACATCGCCATCAGCACACCGGAAGCGACGCCGTGCCCGGAAATATCGGCAAGATAGACGATCCATTCCTTGGAACTTTCAGCAATATCCACCAAATCGCCACCCACTTCGCCGCTCGGGATCGAAGCGCCGAAGATCTCGTATCCGGCGAGTTTTCGCTCAAAAGTTGGAACCAGGGAATGGTGTATCTCGCGGGCAAGCTCAATTTCTGTTTGGATGCGAAAATATCGACTTCCCTCGCGTCGAACGAAGTTAATGAAGGCGATATACCCGACAACGATGGCAAGGATCGCGCATACCCCTAGAGCCAGCAACTGTTGCTCGAGTTCCTTGCGGTTCAGGATGATTCCCGCGCGAAATAGGTTTGCGAATAGAGCGACCGCTGCCGCCTGCAACAGCGCCCAAACCGGAATGAGCCAAAACTTCCGAGCGACCCACAGCGCAGCATAGCCGACTGCGAAGCCGCCGTAGATTACAACCGTCACCATCACGGACTCGATTGTCTGGTGCACCGGAGACATCAGCATCGAAATTAAGCCGATGGAAGCGAATAGCGAAAAGACTCCGATGACTGCGACTATTTGCGAAGCGCGAGGAGTCGACTTCCAGAATTTTTGTCGGGGTCGGCTGACGGACGAATTCTGAGTTCGTTTCAAAATCGCTTCCTCTTTAATTCAGGCACACATAATCTTACTTTCTCACCGTTCAATTCTGCTGATGAAATCTACCGTTAGACTGCTTCCGGACTCCCTCTAATGTTTTTTCGTTATTGTGCCGCTTTCCACGATTCCTTTACCTTTCGGCTGCTCATTCGTTCTTGTGGACCGTGGGGGTCCAGAGGAACTTGCCTTCAGCACGTTCGTACCTGATCAGCTGTTCACAGGCTAATTCCGATTTTGATCTCGGGGTGGATGAGCGGTCCGCTTGGGGAGAAACCGTGAATCGACGCGTATATGTTTCGAAATTTCTCATCTGTGCCGTCCTGACCGTGGTCGTTAGCTTTTTTGCCGCCGCTCAACAAATCACTGGGAGCATTCGCGGGACCGTTGTGGACCCCGTCGGTGCAAGCGTGCAGGGAGCGTCGATCAGCGCCATCCAGGTTGAGACTGGATTAACCCGGAGCGCGACGTCCAATCGATCCGGCGAGTACATCCTTCTGGAGTTGCCCGTCGGGCACTACCGCTTGCAGGCCACGGCCAAGGGTTTTCAGTCCTACATTCAACAAGGTATTGTGCTGGACGTGAACGAGACCGCGACGATTCCTGTGCGGCTCGCAGTAGGCAGCGAGACGCAACAAATCGAGGTGCAGTCTGATGCTCAACTCATTCAGGCAACGGTGACCAGCCTCGGGAAAACAGTCAGCGAACGCGACGTTCTGGAATTGCCGCTGAACGGCCGGAACTTCTCTCAACTGGGCCTGCTGCAACCCGGGGTTGTCCCTCTCACTCCCGGTCTGGCCGAAGCCGGGGGATCCCTGCGCGACGGCCAGGCGTACGCGGTCAATGGCCAGAGACCCGAGTCCAACAACTTCCTGATCGACGGCGCCAACAATTTCAACGGCATCGATGGCGGATTCGTTCTCAAGCCCCCAGTCGACGCCATCAGCGAATTCAAGATTCTGACGCACAATGCCAACGCCGAGTTTGGAACCAGTCTTGGCTCGACCACCAACATAATTACCCGCTCGGGGTCAAACAACTTTCACGGAGCGCTCTGGGAGTTCCTTCGAAATGA
>Ga0070732_10000569_pt1 | contig 22747 bp, 21 predicted proteins | sample Coa_R1_5_FD_66449 | JGI IMG/M metagenome (GOLD analysis project Ga0070732, IMG submission 66449) | Surface soil microbial communities from Centralia Pennsylvania, which are recovering from an underground coalmine fire - Coalmine... | ecosystem: Environmental > Terrestrial > Soil > Unclassified ... | reverse complement strand
ATTCAAGACAGCCCGGTGAACGCGACGACGCGAATCGCCTGGATGACGCCCAATGACTCGAGAGCCGTGGAAACGGCGTATCTCACGGTGCTAACGCGGCGACCGACGCTGGAAGAAGCGAAGCATTTTGAAGCGCTCCTGCGCCAAAAGACCGGCAATCGAGCCCAGCGCGTCGAAGAATTATATTGGGCACTCCTTAATTCGACGGAATTCTCATGGAACCACTAAACCGACGCCATTTCCTTCGCCTCGGCGGCCTTGCTGGGGCGACGTGGCTGACACCCCTTGGCCATATGCTCGCGCGTGCTGCGGAAACCGCGCCCGACAAGCGCGAAACGGCGCAGTCGATTATCGTAATTTGGCTTCAGGGCGGGCCGAGCCAGTTGGAAACGTTCGATCCGCATCCTGGCAAGGCAATTGCAGGCGGCACCGGCGCAATTAACACTACCGTGAAAGGAATTCAACTCGCGCCGGGCCTTGAGCGCACTGCGGAAGAGATGCAATCGATCAGCCTGATCCGCTCGCTGGTAAGCAAGGAAGGCGATCACGAACGCGGCAGCTACAACCTGGCCACCGGCTTCCGGCCCGATCCCACGGTGATTCACCCATCCATTGGCGCGATCTGCTGTCACGAGTTGCCGGTGGGCAATACTGAAATTCCCCGCCACGTAAGCATCCTTCCGCCGACATGGCCCTTCCGCGGCGGCTTCTTGGGCGACCAGTACAACGCCTTCCGCATCGACGATCCGGCCGGTCCCATTCCGGATTGCAAGTCGTTTCTGCCCGCCGGCAGCGATGACCAGCGGCTCAAGAATCTCGACGTGGTCGAATCGGCATTTGCCAAAGGCCGTGAGAAGCGCGTGGCCTCGACGCTCCACCGTGAAACCGTGGCCGGCGCGCGGAAAATGATGAATTCGGAACAACTCAAGGCCTTCGACGTTTCGAAGGAATCGGCTTCGGTTCGCAAAGCTTACGGTGAGACGCCGTTTGGCCGTGGCTGCCTGGCCGCGCGCCGGTTGATCGAGGTCGGCGTGCGCTGCGTGGAAGTGACGCTGAGCGGCTGGGACACGCATGTGAACAATCACAAGCAAGTGAGCGGTCAACTAGCAATCTTTGACCCGGCCTATAGTGCGCTTATTCGCGATTTGCGGGAGCGGAAACTGCTCGACAAAACGCTGGTTCTAGTTGCGGGCGAGTTTGGACGGACTCCAGCCATCAACGCCGCCGGTGGCCGCGACCACTGGCCCACCGGCTTCAGCGTGGCGCTGGCCGGCGGCGGCATTCGCGGCGGCCAGGTGATCGGCAAGACCGATCCGGAAGGCAAGCCGGAGCCGGAAGAACCGGTTTCGGTAGGTGACTTGTTTGCGACAATGTTGACGGCGGTCGGCATCAACCCCGGCAAGTTGAACCAGACGCCAATCGGCCGCACCGTGGCTTTCTCGGATAAAGGAAAGCCGATAGAGAAACTTTTGGGAAGAGCGTAGAGACCGCATTCAACACCAGCCCGAAGCGTAAGCGAGGCCGTCCCTCGCTTACGCTTCGGGCTGGTGCTTTCTAATGAACAGAGCCCGCAGCGCAGGCAAGGGAATCCCTTGCCAGCGTTGCGGGCTCACGTTATTGATTAGGCCGCAATTCAATCTTCGCGCTTCTGCGCGGCCAGCGTACGAATCCGTTCGCCCAAGAGAGCAATGTCAAACGGCTTCTTGAACGCTTCACTGAAGTGGTGCTGGCTCTTGAGCGAATCCGGGTCGGCTTCGTCTTCGGCGGCCAGGGCAACCATCAGCGTCGTTTCGTACTGCGGATTGCGCCGCAGGTTCGACGCGATCTGGAGCGCCTCGCTCCGGCCCAGCGACAGATCGATGATGATGGTGTCTGGGTGGAAGCTTTCGGCCATGATGCCGGCTTCGAAACCGCTATTGGCGATTTCGTACTTGTAGTCTTCGTTTTCCGGCAGCAGTTCTTGCAGCCGGTCGATGAACAAGCGCTCGGCGCCGATGACGAGGATTTTGTGCCACTCTTCTTCTTCCAGCTCACCCAACGGCATGCCGTGTTCCTTGAGGAACCGGATGAGCTGTTCGCGGGGGATACGGCGGTCCTGGCTGCCCGGGATGCGATACCCTTTCAGCCGGCCCGAGTCAAACCACTTCGACACCGTTCGGGGCGCAACCTTACAGATCTTCGCTACCTGACCGGTGGTGAAAACCTTCTTCATAGCGGGCTCTCCAGATAGTACGCGCTTCGCCCGGGCCGGAGGGCTGGCACTCATTCGTTGAGGCCGCGCGTCTCTCCGGCACACGCCACCCGGCCCGGCTTGCTCATGGTTGGGCCATGATTGCCGGGGAAACCGCCTGGGGGGCTTCCGTGCGGGGACTTCCAGGTGGGCGTCGGGTTGTTCACGACGGGCCGACTCGGCTGCACCCGAATCATTCGGGTTTTGGGGGAACAACCAGCCAGCATGATCGTTACTTTCCAGCACCACTTTCATCGGTCACCAACCCTCCGCAAGATCAGAAAAAGCTCGCAATTTGGGAATATTCTGTTGCTTCCCGTGCTTGCGCCTTTTGCTCACCTCTCCGGAACCGTTTGCCATCCTTGGATTCGGCAGCACCCGTGATTTGATGCTGACCGTTGCGTTCTTCACGGAGATTTCACCAGACTCACCTCCAGTGAGCCGTTTCATTTTCGTTCACCGACACGCAAGGAATAACCGTCGCTCTCTCCATTCCGAGAGCATTCTAACCCGACGGGCAAGCTTGAAATTGCGGGGGATTGGCGGGCTGATGAATGTGGGTTAGCCGCGACGCGAAGCGGAGCGCGCTACGGCCGCTTCATCTCAAACAGATCGCTCGTACGGCAATAATAATCTCCGCCGAGCCGGGCGATGGTGCGGAGCTTGCGAGGGTCAATACGGCCGTTCGCATCGAGCAGCGAATCATCGATATGCATCATCACGATTTCGCCGATGACGAGGTTCGCGGAGATTGGCCCATTGCCGACGGGCACGATTTGCCGAACCACGCACTCCATGTTGATGGGCGACTCCGCCAGCCGTGGCGGCTTGACCTTCAGCGATGGCAGCGTGTGAAGCCCCGTGAGTTTGATTTCGCTTTCCTCCGGTGGAACTTCTTTCGACGAAAGATTGATCTGCTCCGCCAGCGATTCGACCGCTGCGTTGAGCACGAATTCGCCATTGGCTTCAACATTTCGAAGTGTGTCCTTCTTCGAACCATCGCGCCGCAAAACGGGCGAGAAAACAACAACCGGGGGATTGGCACCGAAAGCATTGAAAAAGCTAAACGGTGCCAGGTTCACGACACCAGCGGCGTTGACGGATGTCACCCACGCAATCGGCCGTGGCGTTACGATGCCGACGAGGAGGTGGTAGACGTCGAGGATGGGGGCTTGGGAGATGTCGAGGATCATGGAGCGATGGAGTCTTTCTTTGGAGAACCGCTGTCAATTGCGGCAATAGCACGAGCAACACTAGGCCAATAAATGCTATCTGCGGTTCGCAGTAAAGAAATGAGATCGTTGCGCACCTGCGGAAATAGCATCGGGAACTCGGCAATAACATTGATGGCTTGGCCCTTCGCAGCCGCAGTTCTGTCAAACATGTCATTCGGCTGTCTCGGCACACCTTCTCGGAGCAGTTTTGTTACGGATTGCATTGTTTCCGGATCGTTTGGCTTGACCCGGAGAATAGTCCTGGCGGCAGTGGCGACTGTGGTATAGTCCGAGTGGACCAAAGCCATTTGTAATCCCGGCAAAAGGCCAACCGGTGGCTTGATCAGTCGATTGCAGCGGTCCACAGCTATCCGGCTGAGGGTAGGGTCGTTACCTTTGAGTGCTGCAAGCAAAACCGCCACGCCCGCCTTTTCCTCCGCTTGGTCCATTGCGCACAAAGCAGTTGCAGCGTGTATTTGAACAATAGCGTCCTTGTGTTGAAGATACCTTTTCGCGAGCGGCGCAATCGACTTTGCGTGCGTTCCAATTGCAGCCAAACATTGGAATGCCAGCCACAGATCGTCCGCATTCGAGGCCGGGTCTTCGAGGATACTCTTAGCGCCCGCAATTCTCAGGTCCTCATGCATTTTTGAGTAGGCCAGCACGGCCCCCAATGCCCAGCGCGTGCTGTCGCTACTCCCTCCAGCAATGTTCTTAACGAAATCCGCCGCGCCACGATGACCGGGAGATATTACCGTGAGCGCAGCGGCGGCGTGAGCGGCCAAGAAGGTGCTCTTATCCTTCAGCATTGTTTCTAGAGTCGGTATCGCGTCCTTGGCTTGCGGGCCCGTGAGTTGCAAGGCTAAAACGATCAAGAGGCAATTCGTTTCAGCACGTTGTGAATTGTTAGCACACGATCGCTTCAGCAATGCGACGACCGCGCTGATCGCTTGACCATCGGCCTTTCCCGACCCAATGAGAAATGAACTTTCTTCTCCGCCTCTCGTCGAATCACAGTGCTTGATGCGCCGGGCAAGAGCCGATGTCAATGGCGCCGCCCGTTCACCGAGGGGGCCGCGAAACTCCATTTCCCTTCGCAAGCGCAACCATTCGGTTTCAGTTTCGTCCGATTCGAATAACTCTTGCATCGCGGCAAGCACCCGCTTGTCGGAATGGCCGAGTTCCAAGAGTAAGCGCGCCAAGAAAGCGCGTTCGCGCGCATCTCGAGATAAATGCATTGCCAGGCGAACCGGCGCAACAGCATTGTGCGGATTAAGCGCAACCAAGGCGTCTGCAGCATCCTTCCTGTGAGAAGAGGAATCGGTGAGTGAACGAATGCAAAGAATCTGGTAAGGATCATGTGAGCGCTTGATGAACTCCTCTCGAACATCGTTAGAGAGCAGCATTAATAGCAAGTAGAGAGGCATGACGTTGGAAGACCCGAGACGCAGAATTCAAAAGAAGTCTTCACTATTCTACCCTAATAATTTCACTCCAGCCAACTCATCGGATAGCTCGCATCATCCATCGCCAGTGCCTGCTTTGTTACGAACAGCGGCCGGAAGGTGTCCACCATGACCGCAAGTTCATCCGTTCGAGTCATATTCCGGCTGGCGACGATGGTGCCGGGGTGCGGGCCGTGCGGGATGCCGCGCGGGTGCAGCGTGAACGACGACTCCTCGACGCCGCGGCGGCTGCCGAAGTGCCCACGGACGTAATAGAGTACTTCGTCCGATTCCACGTTGGAGTGGGCGTACGGAACTTTGATTGCTTCCGGATGCGTGTCGAGCATGCGCGGGGCGAACGTGCAGACGACGAATCCCGGCGCTTCAAACGTCTGATGAATCGGCGGCGGCTGGTGGATGGTCCCCGTGATCGGCTCGAAGTCGTCCGCATTGAAGGTGAATGGGTATACCATGCCATCCCAGCCAACGACATCGAACGGGTGCTGCGCTAATACATAGCGCGTTAGACGATTGCCGTCCTTGATCAGGATCGGCGTATCCGCTTCTTTGTCGATGATTGAAAGCTCGGTCGGGCCATGAAAGTCGCGTTCGCTGTAGGGCGCTCCCATGCGAATCTGGCCATCGGGGTTCAGATAGCGGCGCGGGACTTCGATGTTCCCCGTTGCTTCAATAACGAGCAAATCGGGGTCCGAGCCGACATCGAAGACAATTTCAAACGTCGTGCAACGCGGAACGACGACGTAATCGTATGGCTTGAAATGCATCGCACCGAACATCGTGTGCAGCGTGCCTTGACCACGATGCACGAAAATGACCTCGTCGGCCGACGCATTCCGGTACAGTTCCGCTTGCGGCCGCTCGGGCCGGCAGCGGTGTAGCGTGACTTCGGCATTGGTGAATACCGGCACTCGGCCGTTGATAGGATCGCCCTGCCGCGGCATTTGCTTTGTCTTGACGTGATGATGCCGTAGGGCCTGCTCGCCGGCGATTTCCATCTTCATGCTGCCCGCTGGCTCGACCTTTTTCACCCGCGTCGGCGGCCGCAGGTGGTAGACGATGCTATACGCCCGGCTGAAGCCCTGCGTGGTGACGACTTCTTCATAGCAAATACCTTCGCCGCGGTAGCCGCCTTCGCGCTTGTGGGCGATATGGCGCTTCCGCGGGATGGAGCCGAGTTGTTTGTAGGGAGGCATGATGTTTCTCTCGGACGGCCCAGGGACTGCCGTCCGTGGGCTTTCGTTGGTTTATTTTCGCGCTACGACGCGATTGCGCAAAGCTCCGATGCGCTCAATCGTCAGTTCCACGATGTCGCCCGGTTTCAGCCAACCGCCGGTCTTTTCGGGCGTCAATTCCAGAATACAGCCGGTGCCCACGGTGCCGGAGCCGATGACGTCGCCGGGCTTTAACTCCGTATCACGGCTGGCGTGGGCGAGGATTTGCGGCCAGGTCCAGTACATCGACCCGCCGTTGCCGCGCGAAAGCTCGCGGCCATTCACCGACGCCGTCATATCCAGATGCAGCCGGCCATCGCGATAACTATCTCGCAATTTCTCGAATGCCACGACTTGCGGCCCCAGCGACGTCGCGAAATCCTTGCTTTTGCTCGGCCCCAGCCCAACGGCCATTTCGACGCGCTGAATGTCGCGTGCGCTCCAGTCGTTCATAATCGTGAAGCCGGCCACGGCTTCCATAGCCCGATCATCGGCCGGAAGATCGCGAGCCGCCTTGCCAATCACGCAAGCCAGTTCGAGTTCATAATCCAGAGCCTCGCTGCCATGCGGCGCGGCCACCGCATCGTCGTGCCCAATGACGCAAGCCGGATTCGAAAAATAAAACACCGGCACCTGATACCACTGCGGCACCATCTCCAGGCCGCGTTGCGCCCGGCACGTCTTCACGTGCTGCTCGAAGGCGTAGAAGTCGCGGATGCTGGCAACTGCTGGAATAGTCGCGCTCATTACTTTGCTTTATAAAGTTCCGCGTATTGCTTGTTCACGCTCAATCGCCTCAAACAACGCTCTAAAGTTTCCCTTGCCGAAACTCTTGCTGCCCCGCCGTTGGATGACTTCAAAGAACAACGTCGGCCGGTCAGCCACGGGTTTCGTGAAAATCTGCAGCATGTAGCCTTCGTCGTCGCGGTCCACGAGGATGCCGAGGTCCGCCAGCGTTTCAATGTCTTCGCGAATGTGGCCCACACGTTCTGGCAGCATTTCGTAATAAGTGTTTGGCACACGCAGGAAAGATACATCGTTGTGCCGCATCGCTTGCACGGTTCCGATAATGTTGCCAGTGGCCATGGCGATATGCTGCACGCCGGGTCCGCCGTAATACGTCAGGTATTCTTCGATCTGCGAGCGTTTGCGTGCCTTGGCCGGCTCGTTGATCGGGAACTTGATGCGCCCGGTTCCGTTTTGCACCACTTTCGACATGAGTGCGGAATACTCGGTGCTGATGTCCTTGTCGTCGAAGTGCACGAGTTGTTCGAAACCCAGCACTTTCTTGTAGAAGTCTACCCATTCATCCATCTTGCCTTCTTCCACATTGCCGACGACGTGATCGATGGCGGCCAGGCCGACAGAATGAAAAGTCGTCGGGCTGTAGCGCTCCGGATCGATGGGCAAATAACCCGGCGCGAATACCCCGCGATAATTGTCGCGATTTACAAAGGTGTGGTTCGTATCGCCGTAAGCCTTGATCGTGGCGCACTCATACACGCCGAACTGGTCTTCCAGCCTTGCCGGCTCCGCGACGCTGATGGCGCCTCGGCTCAGGGCTGTCTGATAGGCCGATTCCACGTCATCCACTTCCAGGGCAATGTCCTGCACGCCATCGCCGTGCTGAACGAGTCGCCGGCTCTCCGGATGGTTGGCATTCAGCGGTGACGCGAGCACAAACGTTATCTGTCCCTGCTTGAGCACATAGCCGGCTTCATTCCGAACCCGCGTTTCCAGCCCGGCATAGGCAACCACGTCGAAGCCGAATGCGTTGCGATAGAAATACGCCGACTGCCGGGCATTGCCGACGAAGAAGCGAATGTGATCGATTCGGCGGAGATTGATTTCCGATTGCGACATGTTAATTTTCCGTATGCCGTTTAGCGGGCGACCCGAAGGGCCTCCCAGTAAATAATCACACTACGGGAATCTCAAACCGCCGCACCAGCGATTCCAACTCCCGCCGCAGAAATGGGAATGACGGCGCAATAAATAGATGAGCCTGCATGCGCGACGGATCGTAGTCGGTGTTGATGACGACCTCCGTCACGAACGGCTGGCGCTTCACTTCCGGCGACTGCACCGAATACGGAATCTCACCCGTGGATGATAATATTCCAGCGCCGAAGACCTTCGTTTCCCCAGCCTCTTCCAGCAAGCCGAACTCGATGCTGAACCAGCTGAAGCGCTTTAGTGCCAACACGTGCTGCCCATGCGTGGTGGTTGCGACGGCCTTGCCGATCAGCGTGAGAAGTTCCGCGTAGTCCTGATTCATCAGCGGCGGCACATGGCCGAGGCAATCGTGAATCATGTCCGGCTCCGGAGTGAATTCGGGGTGCGAGCCGTGGCGGATGAACTGAGTGACCGGAAAGCCGCGCTGAGCGATGTATTCATAAAAGGTGCGATAGGGCAGCGCCCCTTCCGCCGGCACCAAGTGCATGTTGGTTTCACGCTGCACACGCTCGCTCAGCAGCCGCAGCTGCGGGATTTCCTCGCGTGTGATAGCTAATTCGCGCTTTGCCTTCAGGTACATGTGGCAAGCGAATTTCTGGTGCAGTTCATCCAGCTTTGGGCTCACTTCACGCCAAATGCGGGTTTCTTCCGTCGTGTATTGGATAAGGGGCGGGCCGAGTTTCTCGAGCCGGTACTTGCGGCAGAGCGCGAATAATTCTTTCCGTCGCCGAATGTAATCGTCGTCGCGCTCGCCGGGGTGACCGGGGTCCAACACAAGTTCCGCGGCATCGGGCGGCGTGACCATCTCCTCGGCCTTGATGGGCACGCCATATTCCACCAGAACGGCATCGTCTTTCATATCGGTTGCCTCTGGGTCTGTGAATCGCTTGCGCTCCTAGCTCGCCAGTTCTTGTTTCTTCTCTTATTCTACCCGTAAATCCGCCTTCGAGGTCAATCTGGACCGGGGACAAAAGATGAAAGCCGCATTTTACGAAAATCCGGGGCCGCCAGAGGTGCTGAAAGTAGGCGAGCTGCCGACGTCGCAACCCAAGGCCGGCGAAGTTCTGGTGCGTGTAAAAGCCTCGGCGGTGAACCCCATCGATACCTACATCCGCTCCGGCGCGGTGAACATGCCCCAGCCGAAGCCGACGATCCCAGGCTGCGATCTGGCCGGCGTGGTCGAAAAAGTCGGAGCCAATGTTGGTCGCTTCAAACCCGGCGATCGCGTTTGGGGCTCGAATCAGGGTCTGCTTGGCCGGCAGGGAACCTTGGCCGAATACGCCTGTGTGGCCGACGAATGGCTCTACCCAATCCCGGCCGGAGTGTCCGATCTCGATGCCGCAGGCGGAGCACTGACGGCGATCACGGCCCATCTGGGCCTTTTCCACTGTGCCCATTTGCAGCCGGGTGAAATCGTATTCGTCAACGGCGGAACCGGTGGTGTCGGCTCGATGGTCGTGCAAATGGCGAAAGCGACTGGCTCCAAAGTAATAACCACGGTTGGCTCGGAAGAGAAGTGCGCGCTAGCTCGTGAACTCGGCGCCGATTTGACTCTGAATTACAAGTCCGACGACGTGGATGCCGCCATTCGCAAGTTTACCGACGGCAAAGGCGTCAACGTCTGGTACGAATCCCAGCGCGAGCCGAATTTCCAGCGGACCATCGATCTGCTTGCCTTCCGTGGCCGAATGATTGTGATGGCCGGCCGGCAAGCGCAACCGATCTTCCCCGTGGGCCCGTTCTATACCAAAGACCTGTCGCTTTTCGGCTTCGCCATGTTCAAGGCGAGTGCGGAAGAGCAGCGCCACTGCGCCGAAGACATCAACCGCTGGCTCAGGGAAAAGAAGCTGCGGGTGCTGATCGGCAAGACCTTTCCGTTGGCGGAGGCCGCCGCAGCACATCGGTTGCAGGAAGAGAATACGCTGAACAAAGCTGGGACATTAACCGGAAAGATAGTGGTGACAATTTGACACCAAAGCCCAGGGACGGCAGTCCCTGGGCCATCCATCAATAATGTCGAATCCAATACCCACTTACTGGGACTACCTCAAACTTCTTCCGCTGCTGAATCTTCAGAGCGGCCTGGAATCCGACGACGCGCGCCTGTCCGAAGATGAACTGCATTTCATCGTTGTCCACCAGGTTTTCGAACTCTGGTTGAAATTGGTCCTGCGCGAACTCCGGATGGCCCGCGATCAGATGGCGGCGGAGTGGGTTCCGGAGAAGCATCTGCCGAATGTCGTCCGGCACCTTCGCCGCGTGAACGAGATCATCCGGCTCTCGGTTTCTTCCTTCGCCGTGCTGGAAACGCTCACGCCCCAAGATTTCCTGGCCTTCCGCGCCAAGCTCGGCGAATCGAGCGGGTTCCAATCGTTTCAAATGCGCGAACTGGAATTGGTGCTCGGCCTGGAACCAGCAGAACGGAAGCAGCAGGAACAGATTGACCCTGTGCCGGCGCTGGAACGCGTGGCCGAAGCAACGCCGGAAGGCAAAGTGATTGCCGACATTCTTATGCGCGCCCAATCCGAACCGTCGTTGCGCTCTGCCCTGCTCGGCTGGTTGTACCGCACGCCCATTGAAGGCTCGCTGCCGGCAATGACCACGGACCGGCAGACCGTTGCGGCCTTTCTGGCCGAATACCGGAGTGCACTTTCAGCCTATGACCAGCGCTTGCTGAGCGAATTTGATGACTTCGCTAGCGGCCCCGATGCGGGCAAAGACGAATCGTATCGCCGGCTCCGTGCCCGCGCCGCTCTTCTTTTCATCGAGTCGTACCGCGACTTGCCGTTGCTCTCGTGGCCGTATTTGCTTCTCGAAACGGTCGTTGAGTTGGAGGAACTCCTCGTGCTCTGGCGGATGCGGCACGTTCGCATGGTGGAACGGATGATTGGCCGCCGCACCGGCACCGGCGGCTCGCCCGGGGTAGCGTATCTTGAGCGCACCACGCAATACCGGATCTTCCATGAATTCTGGACCGTGCGCACGCTGCTGTTGCCAAGAGACCGTGTGCCGCCGCTGCGGGAACGCAGGTATTACGAGTTGATGGAAGACGAATTGCACGCGTAAAGAAAACATTGAACATAAGCAAACAAAGCGAACGAAGAGAGAATGTAATTGCTGCGATTTGATTGCCATCTGTTCTTCGTAACCTTCGTTGCCATTTTGTTCCATTTAATGTGGGAGCCTCGGCATGAATCGCCGTGAATTTGTTGGAGCGACACTTGCTGCACCGCTTGCGACATTGGCCCTTCATGCGGACGAGCGCGCTAAAGATCTCGCAGCCGACGTCGTTATCATCGGCGGCGGCACTGGCGGTTGTGCGGCGGCTTTGGCAGTCGCGCGCACCGGCTTGCGAGCCATCGTCACCGAAGAGAGCGACTGGATCGGCGGACAGCTCACTTCGCAGGCGGTGCCGCCGGATGAGCATCCCTGGATCGAGTCCTTCGGCTGTACGCGACTATATCGGCAATTCCGCGATGGCGTGCGCGACTACTACCGGCAGCATTACCCGCTCACGGCTGAAGCGCGGGCCCTGCCCTACTTCAACCCCGGCAACGGCAACGTCTCGAAGCTCTGTTGCGAGCCGCGTGTCGCGCTCGCGGTGTTGCATGAAATGATGGCGCCGCATCTGAGTTCCGGCCGCATTCGACTTCTGCTACATCATCGGGCCGTGCGAGCCGATGTCGATGGCGACCGTGTAAAATCCGTTACTGTGCGCGATTTGCAAAGGGGCCACGAGCGCACGCTGTCGGCGCCAATCTTTCTCGATGGCACCGAACTTGGAGATCTGCTGCCGCTCACGAAGACTGAGTATGTCATCGGAGCAGAATCGCGACAAGACACTCACGAGCCGCATGCACCTGCGGAAACGAAGCCCTTGAATCAACAAGCATTTACTTGGTGCTTCGCCATTGATTACCTCGAAGGCCAGGACCACACCATCGAGAAGCCGGCCGAGTATGACTTTTGGCGGCAATACGTTCCCGAAATCAGGCCTGCCTGGCCCGGCCCCTTACTTAGCTGGAGAATGTCGGAGCCGATCACACTAAAAGAGCGGAAGGTCAGCTTCGACCCGACCGGCGCCGGAACGGGCTTGAACCTGTGGCGTTATCGCCGCATCGCCGATGCCAAGCAATTCCGCGACGGGGCCTATTCCAGCGATATCTGCCTCGTGAACTGGCCGCAGAATGACTATTGGCTGGGGCCACTCTGCGAGGTGAGCGCAGCAGAAGCCCAAAAGCATTTGCAGCGCGGCAAACAGCTTAGCCTGTCACTCCTATATTGGATGCAGACTGATGCGCCGCGCCCCGACGGCAAACTCGGCTGGAAGGGACTGCGCTTGCGCGATGATCTCGTCGGCACCACCGATGGCCTGGCAAAAGCGGCATACATTCGAGAATCGCGCCGGATCAAGGCGGAATTCACGGTGAAGGAGCAACACGTTGGCACGGACGCCCGGCAGCAGCTCACCGGCAAGAAGCGCGAAGAATTGACTGCCGAGCGCTTCGCCGATTCCGTCGGCATCGGCAGTTACCGCATCGATCTGCACCCGAGCAGCGGCGGCGACAATTACATCGATGTGAGTTCCCTGCCCTTCCAGATTCCGCTGGGCGCGCTGCTGCCGGTTCGCATGGAGAACCTGCTGCCGGCCTGCAAGAACTTGGGCGTCACGCACATCACGAATGGCTGCTATCGCCTCCACCCGGTAGAGTGGAATATCGGCGAGGCGGCCGGCTGCCTAGCGGCCTTCAGCCTGAAAAGGAAGGAATCGCCCCGGCAAGCGCGCAAAAACGCCAAGGCGCTGGCCGAATTTCAGGCGCTGTTACGCGGTTTCGGCGTGGAACTCGACTGGCCGAAACTTTCGCCCCGCTAGAAAAAGCCCAGGGACGGCCGTCCCTGGGCCAATTCGCGCGACTTTTCCCGGCATTTCACCATTTTTCGACATACACTTGCGCAGACGTCAGTTGCGTGTTTTTGAGGTCGCCCATGCGCTTCATTCTCTCGCCCGAATACCACCAGCAAATGCTCCGGCTAAAGGACCACGCGGCCGATTGCTACGTCCGCGCCGGTGAATATCTGCATCACATGTACGTGGACGGAGTGAAGTACGTAATCGTGCCGGCGCTCCTCGAATGCTTAACGGAAGCGGAGCAAAAACAAGACACCGATGCTCTACGGCACTTGCAGCTGCACAAGGTCCAATACGACAGCCTGGTTCAAGAGGCAAATGAACTCGGTGGCCTGGAAGGCGTAGTTTTGCTGGGCGACGCGCCGCCGGAAGACGATGGCGCGGGCGGCGCAGCCAGTACAGGTTACGCGCCGCAGGTGCCGCACTCTCTGGCCGATGCGGGCCTTAGCGTCTCGTTCATGTTCGACCTGCTGCTGCGCACCCTGTACCAGGGCGGCCGGCTAACGGGCGGCGACTTGGCGGGCGCCGTGAAACTTCCATTCTCGGTAATTGGGCCAATCCTGCCCGTGATGCGGAGACAGGGCCTGATTGACATCGTCGGTCAACATGGCGGAGCGGGTGATGCCGGCTACGAATATGAACTCAAGCCGCCCAAAGGCACCGCGGCCCTGGAAGACGCAATACACAAGTCAAATTATGTGGGCCCTGCCCCCGTTCCATTCGAAGATTACCTGGAGGCCGTCTCGGCGCAAACAATCCGCAACTTCGTGGTCACCCGTCGGAACATCGAGCACGCGTTTCAAGACTTGATCATGACGCCGGACCTGCTCAACGAAATCGGCCCCGCCATCAACTCCGCGTCATCCGTGTTCTTGTTTGGCTACCCGGGCAACGGCAAGACGAGCATTGCGGAGCGCGTCACCCGGCTCATGGGGGACTCGATTTTTGTGCCTCATGCCGTCGAAATCAACGACCAGATCATCAAAGTCTACGATCCCGTCGTGCACACGGCGCTCGAAGCTGCCGAAAATCGCGAGGAAGCGGGCAGCATTGTCCGTCAGGGCTTTGAATTCGACGAGCGCTACATCCGCGTCCGCCGGCCCACCATCATCGTGGGCGGCGAATTGACGCTGCCCATGCTCGACCTGAAGTACAACCCGGTCGGCAAATTGTACGAAGCGCCGCTGCAGATGAAGGCCAACGGCGGCATCTTCATGATCGACGACTTCGGGCGCCAACAGGTGCGGGCCGTGGAACTGCTCAACCGCTGGATCGTTCCGCTGGAAAAACGTTTTGATTATCTCACCACGGCTACTGGGACGAAGGTGGAAGTGCCCTTCGACGTACTGCTTGTCTTTTCAACCAATCTCGATCCGAATCAGATCGCCGACGAGGCGTTTCTGCGCCGCATTAAGTTCAAGATCGAGGTGCGGAGCCCCAGCGAAATGCAGTGGCGCGAGATCTGGGAACTGGTGTGTCAGGCTCGCGAAATCGAGTTCGATCCAAAGGGCGTGGACTACCTGGTCGAAAAATGGTACCGGCCCTTCAATCGTCCGTTCCGCATGTGCCAGCCGCGCGATCTCATGAACCAGATGGTCAGCATTGCCAAGTACAACATGGAGCGCGTCACCTTTTCGCCCGACCTGATCGATGCGGCATGCAGCACCTATTTCATTCGCGAAGAGCAGCGCGATTTCACTGGCCAGAATCGAATAGCAAATCACACGCCAACGTCTAAGCCGTAGGTCAGGCATTCCATCCAGAGGGGATGGCGCGGTGATCAGCCCGGAATGGCTGACGTACCGTCGGCTTGACGGCCACCACGCAATTCATTAGCGTGTGCTGTATGACGATGCTCAAGGCGATCACCAAGGGCATTACCATTCTCACGGCGGCATCCAGCCTGCTTGCCGGGTTGCCGTGCTATGATTGTCTCTGCGCCAGCGCAAAATCCTGCTCTCCTCCCGCTGCAACTCAGGCTGTCGCGATCAAAGCATCTGCCGCTGCGCCTTGCTGTTGCTGCGGCGGATGCGGGCACGAATCGGGCAGCCACGGTTCCTGTTGCGACATGACCCTAGCAGTGGAAGAGAAAACCGATTGCAGCGACGAAGTTAAACAGACGCCGGTTTCGAATAGTGAAAGACCGTTAAGTTTCGGCTGCCGGCACTGCTCTTCGCCGACGGACATGGCCTTTGTTCCTGGAACGGCAGAATTGGCAGCGGACTGGAAAAGTGTGTCGGCCGGATGGTTGCTCCATTATGTTCCGATTGAATTACCGACGGCTGCCCCGTGTTCCCCATTTCGCTGGAAGCAATATCAGCTTCCGCCCCCGCCTGATTTAATTATCACGCTTCAGCACTATCTCATTTAATCGTCTACGGCGCATAGATTTTACGCCGGAAAACGACATGGTGCGCTTGCTTACGCGGCGTTCTATTCAAGTTTCTGGAACCGAGAATGAAGCGAAAACCACCTGGCCGCGCGGCTGGGTAGTTAACCTGTGATTCTTTCCTTAGGAGAAGTTCAATGAAGACCGCTTTCATGTTCGTTTTTGCGATGGTGGCTTGTGGCGCGCTGGTGGCCGGCCTGCGAGCTGAAGAGAAGCAGGTCACGCTCAAGGGCACGATCATGTGCACCAAATGCGTGCTGAAAGAAACCGCCAAGTGCGGCAACGCCATTCAGGTGAAGGACGGCGACAAGACCGTCACCTACTACTTTGACGACCAGGGGGCCAAGGAAGAATACCACGAAGAGATTTGCGGTGGCGACAAGAAGGAAGGAATCGTAACCGGCGTCGTTTCGACCAAAGACGGCAAGAAGTTCATCAAGCCTTCGAAGGTCGAGTACAAAAAGTAATTAAACAAGCCGCGGGGCGAGTCTTCGAGCCCCGCGGGTCCGAAAATCCCCCTCGCCCCTTGTGGAGGAGGGTCAGGGTGGGGGTGTTGGGGCTCTCGGACACCCACCCTACCCTCCGCCCATCCAGGGGGAGGGCCACCTGTGTCTTTTTCGCACATTTCAGGGTATCAGCCATTGCCCGAACCCGGTTCCTGTCTTATCATCTCTGTAACCTGTGGGTGAATCTTATCCAGAGTGGCTGAGGGTACAGGCCCGTTGAAGCCACAGCAACCGGTTCGGAAAAGCTGCCGCCAGGCAAGGTTTCGCGAATGCTGGTGCTAACTCCTGCCCGCCAGAGCGGGGAAGATAAGATCGAGATCGAGTGCCACAGCACTCCCATTCTTATCGCAATCTCTGGATAATTTCAGCCACCAAGCCGCAGGGCGAGTCTTCGAGCCCTCCGGGAATGTGCGTTCCATGACCCGCGGGACTCGAAGACTCGTCCCGCGGCTTGAGATCCTCATTGGAGGCCCTGTGCAACCTGAATTCGCGCGTGGATTGAAATGTCGTGTTTGCGGCAAGCAGTATCCCAAGCAAGCGCTCAACTTCTGCACCGAAGATTTTGGCCCGCTGGAAGTGGAATACGATTACGACGCCATTGCAGAGTCAATCGGCCGGACGAAGATCGAACTCCGGCCACGAAACATGTGGCGCTACAAAGAACTGCTTCCCCTCGACGGCGAACCCACCGTCGGCCCGCAAGTTGGCGGCACGCCTTTAATTCGCGCTGACCGCCTGGCCGACGCGCTCGGTGTGGATAGCCTCTGGATCAAAAACGACGCGGTGAATTTCCCCACGCTGTCGTTCAAGGATCGCGTCGTTTCCGTGGCGCTCTCGAAAGCGCGCGAGTTCGGCTTCCGCACGGTGGGCTGCGCTTCGACCGGAAACCTGGCCAACAGCACCGCCGCGAATGCCGCTGCCGCGGGGCTGGATGCGTACATTCTTGTTCCCGCCGATCTGGAGCGAGCCAAGATTCTGGGTACCAGCGTGTACGGGGCCAAGGTTGTGCTGGTGCAGGGAACGTACGACGAAGTGAACCGCCTCTGTTCGCAGATCGCGCTCAAGTTCCACATGGGCATCGTCAACGTGAACCTGCGGCCCTACTATGCCGAGGGCTCGAAGACCTTCGGCTTCGAGATTGCCGAAGACTTGGGCTGGCGCGTGCCACGGCATGTGGTCTGTCCAATGGCCGGTGGCAGCCTGATCGGCAAAATCCACAAGGCGTTTCAGGAATTCAAGAAGGTCGGCCTCGTCGAAAGCGCCACTTGCTCGATGTACGGCGCCCAAGCTACCGGCTGCAACCCGATTTCCGAAGCCGTCAAAAACAACCGCGAACGCCATAAACCAATTCGCAAGCCGAACACGATTTGCAAATCGCTGGCTATCGGCGACCCGGCCGACGGCTACTTTGCCGCCAAGCTGATCCGCGAGACCGGCGGCTGGGCCGAAGACGCCAGCGATGCCGAGATCAGCGAAGCGATGGTGCTGCTGGCCAAGACCGAAGGCATCTTCGCCGAAACCGCCGGCGGCGTGACCGTGGCCGTGGCACGAAAGCTGCTCGAACAAGGCAAGCTGCCGCGCAACGAGGAGATCGTCCTGTGCATCACCGGCAACGGCCTAAAGACTCAAGACGCCATCGTCGGCGAACTGGAAGAGCCGGTGACGATCAAGCCCTCGCTCGAAGCCTTCGAACCGCTGCTGGAAGGCAGCGGGCAGGTGGTGCTGGTGTAGCCATTCCCGTTGTGGTAACTTGAAAAATGCGGAAGCGTGAATTCCTGCAGGTAGACCCTGCTACGCTTCACTTGCCGGGATCGCGGCGCGATGGAGCCGATCCATTGAAGCTCGCGCGGCAATTCGCGAAATTCGGAAAGTCCATTCAGGGAATGCCCCCGCCCGAAGTCAAACGCGGTTCCGATGGCAAACTTGTGATTTTCAACGGTGTCACGAGGGCAACTCGAGCGGCGAAATACTTGCCCGGCACATTGATTACTGTCGAAGTGACCGGGACATTGAAGGGGCCGGCTGGCACGACGCCCCGTGTAGGAGAAAAGATATGAATTCAAGTGAGCAAACGCGTCAAGAGCTTCTCGATGCACTGAGTCAGCTTAGCAAACTAAAGCCAGAGTGGCGTTTGGGGCAAACAATTGCCAACGTTGCTATGACGGCCGGTCGTATGGAGGCTGGCGCGGTCTGGGACTTGGAGGACGAAGAGGCGCTTGCCGCTGCAAAAGCTCTAATTGAACAAGAAGCCGAGTTGGAACCGAGAACGCCATCGAAGGCAACGGCCTGAAAACGCAAGACGCCATCGCCGGCGAACTGGAAGCGCCGGTGACGATCAAGCCGTCGCTGGAAGCCTTCGAGCCGCTGCTGGAAGGCAGCGGGCAGGTGGTGCTGGTGTAGCAGCTAAAGCCGCTTGCGGCTTAGCGGGAATTCGGGTTGCCCATTATGGACTACCAGCTTTTTTATCGCCAACTATTCGAACCACTTGAGGCGCTTTTGGGGCCAATTGATAAAGAGACTATCGTTGCCATTATTGGGTTTGATGTTGGGGGACCATTGAATTTTTGCACTATTGGCGCAGGGAATGGCGCAAAATTCACGACTTATGTCTCCTGCGAATTGGCGGCACGACCTGAGCAACTACCAGCCAGATTTGGTCGATATGAGTTATCGGCAACTTGTGATGATGAAACGTGGGTCCGCCGAATACTGACGCGTATTGGACGCACGTCCGAAGATGTTGTCTTTGGGCACCATCACACGCTGGACATCGCTGCCTGGGTTTCGGCAGACGAACCAATTCAAGGAGTGGTTCTCGAGAAATTGTGCACCGCCGAAATCGACGGCGAAAACTACGGAATACTTCGGTGCATTGGTATCACGCGTGGAGAAATGGAATTCAAGCAAATGCACGGCTCGAATTCACTGATATTAGAACTAAAACACAAAGGCGTTTATCCGAACACAGAGATCAATCGGAAATCCGTTCTTTAAAGCGTGTAAGAAATGGAAAGGATCAACCCTTATGCCCATAAAAATCCAAATCCCCACCCCGTTGCGGGAACACACGCAAGGCAAGACCACCGTTGAGGCCGGCGGGGCGACCGTTCAGGCGGCGCTCGATGATCTGTGCAAGCAGTTCCCGGCGCTGTCGGCGAAGATTTTCGACCGCGGGCAGGTTAAGCCGTTCTTGAATATCTATTTGAACGACGAGGACATCCGCTACCTCGACGACCTGTCCACGAAAACGAAGGACGGCGATGAATTGAGCATTATCCCCGCGGTTGCGGGGGGTTGACCGAGTAGCCGCTTGCGGCTTAGCGCTCGCGAGCGCTAAGCCGCAAGCGGCAAATAATAATATGCGCTCTCCCGACGATTCCCCCGAAGTCCCCGAAGGCGCTGCCGTCTTCCCGGTGATTCCGCCGGAGCTGGGCGTGCATCCGCTGCTGCTCGCGGTGCTGCACGCGATCGTATTCCTCCAAGGCTCGGAGGCCGACATCGTGAACCCGGATGCGGCGGAGGAGCAAATGGAATACATCGCCGGCTATCTGCAACGCCTTTGCGGAGCGGAATTGCAGCGCATGCGCGAAGACTTGGAAACACTAGCCGGCTTTGCAAAGGAAGAAGGCTGGGATGCGAATGCGATTCAATTCGTGAAAGGCTTTCTTGGCGATTTCGGTGTTGGTTGAGTCCTCCAGGAACCCCGAAGGGGTTCCATACCATAGCCCAGGGTTGCCGCGCTTCGCGGCTACCCTGGGGAATATGTGCCACCCACGCACCTACCCCGAAGGGGTTGCACACAGCGCCCGCTATTCAACCCTTTCAGGGTTGTAGCTAAACGGGCCATCGCAACCCAGGGTAGCCGCTTCGCGGCAACCCTGGGCTGTGTTGTTTAACCCCTTCGGGGTAAAGAAAGCATGCTTGGTTTACCATGTCCCCCGATTCTTCTCCTGATCGTTATTCCCGCCAGATGCGCTTCTCCGGCATCGGCAGCGAAGGCCAGCGCCGCATGCTGGCCAGTAAGGTCACGCTCTGCGGCTGCGGTGCACTCGGCACCGTGCTGGCCAACGTGCTCGTCCGCGCCGGGGTCGGCTATCTGCGCCTCATCGACCGCGATTTCATCGAAACTAGCAATCTCCAGCGCCAGGTGCTGTTCGACGAAGGCGACGTGACCGCGAATCTGCCGAAAGCCGAAGCCGCGGCTCGGAAACTGCGCGCGATCAATTCATCGGTGACCATCGAACCCGTCGTCACCGACGTGGACCGCACCAACATCATCGAACTGGTGCAAGACGCCGACCTGATCCTCGATGGCACCGATAACTTCGAGATTCGCTACCTCATCAACGACGCGGCGGTGAAACTCGGCAAGCCCTGGGTCTACGGCGGCTGCATCGGCTCACACGGGCAGACCATGACAATCATTCCCGGTCAGACGCCGTGCCTGCGCTGCGTGATCGAAGCCGCCCCGGCCCCCGGCGAAGCGGCGACGTGCGAGACGGCAGGTGTGCTCGGTCCCATCGTCAACATCATTGCCAGCTACCAAGCCACTGAGGCATTTAAGATCCTGGCCGGGAAGATCGATGCGATAAACCGCGACCTGATCTTCCTCGACGTTTGGGAGAATGTGCACAAGAAATTCGCCATTTCCAAGTTGCGCGAGCGCGGCAACTGCGTGTGCTGCAAGCAGCGCAAATTCGAATGGCTCGAAGGCGCGCACGGTTCGCAGACCACCAGCCTTTGCGGCCGCAATGCGGTGCAAGTGAGCCACCGCGTGGCCGGGCAATTGGACTTTGAAAGCATGTCAAAGCAACTCGGCGTCCTCGGCAAAGTTAGCTTCAACCGCTTCATGCTGAAGTTCGACGTGGACGAGTATCAATTTACCGTGTTCCCCGATGGACGCGCAATTATCAAAGGGACGGCGGACGAGGATAAAGCGCGAACGTTGTATGCGAAATACATCGGGCATTGAAACTGCTGCGCCGCAGCGGCTGATCACGCCATGTATTGTTCCAAAAACCGCTTGCTCTGCCGCAGGGCCCGCTTGCGGTCTTCCAAACTGCCCTCAAAAGCCCGATCTTCGACCTCAATGCACACCGGTCCGTTGTAGCCCGTGTCTGTCAGCGCGCTAAAGAAGGCACCCCAGTTCACGTCGCCTAGGCCCGGCAGCTTGGGCTTGTGCCAGCCGAGGCCCAGTACGCCGTGTTCGTAAAGTTCGTCTTGGTCGATACGCTCGTCCTTGGCGTGTACGTGCACGATCTGTTTGCCGAACTCGCGAATGCAGCGTGCGGCGTCGATCTGTTGCCAAATTAGGTGTGACGGGTCGATGTTCAAGCCGATGTTCGAGCTTTGCAATTCGGCGAAGAGGCGCCGCCAAAGGTCGGGCGAGATGGCCAGGTTCTTGCCGCCCGGCCATTCGTCGTTGCTGAAGAGCATAGGGCAATTCTCGATGCCGATGCGCACACTGCAAACTTCGGCGTGCTTCACGATGCCTGGCCAGACCTCCTTCATCAGCGCCAAGTTTTCTTCGACATTCCGGCGATGATCGCGGCCGATGAAAGTGTTCACGACGTTAACGCCGAGCTTCGGAGCGGCGGAAATGACCTTTTTCAAATGCTCAGCGACCATCTTTCGATGGCCGGCATCGCCATCTAGCGGATTCGGATAGTAGCCGAGGCCAGAAATCGCCACGCCACGCAATTGCGCGAGCTTGCGAACAGAGTCGGCCTGCTTTTCGCTGAAGTCGCTCACATCGAGATGACAGACGCCGGCGTAGCGGCGGTCGGCTTTGCCCGGTGGCCAGCACATGACCTCCACGCAGCCAAAGCCTTCGTCGGCCGCGAATGAAAACACCTCTTCGAGAGAAAGATCCCCGAGAATCGCGCTGACGAAACCGAGTTGCATTCAATTACCCTCTGCTACGCCGCAAGCAGCATGCTTAACCAACTTTGTATGCGACGGCGCTGCGGACCCTGAACAGAATAATGATGTACTTGACAAAGAGCACGACCGCAAAGATTGCTATGACGACGAAGAAAAAGCAGCTGAGCAGGCCGAGCACCGCCATGCCGCCGGCTGCAGAATCGGGGTCGCGCGAGCCCGCCGCGCCGGCAAACAGCACCCCGCCCAAGAGGCACGAGAAGAAGCCCATTACGAAGCAACATCCAATGAAGATGCCAAGCCAAACCATCAGCATCTTGATTTCTTCCACGATCCCATCTTCCCGTAAGGCGACGGCAATGGCGCGCAGGCAGAAGAGGAAGCAAAACCAGGCAACGATGCTGAAAAGGCCGCCACCTGTCTGGCCAAAGTTTTCCCGCGAATGCCCGATCACAATGCCGCCGAAATAGCCAGCGGCCGATAAAAGCGAGAACACGAGGGCCAGAATGGCAAAGACGCGCGCCCCGGTTCGCATGGGCGAGGCAATGCACAGGCCGTAAGCCACCATGCGGAGTATGCCCTGCCCGCCAAGCATAAGTGCGCCGATGAGGACGATCACGCCCCCGCCGCCGGCACCGCCGAGCGAGCCCCGAGCAAGCGAGGCGCCGGCAACCGCGCCCCCCAAAAACATTACCAACATGCCCAGAATGCCCAGGAATATCGCGATCAGTTCCAGCGTCACGCCCCACATGACGATGGGCCATTTGCCACGCATGTCCTCGCGCGGGCCGCGACGACGGCGGGGACGGTCATCCTCGTAGCGGCGGCGTGACCGAGAGGGTGCGCGCTCTGCGGAAATGTCTTCTTTAAAGCCGTCTTCGTGGATCTCTTCGTCGTGAGTAGCTGGAACGGGTGTCGACTGAATCGCGGTGGACGAGGATTGAGTGGGCACTGGACGAGGCGGCGCTTGCGATGGCGTGGCCGGC
>Ga0070732_10000568_pt1 | contig 22781 bp, 22 predicted proteins | sample Coa_R1_5_FD_66449 | JGI IMG/M metagenome (GOLD analysis project Ga0070732, IMG submission 66449) | Surface soil microbial communities from Centralia Pennsylvania, which are recovering from an underground coalmine fire - Coalmine... | ecosystem: Environmental > Terrestrial > Soil > Unclassified ... | reverse complement strand
CAAGGACCACGACCACGTCCTCGTGTTCGTGGGCGTACGCCACGTCTTTACGCAAAAAAACAGCACCATCAATGCGATCGATGCCGGATTCCGCGCAGCGACACCGCGCGTGCTCATTACAGAAGGATTTCCCGTAGACAGAACAAATGGCACGCCTAGAAGGGGCCTCTCACTTCGTGCAGGTCACCGACATCGACGAATGGAATGTCGCGGTCGAGGCCAAGAGAGCCCGGATCCGAGCCTGCTGGTCATCGGCATCGAGTCCGTCGGCCTCGTGGAGGGAGACTTCGATGTCAAGCCCCATGTCGATAGACCGTTGCAGTTCCGCCGAAACTCTGGTTGCGTTCGACATTCAGGACTCGGTGCCCGGCTCGTGCATAGAGCGCCCGGCTGTCAAGCCGCCAAGCCCAGTGCCAATCACGATTGCTTCGAATCGCCGGGACACGCGCATGCCTCCACTAACCGACTAGTTACGGCCAAACCTACGGCGAAAGGCGCAGTTCCTACCAGCGCCGATAAGTTCGCGAATTGCCCGACCTCGCATTTCAAAGTTCGTTGCAGGTCCGTGCCGCCAACCTGTGCCATGCTGACCCAGGGCGGCCGATGACTCTGACACCCAAGTTCATGCCACCACCACCAAAGTGTCACCCGCGTCGATACGGTCTACGCGACAGCGATAAGATCAAGCCTTGGGAACGCAAACGCACCACCGGCGGGTCTGCCCATCTACCGTTGCAATCTTGAGGGAAGGGGAAGCCGGATCGCCGAGTTCCGCAAGCCGCCCGGTAGTTCTTCCCGTTATAGTTGATCACTGCTGACTGCCTCTACGGCGCATCTCTTATCGCCTCGACCTGGATCCGCAGCGTGACACCCATGTCGAGACCGTATTTCTTCCCGACCGTGATCCCGAAGTCCTCGCGATTGAAGGCTCCGATCGCATCTGCACCGCAGACTTCACGCTTGGCGATGGGGTGCTCCGGAATGCAGCGGAACTTCAGGACTATCAACGCCACGGGGCGCGTTACCCCGTGAAGTGTCAGATATCCGGCAATCGTATGGGGTACGCCGTTTACGAATCCTTCCAGTGTGCCGGTGTAACGAGCGATCGGATACTTCGTGGCCTCCAGAATCGGTGGCGCTCGCGAACTGACAGCCATCTCGTTCAATTTATCGAGGCCGAAGTCAACGCTTGCCATGTCGATGATGGCGTCAACCGTACCCGTACCGGCAGCTGCATCGAGCGTCACTACACCGCTCGCTCGTCGGAACAACCCGCGCCACACTGACATTCCATAGTGATCTACTTCAAACTCCGGGTGTGTGTGATCGGGGTCAATCTGGTAGGTTGCAGGGGCGCCCCAGGCCGCTCCGCCAATCCCAGCGCCGCTGAGAAGGGCCATTCCCGCGGCAATTCGTCTGGCAACACGCTTGAGCTTCAACCCTGCGACCCTCGTTTGAGATCTCTCTTTGGGCGCCGAATGGATCTCCGCGAAGGCAGCTTTCTTCGAGGCAGCATGCGCTGCAGAGCCTCGTCGCTTCGGACGAAGCGATGATAGACCGCCGCGCTCGCGTGAAGGCCTGCCAAACACAGTTCCGTCGGCGCGACGCGCGGCAATCACGGACGTTCGCTGGCACTCGAGAGCGCGGATCCCCAGAGAACGAGGATTGCCCTTACGCAGCCAATCGAGGTAAGCGATTCCTCCCCGCACCTTGAAAGCGCCGATTGCCGTGTGGGTGGAACGTGCCCATGCACTGCGCCGAAGGTGACTTCGCGGCTCACTTTGCGGTCTCCTCGTCCGGCTCGCCCCAAAGGTAGTGATTGAACCAGTTTAGGTTCTGTTCCATGACGGCGCGATTGCCCTTGGGCCTCGCAATGCTGTGACCAAAACCCTTGTATAGATAGAAGCGGGTAGGAACACCCTGATCCAAGAGGGCTTGATACAGCTCGTACGCGCCTCCAACGGGCACCCGCGGATCAAGCTCTCCGTGCTGGATCATGGTCGGCGTCTTGCCGAGCTTGGCGTAGGTAATCGGCGAACTCCTTCGATAGATTTCAAGATCACTCTGGGGACTCGCGCCAAGATACTGACGCGTAATCTCCTGCATGTCGGTGGATGCATCCAACAGGACCAGGTCCGTTGCCCCTGCTCCAATTGACACCGCTTTGAAGCGATCGCTGTTGGTCGCGATCCAGGCTGAAATGAAGCCCCCGAAGCTCCAGCCCATGACGCCGACCCGGGCCTTGTCAACCCACCCTCTCGCGATGAGGTCATCAACGCCTGAGATGATGTCGTCGTAATCTCCCGCTCCTATGGTGCGGACACTAAGACGATGGAATGCCACGCCGTACCCCGCACTACCCCGATAGTTTGGCTCCAGAACCAATGCCCCTTTTGCCGCCCAAATCTCTGTTGGGTAGTAGCGGATATAGGGATCGGAGCCGAGCACAGCCTGCGAGGTCGTGTCCCCGGGGCCACCATGAATCATCAAGAGAAGCGGGTACCTTTTGCTCGGATCGAATCCGGGAGGCTTTATGAGCGCTCCCTCAATGGGCGTGCCCTCGGAATTCTTCCAGGAAACCACTTCTCTCGTTCCGAGGCTGAGGTCCTTCAGCTGGCTTGCGTAATCAGTCAATTTTTTCGGCGCAAAGGTCTTAAGAGGCGCGAGGTAGACCTCGGGATAATGTGTGGAGTCAACCTCAATGAACGCAAGCCGCGTGAAATTCAGGTTGAAACTGAAATCACTGTATACCGCGCCGTCCTGCGGACCGATCCGCTGGATGGTGCCCGTCGTGGGATGTGCAACGAATAGGTAAGCGGCGGTTCGCTGCTCCGCCGAAAAGTACACGCCACCTTGGCCCCATCCGATAAGATCCGTTCGTTCATCAAAGTCCGGCGTGATGTCTGCGACGGTCCCACCCTCGGCCGACACAACCCCGAGGTGGCTGTTCTCGGTGAAGAAGTTTGGACGCCCGAACACTGTCTCAAACGCTATCGACCTGCCGTCAGGAGACCAGTGAGGGTTCCTGTCCGGGCCGAGCTCATCAATCAGTTTTCTAACTGAGCCGTAGTCGAGGTTGCAGATGTAGATATTGGAGGTCGGCTCTGCGGTGGGTGTGGGAGCCGTCCGGGCATCGAATGCCAGTCTCTTTCCATCCGGAGACCACGAGAAGGAGTCCACCGTATATTCATTTCCTCGAGTGACTCGCTGGACGCTCCCGGTGCCCACATCGGCTATCCACAAATGAGTCATTCGGTAATCGTGTCGCACGATCTCGAAATCCGAGTACCTCTCCTTCCGCAGTTTGATCTGGTCACTCTCCGGATCCGGCATCGTAAATGCAATTCGCTCGCCATCAGGTGACCAACGAAAGTCCTGGACACCGGTTGCGGTATTGGTGATTCGTCGCGCCTCACCCCCGGCCGGCGAAATCACATAGATCTGCAGCGTCCCATCGCGATCGGAAAGGAATCCCAGCCAGCGCCCATCGGGCGACCACGCCGGTTCGAAGTTGGTGCCCTTGGACGTAGTGAGTTGGATCGGGCTGGCGCTCGCAGTACTCGCCAGCCAGATTTGGGTTTCGTATCGGTTATCGGTCCAGTTCGGCTGACGAACGGTGTAGGCTACAGACTGTCCGTTGGGAGAAATTACCGGTGCATAGGGCCGCCGTAATTCGATCAGTTCATCAACGGTTGGGACGTGCATCGCGGCCACGGCAACGGGAGCGGACCCGAGCGCAATCAGCAGGCACGCCAACCGGCCAGAGGGTTTCCGCCGGAGCGAAACCGTATCAACAACGAGGGATGTGGGTCTGGGCATGTCTCGTCGTCCTCGCGGGTATTTTTCTGTGCACGCAGATGCTACGCAGGCAGTCTCGAAGACCGGGAAAATTATGATATGCGGCCTACGGACAGGTTCAGCGGCAGCAACAGGCGTCGTTGGCTCCCAACAGGCCGCATCACGTGTCGCGCAGGGCAACTACGATAGGCTGGCGCGCCGCTCGCAACGCGGGTAACAGGCTGCCGACGACTCCCATGGTGGCGGCAAACACAATGCCATACGCCAGATCCGTGGGCGTGACGCGAAATGCAAAGGCGATTTCTCCCATATTGGCGGTCGTAGTTGCCTGCAGCCCGTTGATCAGCAGGGCAAGTAGGCCTCCAATGATGCCGCCCGCGAGCGCGAGGATGAGCCCCTCGAGTACAAAGGCCGACAAGACGATGGGCCTCGAGAATCCCAGCGCCCGCAGGGTCCCGATCTCCCTGCTGCGGGCCGCGACGATCGCGTTCATCGTGTTCATGGCGCCGAACACCGCCCCAATACCCATCACGACCGAGACGAAGATCGCCAGAGCCCGCAGGAACCTGGTCAACGGGCCGGCCTGCTCTTCGTAAAATTGCCGCTCCGGCTTCACCTGCAACTGAAGTTGCGGGTCCTCCTTGAACTCCTGGTCTAACGCACCTGTGCTTCCCGGATCGGCGAGCCGTAAGGTGAGAGAATTTTCAGCGCCCGCTCGGTTGAAGGCCGATCCCAGGTCGTCGAAGTCGCCCCAGAGCTCACTTTCGAATGCGCTGCCGCCAGCGTCCATGACACCGACGACAAGGAATTCCCGCTTCATCATCCGCAGGCGCTGGCCAACCTCAAGCCCGCGGATGCGAGTCTGCACCCCTCTGCCGACGACCACTTCGTATAGCCCGGGTTGCAGCTCGCGACCCGCGATGACGCGGATCCCGTTGCGCACCTTGAATGCCGCAGGCGTGACGCCTCGCACGGTGACATTGCTCAATTCGCCGTCCGAGCGTCTTGGCAGGGCTACGACTGTCACCGACTCTGGAGAGACCAGCGACTTGCCATCAGCGCCGCGTGCGATCCGCGGGTCCACCGCAACCCGGTCGCCGGCCGCCTTGCTGAATGTCGAGGCCAACTCGGACGCCGCACCTTCCTGCAAGACGATCGCATTGCGGTTACTACCGGTTGCGCGAAGTGCAAGGCGAAACCCGCTAGCCATCGCCAGTAGAAATAACAAGACCGCCACCACCAGACTGATGCCGACGATTGCCAACGAAGCCGCCTTCCAACGGACCGCTATGCTTTTGACGCTGTAAGAGAGTGGCAGCATGAGCTATGCCTGCCTCAATAGCTCCGTGATTCGGGCTCGATACGCGAGAACGGCGGGGATCAGGCCGGCCACTAGCCCCAACAAGACGCCGATTCCGACGCCCATAGTGGCGATCGTCGGCGGCACGCGCATCCGCGGAAAGCTTCGGATCAGATCTCCGATAACCGGAATTTCGGGCAAGGCATCAATGAGGAAACGCCCCAGCACCAGTCCGGTAATGGCTCCAATAGCCCCCAGTATGCCGCCTTCGCTCAAGACAAGAGACATTACCAGCCGGCTCGGGAAGCCGAGTGTCTTCAAGACCCCGATCTCGGCATGCCGCTCACGTACCGCCATACTCATGGTATTCGCGGTCACGAGCAGGATCGTGAACATTACGGTTAAGGCAATGCCATTCAGCAGAAGGACTAGATTCCCACCCAAAAACCCGAGGCTGGCCCGATACTGCTCTTCCGTTTCTGTATGCGTTTGAGCATCGCTGTTTTCGAAGAGACCATCGATGGCCTGACTGATCCTTCCCGCCTGCCGCGGATCGGAGATTTCCACCCGGTAGGTCGCCACACCCACCTTTCTCCCCGTAGCTTCGTCGAAATATTTGTAGTGAAACAAAAGTAATGCGTCGTTGGTGCCCGGGTAACGCACCTGATCGGTCTGGTAGATCGCGCTGATAACGAAATCCAGCGGTTTAGAGGTGCGGTAGTCAGAGACGGTACTGGTCAACTCGACCGAGTCGCCGACTCTCCAGTTGAACTTCTCCGCCAGCGACCGGCCGACAATGCAGCCGCGCTGATCGCGAAGAAAAGCCTGCTTTTCGGCGCCGGTCAGAATGAACTCCGGGTAGATGGCGAGGAAGCTGTTAGCCTCGATCGCAAAATTGGTGAAGACATCGTTCGGCTTACTGAGGTCGCGCATCCCCCCGAACCAGTTGGCTGCGGCAACACGCTTGACGCCCGCCACCCCCGCGATCTCGGCCTCGTACGCATTAGGCATCCGGAAAGCCAAGCTTACATTGTGACGGGTGACCAGTCGCGCGGTGCCTTGCTTCAGAAACCCCGTCAATGACGCCACGAAGGTCTGCAACGTACAGAACAAGAAGATGCACACTGCTATGGCGGCCGCGGTGGTAGTGGTGCGCATCCAGTTGCGCCGCAGATGCCGCACGATGAAGGGCAGAAACTTCATTTTACGTCCTGAGGAGCACGCCCTTCTCCAGGTGTCTTTGCGAATGCGCACGCTCGGCCGCGCGCGGATCGTGAGTGACCATGACGATCGTCTTGCCAAACTCCCGGTTGAGCGTTTGCATCAGATCAAGGATTTCTGCTGCGCTGCGTGCGTCGAGGTCTCCGGTGGGTTCATCGGCCACCAACACGGCTGGGTCGCTGACGACAGCGCGGGCGATCGCGACGCGCTGCTCCTGGCCGCCAGACAGCTGCTTAGGGTAGTGGCGCGCCCGATCCGCCAGTCCGACGATCTTCAAAGCGGTCGCGGCGCGCGCTCTGCGCTCTCGCTTTGAGAGCGTAGTCAGCATCAGGGGCAGCTCGACGTTCTCCAACGCAGTCAGAACTTGAACGAGGTTGTAGAACTGAAAGATGAACCCCACGGTTCTGCTGCGCCACCTCGCGAGCTCTCCCTCCGAGAGGGTCGTCACGTCGGCGCCGCCGACGACCACCGCACCGGAGGTGGGCCGGTCGATTCCCGCGATAAGGTTAAGAAGTGTGGTCTTTCCGGATCCCGATGGTCCCATCAATGCGATGAACTCGCCAGGCGCCACGGACAAGTCAATATCCTTCAAGACCACGACTTGCTCGTTGTCACGGTGATACACCTTACGCACGCCCTGTAGCGTTACGGCCGCCTCAATATTCGACGCTGCGCTGGCCCGCGCCACCATCATTGGACTCCTCCGCGCTCAACCCGCACATCCTCGCCGTCCCTTAATCCCGCCGGGGGGTTCACCAGCAAGGTCTCTGACCCAGTCAAGCCCTGCCTGATGTCCACGTGATTCTGGGATTCAGCACCGGTGACTACCGATACCGCGCGGGCCGTTCCGTTTGCAGTCAGTTCGAAAACAAACGTGCCGTCATTCCTCGAGACGAGCGCATCTGTGGGAACTCTGATGACGCGCGTGGGCTGCTCGGACAACGGATTGGGCCGTTGAAGAAACGTGACTTTTACCGACATTTCCGGCTTGAGGTTCGTGTCAGGATCAGTGATAGCCACTTTGACAGTCACCGTGGCCTTGGTCCTATCGGCAGTAGGAATCACCTGGCGCAGCCGACCCGTGTACACACGATCCGGGAATGCCTCAACTGACACTCGAGCCGGTTGCTCCTGCTGCAGTTTCGCAACATTTGATTCGCTGACGTCCACTTCGGCTTCGAGCGTCGCCATGTCGGTAATTGCCACTATGGCCCCTGACGACGTCGAAATATTCACCCCGGGTGGAATTGGGGCGACACTCTCACCTACCTCCGCCATCTTCTTAACGACGACGCCGGTGAAGGGAGCGCGTATGAGCGTGTTCTGCAGATTCGCCTGGCTTAACGCAAGATTCGCCTTGCTCTCCGAGAGTGAAGCCTCCGCCACGCGGACCTGACTGCTGGTAGAGTCCAACTGGTCGCGCGAAACGACCCCGATTTGTGCAAGGCTTTCGATCTGTCGCAACTGCCGTTGCCGCTCCGCCAGGTTGGCTTCAGCACCCTCTACCTGAGCGCGGACAACCTCGACCTCGGCTTCGAGGTTCTGGCTGTCCAGGCGCGCGATCACCTGACCTTCTCTGACGGGGCTCCCCTCCTCGACAATCAAATCCGCAAGCCGCCCCTGGATTTTCGCCGACACTACAGCCTTGCGACGCGCCACCAGGTAGCCGGCTGCCGTCAGCACAGGCATGGCTGCTGCGGTGGTGGTGAATCCCTGCGTGGTCAGGCGCACGGTCCGGACTTTCGGAGCGGCTCGCCCCCCAGACATTGAGTACACCCCCAGTAGGATCGGTACGACAAGCAGGAACCCCAAACTCGACCGCTTGCGCCACCGACGCTTTTCGGCCCCTCGAGGGACACGTAACGAAGCGAGCTCGGTCGCGAGGTCATGCATTGGATCATCGTAGCCACGAAAACGAGAGCGGAGCTCAATTTAGGACGAGCGGCCATTCACGATGCCGAAAGGTTGTTTTTCCGTGAGGTTCGAGCGATTCAGTCACCCTCCGCAGTTAAGTAGCGGAAGGGTTTAGAATCCAACCGTGATGCAGGGTGAGACGTTGGCGGCAAATACTGTGGCAGGGGGCGCGTCGGCACCCGCGGGCGCCAAGATCTATTACGTTGCCCAAGTCTGCGGCTGGGGCTTGTACGGCATCGTCCAATATCTGCTAGCCCGGAACCGGGGAGCGACCTCCGTGCTGCCGGTCGCCGTGTGGTGCGGCATCGGCATCTTGGGAACTCACTTTCTGAGGAGCTACGCAAGTCGCCGTCGCTGGCAGACCATCTCGCAGCTGATCTTACCGTTCGCGGCCGCAGCTCTACTGATGCCCACTGTAATGGACGCGGCGCGTGCGGGCGCCAGCGTTCTGCTGCTTCGGGAGCACTTCACTGCCGAGCCCGGCTGGCTGCTTCTCGCTCACTACTTCCAGGGTGTACTGGTCGTCTCAATCTGGTGTGCAGTCTTTCTAAGTACCGTTGAAGCGGGAAAGCGGCGGGCTGCTGAAATGGAAGCGCTCCGACTCGCGCTCGTCGCCCAGGTTGCACAATTCCGTGCTCTCCGCTCTCAATTGCAACCTCACTTCCTCTTCAACTGTCTGACCAGCCTTCTGGAGCTGATCGACGAGGACAAGGACCGCGCGAAGCAAATGGTGGTTCGTCTCTCTGAGTTGCTGCGCTACACGCTGCGCGCGGAACGCGTCGAGACGGTCTCACTCAAAGAGGAGTTGGGCGCGGTCCAGGATTATCTTTCGCTCGAAAAGGTTCGCTTTGAGGAGCGCTTGCAGGTGCGTCTTGATATTGATCCAGCGAGCCTGGGCGCGCAGCTGCCGCCGATGCTGCTCCAGACTCTGGTGGAGAATGCGGTCAAGCACGGGATAGCCCGCCTTCCAGCCGGAGGTGATCTAACCATTGCCGCCCGCGTTTCCAACCGGGACCTGCAGATACACGTGACCAACGCCGGTACGCTCTCAATGGCTACGGAGGAATCGCCAACTGTCGGCCTGGAGAATGCGCGGGAGCGGCTGCGCCTGATGTACGGACACGGCGCATCGCTGACCCTGGCTGCTCTTGATGATCGCACTGTACGCGCGGCGGCGGTGATACCCGCCCATGCGCCCGGGATTTCCACGTGAAAGCGCTAATCGTCGACGACGAGCGCCTGGCACGTAGTGCATTGCGCCGCGTGCTGCAGTCGCATAAGGAGGTGGAGGTCGTAGGAGAGGCCGCGAGTTCGGAAGAAGCGCTCAGTGCGATCCGCAGATTCCTTCCGGATGTCATTTTCCTGGATGTCGAAATGCCTGGCGGCAGCGGATTCGATCTGCTCGAGAGGCTGGAAGACGTTCCCATAGTGATCTTCACAACCGCTTATGACGAGCACGCGGTGCGGGCGTTTGAGATAAATGCTCTCGACTACCTCGTCAAGCCGGTGACCGCAGAACGCCTCGCCGCTGCCCTGGCCCGCGCAGAAAAGGCGCTGGCAACGACAGCTGTGCCGCAGCCGCCAAACGCAAGAACCGGCGCCGGCCTGGAGCAACTCTTCGTGAGAGATCGAGATCGCTGCTGGATCGTTCGTCTCTGCGATATAGTCCTGATGGAGGCGGAGGGAAACTACACTCGCCTTCACTTCGGGACGAATGCGCCACTCATCTATCGGTCTCTCTCGGCCATCGAAGAGCGGCTGGACCCAGCTTCATTTTTCCGCGCGAGTCGTTACCAGATCATCAACCTTCGCTGCATCGAGAATCTTGAAAGCGAAGCCGAGGGTAGGCTGGTGGTGAGGTTGACCAACGGAAGGCGAGCCGAGATATCTCGCCGACAGGCGCGAAGACTTAGAGCACTGCTGAGCTTTTGAATGGAGCACCGGCCTACATTCGTTGGACCAGAATCGACGATCGCGCTTACAACTCCACATCTAAAAACACAGCCGCTCGAAGGCTGCGCCACCGGCCGGTCGGCCTTTCGACACGACGAGCGGAGCTTCTTCAGCGAAGCGCCCGCAGGGTGGCCTACGCGTGATAAACGGAGTCCGGCGTGACAATGACGCGGACCAAACTTTCATTCGCATGGGTGAGCCACCGGAGCAGCGGACTCAAGCTTCTCTAAGACCCCCATCACACGCGCGAATTTCCAAGATCCATCAGGCTGCCGCTTCATCACTCTCATCACCTTGCCGCGCCCGGTTGATATCTTGCCATTGGTAGATGACTTGTATGAGAAGTAGCCCCATTCAATCGCCCACTCTCCCGCAATCTGGACGTTTTGGATTTCTGGCCTATAACATAGGCTATGGTCTCTGCCACTGCTGGCTTCCCAGCGTTTATCATCGGCGTAGATCACGGCCTTTCCGACCTCTGGTACAGTCCCCGCCTGAATTCGAACTGCGTCGTTGTCCCACAACTTCGCCAACTCATCAGCGCTATCAGAAAGCGTGGTTTCCACATCTAATTGATGTAGTCGTTCGATGCCCAGCCTGGCCTCATCCTGGGTCGCGCCCCCTGTCCTTGCCAACACTCCGACGCCGGCGCCCGTGCTCAGTATTGCAACGCTAGCAATCGCGCCTCTTTGAAATCCACTTTTTATATTCATGTTGCTACCTGTTTGTCGAACATAGGGGGCTCGGTCTCAGCATTACCGGTGACCTCACCGTGCACGGTGTAACGAAGCCGGTGATGCTCACTACCAAGGTTAACAGGATTGGCGCCTTCGAAATTCCGGGCGTTATTAAGGCCCAGGCAGCAGGTTTCCACGCGACGACCGTCATCAAGCGTTCGGACTTCGGCGTCACCCAGTACCTGCCGTACGTGAGTGATGAGATCCCGGTGCGCATCACGCTCGACGCGAAACAGGCGCAGGCCAAGTGACGCGGATTCAAAATCCTTATGCGTGTCGAGCAAACAGCGGCACGTGTCTTGAAAGCACGCGCGCGCCCGAAGCGTCGCGCCCGCTCTTGCAAAAGATTGCGCAGTCTTCGCCGACTGCACGCCCCCTGAATGTCCATGCCCAGATTGCGCATTCTCCGGCAATGCTGGCGCCATGCACATCATTGCGCGCCGTGATCGCAGAGTACGGCACGTGCCAAGATCGAAGGCGCGCGCACTGCTAAGCGCCGACTCCGGGGCTCAATGGAAGACAGCCGCGCGCTCAACCAAACCGCGCGGTCCGAGGCGCTCCACCCACGGCCTAAGCTCTATCTCCCATGTCCAAGCGCTGCGGGGCTGCCGCAGGACCTGCAGATAAGTCTCTGCAATGGCATCCGGATCAAGCATCGAGTCGGGCTTGTCGGGCGCTTCGGTGCGCCCGGGATTCCGGGATCCCGCCGTCGATCACGAAGTACGCGACGTGAATTCCCTGCGGCCCCAGTTCGCGCGCCATGCTCTGTGCAAGTCCCCGAAGCGCGAACTTGCCCATCGCGAAAGGAGCGGACTGCGCATAGCCCTTACGCTTGCGGATGCGCCGTGAACAGGATCGCGACAAATCCCCTTCGGAGCATGCGTCGCGCGGCTTGCTGAGCCGCCAGGAATCCCCCAAAGGCGGTCGTGCGCAAAGTCTGTTCAAGCTCCGCCGGAACCACGTCGACCACGGGCCCACGCGTCGGCCTTCCGCTCGCGTTATAAACGACGACGTCCGGATCTCCTATTCGGTTTTCTACCTCCTCAAAGAGGTGCGCCACCTGATCGGAGTCGACGACGTACAGGCGAAATCCTAGCGCAGCAAAGCGCGCAGTGGGTGCGCAAAAGAGAGCCCGAGGTCCGGCTTATCGGACCATCCACGGGCTTAAGCAGGCGCAGCTTCCCGTTCGGAAGCTCTAGGCAGGTTCAACTTCCACATCACTGGTCAGAATCGCCTGGCAAGCCAATACCCATCCCTCTTCCACCTCCCGCTGACTCAGTAACCCTCGCGGATCCGTGTCCACGGTTCCGGACCTGACGCGTATCTTGCATTCGCCGCAGATCCCTTCACCACACGATTGGCGCAGCGACACTTTGGCCGCGGTTGCCGCCTGGAGGATCGTCTGGCCGGGGGCGCAGTCAAACGTCCGGACGTTCGCCAAGCGTATGGCAAAGGCCCTCTTGCCCTGTTTTGCGGCCCTCTCACTTATTGCCCGCGCACGCGTTTGGCGGTCCGTCTCTGAGAGCGAGGAAACGAATGCCTCGGTGCGAATCGCACTGGGTGGCACGCCCAATGCGGCGAGATCATCCAATACGGCCTGCATCATTGGTCCAGGACCACAGAGATGAACCACGCAACCGGCTCGCACGTACGCGGCGAGAACCGATCGTCGGATGCGCCCCACCGGACCAACCCAACGATCGTCGGGGGCAGATACCGTTACATGCAGCCGCAACCCCGGCAATCTGGACTGCAGATCGGCCAGCTCGTCTGCAAAAAGCACCTCGTTAGGTTCACGAAAACTCGCGATCAGCGTCAGTGGGCCCCGATAGCCCCGATCGGCAGCATCCCTGAGTATGCCCATCAGCGGCGTGATGCCGACTCCTCCGGCAATGAGAATCGATGGGCCTCCGGTCAATTCGAGGGAAAATTCGCCGAGCGGTGCCTCGATTCGCAATGCGCGGCCATGGGCGACATGGTCGCGAAGATAGCGCGAACCGCTCCCCAGCGCTTCAAACTTGACGGTGATTTCGCACCATTTGCGTTGCTGGGGGCTGCTCGAGATCGAATATGCGCGGCGCACGAATCCGTCGTCCAGCGGCAGTTCCACGTGCAGGTACTGTCCTGCCCGAAACTTGAAGGGTAAATCGCCGCCGTCAGGCAGGGCCAATCGGAAGCTTCGGACCGTTGGGCTTTGAGAGAGGATTTCTTTGACGGTGAGGTAGCCCTGCCAGCGCTCGAGAAGCGGCCGCGGCGGCAGCGCCTTGCGCATCGGCAAGGCACGCCACATGCGCAACTTGGCCAGGCCGGCCAGCGCGGCGTTGGCCGCAAGAACGCCCCCCATGAGTGCGCCCTGAATGCCCGGTGTCATCGCGTCTTGGCCTGCTAGAAACAGGCCTGAGATTTGGGTCCTGGCAGCCGCCAAGCTAGATTGAAGCCGCGCGGGAGAAGTGCTCAAGCCGTAGAACGCTCCGGCCACGCTGCGCTGGAATGTGCTAAAGGTCAGGGGAGTAGCGACCTCCGAGAAAACGATGTGCTTGCCGATGCCGGGCAATAAGGACTCCAAGCGGCCGAGCAGTTTATTTCTAATGCTTTCCTTGAGACTCTGATAGTCCAGATTCGAATTTCGGTTCGTGATGGCCGCCCAGCGTTGAAAGTCCTCCGGATCAACAAGGCTCATCATTTCCACGGTGTGCCAGCCGGCGGCCGGATTGTTGAGCGAACCGAATGAAATGTACAAGGCCCCGTCGCCCGGTGGCCGCCGATAGCCCCCGTCGTGATCCGGATTGGGTATGACCCAGTGGTTCTCCCCCGATACGCCAAAGCACGCTGGGGAGACATCCAGGCCGATAAAGAGCATGACCGCCGACGGCTCGGCTGGCAGCCGGCTCAGTTCGCCGGCGAAGCGTTCGCGCTGCGCTTCGGAAAGCAGCCTGCCAAAGGTATTGCGAACGCCAGCGTCGGATATCACGCACGCGGCATCCACAACGTAGACCTCGCCGGCGTTGGTGTCTTCCACTTCGACACCCTGACAGCGCCCGTCGGCGACGCAGATCTGCCGCACCGTGTGCCGACATCGCAGCTCCACGTCGCGCCGTTGCAGCGCCGCGATGATCGAACACCCAATCTCGCGCGGACCGCCAATGGGATACGCGGCGCCGTCCTTGTAGTGAAGCACCGCGATGAGCGCATGGAAGCCAAATGCGCTCTGGGCCGGTGGCGGACCGTACAAACCCCATTGCGCACTGAGCAACGCCCTGAGCGTTGGATCGCGAAAATGCTGTCGCAGATAGCGGTGCAGCGTCACTTGCGTCAGCGGGAAGAAACTCTCCAGGAGCCGACGACCGGGACCCTTTACTGGAATCGGAAGTCCATTAATTATGCCGCGCAATGCAAGGCCGCGAGCCGCCTTGCGTGCGTCGGTGAAATAGCGCCTGATGGCGGGCGCCTCCTGCGGCCATCCTCTGACCAGTTTGGCGATGTATTCCTCCTCACTTCCGGGGATCCGGAATTCGAGTCCCGGCAGATGAATGACATCAAACTCATGCGGGAGGCGTTGCCATTGAAGCTGTCTATCAGAAATGTAGTCGAGCATTGCTTGCGGCGACCCGCCGTCCACGGTGGTCCCGAGGTAGTGGACGCCGGTGGCAAAATGGAAGCGCGCATCCCGGGTGAACTCATGGGTCATGCCGCCGAGCGTGTAGTGTTGCTCCAGGACGAGCACACGCTTGCGGCCGAACTCCGCCAGCATGCGAGCGGCCGTGAGACCGCCGATGCCCGAACCGATCACAACAACGTCAACGGATTCTCTGATCACAACGGTTCCTCACCGATGCCGAACTTGCGCCGCGCGATCCAAAAAAAGACGGCTTCTGGCAGTAGCTGCTTGGCGATCGGCGCCCAGAGGGCGTCGAGGCCAAAGCGTTTACGAAAGCCGCGCCCGTTGACCGCCCAGTTGACGATGCGATCGGCCATATCGTGGACGGGCATGCCCGCATCAATCGCTGCTATCCAGCGCTGCTTGAGTGCGGCGCGGATGTTGTCGTAGTCCACGCAGGTTGCGGGAATGTTGGCTGCCCTACGTGCGAAGTCGGTCCGAACAAACCCCGGCTCCGCCAGGCAAATTCGGACGCCAAAAGAAATCGCCTCATACTGAAGTGACTCGAGAAACCCCTCGAGGGCGTGTTTGCCTGCCGCGTAGTAGGCTTCGCCCGGCGGGGCGACCAGAGCTGCGAGCGAGCCGATCGTTAGTATTGTGCCTCGCCGGCGTTCGCGCATACAGGGCAATACCGCCCGGATCATGTCGACTGCGCCGTAGAAGTTCGTATCCATGATCGCCCGGCCTTGCTCCTTTGAAATTTCTTCCACGACGCCGGTCACGTTGATACCGGCGTTGTTGATCAGCAAGTCAAGCATCAGCCCACGTTCAGACAGTCTTGCAAGCCCGCCGCGGATGGAAGACTCCATCGTGACATCCATGGTGAGCGGCTCGATTTGGGTGCCGACGAAAGCCCTATCCGGATCGGAACCGGCAGAGCGGCTGGCCGCAATGACATGCCACCCTTTGTGGTCGAGGGCGCGAGCCATAGCCGCCCCCAATCCGGCCGAAGCACCCGTGATCAACGCAACCCGGGGGCGCACGGAAGCGAACTCCGAGTCAGGCGAAGTCATGGATCGCTTCGATGCAGACGTTGGTTTCGCGGCCCACCGCTTATACTCGCAATTCATGTGAAAGATTTCTCCGGGCAGCCTGTCGCTCAGTGACCAGTCCATTTGGCACGCTTCTCCGTCTGACTCGATGTGTCTGTGCGCTATCGAACCCTGGTCAGCCGGGTTACGGACAATGCAGAGTCAACTGACAGCCACGAATTCTGGAGCGAGTTGCTGGGCGCCACAGCAAACGGCGACGGGCGTCCATAGCGGGCGGCGGGCGGTCGCGAACGCCACCATGCCGCCTGTGTAAGCAGTCGGGCGCAACTTGCGCGCCCGAAAGCGGCCAATGGTCACAGGCGGCTTTGGGGTAACCACCGGTCTAACGCGTTGAGTTTCTGGCAATTCGCCGGCACCGGTCGAAACTCGATGCCGCACAGCCGACGTGTGTGCGCGCCGAAGTTGACTCCGCCGCGGGTACAGTCAGCACGCAGAGGCGTTTCCGCAATCTGACGCTAATGGCGCCCCTGGGAAGGGTTATCAGAGTCGCGCCTCTGACAAGCCCTGCCTGTAGCGGTAGGGCGTGATTCGAATCCGGGGGCGCGGGCTCCAGAGCTGATCCCAATTCGGATAGCCTCCAATCGCCTGAACCTCGGCAAGTATCGGTCGATCACAGCTGAGGAAAGGGCCGGAACAGAGCTGGCGCCGCTGATTACCGTCACCCCGGCGGCCGAAGCAAGGGCGCTGAGGGTGCATACGCCCGCGACGAATTCGCGGCCGTCCGCCAAATCGATGTAGTGACCCCCTGCTTCGATCGCCGCGCGCGCAACCAAGCAATCCTGACCTTGAATCGGGCCGGCCGTGTGAATCAAGAGGTCAACATTCACCCTTCGAAGGACATCCGCTAGCTTGCTGTCATGAGCGTCCAGGGCCACAGCGTGTTCAACTGACAGGCCCATCCTGCTTGTAGCGGCTCTCGCCCGCTCGAGGTCCAGCCCGCCAACCGAGACTCGAACCGACCCGCCCGGGCAAGTGCAGCGGAATGCGCTGACCAAAGAATCCGTAGCCACCAAGCACCAGGACCGGGTGCATCAGAGCCCCCGACCCCTCACATGCTCATGGAGCGCTCGTTGTTCCAAGGGGTTCAATTGTGGGCCCGACTCGACCAAAGGAGAGCGAGGTACATGTCTTCATGCGCCCGACCCAACCGTATCGACGTCGCACCATGACGCGATCCACCCGGTCGCGCAACGCCCGGGGAGCTCGTCACGGTATCGGCAGGAGTACTCAGCCGATGGCCAATTAGTTGATGACTGCTCTTGACCCCAAGGCGACGGTCACGAACGTCTGTCGTCCGGCGGCGATACCGTCTGCTGGGTTCGGCTTAGGAGCTGCGGAAATTCGATTGTCCGAAATCTTCCCCCCGGTAGTCAGTAACGGAGAATCGCGAGTGCGTCGTCATAAAGGCGCTCTAAGATTTTTCGGGCCGGCTCCGCGCGCGCGAGGCCTGCGGATTGTCCTGCCCACGCCTGCATGCGACTCACGTCTCCCGCTTTCACTGCGACGACTCTCATCGCGGCGGTGAGACCGCGCTGAACTGGATAGGGCGCAGGTTGCGGTGCATCATCGGAAATGGCGGCACGTACGTAATCGGTTGACAGACTGCGGCCGGCGCGCCCACTGAAAGCCCTGCTAACGACGGTGTCTTCCGGCGCCGCCTTCGCGAGCGCCTCCGCCCAGACCGGATGAATGCCCGCTTCCGGTGCGCGCAGGAATCCTGTGCCGACCTGCGCTGCACTCGCACCCAATGCAAGTGCTGCCGCGACGCCTCGGCCGTCGGCAATGCCTCCGGTAGCGACGACCGGAATCCTGACAGCGTCGACGACTGCCGGAACAAGGGAGGCCAATCCCACCATTTCGCGCTCGGCCTTATTGGAATCAAAGCAGCCACGGTGCCCGCCGGCTTCCATTCCTTGAACCACAACCACGTCTGCGCCGGCCGCCTCTGCTGCCTTTGATTCAGCGACGGTCGACGTATTGGCGAACCACGCGATGCCAAGGGACTTAAGCCGATTCACGAATTCGGATGGGTAGAGTCCCATTACCGAAGAGACTATGGGTGGGCGGGCCTCGAGCAGCGCCTCGCATTGCGCGGCGAAGTCTGGTGGCCTGGCATCACCCGCGTCTTCTGCGACCACCGGCCCCCACTTCGCAAGAAACTCGCGCACGCGTTTTTCGTGGGCCGCATTGCGGACCGGGGAAGGGTCGGGAATCCAGAGATTGAGTTGAAATCTGCCATTGCTCGCGGCTCGCACCTCATCGGCCCAGGCAACAATTTCGGAACGCGCCATTAAGAGCGCGCCACAGGCGCCCAGGCCACCTGCGTTTGCAACGGCAATTGACAGAGCAGGAGCGCTGGCCCCGGCCATGGGAGCCAAAAGTATCGGCACGCGCAGACCAAATCTGTCGCAAAATTCGGTTGTACGATTGCGAATGCTCATGGCGCCGCCCTATGGTTCCTCCTATTGAGGTTGCCGAGAAATATCAAAGCTACCATCTTTCTTCGATCTCGAATGTCCGCTTCACGGCGGAGATTTTACTGGGTCGACTGCCTGCCCTTCGCCGACTGCCGACATTCGACGGCTCAAACCCGCCCGCCGCCAAGGTCGCAAGGCGGTGCTGCAGGAGTTCGTGAGCTCGCAGGAGTAGGGGCGGACAGTCCAGCAGTAACCATGCAGAGCCTCCTCGAGAAGGGCGCCAAGCAGGCGGGCGCTCGGAGGTCAAACAGCGGCGTGTTGCCAATTGCTTCAGTTACGGACCGGAGCACATTCGCGCGATTCGGTGTCGTCATTCGTACTCTTGCGCCTCCTGCCTCGATGACCGTGGCAGCGGTGAGGCGTCACGAAAACAGCGATAACCGCACCGGCGTCAACGGCGTGTTGGTCAATCGAAGTCTTTCGGAAGACGGAACCGCGGTCGAGAGCGGGCGCTCTTGCGCACTCGTTGCAACGACTCCGGCACGCACCTGTGACCTACCCGACCGGCTGCGGCAGTCGCCTGGTCGGCGTCGAATGCGATGCGCCATTGTGGCTCCCGGATCGAAGCCGACGCGTGACGGCTGCTATCAGCCGTCACACACGGGCCGCGAAATGTGCATTTTGAGCGGTACGTGAATGGTTCTGCGCGTCAAAAGGAATTCACTTTAGGATAAGTTCACGAATCAATTCACTGCCCAGATGCTTCCTATAGTCAGTCCGGGCCACTCTGGCGTTGTTCTGGACCTCGGTGCTGCCGATTACTTTGTTGGCCACCGCTTCGAACTCGGTGCGCCGATCCAAAGCCGCCATGTTCTTGAAAGTGATCATTATGAATATATTGGGCTGATCGATTGTTTTCGGACTGGCCCTGAAGACCTTGTAGTCAATGACTAGCCCAGCTTTCCTCATGGCTTCGAGCGTCGGCTTCCAGGTCGAATTCAGCCAATCGACGTACTCTGCAAGTTTCCCGTACTCAACGTGTATGTAGGTCACTTGCACGACCGGGCCCTCGGTGTAGGCGCCCTCGGTATCCTGAGCACGTGCGTGCAGCGACAGTGAGGAAGCTGCGAGGCACAGGGATAAGATGATAATGGACTTAAGCATTTTCCGTTCACCTGCGGTTGACCTGAAACCTTCTACTTCGGAGCATTGCCAATAGTCGATCAATCGGTTGCGGAAGGTGCCTGCCTTCACTGGGGTTCCTACCCACACATCCGCAGAGCCTGAGAAAGATCAGCGGTGAGCTCCTCAATATCCTCCAGCCCAACCGAAAGTCGGATCAGTCCCGCGTTGACCGCTCCGCCCAAAAGGGGGTCCTTGCCGTACCAGTCCAGGTCGTACGGCAACTCGATGACTGTCTCAACGCCCCCAAGACTGCTTGCGATCTGAATGAGCCGGAGGGAATTGAGGAGCCTGCGTGCCTGCGCGGGGCCGCCCTTCAGCGAAAACGATATAACCCCTCCCCCGGACGACATTTGGCGGGACGCGACTTCAAAATCGGGGTGGGTGGGCAGGAGCGGATAGTAGAGCGACTCGACGAGAGGCGAGCGCTGCAACATTTCGGCGAGCGCCCGGGCAGAGGCGAAGACCCGCTCAGTCCTGACCGCGAGCGTCTTGATTCCGCGCAGCAGCAGCCACGATGCCTGCGGGTCCAGAACACCGCCCAGAAGGCGCTTCATCTCGGCAATGGGCTTCAAAACTTCCGTTGCCCCCGCCACGACGCCGCCCATGACATCCATATGGCCGCCAAGGAGCTTGGTAGCGGAGTGCAGGACCAGCGAGGCTCCCAGGCTCAACGGCTGCTGGCTCATCGGCGTTGCGAACGTGCTGTCCACGAACACCATCACGCCGCTCTCGCGGGCCAGGGAGGACACGGCGGCGACGTCGGAAACCCTCAGCGTCGGGTTGCACGGTGTCTCAAGATAGATTAGCCGAGTGTTCTGGCGCAGCGCGGAGGCGACAGCTCGCAGATCACGCGTGTCGAGAAACGTGACCTCGACACCGCGGCCGGACTCCAGCCAGCGCAATACTTCGTCCGTCTGGGCAAAAATCTGTTCCCCCGCGATCACGTGAGACCCCGGGGGCAAGTGAGCCAGCAGCGCGCTGCTGATCGCCGCCATGCCACTGGCAAACACGAGCGCGGACTCGGCACTCTCGAGAGCTGCGACTTTCCCTGCTAGATCCTCTTCGCTCGGATGTCCAAACCGCTGATAGAAGGTCTTCGCACCTTCCTGATACAGGCGCGCGTGCTCTTCCGCGGAGGGCGCCGTGTAGATCGTCCCCCGAATGATCGACGATGTCAGTGGGCGGTTCTTTCGTGCACCGTCGAGATAGGTACGTGCCGCCAGCGTCGCCGCCGACATCCCAGAGCGCCGATTTTCGCTCATCGCATCCTCCGAGCCGTCAATTACCGCAATGCCAATCGCGCTGGATTTTAGGCCAGTAAGCGATACAGTACAGGCACAGTGATATCGCGAATCGACCAGTACAGATGGGGCACACCACTCATGAACAAATTCGCCGCGCTTTCGGGCGAGATGCGCCGGAAGATTGAAACGGGAGACCTGCGTTATGGTGAGAAGCTGCCCTCGGTGCGACTGATTGCGCGGGCGCGCCGACTCAGCATGACGACCGTGGTCTCCGCGTATCGGGAGCTCGAGGCGACTGATCTGATCGAGGCGCGGCCGCGCTCTGGCTACTACGTGAAATTCGCCGCATCGCCGTCGCGGGGACTTGGGCGTTGGCTGAGTCGCGCGCCGATGCAGCTGGAGAAATACCGCGATCTGATGCCGGATCTATTGGCGGAGGCGGATCAAGGCAACCGCGTCCTGCGCCTGGGTGTGGCGTCAATCGAGAACAACCTCCTACCTCGGGAGTCGCTCGCGCGACTCACCCGACGCATCCTGAGGACCACGGGCGCTCAGGCATTTGAATACGCCGATCCGATGGGGCTGCCGTCTCTCAGGAAGCGTATCGGAGCCCTCATGATGGATCGTGGCGTTGCCGCAGCCGCTAGCGATGCGATCGTCACCTCGGGATGTCAGGAGGCTCTGTGGATCGCTCTGCAGAGTGTATGCAAGCCAGGCGATGCCGTCGCGATGGAGTCACCCAGCTACCCCGGCGCGATCAAGATCATGCAGTTAATGGGCCTTAAGGCTGTGGAGATTCCTAGCATGCCCTCGGGACTGGATCTGGAAGCGCTCGAGGGCGCGTTGCGCAAGCACAAGATTGCCGCCTGCTACGTAATGCCCAATTGCGCCAATCCGACCGGCCGGGTCTATTCCGAAGATACCAAGCAACAGCTCTGCGAGCTCGCCGCGAGGCATGATCTGCCTATCATAGAGGACAGCGCCAACGGCGATCTCTACTACGGGGCATCGCCTTTGCCTTCGTTGAAGCGCTACGATCAAAGCGATCTGGTCCTTTTTTGCTCATCTTTCTCGAAGACAGTGGCGCCGGCCTTCAGGGTAGGTTGGATTGTTCCCGGTCGCTTCGCGAAAAAGGCCATGGAGCTCAAATATGGAGTCAGCCTGGGGACTCCAGTGCTGCAGCAGATGGTGATCGACCGCTTCATCTCCGAAGGCAGTTTCAAGCGTGGACTGCTTCAAGCACGCCGCGTCCTCGCGACAACCATGGGTCAAATGCTTCGTTGCGTCGACGAGTGCTTTCCGCCTGGTACCGTCAGTCACCGCCCCTTCGGAGGCATGTGTGCGTGGATTGGGCTACCTCCCGGGGTGGACAGCGACCGTTTGCGCCTAATGGCGCGCGAGAAGGATATCAGCCTCGCATCCGGTCGAATGTTCTCGCCGTCGAGCGCCTATACCAACTACATCAGACTCGGCTGGGGCGGCGTCTGGACCAAACGCGCTGAAGCCGGCGTGCGCGCGGTGGGGGCTGTTGCTCATGACCTTTCGCGTGAGACACGACCTCTGTCGACGACCTGAAAAGCCCAGCGACCTGTCCAGCTTTAGAGACAGCTCCCATGCATCGCACGAAAGACACCAACAAGGGCCTACTGTCGGTACGAAGAGCTCCGGGATCTGATTCTAGAAAGTTTCACTCTTGACATAGGCCGGAAGAGAGCCGCCAACCACCCACGCGAAAAATCGACCGCTCGCAACTCCGTATAAGCCGCCGTCGACGGCAACCGCCAATTCATTGATGACCTGATCCGACGGTAGTCCGCGCCGAGGAAGCGGTTTGGCATCGCATCCGCAGCAACGCACGTCTGCCGCCGCGCCCACCGGGCGTTCATCCAAAGTAGAAAGGCAGGAGACGGCCGGCGCCGCCGCCACCCCAAGCGGCCTAATCTTGCTTAACCAGCAGCCCCCGCAGGCGCAGGCGGAGAGCAGCGCTGGCGGAAAGGTACGCGGGAATCCGCGGTCCGAAGCACAAAGCAGCGACACCACCACGACGCCGCCGCCCGCACCGTGGAAAGATGCCGCCACGCGAATCCGGACCGAACCGATTCCGCGGGAGCTGATCTGCAATAGGCCGATACAGGACGCGGTTCAGAACTTTGAGATCCGGTGCGGGCACTCCTCAATTCGAGTTGATGTTGGTTGGAGTTTAGGCTGCACAGGCGTCGCCATCACTCCTCTCGAAGATCTTTCTGGAACCAATGGTGAGCATACGGTTCATTGTTGAATGGCTCTACCTCGACGAACCCAG
>Ga0070732_10000567_pt1 | contig 22782 bp, 22 predicted proteins | sample Coa_R1_5_FD_66449 | JGI IMG/M metagenome (GOLD analysis project Ga0070732, IMG submission 66449) | Surface soil microbial communities from Centralia Pennsylvania, which are recovering from an underground coalmine fire - Coalmine... | ecosystem: Environmental > Terrestrial > Soil > Unclassified ... | reverse complement strand
CCGCTCTGCCCAGCGGTCGCTGGCTGGAGGCAACGAGATGCGGAATATGACCGCCGCGCTCCCTAGGACGGCTACGGTGGCGGCATGCCCAGCCACGTAGAGCAAGCCGTAGCGCATCGCATCGCGGGGGCGAGCTTGTACGCTGCTGATGTCGGTGATGGCTGCGATGTGGTCGTAATCCAGGCCATGCCGAAATCCCAAGAGAGCGGCGGAACCTAGGGCGAGTCGCAGATTAACAACGTCAGCCATTCGAGATTGAGAATCCAGGACACGGCGCCGCTCGACCGTTGACTATGAATGTCGGGTGGCTCCAGCCTCAGCTACGATCTAAGAAATTCGCGGGCTGACCGGAGGTCTAGGCTAGCACAATTAATGCAATGCAGTCGCGACTAGGCGAGGTCTTTCTTAGGTGAAACTGGGCGATCGATAAGCTCGCGCAGGCGTCGGGAAAGAATCGAAGCCAGAGAACGATAGAAGCGGGATCCCAAATGTGGGAACAACTCGAATAGCGACTGCAGCGTCGGCCGATCGAGATAGTACGCCAAAACGGGGTCACCGGCGACGACATCGGCCGTGGCCGGCAGCTCGTCCAGAAATGAAATCTCTCCGCAAACTTCCCCAGGACCAATTTCCCGCGCTTTGCCGTGCCCGGCAATCTGCACCGACGCGGTCCCTTGGATCAGCAGGTAAACGCCATGGGTCCGCTTGCCGCGATGCACGAACTGCTCCCCGGCCTTGAAGTGCATGCGCGTGGCCTTGTCGGAGATCAGGGCCCAATCGTTTCCTGTGAGATAGGCTAGCCCGTTCTTGGCCGACAACAGTACCGCAACATCTTGCTGCTGAGTATCTTTCGACATGGCGCGCTAGCTCGATGACCGGAGACGTCCGGCGGCGGTTTAACGGAACAACAGGGCTGAGAGGAGATTAACAGAACCCGGGCTTCAACGGAATCAGCCGCGAACCACGATAGTCATGATACGACCGGGTTTAATCCGAAATGGAGATGAGATCAATGGTGCGCCCTGAGAGATTCGAACTCCCGACCTTCTGGTTCGTAGCCAGACGCTCTATCCAACTGAGCTAAGGGCGCAGATCTGAATGGAGGATGAAAATCCCTTTGAATTATAGCAAGATTTTGATTCCGGAAATTACGACGGCGGGCGTGTTCAAATGGAAGTTGTCGCGACCTGCCGGCAAGCGGCTGAATCGAGAAGGGGAATCGTCGGATCACCTGACCGGTGCTTGTGATGGAAAGATTCCGAGCGGTCCGGATGAAGTCGCGCGGCAGAGAAATGAAGCCTTTTTACCACCCGTCGCGATGGCCCCTTTTTTGCCGATCGGCAGCGAAGTAAAAGTTTCCGCGTTGAGAGCAATTCCTACAACGACCCGACCAAGATCGCTACGCGTTTTCAATCACTTAGGAATGGCGGGGTTCTTGCATTAACGAGAACAGACGAAGTGGCGCGCAACGGGGTGCTTCAGAGAATAACTTCGGCCAGAGGTTTTCTGTGAGCACCCCTTGCTTTATCTCGCGCCTCGGATGGCCCTCCCCAACCCTCGTTTGAAAGTTCTGTCTTTCCGATTCCGAGAAGTTCCTTTGGCTGAGCGCCGCTATCCTATGCTCTCAAGCAATCTCAATATCTCTACACGTGTTTTATAGCTTGGCAAGGAAGCGATATCCAAAGGGGTTTGTCCGAATTCGTTCCGAATGTTTGTACGAGCACCGAAGGCAAGCAAGACCCTGACGACGTCAAAATGCCCTTGGCCTACAGCCTCATGCAGGGCAGTATTTCCGTGCTCGCCTGGCGCGTCGATATGCGCCCCGCCGTCTAGAAGCGCGTAGATCTCTTCAAGATCTCCTCGACATGCCGCTACGTCAAGCGGACGCTCTCCAAAAATTCCCGTCTGGTTGACGTCTGTCAGTTCCATTTCGGCAAACGCAGGCAAGTCCTCGTCTTTATAACGCCGTAGCACGTCTGCTGCACTCAGGCGCCCGCGATGCTTCTCCAGCTTTTCGCGGCCGTCTCCGATCAGCTTTCGTGCATCCATGCCTGCGAACTTCTCCTATGCCAGCGCCACCGGCTCCCGCACATCGATTCCGGCACTGCGCAACAGCTTCGCGACTGCATCCTGCTTCATGCGTGACGCGTCGTACTCCACGCGTACAGTGCGCTGCTTGTTATCGAACCGCACCGATCGGATGCCGTACACCTCACGCATGCTGTCGATGGCGCGCAGTTCGTTTTCCCCCGGCAAAGACCCGTAGTTAAAAACCACGTCGAGATAGGTCATCGCTAGCCCTTCTGTATGATGAATCTGGAATGCCGGCCTGATGCGCCGGGTGAATCCAATATAGAGCCTTGTACTGCCATCCGCGCTGGTCAATCTAATAATCTTATTTTCTGTGATTTGAAGCACAGACAACGAAAATCACTTAGCGTTAGCTTTGCATTGGAGGTCAAACCTATGCGAGTGCAGCAAGGATGGTTAACCACGGAAGGCAGCGCGAAGATCGGCCACTTCCGCAAGACGTTCATCGACCGGGACGGGAAGCAATCGCGCAAACCCGTTGCACGTCGCATAGGTCCGGCCAGCATGCCGGAGAAGGAAGCACTCGAAGCCCTCCGCAAGCTAATTGTCGAAGAGACAGGCATCACTGACGGCGGCGCGGTCACCCTCGAAGGCTTCATAAAGTCACGCTGGATTCCAACACGCGAGGGAGACTGGCGGCCATCCTCACGCGAAACCATTCTACAGAAACTTGGAACGATCTACGAACGATTCAACGGGGCTGCGCTGAAGGACATCGACAACGTTGCTTTGCAATCTTGGATCAATCAACTGGCAGAGAAGCGAAGTGCCTCTACCGTCCGTATGACTCACGCATACCTCAAGAGCATTTTTGCTGAAGCTGTCGAGCAGGATTACATCCGAAAGAATCCCGCGCGGTCTCTGCGAGTACCCAAGCACTTGAAAGCTACGCCTCACCCTTTCCTCAGTATGGAGGAGATTGCCGCGCTGCTGGAGGCCGCGTCACCGTTTGGAGTGCAGACGATGGAACTCGCGCTGCTGCGCCTGGTGCTGTCAACTGCCCTTCGCCCTAGTGAATTGTTCGCGCTACGCTGGCGCAATGTGGACTTGACGCAGGACGGTGCGACGTTAACTCTTGACTCAAGTCTCTACCACGGTGCGCTGCGCCCGTTTACTAAGACCACGCAAGAGGGCGAAGCAGAAAAGCAAGTATTGCCGGAACTCGCTGCACAGACGTTGACCGTGTGGCACGCTAAGAGCGAACGCAACGGGGAGAACGACTTTGTTTTTCCGAACGCGGACGGCGGATTCATTCACGCAGGTAACTACCTACATCGTGTGTTGCAACCACTGGCGAAGCAAGCGAAGATCAAAACCCCGCTGACGTTCCAGGTGCTGCGCCGGACTGTGCTCACCCATGCGCAGGACGTGGGTAGCTTGAAAACCGTTTCTGCTATCGCTCGGCACAAGCAAGCAAGTACCACTGCGCAAGTCTACATGCAGGTTGTATCTAGCTCGTTGAGGGCTGCGACAGAGAGGCTAGCTGACAAGATGTTCACGGTGCCAGCGAAGGCAGGGAACTAGCTTCTATACTTGCAGTCTTCGGTGTACACGTACATGGTGATCTAAAGGGGCTTAGCACCCTGTGCGAAGCCAGCGCAATCCGTGCCAATCCCAAGGGGGTTACCGGCGAGAGGGATATGAGAGTGTCCGGCTGGGTTCCAAAGAGTGATTCCACAGCATTACCAGATTGATTGGGAGAGTAATGCTGGCATCGAAAATGGGATGCAAAACCACTGCCAAAGGTGCATGGAAGCTGGGTATTACCAATTCGGTGGTGTAGGTACAGCAAGGTCGATACCTAGGCACCGGACCTGCCCCTTTTTGTTCGCTGGAAAATCAGATCGTAATGGGTGGTGCTATCTTCTCCGCCGGTTCCCGGTACTTCAACACTTCCTCCATGTTCGCGGCATGCGTTCCCAGGTAAAGGTGCAGAGGTTCGCAGCACAGGTGGTTCGTGCAAGTGTGCCCAACGTCCAATCCCTTCAGTTCGCCAGGAGAGGGGAGGTGCAAGCTGTGAGCATTGAAATAGGCAAAGATGTGAGCACCTACAACAACCTGCGGATGTTCCTTGCTGCCAGATCGGAACTTGAATTGACCGTAGGTGCCATTCTGCGCCCCGGACCATAGCATGTGGGGACCATCAATCTTGAGCATGAGGGCAAACCGCAAGCGGTCGTCTGGAGTGATCCTCAGCCATTCCTTCGGCTCCGCCATTGCGACAATAGCTGCCTTCGTGATGTGCTTCATTAGCTTTTCGCTCCCGGCAGTTTGTTACCGTGTTCATCGTAACGGTGACTACGGAAACCTAGGTTGATGAAAGCATGTAGCTCTGCGTCGGAAATCCTGCCGTCGGCATCCGGCAGGATTGCGCCGAGGTCTACCGCACGTTGGATGACTTCACGTTTTACTTGCAGGGCTTCAGCAGCACCGTCGACTGTGAAGCTTGGTCGGGGCATTTCCTCGCCTTTCTGATATTTCATTTGTTCTCATTGGTTTTGGTACAGGCTGTCCATTGGAGCACTGCTAGAACAGTTCGTCTGTGACTCCAAACACCAGAGTCGGTGATACTCCGAGCACCGAATCGCCACTCTGACTGGCGATTCGGACATGCACGATTCGGGTAGTGGTGCAGTTTGAAATTAGAGCATCTTTCGTTTGGCATATGGTTTGCCTTGCGTCTTGATTTCTTCCTTGGCTTCGACATCTTCGCGCAACACTCGCTCCACATATTGGAGCAGGGTTTCTCGCTTGTCCGCTGCCTTTCGGCGGCACTTCCATTTCAGGTCAGTTGAGAACCCTCTAAGGTTTAGTGCGCAGGTTGGTTCTTTGGGGTCCATTTTCCCAGGCTACTGATGTTACATGAGTATGCTATGTTACGTATGTAACATCCTTCGGCACAGCGACTGACGTTTCGGCTGGTGGCCTTTACAGAGTGCAGGGTATGGAACTACGCTGTAGACCCGGTAAGAATGGACTATATGGAATCATCACCTGTACGACATGGCAGCGAATCAATTTGGCAGGCCGCACGACGCACTCTGCGGCATGCGATTGGATTCGCACTTGAGCTTGTCCAGGCACCGGCAAAGATCAGGGAGTTTGAGTACATCTATCCAAGCACGAACGAGACTGTCTATCTGTCGACGGGAGCACGATATTCTGTGCTCCACGTCGGGGCTAAAAGGCTGTTCTTTGATCGAGTGACTGGTCGGTTCGATGGAACCGGCGAGTTACTTGAGGAGCGCGTTGCCGACGGGCTTGAACTCCTGAACTAGCGCATATTCTCGTTCAGTTCTTGCCGCGTCGCCATTAATCGCTTCAGCAAAGAAGTGGGTTATACCGGAGACAGGCGGATTATTGAGATGGGCTCTCAGTCTTTCCCGCAGGTTTCCGGTCTTTCCCACATAAAGGATCGTGTAGCGTCCAAGCGCAGAGGCTGATGGTTTTGCCAAACCATACACGCCACCAGACTCCACCAAGCTACCGATCCCAGCTTCATCGAATGTGAATGGACCGTATCCGAAGGGCATTGTCGTTGTACCCCCTTTCTTAGATTTGACCCCCAAAATGGTGACTTCTTTGCAAACTCTGGAACGTTCCTACCCCATTCGCAAATTGAAAACACCTATCGCCAGCATAAGAATTTTCGATGCTAAAGCAACGCGACTAGTTCATCTAATGCCCAAACGTGATCCGTCAACCCTGCCTCCATTGCGGGCGTAACACGTATCGTTTTGTGCAATCGGCAGAAGTTGTAGTGCATGAAGTGCAGTGCGACCATGTGGCCGTGGTTCTCCAGTGTCTTGCTAAGAGCGTTTGTTAGCCGCGTAAAACGGCGCATCCCCTCCGCATCGAAAGATTGCTGCGCTCCACGAACGAGGTTGAGATATGGTCGGGATCGGGATTCCCGGCGAGAACTCCAGTGCGGCCCCCAACGCAGGTTGCGGGGCTGTAGCGGGTTGTCATTCGACGCACCATAAATCTTGACCAGCGACGCGTAGTCAATATCCGCGCTGAAGGCATCTTCGACAGCTTCAGCGTATACGCGATGCCCGTCTGTGGTTTGCTTCGCAACCCCGGTCATTCGGCAGGTTGCGTTGATGGAAGTCCCCTCAACTAGGGCAGCGCTTACTGCGGTGCGTTTGTCCGTAGCGCGCCGGTTCATCTAATCTTCTCCGTGCAAGCATATTGAAAATACATGCTTGCATGGTATAATGCAAGCATTATTTCAATTATGAGGTGCAAGCATGAAAGATCAGGGGCCGAAGGCTAAAGGCGGATTTGCGAGAGCGGAAGTGCTGACCCCAGAGGAGAGATCGCTGATCGCAAAGAAGGCTGCGGCGGCGCGCTGGGGCGACAAACCGATGCCGAAGGCACCTCACGCAGGAATCGTCAGTATTGGCTCGCTGAAGATCCCTGTGTTTGTGTTGGAGGACGGAACACGGTTAATTACGCAGCGCGGAATGCAAACTACTCTGGGCATGTCCACTGGCGGTGCAACTACTGGCGCGCTGAGAATGGCACAGTTTGTAGAGAAGATAGAATCTAAACTCAATACTTCCAACGATTTGGCGGCGCGCTTGCGCTCTCCAATTTTGTTTAGCCCCCTACATGGTGGCCGATCCGCTTACGGATATGAAGCGACCAACCTCATAGATGTTTGCGAGCTGCTCCTAAAAGCCAGAGATCACGGAAAGATATTGACTCCAACACAATCAAAATACGTCGATGCCGCGGATATTGTCATTCGATCTTTTGCCAAGATCGGTATTATCGCGGTCATCGATGAAGTCACAGGATACCAAGGGGTACGTCCCCAAGATGCTTTGCATGTCTATCTTCAAAAACTGATTCGCAAGGAGCTGGCGGCATGGGTAAAACGCTTTCCCGATGAGTTCTACGAAAATATCTACAAATTGAAAGGCTGGCATTGGCCAGGAATGCAGAAGAACAGGTACAGCGTCGTGGCGCATTACACGCGCGATCTGGTTTATGCGCGTCTCGCGCCGGGTTTATTGGAGGAACTGGAAAGAAAGTCACCTCCCGATGAAGCCGGGAAAAGATCGAATAAACTCCATCAATGGCTATCGGAAGATGTTGGGCATCCGATGCTGGCGCAGCATTTGTACTCTCTGATGATGTTTCAACGGCTGGCGATTAATTCTGGTTTTGGGTGGAACAGGTATGTCAAGATGGTGGACCGCGTATTGCCCAAGCGGGGCGCTACACTGGAACTTCCATTTCCAGATAACGATCTTCCCGGCAGCTAATCCTTCGTCGCTTCTCTCACGATCCGAGCAGCGGCTTGGCTGGCATCCTCTTTGGACCGTGCCACGCGTTCATCGTGGCACATATTCGGAGGACTGCCCTTCCACTTGCCGACCAGTCTGCAGGCTTCGCCCGGTTTCGCGCCACATTTCGGACAGGGAACCGTTAGACATTTCTTGATTGCCATGCGATCAGTTTCCCGCAGGCCAGAGCCAAATGCTACCTACCCTGTCAATTTCAAACTGCACCGCTACCACGATTCGAGGAGCATAGTAGCGGGCCTTCCACATCGTGTAAGCTTACTCGGTTTACTTCCCAGCATCTCGATTGCACGCCCGGAGTTCTGTGGATGGCACGAACGCGCAGCACCTCCAAACCCACGCCCAAACCTGCCAAGAGTTACAAGCACCCTGAATCGGAAAGCCCGATGCGGCCCGAGATCGGGACGCAGGCGCAGTTCAAGAAGAAGCTGCCGCCGAAGAAGTATCGCTATGACGATTCGCTCTCGCCTGCCCTGGAATGGGACGGACAGAATCCGTCGCGCGAGCGCGGCGAGGCGCGGATTGCCAAGGCTGAAGCGGAACTGAGCGAGGCGCGGAAGAAGCTCAATGGTAAGCCGGAAACTAAAGAGGCTGCGGGCCACGTTGCTGCCGCGCAAGCAGCTATTGGCGAACTGAAGGCCATGAGCAAGCCCTTCCTGAACTGGGCGGGCAAGGCGGAGCGGCTGTCGTTCGATGTGCCCACGCTGCCGCTATTCATCCACGAGCGGCTTTCCACCAAAGCGATCCTCGACACGCTGAAGGGGCATCGCTTTGACCGCAATCAGGCGACCATGTTTGATCTGTTCGGCGATCCGCAGCACTCCATTACCGATCAAGTGCTGCGCGCATACGAATACCCAGATCCTTGGGTTAACCGCATGATGCTGGGCGACTCGCTGGTCGTAATGAACTCCCTGCTGCGCTACGAGAACCTGGGTGAGCAAGTGCAGATGATCTACATCGACCCGCCCTATGGCGTGAAATTCGGCTCGAACTTCCAACCCTTCGTCCGCAAACGAGATGTGAGTCACAACGACGACGAGGATATGACCCGCGAACCGGAGATGGTGCAAGCCTACCGCGACACGTGGGAACTGGGCCTTCACTCCTATCTGACGTACTTGCGCGACCGGCTAGTGATGGCGCGGGAGCTGTTGAGCCCGAGCGGAAGTGTATTTGTGCAGATTAGTGATGAGAATCTGCACCACGTCCGCGAGTTGATGGAAGAAGTGTTCGGAGCATCGAATCGGGTGGCGATTATTAGCTTCAAGAAAACCGCAGGAGCTGGCAGCCCGTCTTTAAAGGCTCAGTCAGTTCCTGCAGTCTGCGACTATCTGTTGTGGTACGCCCGCGATTCGACGCAGGTCAAATATCGCCAGCTATATTCGACTAAGCAACTGCTGAACGGCGATCTAGGCGGGTACACTTGGCTCGAACTCCCGGATGGGACACGCCGAAGGATGACCCCAGAAGAGCGCGAAGACCTTACTCAGATACCAGAACACGCCAAAATCTTCACGCCGGACAACCTGACATCTCAAACCGGGGTCGAGAAGACCAAGTATCCAGTCGATTTTGAGAACCGCGTTTTCCGGCCTGCAAAGGGAGTCTGGAAAACGGGCGAAGCGGGCATGAAACAGTTAAAGAGCGCCAACAGGCTCATCGTTATGGGCGACACTCTCCGATACGTGCGCTATTTCGACGACTTTGTCGGCCAGTCTTTGACTAACCTGTGGGAGGACACGGTGATCGCTGGCTATTCCGATCCCAAGATGTATTCGGTCCAGACTTCAACTAAGGTTGTAGCTCGTTGTCTGCTCATGGCCACCGACCCCGGTGATCTCGTTCTCGATCCTACATGCGGTAGCGGCACAACCGCTTACGTCGCCGAGCAGTGGGGACGGCGCTGGATCACGATTGACACCAGCCGCGTCCCGCTGGCACTCGCTCGGCAGCGCCTTCTCACTGCGACTTTCCCCTGGTACGAACTCAAAGACGAACACCGAGGCCCGGCTGCGGGGTTTATCTATAAACGAAAGCAGAACAATAAAGCCGAAGAAGTCGGCGGCATTGTGCCGCACATCACTCTCAAGTCCATCGCCAACAACGAACCACCGGAAGAAGAGGTCTTGGTTGACCGCCCGGAAACAGACAACAAGATAACTCGTGTCACAGGGCCGTTCTGTTTTGAGGCAACGATCCCTACGGCGATGGAGTGGGAAGACAAGGCGACCAAGCTCGCCGGAGAAATCGACAAAGAACCTGACGGAACATTCGTTGACCGGATGATTGAGATTTTGCGTAAGTCTCCCGTGCTGCGACTGGAAGGCAATCGGACAATCACAATCAAGAACATTCGTCCGCCAGCAAAGACCCTCTCACTTTCTGCCGAGGCTTTCGTGGACGCGACGGCACCCGGTCAGAAGGCGACGTTGGAAGACGCAATGCAGGAAGCTGCCGAACAAAACGGCAAAGCGCTGCCACTTTCCTCCAAGCTCGTGGCTTTTGTCTTCGGCCCGGAAAACGGCGCGGTCAACGAGGGCTTAGTTTGGCAAGCTGCGAAAGAAGCGAACGCGAAAAACTACACGCACCTGTACGTTACGGGGTTTGCCATTCAGCCGAATGCACGCGAGTTGATTGAGAAGTGCGACGAAGTGGTCGGGATTCCTGCAACCTATGTGCAAGCTACGCCCGATCTGATGATGGGCGATCTGCTGAAGAACATGCGTTCCAGCCAAGTTTTCAGCGTTTGCGGGATGCCGGAAGCAGAATTGCGCCGGGTGAAGCCGCAGAGCAAGGACGAGCTGCAAAAATATGAAGTTGAACTGCTCGGCATGGACGTTTTCGATCCCACCACAATGGAAGTGCTGAATCGTCGCGGTGACGAAGTTCCCGCATGGTTCCTCGATACCGATTACAACGGTTTGTGCTTCCACGTCTCGCAAGCTTTCTTCCCCAAAACGGGCGCATGGGAGAACTTGAAAAAGGCTTTGCGGGGCGACTATGAAGAAACAGTCTGGGATCACTTGGCCGGAACGGTGAGCGCACCTTTTGAGGCGGGAGAACAGGCGCAGATTGCTGTCAAGGTGATTGATGAGCGCGGCAATGAATTGCTGATCGTGAAGCCAATGAGTGAGGCCCGGAAATGAGCGACTTTGTTGTTGCTGAAGTTCACGAGCCGATCCAAAACACTCCGTTCGAGAAACCGACACGCTATTGGTACATCCAAGAGGGCGAGACACCGATACTGAAAGAAGGCCGTCGCCGTCCGTCCGTTATATTCCCGCCGCGTGACCAGAAAGAACCGTGGAGGACTGATGAGAGACTGCTCAAGCCTTCGGGTGAATATCCCTCGGGCTATGAGTTGGCGCTGGTGAACCTGATCCGCGAGCGGCTGGAGGCATGGCAGGGGCAAGGCTGTCCGGGAGTGAGCCGCACCACTCTGGAACTAATCCAGTGGTGGACGCGGGACGGCAGAGAAAAGCGGTTGTTCTTCGCTCAGTTGGAAGCCGCTCTTGCGATCATCTTCCTAACGGAGGCCAGAGCCGACTTTCTGCAAGGAATCTCGATCCCCCGCGATGAACCGAGCGACGACCGCAAGGCGGATGGTTACGCGGGGTTTCAACGCTACTCCTGCAAAATGGCAACGGGCAGTGGAAAGACAACCGTCATGGGAATGCTCTGCGCTTGGAGCATTTTGAACAAGGTGAACAATCGCAGCGACGGCAGATTCTCCGACGTGGTCCTGGTCGTTTGCCCGAACGTGACGATTCGCCAACGACTCGCCGAATTGAACCCTGAGAACGGCGAGGCCAGCGTCTATCGCATCCGCGATCTTGTGCCGCAGCACCTCATGCCGCCGCTAACACAGGGTAAAGTCTTGGTGACGAACTGGCACGTCTTTGAGCCGCAGAGTATGCAGGCCGGCGGCGTGGGCGGAAAGGTCATCAAAACGGGTGTCCCGCTTCGCGTGCGAGAAACGATCAACATTGCCAGCAAGACCACGACGGCCCGCAATAAGCGATACCTGAGCCTGAAGGACTATCAAAAGCAAGTCGCTGCCGGAATGTTGAATGTAGTCGACGAGGAGAATGACCCCGAGGGGAATCTGAAGAAAGTTACGGTTGAATCGACGCGCTACGTCGAGAGCGACATTTCCTTGCTGAATCGCGTGCTCGGCCGGGAGGTCGGCGGGAAGCAGAACATTCTTGTGCTGAACGACGAGGCGCACCACGCTTACCGCATCCGCCGCGACGAGCCAGAGTTTGGAGAAGAAGACGAGTTTGGCGAGAGTGAGGAAGCGGAAGAGTTCTTCAAGGAAGCGACCGTCTGGATTGATGGCCTGGACAAAATTCAGAAACTACGCGGGATCAACATCTGCATTGACCTTTCTGCAACGCCATACTTCCTCGGAAGAGTGGGACAGGAAACTAACAAACCCTTCCCGTGGATCGTGAGCGACTTCGGGCTGATTGATGCCATTGAAGCGGGGCTGGTGAAGATTCCGCAATTGGCCGTGCGCGACACGGCGGGCGACGATATTGCGGCTTACTTCAATATCTGGAAATGGATCATCGAGCAGAAGCTGACTCCTCAGGAAAAAGGCGGGCGGAAGGGGCAAGTCAAGCCAGAAGCAATTATCAAGTTCGCGCATCACCCGATAGGGATTCTTGCGGGCGAATGGGAGAAGACTCGCAAAGAGTGGGCTGAGGAGGGCACTGATCCGCGCCCGCCCGTGTTCATTCTGGTCTGCAAGAATACGAACATCGCCAAAGTTTTCTACGAGTGGTTGGCCAATGATGTGAAACCCGTGGGCATACCGATTTCAAAGATTGAAGGATTCCGCAACCGGGACGGGCACGTTTACACGATCCGGGTTGACTCGAAGGTCGTGCATGAAACGGACACAGACGGGGCAAAGAGTGACGAATCACGGTGGATGCGGTTCACGCTCGATACAGTTGGAAAGCCGCATTGGCCGCATGACCGCCAAGGACGACCGCTCTACCCCGAAGGGTTTGAGGAACTCGCAAAGAAATTGGAAAGGCCGCTGCATCCACCGGGGCAAGACGTGCGCTGCATCGTTAGCGTCGGAATGCTTACCGAGGGCTGGGACTGCAACACCGTGACGCACATCATCGGGCTACGCCCCTTCATGTCGCAATTACTCTGTGAGCAAGTTGTGGGGCGCGGACTGCGGCGGAAGAGCTATGAGATGGGCGAGAATGGCAAGTTTACGGAAGAGGTCGCACAGGTGCTCGGAGTGCCGTTCGAGGTCATCCCATTCAAGGCCAGTAAAACCGGAGCGCCCGCACCGCGTGTGAAGCGTTACCACGTTCACGCCCTGCCACAGCGGGCCGAGTTCGAGATCAAGTTTCCTCGCGTGGAGGGCTACACGCAAGCGATTCGGAACAAGATAACCGTAGACTGGGCCAGCGTTCCTTCCCTGATACTTCAGCCCGACCGAATACCGCCAGAAGTGCAGACCAAGGGTTTGAACATCAACACGAGCGGCAAGCTGTCGCTGAGTGGGCCTGGATACATTGTTGACGTGTCGCTGACGGAGTTCCGCGCGAGACGGCGTATCCAGGAACTCGTGTTTGATCTGGCGAAGGTGTTAACAAGCGATTGCATTGCACAGTCACGATGTGCGATCCCGAGCCACGTGCTGTTTCCGCAGCTTGTGCAAATTGTCTGGCGCTACGTTAAGGAAAAAGTGGAAGTGCGCCCCCCTGCCGACCTGAAAGACTTGTTCCTGGCGCCCTACTATGGCTGGATTGTTGAACTTCTGTTGGAGGCGCTGCGTCCAGACACTTCCGAGGGTGAGGCGCCAGAGGTTCCACGCTATGAACCGACACGCGGCCCTGGCACAACTGCCGACGTGGATTATTGGACGAGCCGTGAGGCTGTCGAAGTGCAACACAGCCACGTGAACTACGTGGTGCCAGACACAAAGAGATGGGAGCAGTCGGCCGCATATTACATCGACAAGCACCCGGCAGTTCATTCGTTCGTGAAGAATGCCGGCCTGGGTTTCGCTGTCCCGTACCTGAACAACGGGCAGATGCACGACTACATGCCGGACTTCATTATCCGACTGCGAGGTGACTCAAATGGTCACGTCATCTTGGAGACCAAGGGCTACGATCCTCTTGAGGACGTGAAGCGAGCGGCTGCCGAGCGGTGGGTTGCTGCTGTCAATGCAGAAGGTAGCTATGGCCGATGGGCTTATCGCATCGCAAAGAAGACGACCGAAGTGAGCGGAATCATCACAGCTGCGATTCCTGGTTCATAAAGCGTCGCAAGAGCAATGCGCCGTAGGGGTTCCTCACTCCCCCAAGTCGTTGGGAGCAAGAATCGCGATGTAGACACAATTCCGCCAGAGAATTGCCGCACGTCGTACCCCAAAAACTGGACCTTTACACCCGGAGAGCTGTCGGACTGCTTTAGACGAAGTGAGTTCTACACATGCCTATAACTCCACTATTATGCGGAACATACGGAGGGATTCAGCGCACGATTTGCTTGCTCAAAGCAAGCCTTGCCGCACTGAGGGATAGCTGGCGACCAGAGCCGCTCGTACCGCTCGGGTACGAGGTTGTCCGCGTCCGCATCGTGTGCTTCCAGCGGCAAAGGCAAGTCTGTAGACAGCGTCGCGAGGATAAAAGAAAATTTAGGTGACTTGCACCACTACAGCGCGTGGTCGACGCACATACCATGCCTTGCGCTACAGATACATCTATAGCTCGGTAAAGGCCCCCGAAGCAGGAAGACCAGTATTTCAGCGCTTGACGCGCCCTTCCGCAGTGTGTTACGTTTGCTGCAACGTTCGATGCAGCATATGATACAACACAGGAAAGGGACTGATAATGACGCCGCGACTTGCAAAATTCATCACTTATTACAGGGTCAGCACGAAACGACAGGGCTTGTCCGGCCTAGGGCTGGACGCACAGCGGGAATCCGTCGCTGCGTACCTGGCTGGATTCAAAGGCAAGCTGGTCGCTGAGTTCACAGAAGTGGAGCACGGCACCCGCAAGGGTAACCATAGGCCACAGCTAGCGGCTGCGCTGGCGCAGTGCAGAGTTCATAACGCAACGCTCATCATTGCCAAGCTGGATCGGTTGGCGCGTAACGTCGCCTTCGTCTCGAATCTTATGGAGTCCGGCGTTGACTTCACCGCCTGCGACTTCCCGCAGGCGAATAGGCTGACAGTTCACATTCTGGCGAGCGTGGCAGAGCATGAGGCTGAGATGATTAGCACGCGCACAAAGCTCGCTCTGGCGGCAGCTAAACGCAAAGGAACGGTACTAGGTGGTGACCGTGGCAACACTCACCTGATCTATAAGAAGGGAAATCGCGCAAGCGCGAAGGTACGCAGTGAGCAAGCCCGTAGCCGTGCAGTCGATCTGCTGCCCGTGATTGATGCGCTTAGGGCAAACGGTGCGGCGAGTCTCCGACAGATCGCAGAGGGATTGAATGAGCGCGGTGTTCCGACTGCACGCGGTGGCGAGTGGTCTGCCGTGCAGGTTTCGCGAGTGGTCGGAAGGGTTACCGCATAGTTTCAGCGGAGATCGCAGCACCCAGACGCACGTGTCGTGGTCGTTAGGGCATAGGTGGCGTTATGTCTTTCCATTGGTAGGGTGATCAACATCCCACTTAGCCCGTCGCAAGGCATGCATTCTAAAGGCTGCGCGGGAGCGTTTGAGATGGGACGCCCACGTATTGTTCACCTTGGGTCTAGGCTTGCGTACGCGGCCCACTAGGTTGAACAGCGGTGCCCCAAGCTCAACGAAGTGCCTGATCCAATACGTCTCCGCTCCAACGGATTCCGCCCGCGTGAGAATGTTTTGCTGCATCACTACCATCACCGGCTTAAGTCCAGCGCCCTTCAGCTCTGCAAGCCATGCCTTGAACGGGAGACGGGCTTGCTTACGTAGGTCGCTGCAATGATCGTGAAATCTGCGTTTGGGGTTGCAAGTCTGCCCGATGTATCGCGTCTTCGAATCCCTTGGGTCTACTAGTGCATAAATGCTGAATGTCATCTCTGTCCGTTTCCTTCTGGGTTCAGTCTCTGGTCTGTTCCGGTTCGCATGTACGATAGACGCGGCTGGGCATGCGCCGCTGTGACGCGGATTACACATCGCGCTGACTGCTGAAGCCGAAGCAAGGTGACGGATTCGCGACGGGCGCGGCGAGCGCTGGCGTATGCTGCATGAAGAAGGAAGGGAGCACCGTTTGTGCTGGAAGAACATCTAAACTTCAAGAAGGAAAGGCACTTAGCAGTTCGCTTAGCACAAAACCGCTAAGTGAGTTTGCTTTATACACAGTATTCATGCGGCTGTAAGCCCAGCGAATGCAACACGCGACAATATAGAGCATTCCCAATCCAAGAGCACAGAACCATTCTTGTTGGGCAAAAAAGATGAAGAGCGACGATCGCAGCCATCCAGAGGAGGCCGCCGTGTCCACGGCACGCCTAGAGAAGGACCCCGTTTGCGGGATGAACGTCAATTCCGCTACGGCCAAGCATGTTAGCGACCATGCTGGAAAAAGGTATTACTTCTGCTGCGGATCGTGCCTCGAAAAGTTCGCTGCAAATCCTGGCCAATACCTGAACCGCCCCGCTTCGGGCACTCTGGTTTCACTGGGGATGCCCGCAGCCGCGTCCGCGGCCAAGACTGAGCGCGATCCTGTGTGCGGGATGAATGTTAACCCTGACACGGCGAAGCACACCGATGAGTATGGCGGTAAAAAGTATTACTTCTGTGCGGCCTCATGCGCCGGGAAGTTCAAAGCAGATCCGCAGAAGTATCTGAGTGGAGCCGCGACTGCCGCTCACGGAGTCGTACTCCACCCCGCCCCGAAGCCGGTAAGTCCTCCCGCCGTAGCCCACGTTTGCCCGATGTGCCCCGAAGTGCGCGAGCCGAAGCCGGGGGCATGCCCTTCATGCGGCATGGCTTTAGAACCCGAGGTGCCGCTCGCCGCCACACGCACCGAATACACCTGCCCTATGCACCCCGAAATTGTCCGCTCCGAGCCGGGTTCGTGCCCGATCTGCGGCATGGCGTTGGAACCACGCACGGTTAGCGCGGCGCCGGATGAGAATCCCGAACTGCGGGACATGTCGCTGCGCTTCTGGATCGGCGCGATTTTGACCACGCCGCTTCTCGCCATCGCGATGGGCAGCATGCTCTGGCCGCACGAGTTCATGCAGGTGCTGTCCGGGCCGCGGCTGCCCTGGTTCGAATTCGCGTTGGCCACCCCGGTCGTTCTCTGGTGCGGCCTGCCATTCTTTCAGCGCTTCTGGACTTCGCTGGTCAACCGAAGTCCTAACATGTTCACGCTGATCGGGCTGGGCACCGGAGTCGCATATCTTTACAGCGTAGTCGCCACCGTTGCTCCCCAGATTTTCCCGGCCTCGCTTCGACGCATGGGCGGATATCCCGATGTCTACTTTGAGGCTGCCGCCGCGATCACAACGCTAGTACTGCTCGGGCAGGTCATGGAGTTACGTGCCCGCAGCCAGACCAGTTCCGCAATCCGGGCGCTGCTGGATCTAAGCCCCAAAACTGCGCGCCTGGTAGCGTCGGACGGCACTGAGAAAAACATCCCACTCGATCAGGTGAAACCGGGCGACAAACTTCGTGTTCGTCCGGGAGAGAAGATTCCCGTAGACGGCACAGTGCTCGAAGGCCGCAGTTCGGTGAACGAATCGATGATCACCGGGGAATCCATCCCGGCCGAGAAAGAGCCGAGCAGCAAAGTCATCGGGGCGACGATCAACTCAACCGGATCGTTCATCATGCGAGCCGAGCGCGTCGGCTCCGAAACTCTGCTAGCGCGCATCGTGCAACTTGTGGGACAAGCGCAGCGCAGCCGCGCTCCGATTCAACGCCTTGCCGATCGCGTTGCCGCCTGGTTTGTGCCGGCCGTGGTAGCCGTTGCCGTGATCACGTTCTTGGCGTGGTTCTTTCTCGGTCCCCAGCCGCATCTCGCGAATGCCCTCGTCAATGCTGTCGCAGTCTTGATCATCGCTTGCCCGTGTGCTCTCGGCCTGGCCACTCCCATGGCCATCATGGTAGGCACCGGCCGCGGCGCTCACGCCGGCGTGCTCATCAAGAACGCTGAGGCGTTGGAAACTCTCGAGAAGGTCGACACCCTCGTCGTCGACAAAACCGGAACGCTCACCGAAGGCAAGCCAGAGGTCGTCGCCATCTCCGACGCCTTGGAGAAGGATCCCGAACTATTCCGCCTCGCCGCCAGTCTGGAGCGTGCCAGTGAACATCCTTTGGGAGAAGCTGTGGTGGACGCGGCGGTTACAAAGGAGCTCAAGCTCTCACACCCACAGGAGGTCCAGTCCATCACCGGAAAAGGCATCGTCGGCAGCGTCGATGGGCGCCAGATCGCCGTGGGCAATCCTGCCCTGATGGTTCAGCTGGGAGCTATAGAAGCGCCAGGGATTAATACAGTTCCGCGCTATGACGACGGAAGGCTTTCGGTGGCTGTGGACGGGAAATACGTGGGCAACATCCGGGTGGCGGATCAACCAAAGGCATCCGCAGCGGATGCCTTGCGCGATCTCAGGGATCAGAATCTTCGCATCGTGATGCTCACCGGAGACAGCAAGCCCATCGCCGCTACTATCGCCAAGAAGCTCGGCATTGATGAGTTCGAAGCCGAAGTCCTGCCCGAAAGAAAATCCGAGGTCGTCAAGAAGCTGCAAGAGCAGGGAAGAGTCGTTGCCATGGCCGGCGATGGCATTAATGATGCGCCCGCGCTCGCTCAAGCCGACGTCGGGATCGCTATGGGTACCGGGACCGATGTCGCCATGGAAAGCGGCGGCATCACTCTGGTCAAAGGGGACCTGACGGGAATCCTTCGCGCCCGCAAGCTGAGCCAGGCCACGATGCGCAACATCCGCCAGAATCTGTTCTTCGCGTTCATCTACAACGCGATTGGAGTGCCCATCGCCGCCGGAGTGCTCTATCCGTTCTTTGGGGTGCTGCTGAGCCCGATCCTGGCAGCCGCGGCCATGAGCTTCAGTTCGGTGTCGGTCATCACCAACGCGCTGCGCCTGCGAAACGTGAAGCTATGAGAAAGTAAATGTAGCCCCGGACGCCTCGTCCGGGGTTGCGCGAAGCGCAATCACAGCGCCGAAAGTATTTGGAAACTGCGCGATTCCGTAACGAGCTCCTGCGCTTCGCTCAGGGCGCGGGGCGGACGAGGCGTCCGCCCCTACACGATCTCTCGTCACGGCGTGGTTGCGGGGGTCAAGGCTACTCCGGCTGGCGCTCGTTCTCCTGATCGCGGCGCCTGCCATAGCGAAACGCAAATCCAAGTCCCAGCGACAGGATCCCGAGCGGAGGGACGAGCATAATGACAATCGCCCGGTTAATTGCCCGTTGACCGTCCTTCGGAGTAGCCTTGGCGTTCGCCTTGCACATCGCGCATCCCTGCGCAAGTGCGGGCGCGCTCGAAAGCGCCATCAGTAGCATTGCCGTCAACCAGGGCCTACGCACTACACGCCTCCCTACTGCACTCCGAGATGCCTGATCCGCTCCGCATCGGGAAAGAAGAAGAAATACATGATGAAGAAACACGTCACCACAGATAGCACGAGTAGCCAGCGCATCAGCGCGGTCTCAAATTTCAGATGCATGAAATAGCCGATGATCAGCGCCGACTTGATCACCGACAACAGCAGCAGCACCTCAAGCATCCGTACCGGAGAGAACACCTGCCTGTATCCCAACACGACTTCAATGGCAGTCAGTACCAACAGTGCCGCCCATACCCAGAAATACTGCCCCTTAGTGTCATGTGTTGCCGTATCGTGCATAGTCAAGACCCTCTGTGTCCTCTGTGGTGAGCCCTTTATCGCCGTCTAGGAAACTTTCGTCGACATCAAATACACCAGCGGGAAGATAAACATCCACACCAGATCAACAAAGTGCCAATACAGCCCGCAAACTTCAACGTCGTGCGCGTCGTAGTCCTTGGGCTTGAGAAGCACGATCACGGCTGCTACGAGCAGTCCGATACCAAGTGCATGTACCGGATAGTGAAATACGTTGCCCGACGGAATCATGAACGCCCCGGCAATCCAAATGACCGCCAGCGCCGGCAAAAACCATTTACGAAACGCGATCACGCCCAGATAGATCACGCCGATCGTGACGTGGAGCATGTGCATCGCCGTGAGTCCGAAGAAGGCCTGTGGAAATTGCGGAATATTTTTCGAGATATCCGCCAGTTCTCCCGAAGTCGCGGTCTGGGAGACTCCAAGGATGCTCTGGAACCCTGAAAGTATCAATCCCTCGTTGATCAGCTTGCTCCACTCCATGGCGTGCAACACGATGAACGCCGTGCCGAAAACCATCGTGGCCAGCAGCCAGTTGCGCATCCACGGACGGTCGCCGCGTTGCGCTGCAAACACAGCCAACACCATGGTCAGCGAACTCGACAGCAGGCACGCCGTCATGATCGTCGCGTTCGCGATACTCTCGGCGTGAAACGGTGTCGGCCAGGGATTGGTGTAAATCCGGTTGTAGCTGAAGGCGAACAGCAGAGCGCCAAACGTCAGCGAGTCCGAGGCCAGGAAGAGCCACATCCCCACTTTCTTGGAGTACGCCCCGAACAGCGGCGCCTCGTAGGCTCCCGGTGCTGCATGCTGGACCGCATCATGCTCGATCGTAGCTTCCGCCATTCCCCAGTTCCCCTTTCGACTCTCGTTGTCATCCTGAGGCGCACGGTTTTTGCACGCCGAAGGATCTAGGCGAGCCGCGCGATGCGGCGCGTTTGGGCGCCGCAATAACCGTGCGTCTGGCTCGCTTCCTTATCGAGCCAATCCCAACAGCAAGAAAATGTAAATCCACAACACCGCCATAAAGTGCCAATACCAGGCGGTGATATCCACGGCAATCCGCTGCGCCTCAACCGGCTTGCGGAGCAGGGAAGCGCTGGCCGCCCAAATGAGCGCGATCATCCCGCCACCAAGGTGCACCGCGTGCGCGATGGTAAGCAGAAATGCAAACGAACTGCTCGGATTCGTGTACACGAAGAATCCCCGCGTGTGCATCGCCGACCAGGCGAGCCATTGCCCAATCAGAAAAGCAAAGCCCAGCACAACCGTGATGCCCAGCCACGGAAAGTTCTTCTCATCTCCCAGCGAAATCCCAGGAATCGAACTTACCGGAGCCAGAGCCGCTTCCCGTGCGGCCTTCCGTCTCGCCAACTCCATCGTGATGCTGCTGCACAGCAGGATCACTGTATTGATCCCCAGCAGCACCCAAGGCAAATCCACGCTGCCCCAATCGCGGACGTAGCTGTTCGATTCGCCCTGAAACGTCGGCAACCCGCGGCGGAAGATGTACGCGCTGGTCAGCGAGATGAAAACCATCCCGACCGTCGCGATCCCGCAAATCAGTCCAAGCCGCGCTCGCCGCAGCCGCGCACCATAATCTGGAACATCGCCGCCGCGTCCGTCATCTCCTCCACCCGTAACCGGAGGGGCAGGAGGTTTGTGGCCAATATCATCAATCGGAGTGCTTGGGGTATACGTCGCCATAACTACTTAGTGCGCCACTGCGTCCAACTGGTTGCCGAACCTGTAAATCCAAGAAGCGGATGCCCCATCCTTGTCTCGCGTTTTGTGCGAGACAGGGTGGGGTTTTGACTCTCAATGCTTCGGCTCAGTCGGCGGATCCGTCTGCATCACAAAATCCTTCGGCGCTCCCGGCACTCCATACTCATACGGCCCATTATTCACAACCGGAGTCTTGCCGCCGAAGTTGTCATGCGGCGGCGGAGTGGCAGTCGTCCACTCCAGCGTCGTCGCATCCCACGGATTGTCGCTGGCCTTCGGTCCTTTAAACATGCTCCAGAACAGATTGATGACGAAGAGGAACTGCGCCGCGATAGTGACTATCGCCGCAAACGTGATAAACGTCTGCAGGGGCAGCAGTTTGATCTGATAAGGAACCTCGGTAAACTGCGAGTATCGTCGCGTCTGTCCCGCCATGCCCAGGTAGTGCATCGGCATGAAGATCGCATACGTACCGGCCAGTGTGATGAAGAAGTGGATCCTGCCCAGAGTCTCATTCATCATCCGGCCAAACATCTTCGGGAACCAGTAATAGGTCGCCGCGAAGATGCCGAAGATCGCCGCCACACCCATGATCAGGTGGAAGTGCGCCACGACGAAGTACGTATCGTGCAACTGTATGTCGAGCACGGGTTGCGCCAGGAACGGCCCGCTCAACCCCCCCGACACAAACAATGAAACAAAACCAATGGCATACAGCATCGGAGTATCGAAGCGAATGTGCCCCTTCCACATCGTGCCCAGCCAGTTGAAAGTCTTAATCGCTGACGGCACTCCGATGCACATGGTCAGAATCGAAAACGCAAATGCCGAGTAGGGGCTCATCCCGCTCATAAACATGTGATGGCCCCAGACCATGAATCCGAAAAATCCGATGGACAGCATCGCGTACACCATGGCGCGATACCCGAAGATCGGCTTGCGCGAGAACGTCGACAGGACCTGCGAGGCTACGCCCATGCCCGGCAGGATGGCGATATACACCTCGGGATGTCCGAAGAACCAGAACAGATGCTGCCAGAGGAGCGGTGAGCCGCCTTTGTGAGCCACCATCTGGCCGTTCACCATAATCAGCGGCACATAGAAGCTGGTTCCCAGGTTGCGATCCATCAGCAGCAGGATTCCCGCGGAGAGCAGCACGCCGAACGCGAGCAGTCCCAGAATCGCCGTAATGAACCAGGACCATACGGTCAGCGGCATGCGCATCATCGTCATGCCTTTGGCGCGCAGGTCAAGCGTCGTGGTGATGAAGTTCAAGGCACCCATCAGCGACGCGACGCAGAAGATCGCGATGGCGGTGATCCATAGATCCGCGCCGAGCGCCTCTCCTGGTCCGGCCGACTGAACTGCACTCATCGGCGGATATCCCGTCCATCCATGCAGGGGCGCTCCGCCCGGCACAAAGAACGCACACAACAGCACTATGAACCCGACGAACGTCGTCCAGAACGACAGCATGTTCAGGACAGGGAACGCCATGTCAGGCGCGCCAATCTGAATGGGAAGCACGTAGTTGCCGAATCCGCCCTGCGGTGCCGTGGTCAGCACGAAGAACACCATGATGGTGCCGTGCATGGTCAGAAACGCAAGATAGGTTTCCGGCCTGATCTCTCCCACCAGCGGCCAGTTCGCAGTCGGCCAGATCATGTGAATCCGCATCAGCAGCGACAGGAACATTCCGACAAACACCGCTGTGAGCGCGAGGAAGAAGTACTGGATCCCGATAACCTTGTGATCGAGGCTGAAGATGTATTTCCGAATGAACCCCTGAGG
>Ga0070732_10000566_pt1 | contig 22789 bp, 20 predicted proteins | sample Coa_R1_5_FD_66449 | JGI IMG/M metagenome (GOLD analysis project Ga0070732, IMG submission 66449) | Surface soil microbial communities from Centralia Pennsylvania, which are recovering from an underground coalmine fire - Coalmine... | ecosystem: Environmental > Terrestrial > Soil > Unclassified ... | reverse complement strand
CTTTTGGACGATCAGAAGAAGCTGCTCGAGAGCCGGGCCAGGCTGGAATCCGCACTGGAATTGGAACGAAAGGCCAGCAACGAAAAGATCGAGTTGTTGACCAAAGCAGGCGAGGATCTGCAGAACGCGTTCAAAGCGTTGGCGGCGGACGCGCTGAAGAGCAACAATCTTTCTTTCCTCCAAATTGCACAGGAGACGCTGAAACGATTCCAAAGCGAGGCCAAAGGCGATCTGGAAGCCCGTCAAAAAGCGGTGGCGGATCTGGTTGCGCCCGTGCGTGATTCGCTCACCAAAGTCGACGCACAAATCCAGCAGATGGAAGTCGCGCGCGGTGAGGCGTATGGCGATCTGAAGGCCCAGGTGCAATCGCTGATCTCGACGCAAAAAGAACTACAGTCTGAAACGGGCAATCTGGTGCGCGCATTGCGGACCCCCAACGTTCGCGGTCGATGGGGAGAAATTCAGTTGCGGCGCGTGGTTGAGATCGCCGGGATGCTGCCCTACTGCGACTTCGCCGAGCAGGAAACAATTTTCGGCGAGAGCGGACGCCTGCGGCCCGATCTGGTTGTGAAACTGCCCGGTGGGAAGCATGTCGTCGTCGATGCCAAGACGCCGCTGCAGGCTTTTCTCGATGCCTTCGAAACTACTGATGAAGAAACACGCCGAACTTGCCTGGCGAATCATGCCCGCCAGGTGCGCGAGCACATCAATACGCTGAGCAGCAAGAAATACTGGGAGCAATTCGACTCAACGCCGGAGTTCGTCGTGATGTTTCTTCCGGGAGAGACCTTCTTCAGCGCAGCGTTGGAGCAGGATACGGGGCTCATCGAGCATGGAGTGCTCAGTAGAGTCATCCCCGCGTCTCCGACGACCTTGATTGCACTGCTGAAGGCGATCAACTACGGATGGAACCAAGAAAAGCTGGCGCGCAATGCGCAGGAGATCAGCGCACTCGGTAGAGAGTTGCACGAGCGTCTGCGCAAACTGGCAACCCACATCACAGGCATTGGGACGAACCTGGACCGTGCGGTAGACGCCTACAATCAGGCCGTCGGATCGCTGGAGAGCCGGGTACTCGTGTCAGCGCGGAAGTTCGCCGAATTGGGGGCGTCGGTTGCCGAAGATATCCCCGAACTCGAGCCAATCGAGACGACGGCCCGGGCGCTGTCGTTTGACTGGGATGACGAACCCACAGAGATTTCCAAAGCAAAGGGATCGGGGTCTGGACAGTAGACTCTAGTTCGTCTAGCCCCACCCTCTGCGAAGACCGATTTCAGCTCGACGGTCTACAGTTCGCCATCTTCCGTATCCGGTAAAGCCCCTTTTGATCATCCTATTGATTGCCAGATGCTGGGATTCGGCAAATTGCAAGCGGTTGCAAAGCATGGTTTTGTGGAAATAGAAGGCTACCGAATCTCACAGAAACATCCAAAAAGGCATAGTTGCTGTTCGAAAGTGCATCTATAATTTTGGAAGTTGCTTTATCTAAGGTACTTAGCAGGTCTGGGGCGTCGATTGAGGTGGCAGTGAAGTTGCAAAGTGACAGTTTGGGGAAGTTGACCTCCCCGGTACTTCAGCCGACTTGGGGTTCGCGCCAGAAGCGGAAGTCTATGAACCGGGAAAGCCAAGCTCGTACCGTCGCCGTCGTGTTGTTCTTGCTCACGTTGGCTGCGGTGATTTTTGCCGGGTTCAACTTTCAGACAGAACGTAAAGCCACCGCACCCAATGATGGTGTGAGCTGGGTGGAGCACTCAGGGGTGCTCGTCGCCGACGACGTTGAACCAGACGGCCCGGGCGCCAGGGCCGGGATAAAGCTAGGCGATCAGTTGATCGAGGTGAACGGGCAAGAAGTCAAGAACACCTCGGGCTTGGAGCGGCAACTCTACAGCACCGGCGTCTGGCAGAAAGCCTCGTACTCGCTGCTTCGGCATTCTGTAGCGCTTGATTCCAATGTGATTCTGGAGCCGGCAAACCGCACTCTGAATAACTATCTGCGCGGGATCGCGCTGATCTATCTGGTAATCGGAGTTTATGTGCTGTTGCGGCGCTGGACGGCTCAGGGCTCGACGCACTTCTATATCTTCTGCCTGGTTTCCTTCATCGCGTACTCGTTCCACTACACCGGCAAGCTGGATGCGTTCGACTGGGAAATTTATTGGAGCAATGTCGCGGCTTGGGTGCTATTGCCGGCACTCTTCCTGCATTTTGTGCTGACGTTTCCTGAGAAGAGACATTTCGTCCGAAAGTATCCGTGGCTCCTGACGTTGATTTATGTGCCGGGCGCAGTCCTGCTCGGCCTGCGCCTGGCCGCGATGCGGTTATTGGAAGCGAGCGGCAGATTAAGCCGCGGCGTCGATCGGATGGACCTGTCGTATGGCGCGGTGTTCTTTGTTTTGGCGGCGACATTCCTGTGGTACAGCTATTCAAAGGCCAGCAGCACCATTCTGCGGCAGCAGTTGAAGTGGGTGACGCGGGGAACGATCCTTGCCATTGCGCCTTACACCCTGCTTTATGTCCTGAACTTTGTTTTCCCGCACCGGATGGACTGGGTGCCGCAGGCACTGATCAAGCTCTCAGTGCTTTCGCTGGTGGTGCTACCGCTGACCTTTGGCTACGCCATCTTCCGCTACCGCCTGATGGATGTGGATCTGATCTTCAAGCGGGGGGTCGTTTACACGCTGGCTGCCGCGACCGTCGTGGGTTTGTACTTCGGACTGGTCGCCGGTGTGGCGACGTTGGTTCATAGCCGGCAACCGAGCACGGGTCCAGTGGGATTGATCCTCGCGGTTGTGGTCACTGCGCTGCTGTTCGATCCGGTTCGAAAATGGATTCAAGACCGGGTCGACCATCTTTTCTACCGCACCGTCTATGACTATCGGCGCACACTGATCGAATTTGGTCGCGAACTCAGCTCCGAGACGGATTTGAACGCGTTGCTCTCGTCGGTGGTGGACCGCCTTTCGCGCACACTCGCGGTGGATCGTATCGCGATCTTCCTGCGCGGGGAAGAGGATTCCGAACAGTTCGTGGTGTCGAAGTCCATCGGCATGAATCCAACGTTGAGGCTTGATCTGACGTTTCTGAGCGCACCCCGCCCCGGGGCCGCCGGCCACATGTTCTTCGAAAACACGCACCAGGTGCCGCGAGAGACTCCTGGGTCACAGGAAGCGATCGCCCGGCTCGATCTTAATTACTACATCCCGTGCCGCGCACAGCAGAAGACGGTCGCGGTGCTGGGCCTGGGAAAGACCACGAAGGGCGACTATCTGTCGAGCGAGGACGTCGAATTGCTCGAAACGCTAGGCGGGTATCTGGGGATCGCCATCCAGAATGGACGCCTCTACGCGTCGTTGCAGCAGAAGGTTGCGGAATACGAGCGCCTCAAGGACTTCAACGAGAACATCGTCGAGTCGATCAACGTGGGTGTGATGGCTCTCGACATGGAAGACCGCATCGAAAGCTGGAACGCGCAAATGGAAGTGATGTACGCCCTGCCTCGCTGGCAGGCGTTGACTCAGCCCCTGCGTAACATCTTTCCGGCGGAGTTTGTCGAAGAGTTCTATCGCGTGCGGCAGAACGCGGGCATCAACAATCTGTACAAGTTTCGCTTGTCCACTCCTGCGGGAGAGACACGCACCGTCAACGTTGCGATCGCGCCCCTGGTGACGCGCAAGTTCCAGGTCATTGGTCGCCTCGTAATCATGGACGACATTACCGAGCGCGTGGAACTCGAGGGCCAGCTATCCCAAGCTGACAAACTCTCTTCCATCGGCTTACTGGCCGCCGGCGTGGCTCACGAAGTCAATACTCCTCTTGCGGTGATCTCGTCTTACACGCAGATGCTAGCCAAACAACTGCAGGGTGATCCACAGAAGTCAGGACTACTGGAAAAGATTACGCGGCAGACATTCCGCGCCTCTGAGATCGTAAACAACCTGCTGAATTTCTCGCGTACCAGCGGAACCGAGTTCGCCAACGTGGATATCAACAAGGTCATCACCGACACGCTGGCGCTGCTTGAGCATCAGTTCAAAGTATCCAAGATTACGGTCGAATCGGAATTGACGCCCAACATTTCTCCAATTCATGGAAATCCAGGCCGGTTACAGCAGGTATTCCTGAATCTCTTTCTTAATGCGAAAGACGCGATGGCAGGCGGTGGAAAGCTAACCGTGGCTACTGCGAACGGTGAAGTGATCAGCGTGCGTGTAAGCGACACCGGCTCAGGCATTGCGCCGGAGCACATTCAGCGCATATACGATCCGTTTTTCACAACCAAGGCATCCCCCAGGGAGGGTCAGAACCGGGGCACCGGGCTTGGGCTGTCCGTCACTTACGGCATCATCCAAGAACATGCCGGCAAGATTCGCGTCGAGAGCGACCCCGGCGCGGGCACGACGTTCGCTCTCGATTTTCCCCTGAGCAGGAAGGCAGTGCATGTCTGAAGCAGCAGTTATAACTCGCGGAGCGGTCAGCGGATCGCCGGTGGGCGGTTCGGTGCTGATCGTTGACGACGAAGCGGAAATTCGGGAGTCTCTTCAGACCTTGCTGGAATTGGAAGGCTTTGAAGTCGAGACAGCCGGAACGGGCGAGGATGGCCTGTTGCAAATGGCGAACCGCCCCTTCGATCTCGTTCTGCTCGACCTGACGTTGCCGGGCCGCAACGGTATGGAGATTCTGTCGGAGATTCGCTCGCACGATCCCCATTTGCCGGTCATCATGATCACCGCTTACGGCACCGTGGAGAATGCGGTGCGCGCCATGCAGTCAGGCGCCGCCAATTTCGTTCAGAAACCCTGGGACAACGAAAAGCTTCTGGCTGATGTCCGGGCCGCCGTGGGCTGGCGGCGCGCTGAAGAGGAGAACGTACAGCTCAAGCGCGCCCTCAAACAGCGTTACAATTTTGAAAACATCGTGGGCAAGAGCGAGCCCATGCTGAAAATTTTCGATCTGGTCGCGCAGGTGGCGAACAGCCGTTCCACCGTGCTGTTGCAGGGAGAAAGCGGGACGGGCAAGGAAGTCATTGCTAAGGCGATCCACCTGAACTCCCCGCGCCGCGACAAGCCGTTCGTTCCGGTCAATACAGGCTCGATGCCGACGGATCTGCTCGAGTCCACCCTGTTCGGCCATGTGAAGGGAGCATTCACCAGCGCGATTGCCTCGAAGAAGGGCCTGTTCGAAGTTGCCGACAAAGGCACCCTGTTCCTCGATGAGATCGCGACCATGGGCCTGGAGACTCAGGCCAAGATCCTGCGTGTACTCCAGGATCGCCGGTTTATGCATCTAGGCGGGATTCAGGAGATCCAGGTCGACGTGCGCATCATCGCCGCCACGAACATTGATCTGCGGCAGATGGTGCGGGAAGGGCGCTTCCGCGAGGATTTGTTTTACCGGCTGAACGTCATCACCGTCGAACTGCCGCCGCTGCGCCAGCGCAAGGAAGATATTCCGTTGCTGGTGGAGTTCTTCCTGAGAAAGTACGCGGAGGAGAACGGGCGTGCGGTGGCGCACGTCACCCCCGAAGCGCTGCGGCCGCTGATGGCCTACTCCTGGCCAGGGAACGTGCGCGAACTCGAGAATGTCATCGAGCGCGCAGTCGTGCTTTCGTCGGGTCCAGAGATCAACGTGGAATTGCTGCCGGACTCCTTGATGGGACGCGGATCCTCGCTCACGCTGCACGATCCGCCATCGGATGCGTCGCTATTTGAGATTGTCGAAGATGTTGAGCGGCGCGTCATCACCGATATGCTGGAGCGCTGCAACTGGAATCAGACGGAAGCCGCCGAGCGCTTCCATGTGCCGCTGTCGACGCTGAATCAGAAGATTCGCCGGCTGAATATTGAGATTAAGAAAAAGGGGCGAGGGTAGGAACAGCCGTCAGTTTTCAGCCATCAGCTTTCAGCAAAACCAGCGGTAATCGTGGCTGCCCTGCGGTCCATCTTTAGCTTCTCCACTATTTCTCGATTCCTGCAATCAGATTTGGCGTGACGTTCTGGTTTCAGCCACAAGCTGACGGCTGATAGCCAACAGCTTTCTCTGTTATATTGCGTTCAAGCCCTGCGCTCCCAGCATGACAGCAGGACTCGAACCGCATGGAACTGATTTCGCCCACGGAATTCGCCAAGCAGAAGGTCCTAGCGGTTCAGGAATACACTCTGCTGGCGGCTCAGTCCATCACCAACCTGATGCGCAAGCCGCTGTACTTCGCGGACATGGTGCAGCAGGCGGATCTGATCGGCGTAGGCTCCCTGCCAATCGTCGTGCTGACCGGATTTTTCACTGGCGGGGTATTGGCCCTGCAGACCGCTAATACACTGCAGCGTTTCGGCTCCATCACCCTGATTGGTCAACTCGTTTCGACTTCCATGGTCCGCGAACTCGGGCCGGTGCTCACGGGGCTGATGGTTGCTGGGCGGAATTCTTCCGGTATGGCCAGTGAACTGGGATCGATGGTGGTGACCGAGCAGATCGATGCCATGCGGGCGCTGGGCACCGATCCGATGAAGAAACTGGTCACGCCGCGCGTGACGGCGACCGTGTTCATGCTGTTCTTCCTGAGCATTATTTCGGATCTCGTGGGACTGGCCGGCGGGCTGATGGTCGCCAAGCTGTTCCTCAGCCTCGACGCCCGCCAGTACTGGAACAATGCGTGGCAGGTTCTGGTCTTCGAAGACGTCTTCATGGGGCTGCTGAAACCGACTTTGTTCGGCTTCATCATCGCGACGATTGGATGCTATTACGGTATGACTGCGCGCGGTGGAACGCAGGGTGTAGGCCGGGCCACCACGCAGGCCGTAGTAGCTGCGTCCGTGCTGATTCTTGTTACTGATTTCTTTGTGACCAAGCTGTTGATTTCGGTGCTGAGCTTTCACTAACGATGTCGTCGTTATCCATTGCGCACCCCGCTGACGTCCCAACCCCGCCGTCTGGTGCTGCTGTTGTCTTCGAGGACGTCCATCTCTCTTTTGAAGACAAACAGGTTCTGCGTGGCGTCTCCTTTCAGTTGCCCTTCGGCGAGACCAAGGCTCTGTTTGGGGTTGCTGGTTCGGGCAAAAGCACCATCTTGAAGCTCGCGCTTGGGCTCTTTCCGCCTGACTCCGGGCGAATCACCGTTCTCGGCAACGAAGTCACCCAACTTCCAGAGCAGGAACTCTTCCCCATGCGCGCCCACCTGGGAATGGTGTTTCAGGAGAGCGCGCTCTTTGACTCGCTCACAGTACGCGAGAACGTGGCTTACCGTCTCATGGAAGAGCATGGGATTTATGACGATGAGATTGACCGGCGGGTGCGCGAAACACTGCGCTTCGTAGAACTGGAACACACTCTCGATCTCGATCCTGCCGAACTCTCGGGAGGCATGCGCCGGCGGGTGGCGATCGCACGGGCGATTATCACGCAGCCGGAGTTACTGCTCTATGATTCCCCGACGGGCGGACTCGATCCAGTCACTTCCAACACGATCATTGAGCTCATCATGAAGCAGCGCGATGTCTATCGCACAAGCTCCCTCCTGGTGACGCACCGGTTGCAGGACGCTTTCACGTTGGCCACCCACGAGTTCGATCAGAAGACGAATACGCTTCGCGTGCTGCCGCGCGGCCAGTACTGCGACGTTCCCATGAGCTTCCTGATTTTGCGCGATGGGAAAGTGACGTTTGACGGTGATATCCGGCAGTTGGCGACTACGAAAGACGAATACATCCGCGAATACATCTCCTGAAGCGATTCTGCCTTCATGAAACTCGCGTCTGCTTTCGGAAAGAATGGATACAGCCGCTTCACGAGGATTCACCGGCATCAGTTTTGGATTGATCGAGGATTGCTGATTACATAAAGTGATGACGTTGACGCCTCGCAAGAGGGTTCAACCCAACAGATTCCTCACTTCGTTCGGAATGACAACCCAGCAAATTTGTCATTCCGAAGCGCCGCTCTTTGGGCGCGAGGAATCTGTTGTGTCGGCTGACAGCAGATTCCTCACTTCGTTGGGAATGACACCCAGCAAATTTGTGATTCCGAAGCGCCGCTTTTGGGCGCGAGGAATCTGCTGTGTCGGCCGACAGCAGATTCCTCACTTCGTTGGGAATGACAATTCATTTGGGTGTGACAATATTCTGCGAGGATCAATAGGTCCCGTCAGTCTTCAGGTCTCGCCTCATTTCGGCGCAGCCAGGTTCTTGCCCGCCTGAATAAAGGACTCAACGTTGCTTTTGTCGATCAGATCGGAACCGGTATCCACAAAACTTGGGATGGGAGAATAATTATCGATCGACCAATCTTTGTCCAAGGAAAGGGGCTTGTGGTGGTAGAGATCGTCGAGCATCTGCATGCCGACGAATGCCATGGTATAAGGCTTCTGCGAGATTGTAGCTGCTATGACGCCCTTCTGAATCCAGTCGAGCGTTTCCTGATCGGTGTCCATGGCGATCACGGTTTTTCCCGTGACGTGATAACTGTTGAGAACGCCCGCCACTTCCTTGCCTGACTGAGCTTCGAGGCAAACAAAGCCATCGACCTTGTCGCGCTCCTTGCCCACGATTTGAGTAGTAGTGTCGAAGGCGATTCGCGGGTCGCCCTGAATGTCGACCACACGTGTGATCTTGATGTCAGTCTTCGCGAGCGCGTCCCTATAGCCGCGCAAACGATCCTGCAGGTTTTGCTGGTCGGGCATAGTGAAGACGACGACGTTGCCCTTGCCCCTGAGTTCCTTCGCCAGGCGCTGCCCACCGGTGAATCCGGCCTGGTAGTTGTTGGTGCCGATGAAGAACAAGCGCTTGCTCGAGGGCGCGTCGGAATCCACCGTGATGACAGGAATGCCGGCCGCCACCGCTTTATTGATGCTGTCTTTAAGCACTGCCGGATCGGCAACCGAGATTAGAATTCCAGATGCCTTTTTCTGGATGGCGTCATCCAACGCATCGCGTTCGGCCTTGGGATCGTAATTCTGCGGGCCGACGAAATCGAAGCGCACTCCCTTGTATTGTGCCCCCGCGTTCGTAAAGCCAGTGCCTGCCGTCTTCCAATAGGGCAACTGCAAATTGGTGGAGACCAGGATGAAATACTCGTCGGATGTGTGCGCACTGCCGCAACTCAGAAGCACAACCAATAGCGCGGCGACTGCGGCGAATTGGAGAATCCTATGCGAGCGGAGCATCGTATCCTCCTTTCAAAACGATCAGCGAGAAGTGGCAATTTTCGGCGAGTGGATTGTAAACGAGCCGTCAAGGGAAGGCTAGGTCTAGCGCAGGGCTTTGTCGAGCAAACCCGAAATCACCGATGAATCGATCTCTCGACGAATTATCGAGCACCACCGCGTGGGGGATGTAGCCGGTGTAGTACTTTTTCTTCAGTTCGTCTTGCGCAGGCGACAAGGGATGATCGAGATCGAAGTTTGATGAAAATCTCCGCCTGGCTTCGGGGATCAGATGATATATCGGCGGGGAAAGGTTACACCCGTGACCACCTTACACTCCAACCGGGAATGGCTTCGTGTGTGTTGTGGCTCTCCTTGACGATCCTGCAAAGCGGCCTTGCAACAAAGACATCAGCCCTGTGTACCAATAGCCCAGGACGAAGAGCAGAAGGAATGGAACCGTAATGTAGTTCTCGTTTTCGACCGCATAGTACACCGTCATCGCGAAATAAGTTCCGATGAGCAGTTCAACCCAGGGAACCCATCCAAGACGTTTGCGGTATTTCGTGGCGCCGATTCTGTCCTGCTTATTCACGACGCTGTACTTCGGCGTGCGTGCGAATGCGCTTTGCTTACCTATCAGGGCCTCGATCACAGCTTTGGTGTTGGTGATCGTGAGTCCGATGCCGAGCGCCATCAGGAAAGGCAGGTACAAGAGCGCCCGCGGCCAGCTCCGCGGAAACAACTCGCGCTGCGAGACCAGATAGAAACTCGAGATCGAAAATGTCGACGCCATGAACAGTGGCAGGTCGATATAAAGCATCTGGAACCAGCCCTGATAAAAGCGGATGATCATGGCGGGCAGCAGCAGCACGGAAAGCATGATCATCAGCGGGTAGCTGATATTTGCCGTCAGGTGATACCAGGCTTCAATCTTGGTGTGCAGCGGGGCATCGCTCTTCAGAACGCGGGGTAGAATCTTCTTTCCTGTTTGGATCAATCCCTTGGCCCAGCGCGCCTGCTGGGTCTTGAAGGCCGTCATCTCGACCGGGAGTTCAGCCGGGCACTCGACGTCTTGCAGGTAGATGAACTTCCATCCTTTGAGCTGTGCGCGGTAAGAGAGATCCGTATCCTCGGTGAGCGTGTCGTGCTGCCAGCCCCCGGCCTCGTCGATCGTGACGCGGCGCCACATACCGGCGGTACCGTTGAAGTTGAAAAATAGTCCCGTGCGTGCTCGGCCTGAGTGTTCGAGCACGAAGTGGCCATCGAGCAGAATGGCTTCCACCTCGGTCAGAAACGAGTAGTTGCGGTTGATATGCGTCCAGCGGGTCTGCACCATCCCGATCTTCGGATTGGTGAAGTGATGGATGGTGCGCATTAAGAAATCCTCCGGCGGAGTGAAGTCGGCGTCGAAGATGGCGATGAATTCACCCTTCGCGGAGTCAAGACCCTCCGCCAGTGCGCCTGCTTTGAATCCGTGCCGGTTGGTACGGTGGTGATAGCTGATGGGATGGCCCAGAGCCGCGTAGCGCTCAACAAGTCCACGCGCCACATCAACGGTCTCATCGGTCGAATCGTCCAGCACCTGGATATCGAGTTTCTGCCCAGGATAGTCCAGCTTGCAGACCGCCTCCAGCAAACGCTCGATTACGTATTGCTCATTGAAGATCGGCAACTGCACGGTAATGCGTGGCAGGTCCTCAAAACGCGCGGGCGGCTCGGTGGTTCGGTTCTTCTGATGCTTGTAATAGAGATAAACCAGGACGTAGCGGTGCGCTCCGTATCCAGCAAGCAGAATCAGTACGATGAAGTACGGCACCAGTAAAGCGACATCAAAGGCGTTAGCGTGGTAGAGACCGCGAAACGTGGTGTCGAGAAAGTGCTGGCGGATATACGGACCAATTCCCTTCGGCGCAGCAAGCACCGCGAGACGCGTAGTAAGAATGAGATCAGTCATCAATCCGGCTTTCCGGTAAGGAACTAGTATTTTACCGGATGGATGACCTCAGCAGACCAACACCTAGACTCAGCACTCCAGCAGCAAGTGAAACAGCGCCGGCGTAGATGAGTGACACAAAACCGTTGGGCTGGGTTGCCGTCGGAGGAGCGATCGAGAGAAAGAAGCCCGCCGGCAGCAAAATTGCCGCGAGTGGTACCGCCACACGGGCCACCCACAACCACAGCTCCGGCAACGTCGCGCTGTCGGCCAGAACCTGGCAAACCAGCGAGAGGATCACGAAGACACCAGCATGAGCGTGGCCAGCGCGGAAGAAATTCTGGCGCAGTGCATTGTCCATGTAGTGGCTTTTGCGATCGACCAGCGACGTCAGCAGAAAGTAGCCGCCGTACTGAATCGTGGGAATGGTGAGCAAGATGATTCCTGCCATGGTTCTGGCTTCCCGAGTCATAGGAGTCCTCCAGAGTACCCTACCCTTGTCACCGCGTTTTTTGCGAGGACAGGGTGAGGTTGTGACTTATTTGGCCGGTGAAATTACCGGTTCTGCGCCACTTCGGACGCGCCGGGCACGATGAACGCATCCACGCGCAGCCCATCGGGCAGCTGCGACCCAGGGTCGAGTTCAACCAGCGTCTCGAGGATCTTGGTGTCTACCTTCTCCGTGGGTTCGTCCGTGCGGACGTTCTTGGGCCCCAATTGTTGGCCGACGCGCACCACATGTCCCCAGAACTTCTGCTTGCCGAAGGCGTCGGCAGTGACGTAGGCTCGCTGGCCGACATTCACTTTGCTGACGTCAGTCTCATCGACGTCGACGCGGACGCGTAAGGTCTTGCGGTCACCGATCGTCAAGATGGGATCGGGAACCGTCGAGGAATTGGACACACTCTCGCCGCTACGATGATGCTTGCGCAGTACAGTGCCGTCCATGGGGGACCGGATAAAAGTTTTGTCGTAGCGCGCCTGCGCTTCATCAAGCTGAGCTTGCGCCAGTTTGAGGTCGGCCTCCGCAAACGACTGGTCTTCCTCGCGGGCATGGTCGTCGACCAGTGCGTATTGCTGCACAGCAGCCTCGTACTTAGCCTGGGCTACGTCGGCCTCGCGCGCATAGCGATCGAGTTCCTCACGCGATACAACACCGGCGGAGAACAACTCCTGGCGGCGGCGCAACTCCGCCTTGGCATTTTCCATGACGGCCTGGGCCTCGTTCACGGAGGACCGCGCTTCATCTCGCTCCTGGCGGCGGGCGCCGTTGATCACTTTGCGCAACACAGCCTGCTTCGCAATGACATTTGCCCGCGCGGATTCGACCTGGGCTCGGTAATCGGCGTTCTCCAGCTCCGCGAGTGCCTGGCCGCGTTGGATCGCGTCGCCTTCCTCGACGTTTACCGACTTAAGCCGCCCACTCAGTTCGGAACCTATCTTGATATCTTCCGAAGATGGCTCAACGCGCCCGGGGCCAGCGATCATGCGCGGTGGGTTACGAGATGGCGCGCTTGCGGGACTCAATTCATGCGTCCGCCGCGAAGCGACGACCAGTGATGCGGTCAGAAGAAAAATGCCAAGGCCAACGATTAAGGTCACGCGGCCCTTCAGAGTCTGAAACAAAACGTTGCTCATACAATTCTCCACTTTCCTACGTTCGAACAATGTTCTAAACCAAGCCAACCGCGGCCTGGGGCAGGTTATGCGCCAAAACTCCAGGAGGCACTATCTCCGCCTCTGTGTTGCTGGCAATGGCTCCGTCTTCAATCCTCACGATGCGATCGGCGAAATTCAGTACGCGCGAGTCATGGGTAACGATCACGACGGCGCGTTGACGCTTGTGGGCCAGTTCGCTCATCATCTCCATCACGTTGCGGCCGGTGTGCGAATCGAGCGCGGCAGTTGGCTCGTCGGCCAGAATGATTTCGGGATCTCCAGCCAGCGCCCGCGCAATGGCCACACGCTGCTTCTGACCTCCGCTCAGGTCGGCAGGAAAGGCGCCATATTTTTCGCGGAGACCGACCTGTTCCAGTAGTTCCTGCGATCGTTTCTTGGCTTTCGCCGTCGACACGCCCTTCAGATCGAGCATCAGCTCGACATTCTCTCCCGCGGTCAACGTAGGAAACAGGTTGAATCCCTGAAACACGAAGCCGATGTGCTCGAGCCTCAGGGAGGGCAACTGCTTCTCATTCAACCCGACCACTTCCCTGCCCGCCACGCGAACGCTTCCGGAAGTCGCGGTCAGGATGCATCCCATGATGGAGAGCAGCGTGGTCTTGCCACTACCGGATGGCCCCATCAGCATCAGCAACTCCCCCGGGTGTACGTCCAAATCGACACCGCGCAAGGCGAGCGTACCAGTGGCGCCTTCTTCGTATTTCTTCATGAGCTTTTGAACTGTGATTGCGGACTGCATATTCGACTCCATTGAATCTTGCTCTGCGTCCTCAGTGGTGAAGGCTTTAAACTCACCCCAGAGGACACAGAGGAACACAGAGAAAACGTTCCTTAACCTTTGAACACCATCGCGGGATCGATTCTGGTCACCTTGTTGATCGAGACCAGTGCTGCCCCCACGCACATCAGCAGCGTAAGAAAAAACATGCCCACAGCCATCGAGGGCGGCATCAGGATCGCCGCACCGCCCTTCTGACTTCCATGCACCACGAAGACGCTGACGATCATCCCCAGCACGTAACCCATCACTGCCGCAATCGCCGCCTGTTTCATGATGACTTTGTAGACATAGCTATTCGGCGCGCCCATTGCCTTCAGCGTTCCATACTCGCGGATGTGGTCGACGGTCGTCGCGTAAATCGTCTGTGCCACGACTACGAATCCAACGACCAATCCAAGGACCGCAGCGATCAGAACTGCGACTCCTGCGCCGGTGGTAAACATCCAGTAAAACGTCGTCATGCGGCTGAACTCGCTGGTCTTGAAGACCTCGACGTCCTTCACGTCGTTCAGCAGATCATGACGCACTTGCTCAAGCTTCGCGCCGGGCGCGACCTTCACCAGGATGAACATCGTCTGGTCTTCACGCAGCGCGGCATAATTCTGTGCGTTCTTGAATGACGTAAAGACGTATGGCGAAGTCGTGAACGAACGGATGCCGCGGGTGAAGCCCACCACGCGAGCCCTGTGGCCTCCGATCTCGAAGACTTCACCAATGCCGGTCACGCCCAGCTTCTGCTTGTAGAGTTCGTCAAGAATCACGGCATCGGGAGACTTAAGATCTTCGACGCTGCCCTGTACCAGGTTCCAAGGGCGCTCCATTGGGTCATCCACATTGGTCCCGACGATTTGCACTGAGTCCTGCCCGCCGTCGTGGCGCTTCCACTGCGTCCAACGGGCGATGAGTTTCTGCGCATCCGCGACGCCCGGCACGGCCCGCACCTGATTCAGCTTGCGCTCGCTGAAGGCCACCCCTTGCTCGACATAGGGCACGTTTTTCGACGTGATCCACAGGTCGGCGCCCGAGTGATCGATCAGATTCGAAGTCGCGGTCGTAAAACCGAGAAATAACCCTAACTGGACGACTATCAGAACCACTGAAAAGACGATGCCCGTCAGCGTCACGGTGAGCCGTACTTTGTCGTGAAAGAGATTTCTTTGTGCTAACGGGGGCATATATTATTTCCCTTCTCCGCCGCGCTGCCGAATAAGTCCGCGCAGCGTAACATCCGGCATCATCTCGGCCCGAGCCTGCAACGGGCGCCAGTCCACCCACGGGTCGCACCCTTTGGCGATGTGGAGTGAAATCACTCCATGCACGGATGCCCACAGCGTCTGGGAAATCAGCTCGGCGTCGGTTAGCTCTTCGCGGAAGCAGCCTGCGTCGATGGCCTGCTGCACCGCCCACTTCAGGAAGGCATAGGCATCCATTTCGGGATTACCCATCATTTCGCGATCTTCCTCATCTGGTTCATGTGGCGGATGCGGAGTCATAAACATGAATTTGTAGTGATTGGGATATCGGGTGCCGAAATCCACATAGATCGCACCGATCTGTTTCAGTCGCTCGATCGGATCCGTCGACATCACCGAACTCTGGAAGACCTCGGCCAAGCGCGCGTAATCCTGGTGGCAGAGCTCGCGAAAGAGTTCCTGCTTATCCGCAAAGTGGACGTAGATCGCGGTCGGCGAGTACTCAATCTTTTCGGCGACCTTGCGCATCGAGACGCCTTCGAAGCCTTCGGTGACGAAGAGTTCCCGGGCAGCATCGAGGATCTTGTCTCGCGTTTCCGACTTCTCCCGCTCGCGTCTCTCTTTGACTCCCATAACGATGGCACCTTGGTTAACGGTGTTAAGTTAACAACGTTAAGTTACTGCGCTCCGTTACGCTTGTCAAGCGGTTTTTGCAGGGATTGCGCTAAATCAAAGAATTCAAAGCTGAAATAGCCTTTGCGTTTAAGTCCAAGGACTGAGAACGGTCTTCAACGCCCTGAAGTGGTCCACATTGCGGGTGACCAGAGTGAGATCGTGAACTTGAGCGGTGGCCGCGAGAAAGGCGTCCATCGCCGAAATCGGACGCCCCGCTGACTCGGTCAGGGAAACCACTCTGCCCCAAGCGACGGCAATCCTTTCACTCACCGGCAGAACACGTCTTTCAAAGCGCAGAGGCACTTCGAGACTCAACCATCGCTCGACACGAGTCCGCCGCCTTCCCGCGGGCATCCACTGGACACCATAGTGAAGTTCCGCCAGCGTGATCACACTCAGGAACAAACGGTCTTCATCGGCCGACTCCATCCAGCGAATCAGACCTGGGTTGGGCCGGGGCTTCACCCATTCGGAAACGGCGTAAGTATCGAGAAGGAAATTCACAGGCGGATCTTGCGAGGCCGTGACTTACGGCGGGGTAGTTTCAATCCCGATCCACGCAATGGAGATGCCGCGAAGAATTCAGCCAGATTCCCGACACGCGTCGACTTACGCTGCCACTCCTCCGCTCCAACAATAACCGCGGTTGTACGGCCTTTGCGAGTGATCGTTTGCGGCCCCTGCGAGAGTGCCCTATCGATCACTTCACTGAACTTAGCTTTCGCCTCTGCGACGGTCCAAATCTGTACCCCCATTGTTCACCTCGCCGATAGTCATTATAGTCATCATGACTAATAGAGAGCAAGTGACCAGCATCCTCTGTTAACCTGGCCGGCTTGGACGCTCAACCGCAAATTCCTGGTGAATCGCATGCCGAGTTGCCCGAACCTCTGCACTCGACTACAAATAGAGTCACTCATGGAAAACGCATTAGTGAACCGCGCGCGCGCTTCCAATGCGCTGTTCCGAATGTGGGACCGAGTTCGCAATTCCCCTTTCTGGATCGCAATCATTGCCCTGTTGTTGCGTGTGGGCTGGATCGTTCTCGGCCATACCTACAAGTTCAAGTCCACCGACGACAACTTCAGTTTCGGCTGGGAAATGGGCCGCATCGCTGCGTCCATTGCCTCAGGACACGGGTTCAGCAGCCCCTTTGGCCCACCCACTGGGCCTACGGCGTGGGAACCTCCACTCTATCCTTATCTCACCGCTGGCGTGTTCATGGTCTTCGGAATCTATTCGAAAGCTTCGGCCTTTGTACTGCTCGTGCTCAACAGCGCCTTCTCAGCGCTGACGTGCATTCCTATTTTTCTGATCGCGAAACGTATGTTTTCCGAGAAAGTCGCTGTCATATCGGCATGGGCGTGGGCGCTGCTTCCCAATGTAATGTTCTGGTGCACGCGCGCTGTCTGGGAGACGAGCCTGTCAGCTCTGCTGCTCGCCACCGTTATATGGCTGGCCCTGACCCTGGAAGAACGCGACGGCTGGCTTCCCTGGCTCGAATTCGGGATGCTCTGGGGCCTGATCGCTTTAAATGGAACTTCTCTTCTCTCATTTCTTCCCGCGTCTGGATTGTGGGCATGGTACCGTCGTGCCAAAGCCGGCAAGCGATCGTTGGCCGGGGTCGTGCTGGCATCGATCATTTTCTTTACCTGCATCACCCCGTGGCTGGTCAGGAACTATCGCACTTTCGGGAAGTTCATTTTCATCCGCGACAACTTCGGGGCCGAACTTCGTCTGGGCAATGGCAACGGCGCTGATGGCACGCTGATGCTTTATCTCGATCCGCCCCATGATTCCTACGCCATGCGTCAATTCCAGACGATGGGAGAATTGAACTACATCGCCATGCGCAAGCAGCAGGCACTGGCCTACATCAAGGCGGACGGTGGCCGCTTCGCGGTTCTTTCTGTGAAGCGGTTCCTATGCTTTTGGGCTGGACCACCGCGCGTGACTAATCCCGCTTGGCTGGGTCCGGCCAAAGACTCCCTGTTCCTCGCGTCTTCCGTGCTGATGTTTTGGGGATTAGCGCGAGCTTTGCGGCGGCGCAGGACGGGCGCATGGCTGCTGTTCTGGTTGGTCCTGCTGTATCCGGCAATCTACTATTTCGTTTACGCGATTCCGCGCTATCGGCACGCGATCGAGCCTGAGATGGCAATTTTGTGCGTCTTCCTGCTCACCGAGGCAGGCAAGAAATCTACGGTTTCTCTTCCAGATCGATCTTCAGCACGTGAATCTGGTTGAGCTTGCCGTCGAGAACGCCAGTTATCACGACGCGGCGACCCTCGAACCCGTGCACCAGGTCGGCACGGTCCAGGCGATACACATTCTTCCCCGCTGACAGCACAAGATATCCGCCCAAGTGCTCAATGCAATACACGGCGCAGGTATTGGCCGTGCCACCCATTGACTTCGACTTAAGCATCTCCTGGTGGGAGCGCGTCAGCGAGTGGACATTGAGAGCGCATTGGCTGTCGGAGACTTCTCCGTGAAAAGTCTGCGCATTCTGCCCAAGGGTCGCCGCAAGAAGGACGAGACACGCGAATGCACATTTCATCATGAATCGGTTCATAGTGATTTCCTCAAGGCAACACGGTGAACTTCATGTGCATGCCCTCATGCTCTTCACTGCAGATCACCGTGCAAACAACTACGTATTCCCCGGGCTCCGCAGGAGCCGTCATCTGAAACTCCTGCGTACCGGGTTTGAACAATAGATCCCATCCTTCCACTTTGGTTCGATCCCGGGCACGCAACAGCGAGAAACCGTGGACGGAGCCGTCGCGGTTCCATGAGTTACCTCTCCGCGCTGTTACCCGGAGAACAATGTGTTCTCCTGCCTTCACCGTGATCTCAGGAGCCCGCATTCCCGCAATCTTGTACCGGCTATCGCGGTCGGCGGTAAGTTCGATCACTCGGATCTGAGCATGAACCGGCGATTCGCACCCCAGAACAATACAGAGAACTGCGATTACTGCAAAGATACGCTGGATTCTCAAGTGATTTGTCATGTGAGGTCACCTGGGTGGTTACTGGGTCATATAAAACAGGATCATTCGCCGGTCTTCTTCGGTTATCGTGGCCCGAACCCGCATGTGTCGGAGAACCGTGCCCATCATCCGCGGCGGGAATTTCTGCGGCGCGGCATGACACCGTCCGCAGTTAGCGTGAAAACGCTTCTCGCCTTCGACCCGCATGCTGCCGGCATCTGATGGGTGTACGAACGCTGCACTTTCAGCTTCTTTAGCTTCTCGTTTTGCCAAAGGCGACCCGGCAAAGAGGAACGACGTCAGAGCCAATGTGCCCAGGGCAGCCAGAGCTTTCCATCGAAAAGTCGAATTCATTGGGCCTCCCGGGAAGCGCCCGTAGGGCCGAGGGGAATCAGGAAGCGGTAGGCGAGACCGAAGCTCCACTGGTTGAAATTGCCGGCAGGACTGAACTGGCGACCGTAGCTGAAAATCCCTTTCATCCCGTCGCGCAGGAAGTAGTTGACGCCGAAGTCAGCCTCGCGCGTGTTGGCGCCGGGAAGCCCGAGTGCATCTTCCGCATCGCTCCCGATGGCACCGACGAAGAACTGTTGACCGCGCGCGACGAACTCTGTGCGCCGCATCGCTTTCTGCCAGAAGCGGAACTGGCTCAGCCGGTACGCTCCTTCTACCCAGTAACCACTGCCTTCAAAAGCGTGCGCATATTCGGAGCGCACGCTCAACGGCAGCTTCGACGGCTGCCAGCTCATGTGGAAGCCGAAGGCGTTCTTGCGGTCGTCCTGAAGAGTCTTCTGCCAGGAACCACCAATCTCGAGCCGCGGGCCCGGGAAGAAGAATCCCATGCGTCCGCCAACATGCCGCTCAGCGTCCACGCTTCCGATTGAAATACTGGTGGCCGAAATGTACAGCGCGTAATTCATATTGGCCTGAGTGCTGACCGGGAAGCCCCCGCGGAACATCGCGCCATCACTTGGGGCGGTGCGGATGGGCAGAGTCAGCGGATCAGGCTGCAGAAAGCGAATCCAAACCGGATACAACCGCTCGTTGAAAATCCCAAATGGGGTAAGGAATCTGCCAGCAGTCACCGTCAGATACGGGTTCGCGATGTAGTCCACTTGGGCGTAATCCACATGCTTATTCACGGGACCGCCATAGGGACCACCTGCTGGCGGACGCTGAAACTGTCCTTCAAACTCGGCGCGCGATTCGATCAGCCAGCGATCTCCCAAGGGAACCAGAAGCACCGGGTTGATTTGCGTGTCGATGAGATTCTGTCCACCCGTGACGAAGCTGAACGTACCGATGTTGCCGGTGAGGATGGGAATCGGCTTGTCGCTTTGCTCTTGTGCCGGAGACCACGGCGGGAGCGACAGGAAGAAGAGCGGTAGAATGACGGAGAGAAGAGTTCTCCGTCGACGCGCGGACGCGGTTTCTTGGAACAGATACGGCACGGCAAAACCCCACCAAAGCTATGGAGGCATTGTGCTTGAGCCCTGCACCGGAGGGAACATCACCGAGGTAATGGCGATCCGGACAGGAAAGATCGTCCCTTTTTCTTGGCACGACCTCCTTACCCTTTTCAGCAACGCACGTCTAACCTGTTGAAACGGAGGGAGTCATGATCCATCATCGCCGTTCGGCAACGTGGTTGGGAGCCGCCCTTGGAAGTCTTTGCGCCCTGTTAGCCCTCGCTATTGGAGCACATGCTTCCGATCACGGTGGTGCCCTCTCCGAGGAGTTTCACCAGACTTATGCCATCACATCCGGTGGCCGCATTGAGCTGGACAACATCAATGGCCCGGTTCACATCTCCAGTTGGGACCGCAATGAAGTGAAGGTTGACGCCGTAAAGCGTGCAGATACCAAAGAGCGGCTGGACGAAGCCAAGATCGAGATTGATTCCGGGAAGGACTATCTGTCCATTCGGACCAAGTATCCGGATCACAACAACAACTGGAATTGGGGCTCCCACAACAATCCCGCCAGCGTGGAATACACGTTGACCGTTCCCCGAACCGCGAGCCTCGACGAAATTAAGCTGATCAATGGCGCTCTCGATTTGACGGGAATTACCGGAGAAGTGCGAGCTTCCTGCATCAACGGACGTCTGGAGGCGCATGATTTATCCGGACGCGCAAAATTGTCGACGATCAACGGCCGCCTGGATGCACGCTTCGCGCAACTCTCCGGACAGGACGTCGAATTGAATTCGGTGAATGGCTCGCTGGAGCTGACTATCCCCTCAGATTCCAACGCCGAAGTCGATGCCAGCACTGTATCCGGCGGTATCAGTAACGACTTCGGGCTGCGTGTGAATGATCACCGTTTCGTGGGACACGATCTGCGCGGCGAACTCGGCAAGGGCGGCTCGCATATCCGGCTTTCGGATGTAAACGGCCGAATCGAGATCCGTCACGCACAGGATGGGCGCGCCATGAGCCCCGTGAAAGACCGAAGCCATCACGACAAGGATGACGACGGCAGCGAGATATAGCCGGGTGGCACTAACCCGCCGCATGTGTTGGCTCTGTCCCCTAAGCGCTGACTTAAGATCGCCGCGTTAGAGAAGGATTCAGCAGGTCGCGATAGCTGCCGTTCCAGTCATATGATCGCAGCTTAATTCGTTCGCAAACGACCCCACGGAAGGGCGAAGATCGGCAGACCTCCATTCTCTTCATACGTCAGCTAGAATTCCTTGGCTGGAGAATACGACATGCGGGACGGTCGTGGCCTAGGATCGTTCATTTACACCCTCGTCGCTGTAGCCGGCAACGCCGTCGCTTTTGCCAGCGCGCAGGCTCCTCTAACCCCGAAGCTCACCCCAGAGGTCAGAGAGTATGTGAAGCTCGACGATGCCATCATCGCGCTCTCCCATATCCGGGTGATCGATGGTACGGGGCAGCCTGCCCGTGATGATCAGACCTTAATCATTCGCGACGGGGACATCATTGCTATCGGGGACACGATCTCCACGCCGTTTCCGCCGGGAGCGAAGGTGCTCGACCTCCGGGATCACACCGTCATGCCCGGTCTTGTCGGGATGCATGATCACATGTTTTATCCCCAGCCTGTGAACTTGGCAGGTCAACGAGTCAGAGGAGTACTCCAGTTCGAGCAGCAGTCCAGTTTCACCGTTCCCAGACTCTATCTCGCTGCCGGTGTCACAAGCCTCCGCACCACTGCGAGCGTGGAGCCATATGCCGACCTAAACCTGAAAAGCTGGATAGACGCTGGCAAGATTCCTGGCCCGAAAATCCACGTGACGGGGCCGTATCTGGAGGGCGAAGGGAATTTTCGTCTGCCCGTCCACGAACTCAGCGGTCCTGAGGACGCTCGCAAGACAGTTGAATTCTGGGCCGATCAGGGTGTGACTTCATTCAAAGCGTTCGTGCATATCACCACGGGTGAGCTTCGTGCTGTGATTGATGGAGCGCACAAGCGCGGTCTCCAAGTAACCGGGCATCTTTGTTCGATCACGTACCGCGAGGCTGCCCAACTTGGCATCGACAATATCGAACACGGATTTGTACTTGCCACGGACTTCAACTCGGAGAAGAAGCCAGACATTTGCCCGCCAACCACTGAGCAGTCGCGAGCTGCTTTCTTGGCTCTCACTCCGGAGAGCCCAGCGGTTCGCGAGTTATTCCAGATACTGATACAGCATCACGTTGCTATCACATCAACTCTCCCTGTCATGGAGGCGTACTCCTCGGATCGACCAACACTGCAGGATCGTGTTCTTGAGGTCATGTCTCCCCAGGCTCAGGCGGGGTATTTATCGCAGCGATTGCAACAGCCCGTCACCCGTAGTCTGAAGAAGGAAATGGAATTGGAGCGTGCGTTTGTGAAAGCCGGTGGAATGTTGCTAGCGGGGCCTGACCCAACTGGCATCGGTGGTGTGGTGGCAGGATTCGGCGATCAGCGCGAAGTGGAACTTCTGGTGGAAGCGGGTTTCACTCCCCTAGAAGCCATTCATATCGCTACTGACAACGGCGCACGATTTCTACAAGAAGACCGGATTGGCACATTGACTCCTGGGAAACGCGCCGACCTGGTGGTCGTTCGCGGAGATCCCTCAGCCAAAATAGCGGACATCGAGGCCGTGGAGATCGTCTTTAAGGACGGGGTAGGCTACGATCCTGCAAAGCTGCTGCATTCGGTCCGCGGCCAGGTCGGGTTACGCTAGGATCCGATTCGATCCTCCAGACAAAAAATAGCGGAAGGTCTTGGAGTTTCGGTGTGATTATCTATGCCCGAGTCGGTGGTAGACCGGAAGCAGCTCGCCTTAAGTTAGATGGGATGAGTTCTGCATGGCGGAGAGCGCCACAACGATCAATGAAAACGGAGTTCGGTGGCAGTATGCTATGCCGAGGCGTGTGTTCCAGAGGTCTTCGACCTTACTGG
>Ga0070732_10000563_pt1 | contig 22809 bp, 16 predicted proteins | sample Coa_R1_5_FD_66449 | JGI IMG/M metagenome (GOLD analysis project Ga0070732, IMG submission 66449) | Surface soil microbial communities from Centralia Pennsylvania, which are recovering from an underground coalmine fire - Coalmine... | ecosystem: Environmental > Terrestrial > Soil > Unclassified ... | reverse complement strand
CGTCGGCAAGCGTCTTAACCGGCGCATCCGGGCCAAGTCCAGCCAGATATGCGTTCAGTTCGGCCTTGAGTTCGTATGAAAGGACAGTGCTTTCTGCTTCACCCACCTTATCCATGTTCGTGAGATCCGCCGGGTCGACGAGTACGGCCTTTTCGCGCTTCAACACGTCCAGCGCTTCGACCATGACGGCATCGACCATATCATGGAAGCCGAAGAAATTGCGCGCCACGCCGATGCGGGCGCCTTTCAAGCCACCGGCGTCGAGAAACTTCGTGTAATCGACGGGTGTCTTATCGTTGGCCGGCAGCGTGGCGGGATCTTTCGGATCACTGCCGGCCAAGACTCCGAGAACAATTGCCGCATCGCGCACACACCGTGCCATTGGTCCGGCGGTGTCTTGCGTATGCGAAATCGGAATCACGCCGGAGCGGCTGAGCAGCCCTACCGTGGGCTTGATGCCGACAATACCGTTGATCGACGACGGGCTGAGGATGGAGCCATCGGTCTCGGTTCCCACGGCCATGGCACAGAGATTGGACGTCACTGCAACGCCGGAGCCAGAACTGGAGCCGGAAGAGTTTCGATCCAGTGCATATGGATTCCTGGTGAGGCCGCCGCGGCCACTCCAACCGCTCGTGGAATAGCTGCAACGGATGTTCGCCCATTCGCTCAAATTCGTTTTGCCCAGGATCAGCGCACCGGCTTCGCGCAACCGCTTTACGAGAAACGCGTCGTGCAACGGCTTGGCCCCGACTAGCGCGAGCGAGCCAGCGGTGGTCGCCATGCGGTCGGCTGTGTCGATGTTGTCTTTGATCATTACCGGAATGCCGTGCATCGGGCCGCGCGGGCCTTTTTCCTTGCGCTCCTTGTCGAGCGCATCGGCGAGGCTCAGGGCATCGGGATTGATTTCGATAATACTGCGAAGACTCGGGCCATTGCGGTCAATCGCATCAATGCGCGCGAGATACTTTTCGGCTAGCGAACGGGATGTGAACTTTCCCGACTTCATACCATCTTGAAGCTCGCCGATATTGGCTTCAGCAAGTTCGAATTCCGGCACGCGATCTTGCGAGGCGAGCAACAGGCCTGGCGAACCCGCCGCCAGGACGGAGCCGGTTAATCCGGCGCTGAGGAATTGGCGGCGATTTGTGAGTTCAGATATCGAGCGCATTGGGTTCTCCCTGTAGAAGTGAAACCAGGGAGGGTTTTAGGATTCTTAGGCGCGATGACTACCGATCAGATTCTATTCATGTATATCCATTTGGACCCGCATTTCTCGTCGCTTGATGCTGATAAAACTCCTCGCATTCCGCCTCGCGGCCACGCACCACGCGCTGGCCTTTGAGGGGACCGGAGCCAGACGTCACTACTGTCACTTGGCCTTCGCGCTCATCTTCCTTCCAATAGATCACCACCCAATCGTGCGTGGTGCCGAGCTTGTGGGCCTGGGCGGTATTGGAATAAAGAGAGGTATAGCGGCGGTTGCCGCGGCGCATCCGCAGCACGGGCAGCCAGGCTTCGCCTTTGGGGTTAAAGCGGCGGGGGGCGATTTGCCGCAGTTGCCCCGCCGCTGCCTTTTCGCGATAGGACTGATCGACTTCCAGCAACTCCTCGATCGGCGGTTGACCGCAACGGTGCGGAGAATGTAGAGGGAGATGCGGTCGGCGGCGCAGGCGGCCGGCGAGCGTATCGCGCACCGCTTGCAGGCGCTTGGTCCCCATTCCCGGCACCCGGGCAAGCCGGCCATCGTATGCCGCCTGCTCCAACTGTTCGAGGCTATCGATTTGAAACTGCTGGCGAATGCGCGCGGCCAACTCGGGGCCAATGCCTGGCACGGTAGCCAGCAATTGTTCCGGCTGAATGAGGCCGTGAAGTTGATCGAGAACGTTGAGCCGGCCGGTCAGAGCCAAATGCTCGATTGCGCGCGCCAGCACGTCGCCGATGCCGTGCAAGCATGTGAGGCCGGCCCGCCCTTCGCGTTGCAAAATCGCATGTACCGGCTCGTGCAGATTACGAATGCAATTAGCCGCCACGCGATACGCGCGCACCCGAAACGGGTTTTCATCCAGCGATTCCAGTAGCTCCGCCACCTCATCCAGTCGGGCAGCAATTTGCCCATTGCCTAGTGGCAGCGACGCTTCGTTTTCCTTTGTGCGGGTCGAACTCACCGGTACACCTTTTTCCTCTGCATCCCACAGCTGATGGGGATCATTCCTCAGTTTTCCAAAAGGAGCCGCAATTTTTGTGCCGGAACAACGCTCACCATACGGCTATTTGGCATCTCGCTTGCACTACTATTCGCTCATGAGCAAGATCGCTAGTCGCCCACGCCAGCGCCCCTCGCCTTTCGCAGCGCTCGGCAAGCGCCTGACGCCGGCGCCCATGCCGCCGAGCCCGAAACCAATGTTATGCACGTTGGTGGCGGACCCTTTCGACAATCCGAAATGGTTATTCGAACCTAAATTCGACGGCGTGCGCATCCTGGGCCGCTTTGACGGCAAGAGCCTCACGTTACTGAGCCGCTACGGCGATCCGCAAAACGTGCCCTTTCCCGATATCGCCGAGGCGTTGCAAAAAGCGCTGCGCTGGCCCGCGATTGTGGATGGCGAGGTGGTTTGTTTCGATGACAACGGCCATACCAGTTTCCGCTCGTTGCAGCAGCGCTTTCACCTTCAGAACCCGAAGGAGATTGCGTTTCGACAAGAGCGGTACCCCGCATACTACTATCTCTTCGATCTGCTCTACATCGATCGATATGACGTCACAGGTTTACCGCTCGAAGAACGAAAAGAGTTGCTTCGGCAAACAGTGCAGTGGTCGAGCCGCATCTGTTATACCGAATCGATACCAGAATGCGGCAAGGAATTATTTCGACAAGCGTGTGCCGACGCGCAGGAAGGCATTATCGGCAAGTTTCGCGATAGCCGCTATGTTTCCGGGCGAAGTTCTTGGTGGGTGAAGGTGAAGTGCATCGGCCGGCAAGAGTTCGTCATTGGTGGATACACCGACCCGCAGCACTCGCGCGTTGGACTCGGAGCGCTGCTGGTCGGTTATTATGACGAGCAGGGAAAGCAACTGTTGTATGCCGGCAAGGTGGGCACCGGCTTCAATAATGAAACGCTATTCGATCTGCGCCGTCGGCTTGAAAAGCTCGAACAGCAGGAGTCGCCGTTCGTCGATGCCGATCCGCCGCGCGGTTCGCCCATCCACTGGATACGGCCGAAGTTGGTAGCCGAAATCGCCTTTGCCGAATGGACACAGCATGGCCACCTGCGCCAGCCGCGCTACCAAGGCCTGCGCGTCGACAAGAAACCAAAGGATTGCAAGAAGGAAAGGCCCAAACGGTAGCTCCGTGAAAGGAGAGTTGCATGCCGCTGGAAGAGTACAAAGCCAAGCGCAATTTCCGGAAGACGCCGGAGCCGGCTGCGAAGGCCGGCAAGCACAGCAAGCAACCGATCTTCGTGGTGCAGGAACATCATGCCCGCCGGTTGCATTATGATTTTCGGCTGGAAGCCGATGGCGTGTTGAAAAGCTGGGCGGTGCCGAAAGAGCCCACACTCGACCCAGCCGTCAAGCGACTAGCGGTCCACGTGGAAGATCATCCCTTAACTTACGCCACCTTTAAAGGCCGGATTCCAGAAGGCGAATACGGGGCGGGCACGGTAAAAATCTGGGATCGCGGCACCTACGAAAACCTGCTGGCCGACAAAGCGGTGCCGCAGACGATGACGAAAGGGGTCGAGGCCGGCCGATTGGAATTCGTTCTGTACGGCAAGAAGCTCAAAGGCCGATTCGCGCTGATTCGCATGCACGGCCGGGGCAAAGAGAATTGGCTGCTGATCAAGATGAACGATGAATTTGCGCGGCCGGGGGTTGAAGGCCGACAAGCGGTGCCCCCGAAAGGCGCGAAACCGCAGCGCCAATTACCGGCGAAGCCGCACGCGGCACACGGCGGCAAGCCCGCGAAGATAGAGCCCTTCGAGTTCTCGCACGTGGACAAGATCCTCTACCCGGACGATGGTTACACGAAGGCCGACGTGCTCGATTTTTACATCCGCATTGCGCCGCGCCTGTTGCCGTTTTTGCGCGACCGGCCGGCCACGTTGGAGCGGTTGCCGGAAGGCATCGGTGCCGAAGAACCGCATTTCTGGCAAAAGAACACGCCGAAGTACTATCCGAAGTGGATTCCGCGCGCCAATTTGCCGGCCGAGCCAGGCGAAACGGTAAGTTACGTTCTGATCAACGACGCGGAGACGCTTCTCTACCTGGTGAACCAGGGAGCACTCACCTTCCACGTCTGGTTTTCGCGCATGGAGAATCTCGACCGGCCGGATTTCGTGCTGTTCGATCTTGACCCCGGCCAGGCGACCTTTACGGACGTCTTGAAAATTGCCGATTATCTGCATGCCCTGTTGGAAGAAGAAGGCCGCGTGGCATACCTGAAGACATCGGGCAAGACCGGCCTGCACATTCTGGTCCCCTGGACCGAAGAAGGTGGTTACACCGAAGCGCGGGAATGGGGCCTTGGCCTGGCGCGGCTGGTGGTGGAAGCGCTGCCCGAAATCGCGACCATCGAGCGCAGCAAGACGAAGCGCGGCCAGCGCGTTTACGTGGACTTGATGCAAAACTCCAGGGGCCAAACCGTGGTGCCGCCCTATGTGCTCCGGCCGGTAGCCGGCGCACCCGTGTCCACGCCGCTCGAGTGGCGTGAACTCTCGCCGAAGCTCGATCCGCGCGCCTTCAATCTGAAGACGATCTTCCGGCGCTTCGCAAAATCGAAGCGCGACCCGATGGCGGGGTTAGTGGATTCATTTGCAACGAGATGAGGGCCCAAAAGCCGCTAGGCTCGAAGATTCGCCTCGCGGTTCGCTTGGAGAGGATCTCACTATGAGCCAGGCTGCACAGGTCCGGATTGGCACATCGGGCTGGGTTTACAAACATTGGCGCAACGTGTTCTATCCGCCCAAGCTCGCGGCCAATCGCTGGTTCGAGCATTATTTCTGCCACTTCGACACGGTGGAAATCAACTGCACCTTCTACGGCCTGCCGGCTGCGAGCACGTTTGCTCGCTGGGCCGAGCAGGCGCCAAGTGGGTTCGTCTATGCCGTGAAGGCGAACAAGATCCTTACGCACCTCAAGCGCTTGCACGAACCGCGGGAAGTACTGGAAACGATGCTCGACCGAGCGCGCGAGTTAGGCCAGCATCTTGGCCCGATTCTTTATCAATTGCCGCCGCACTGGGGTTGTGACATCGAGCGCCTGCGGCAATTCATATCGGTGCTGCCAGTCGGGCTCGAGCACGTCTTCGAGTTTCGCGACCCATCCTGGCTCAACAACGACGTGAAAGCGCTGCTTGCTGACACCGGAATGAATTTCTGTATTCACGATCTCGCAGGCTTCCCCTGCCCGCTTTGTGTCACCGGGCCGATTGCTTACGTTCGCTTTCACGGGCCTATGAAGGCGAAGCACGTCGGCCGCTATACGCCGCAACAACTGCGGGAATGGGCAGCACGCATCGCCGGCTTTCAGCGCGCCGGCCACGCTGTGTATGCTTACTTCAACAACGACGCCGAAGGTCATGCAGTGATCAACGCGCGCGAACTCCAGCATTTGCTCCGCGTGAAGCCGTTGTCCGGCATTGTCGAATCGACAGGGGTATAGTTTTTGGTTCGGGCAGGGGCTTTCCGGGGAACAGGCAAAACTTTTACGGTTATATCAGTTTGAACGACATTTCAACCCGCTCCATCACCCATTCCTGGCAATAGCACTTGCGTTAAAATCCGTAGCTTCCGATTTTGACCTATACCGGGCAGCGTCCTCAATTTGGTCAAAATGCGCGGCCCAGGAAAAACTGATACACGGCTGTGCTAGCCCGGGAAGGTGTGTACGGCCAATTCGTGAGGAAAGGAAGCCATGCGAAAGAAACTTTTCGGAATAATGGCGGCGCTTCTGGCCGGCGCCGGAACCGCCTGCGCTCAGTACGGCGCGGTGCCCGACACAACGCCTCAGGTCTTCCCAGGCACGGGGCCGATCGATCAACAGTATCTGGGCGCGTCTCCGCTGGCGACGGACATGGGCCAATACATGCAGGCGCAGAATCAGACTCCGCCCGCTTCCTCGCCCCAAAACCCCGCGCTGCCGTCGGCGACTGCCAATCCGAGCACTTGCGCCCCGAGCAGTCAGCTGTGCTGCCCGGAACCGTGGAAAATCAAAGGCTGGATCGGCGCCGACTTTCAAATGTGGTTCCCGCCGGCGATGAACCTAGCGCCGAACTTGGTGACTTCGCTGCCGGCCGGTGCCGGCACTCAGTTGGTGGGCACCAGCTTTCCGTTGCCGATCATCCTGGGGTTCCGGATTGATACCGGTATGTTCACAAACCCCGAAGAAAGCCGTGGTTTCCAGTCGATCACCAACAGCTTCTTCGCCAACACCGGGGTCATCACGGTTACCCCCCCCGCATTCGTAAACACGAACGGCGGCGCCACCACGCTCCCATTGACCGCCGCCGGCCCGAATACGTTCTCGGCCAATACATCGTTTACCGACACCGATGCCAACTCCATTCTGCGGCTGATTAACGGGCCGAACACGAAAGTGTATGCAATTTATGGTCCGAAGTTCGCTACTGTGGAAGAAGACATGACCTTCACCTACAACTCTTTCCTGCTTGGGCCGGGTGCGATCCTCGAAGAGTTCCACACCCGTAACTACTTCATCGGTGGCCAGGCAGGCATTTGGGTGAAAGAAAACATTGGCCCGTTCGTTGCTGATTTGCAGGCCGCGTGTGCCATCGGCTACAGCTACGCCAATCTGATTGTTCTAGGCAGCAATACCGATGCCTCCAACACACAGGTCTTCACGAACGACCGCAATATCGGCTACTTCGGCACCAACTATTTCTCGTTGATTCCGGAAGTGAACGGCAACCTCGCCTATCAGGTAACCGAACACATTCAGGTGCGCATCGGCTATAGTTTCCTGGCGTATTTGAACGTGCAACGGCCGAGCGACCAGCTGGTTGCTTCCTTGCTGCCGCCAGCGGGTGCCGGCGCGCACACGGCTCCAGCCCCGCCGTTCACCTCCACCACTTACGTGATCCACGGCTTGAACGTGGGCGCTAGCTGGCATTATTGATCTGGTGAACTGGGGTGCGGTGAGTGGTAAAGCACAAAAGCCCAGGGACTGCCGTCCCTGGGCTTTCTTTGTTCCGTTCTCGACTTCCTCTCCAGCCTGCCCGGCCCACTGGTAAGATGATGAATCTTTGCCGGTTGTAGCGATTCCAACGCCATGCCTCCCAGTCATTGCAGCCAATCTGCTTGGCGGCGCTTCCGCCACAATTCCTAACTTCCGATTAGGAGTCATGTCAGGCAGCGCTAGCACCACAGTCAAAAGGCGCAGCCTGGGCAAAAACTTATATCCGGCTGCGCCGGCCCGGGAAGGTATGTGCGGCCGTCTTGTGAGGAAAGGAAGCCATGCGAAAGAAGCTCTTCGGAATGATGGCGGCCCTCCTGGCCAGCGCCGGAGTGGCCCATGCCCAACAATCGAGCAATTTGAACTCGTCGGCTCTGGTTCAAGCCCAATACGGCGGCGCCCCGATGGCCGATGCCGGCCAGGTCTATCCCGGCGCAGGAAGCCCAAACCTGGGACCATATTCCCAGATCCAGAATCAACAGACCCAGCCGCAAGCCCCAACTATGCAGGGCGCAACGGCCAACCCCAGCACCTGTGCTCCGAGCTGCCAGTTGTGCTGCCCGGAACCCTGGAAGATTCATGGCTGGTTGGGGGCCGACTTCCAGATGTGGTTTCCGCCGGCCATGAACCTGGCGCCCAACCTGGTGACAACAGGGGCTGGCGGCACCGGCGCTCAGTTGGTCGGCACGAGCTTTCCGCTGCCGATGATCCTGGGGTTCCGGATTGACACCGGCATGTTTACGAACCCTGAAGAAAGCCGTGGTTTCCAGTCGATCACCAACAGCTTCTTCGCCAACACCGGGGTCATCACGGTTACCCCCGCTGCGGGTGTCGCTGGTCCATTCGTGAACACGAACGGCGGCGCCACGACGGTCGCATTGACCGCCGCCGGGCCGAATACCTTCTCGGCCAACACGTCGTTCACCGACACGGACGCCAATTCCATTCGGCGAGTGATCAAAGGCGAGAATACATCCGTGTATCTAATTTATGGTCCGAAATTCGCCACTGTCGAAGAAGACATGACTTTCACCTACAACGTGGCGGCGGGTGGACCATTCGCGGGGCCGGCAGCAGTGCTTGAAGAGTTCCATACCCGCAACTACTTCATTGGCGGTCAGGTAGGCTTTTGGCTCAAAGAGAACCTGGGTGCATTCGTAGCGGACTTGCAGGCCAAGTGCGCAGTCGGCTACAGCTACGCCAACCTCATCGTGTTGGGCAGCAACACGGATGCGTCGAACAGCCAGATGTTTACCAACGACCGGAACATCGGTTACTTCGGAACCAACTACTTCTCGGTAATTCCGGAGGTGGACGGCAATCTTGCTCTTAAGGTGACCGACCATATCCAGGTCCGCATTGGTTACAGCTTCCTCGCCTATCTGAACGTTCAGCGTCCGGGCGACCAGCTCGTTGCGGCTCTGGCACCAGTTGCGGGCGCCGGCGCTCACACGGCCCCGGTGAATCCGTTCACCTCCACCACCTACGTGATCCACGGCTTGAACGTGGGCGCTAGCTGGCACTATTGATCTGGTGAACTGGTGTTTGGTGAGTGGTAAAGCACTAGAGCCCAGGGACCGCCGTCCCTGGGCTTTCATTTTTTCCCCTGCACAATCCCATCTTCTCATTTTCCCCGCACTTTCCGCGCGATTGGCACGCTTCCGCGTGAAGGTTCGTTTATGCCGCCGATAACGCTGATAAACTGGCGAACTTCGCGCCGATAAGCACGTTGTGGAAGGATTCCGCCGAATTCAACCCTCGGGCATAGAAGGACAAACTCGGAACGAAGCCGAGCCGGCCATGATGCGCCGACAGGATGCTCCGAAACCTTCTGCGCGTTGCCCGCTCCGATTCATGTTCGGTGCCCTATTAAAGGTATTAAACCGGCAGAACGCCGGTTGAGGAGGCGATGCTATGAGAATGCGATTGGGAGCGCCGCTGCTGCTCGCGTTGGCCGGCCTATTTGGCGCCGGAACCGCGGCCCAAGCTTCGCACTGCGGTTGCACCCAGTACGCCGGTTGGAACCAACCCTGCTGCGATGCACAATGTTGCTTCACTGCCAGCCAGGCGCAAACGCGGGCTTCTTACCGGCTGGTGTACGATACCGTGACCGAAAAGCGGTTCCACGTCTGCCATCAAACGGTTTGCGAAACGGTCATGCGGCCGGTCTGCAAGACCTGTTACCGGACCGAACAGCGCACGTGCTACAAGCAATGCTGCGAAACGGCCTACAAGACCGAGCAGCGCACCGTGTGCCGGCCCGTCTGCCAAACGGTGATGAAGGAATGTCACTATTGCGTCTATAAGCCGGTGTACGAAACCGTCAACAAGCACTGCTGCGAGACGGTGTGCAAGCCGGTGAGTGAGACATGCTACCGCGAATGCCACTACAAAGTGTGCAAGCCGGTGAGCGAGACCTGCTACAAGGAATGCGTCTACACGGCCTGCAAGCCGGTCTATGAACAGCACTGCCACAAGTGCTGCCACATGGTTCAGCACTGCATTACCGAGCAACATTGCCATGAGTGCTGCCAGACCATTTGCAAGCCGGTGTGCGAAACGAGCTACCGCGAATGCTGCTACACGGTTTGTCGCCCAGTGTGCGAAACCGTCATGAAGACCGTTTGCTGCACCGAATACCATTGCGTACAGGAAACGTGCATGCAAACCCGTACCTGCTGGACCTGCGAGCCGTGCCAAACCGTTCGCACCGTGGCCAAGAAGGTTCCGTACATGTGCTGCGAAACCTACACGGTTCGCGGCAAGCTTCATATTGGCGGCGGCAGCGGCGGGCTTTTCCACCGTCATGGCGGTGAGAGCGAATGCTGCAACTGCTGCTGCGAGCCTAAACACGGTCTGGTCTGGCGCGAGCCCGATCAATGCTGCACCCGGCAAGTGTGCAAATACCAGACAGTATGTGAGCAAGTTCCGTGCACAGTCTACGTTCGCAAGTGCCACACGGAACAAGTGCCGGTGACCGTTACCAAGCGCGTTCCGGTCACCGTGCAGAAGCAGATTCCGGTTCAATGCACCCGTATGGTGCAAGAGACGGTGAAGAAGCAAGTGCCGGTCACCACGATGCGAATGCAAACGGAAGTCGTTCGCAAGCAAATCCCTTACACGACTTCGCGCGTGGCTTGCGGCGCCTGGGTTGATGCAGGCGACGCCAACATCAAGAAGATTGGGTTTGCGGCCGACGAAACTGGCTCGGTTCAGCAGGCGCAAGCGCCCGCCCGCCAACAGGGCTACGATACGCCGGCCCCCGGCCGCGTCTTTGTCGAAGGCGCCGTGGTTTGCCAGGACGTGGTTTACACCACGGTTCGTATGGAACAGCAAACCGAAGTTCGCCGCGTGCCGTACACGGTGACCCGCAATGTTGAGGAAGACGTGGTCAAGCGCGAACCGTACACGGTCACCCGCATGGTGCCGACTACCGTCGACCGAGTTGTTCCGGTTACCACCGTTCGGTTGGTGCAGGAAGACATGGTGCGGCAAGTCCCCACCACCGTGATGACGATGCAGCAGACTCCGGTGGACGTGCAGGTTCCTTATACCGTGAACAAGACGGTGCCGTACACGGTTTCTGTACAGGTGCCATATCAGGTGACGGAAATGGTACCGTGCACGGTGAAAAAGTGTGTGGAAGTGTGCGTGCCGTATGAAGTGTGTGTCTGCCGGCCGCGCTGGGTGTGCTGCAATCCTTGCGACTACGCTCCGGCGTGCAGCGCCCCGAAGTGCTGCCAGCCCTGTGCCCCGGCTTGCTGTGCCCCGAAGTGCTGCCAGACCTGCGCTCCGTCTTGCTGCAATGCTTGCGGCAGCGCCTGCTGTGCCACCGCTTGCAATGCCTGCGGCGTGAGCTGCAATCCGTGCGGCGAGCACAAGCGGCCCGGTCTGCTCCAGCGCCTGTTCCACCGCCGCTTTGGCGTGGAGCCGAGCGCCTGCGGTTGCGGCTGCAACTGATTGAAATGCGGAAGGATTCCGCATGAAACGCAGAAAGGCGGGTGGCTCTTCTCAGGAGCCGCTCGCCTTTTCGCTATTTTGGTAAGCGCTGTTCGTTACAAGTGTTCAGAGGTTAGAGGTCAGAACCTGCTAAACCTTTTTCTGACCTCTGATTTCTGTCCTCGAACTTCCCGATCGATCACGGGACTGAGTCCAACAAGGCCAGTGCCCCAAGCCCATAAAACGTGTACTCCACGTCGAAGCCGCCGTCCCAGGCGCCGCCGTGGAAGCCGCCGTCGGGCCGCTCAAGCGTTTTGACATAGCGCAGGGCGGCGCCACTATCGATTCTTGAAAGCCCGCCAAGTTCGGCCAGCGTCCAGCAGCCGGTAAAAGTTGAGAGCAGATCGGCTGCCGGAGCCACTTGGTTTGCACGCAAACCGCCTTCCGGTGATTGCAGGCAGGCGAGGAAAGAAACGATGCCGGCACTTTCTTCGTCTCTCAAGCGCTCCGTCATTTGTAACAAGCCTACTGCCGCCGCCGTGGGATTCGTGCCGCTGCGCTTCATGGGGCCAATTTCCACGAAACCGCCATCGCTTCGACGACGATTGCGGATGAAACCGACCATCCGGTCGCTCTCCGGCAGCTGCCGATTCAGCAGCTCATAGCACAAAGCAACCAGAAAACTATGGTACGTGCTTCCCGCGACCGCTCCCGGTGTCTTTCCATAGCCGCCGTCCTTAGAACGGAATGATTCGAGCAGCGTGGCAACTCGATCGGGCCAATCCTGAGCTATATTCTCCAAAGCATCAATTCCGGCAGCGGTTTGGAGCAGTAGACTGGAATAAAGCAATGAAAAGAAATCAATCGGCGTGGCCTGACCGCTCAGGCGAGAACGCAGATAATATGCAGCTTGCAGGGCCACTTCCGGTGCAAGCGCATCGAGGAGAACCAGATTTCGCAACGCGAAGCCAGTGTAATAAAGGTCAGCTTCTGGGTTGCGGCCGGAAAACCCGCCATCCGCAGTTTGGCACGAGAGGACATAGGCAGCATGCCGCTGCCTAAACGAGACCGCCTTACCTCGCAACCCTGCGGCCAGCTTCGTCACCAGCTGGGTCAGATAAGATTCGCTTTCCATATGCACATGTTATTGGTGGCAAAATGTTTAGGGATAGTATGGTCCTGAGAACGGTTCCGGATGGTATTCTCGGCGAACCGAAATCAGCCCTTGTCTTGCTATTTTTGATCGCTACTAAAGGAGCCAACAGAAAGATCACCGCACTTTCGATCTGCACCACTATCTATCTTTTACATACTTTGCAGCCTGTGTAGATTTCCCAGTCTTTTCATGGTTCCCATCTCGCCATCGGCGAGACCAGTTCATATCTTCCCCGCACCACTAAGTCGCAGGCTCTGAACTCGCGGCGCGAGGAGTGTGCACCACGTACGGACACCTTTTGGAAAGGAAGTTCCCATGCTCGCAGTTCATTTCCTGTCTCTGGCTCTTACCGTCGGTCAGTCGCCCATAGATTCGACGAAGAAACCGGACCCCGTCTGGTTGACCGATTATGCAAAAGCCAGTCAATTGGCTCGAGAGCAGAAAAAGGATTTGCTCATTTACTTCCGGGCGGACGAACGGCTGGAGGCGGTCCTGGCAGATCCTAATCTGCGCAACCGCCTGGCGAAGTTTGTTCTCCTGCGGGTGCCGGCCGACTATGAAGTGCAAGGCAAGCGGTTGCTCAATCACGCCGCGCTGGCGGAGATGTTGGGGCAACCGGGCCTTGCCATGGTCAGCTTGCACGATAAAGACCTGCCCACGTTCAATACTGCGATTTCGGCGCATCCATTGGTCGGCAGTCGCTACGGCTGGGTGCCGGGCTACGGAGTGAACGAAGTCGCCGCAATCCTCGACCTGCCGGCCGATGCCACGCTGTCGCAGCGCAGCATGATCTACGCCGTGAGCGTGCATCCCGAGCGACCGCGGAGCGTGTTGGGCCAGCCTCACCCGGGGATTCTGGGACATGCGCAGCGGCACAGCCTGCGGCAGGCCGCAATGACCAACCAGCACCACGCCAACATCATTGCCGCCGCTCAGCAGATCGCCACGGAGACCGGCACGCCGATTCACAATCAATCGGAGGTGGTGGCGGAATCGTGGGGCAATTTTGTTGGCGGTGAAAACGTGCTGGAAGCCGCTTTTTCCTGCGTCGATGCCTGGCGGCACTCCCCGGGACACTGGAGTGCCGTGGCGGGCGAACACCGTTACTATGGCTACGACATTGCCAAAGGAACGAACGGCACCTGGTATGCCACCGGGTTCTTCTCCAACTGAGCGCGGTCGGTCCGCGATTCAATCCTCGTGCTGACGACGCTTGCGACTACAGTGGAAATCGGAAACCGCCCAGGAGAACCCTGGGCGGTTTCGCGTTTGGCATTTGCAGCGTTGGGGTGGCCGGGGCTGGAGTCTTCGGAAGCCCCGGCAAGCGCACCGGGGCTTCCGAAGACTCCAGCCCCGGCCACCCTTGCGCCCTTCGCCTTGTCGGCTTTTTTGCTTGCCGCTAAACTCAAAGTTGGTCAGGAAAAATCATGCAAGAACCTCTCACTGCGCAGCCGGCTGAGCCAACTCCCTCAGCGCAAGCTATTCCCGCGTCACCGCCACAAGTGATCGCCCAGCGCCGCTACTGGATGGGCGAATTCATTCGTGGCCGTACTTGTCGCTGGTGCTTGCTGGCGGCGGTTTACGTAATCCTGCAGCCGCCCGTAGATGGCCTGGGGAAATGGGGTATCCCCGACTTGTGTACGCTGCACCGCTACACCGGCGCCCCTTGCCCCGGGTGCGGCATGACCCGCTCCGGCGCCAACTTGGTGCGCGGCAACTTCGGTGCAGCTTTTAATTACCATCCGCTGGGCTTTATTCTGCACCCGATCTTATTCGGCCTCGCGGTACTGTCGGTGTTGCCCTATAGCGTCCGCGATGCGGTGGCCAAAGGCATCTCTCGCCGCGCCCGCTGGCTGCGCCGTGCCGAAACTGCGTTCCTGATAGTCTTTCTTATCTTCGGCGTGGTGCGCTTTGCGCTCGTATTCTCGAAGCTGATGTCATTTCCGGGAAAATGGTTTTAAGCTTGTAGTGACTCGCTTTAGCGAGTCGCCTTGACCGCCTAAAGGCGGTCACTACGAACCAATCCGCATTACCCCTTCTGCTTCAAACTCAACCTGCGCCACCTACCTGGGTGCCGGCGGCTTTTCCGGCTTGCGTTCCTTCTCATACCATTGATGCTCCGGCCGGGCCAGAACCTCGTCGATCACATCTAGCACCGCTTTGCTCTCTGCCTTCTTTCCCTGCAACTCCGCTTTGTGGGCGATCTCGCGGGCTTGCGGAATGAACTGCATATAAAAGCGATCTGCCACCTCCGCCATGCCGTGCCAATGCGCGTAGTCTGGCGCCATCATCGAGGCGCCGTGGCGGGCGCGCCGGCCCTCATGATGCCAGAGGTAGTACCAGGTCCATTCGATTTCTTCATCGAAGTCCTGAGGAGTTAATAGCTTCTGGTCGCGCAATGCTTTCATGATTTTTTGGCCGGGCTTGGCGAACTTCTCGTTGTACAAGATCACGAAATCGTCGTACTGCTTGTAGAAGGCAGTCACGTAATCCGGCGTGTGGCAATTCTTGCATACATCCATCATGCGGCCGCGCTTCGTTTCCCAGGAGTCCACAATCTGGGCCGCGCGCTTGGCCGGATCCGTTTCCGTGACGACACGATGTTGTGCGTCCGTGTCCATGACCAGGCTCACCGGCGGGCGGTTGGTCCAGGAGATACGGGCGCCGGCATCATGCGTGACTTTTTCTCGCTTGTTGGCAGACATGTGACAAGTGGCGCAGGTGGGCGCTTGCGTGTAGTCTTCGCCCAGCACCCATTTCGGTGAATTCAGGTTCATATGTTCGCGCAGATCACGGTATGCCACACCGTGTTTCGATTCCTCATAAATCTCTTTTTGGGGATGATCGGGGCCGAGGTGGCATTTGCCGCAATTCTCCGGCTGGCGGGCCCGCCGGGGCGAGAAATCATGCCGCGAGTGACAGGCGGAGCAGGAGCCAAGTGAGCCGTCGAGATTCAGCCGGCCAATACCGGTATTGGGCCAGGTGCTGGCGGAAAACAGCGGCTTGCCGTTCTCGTCTTTCTTGACGCGCGCCACTGCTTCCTGGTTCGTCGGCTTGCCGTCCGGTCCGGGCTTCAGATCATCCACGGTGATCATCTTCCCGTCAGTCGATTGCAACGCCACCTTGCTGCCGTGGCACTGCTGGCAACCGGTGAACGCGCTGGCCATGCCGTTGACCTTGTCGATCTTTCCTTTGCCGGGCGTGGGCGAGTGTGGATCGAACGGCACGCGCGAACCTTCCACGGTCTCCGCCATCAAATTGTCGAGCGAGGCCAGGATATTGCCGGCTTTGGCGTGATGGCTGTGCTCGAATTCCTCGTATTCGGTCTTGTGGCAGCGCGAGCAATCGCGCGGCGTTGGGACCGTGGCAATGTGTTGGCCGTAATGATCGAAGCCATCGACGTCGCCTTTCTCCGCCTGGTGGCACTCCACGCAGCCGATGCCTTTGCGCGCATGGGTGCTGCCCTTCCAGTGGTCGATGATGCCGGGCGTGCTCTGCTGATGGCAGTCGATGCACTGTTTCGAACTCGTGGGAATCACGATGCGCGGCTCGCCGGTCTCCGCCTTTTTGCGCACCACCTCCATGTACTGCACAAAAACGAGCGATACCAGAAACAGTCCACCAAGCCCGCCAATAATGTAACGCTTGCTTTCCAGGGTCATTCTGATTCCCCATTTAATGAAACCATCCCCTCATCAATCCGGATAAGCCATTAACATTGCATCGATCGCCGAATCGAGGGCGGTTCGCCATTGTCCGGCCAAGGCATCACTCCAGTGCAGCCCGTGAAATCGTTCCAGAGTCCCGAGCATGGCGTTGCGCCATTTGGGATACAAATCGCGCGTGATGTTGCGCCGCAAGTGCTGCTGGCCGAGCAAGTGCAGGTACTCCCCTGTCGCTGCATACTGATGTTGCGAATGGCGTTCGACAACCATCATCGCTACAGTCAGCAACAGATTCTGCCGCTTCATGTCCACGCCCTGAAAATGCTTCTGCACCTCCGGGTAATCCTTCAGGAAGGCGAGATAAAACAGCGACGCAAACGTGTCCGACCGCAACAGGATTTCGTGAATGCTTTCGCCGATGTCCATGAGCGCCACCTTTCCGTCAATGCTCCACCGCCGCTTCCCTAATCGTCAATCCCACGACTGGGTGGCCGGGGCTGAGCAGGATGCGAAGCCCCGGCTAGCTCACCGGGGCTTCCGAAGACTCCAGCCCCGGCCACCCAAAATTAGTGTTCCACCGCCGCTTCCCAGATTGTCAGCCCCACAATGGCGAACACGGCCACGATGCCAATCCACACGCTGGCCTCGGCAAAGCGCGTGTATTTGCTGATTGCGCTATCGATGAACGGCCAAACAAACATGACGAACACGATGAAGCCCATGCTTAACACCGCCGCCGTGCCTGAAAACAGCTTGAGCCACCGGAACGTCACGTAGAAGAACCATTCTGGTTTGATTACTTCCGGCGTGGTCAGCGGGTCGGCACGCGGGCCAAGCCCAACGGGCAAGATCGTGGCCAGGGCGCTGAGCAGAATCATGAGCACCAGGCCCATGATGATTTCCGTGTACAAGTGGTCCGGAAAGAAATTGAAGAATTTCGACTTTTCATCGCGATCCGCTTTGAACTGCAGCTCCGTCACACCGTGCAATCGAATGAGCAAGATGTGGACGGAAAGGAGCAGGATCATCGTCACCGGCAGCACGGCCGCGTGCAAGATGAAGAACCGCGGCAATGTTTTCTCGTTGTACGCTTCGCCGCCGAGCAGCAGCCGCTTGCCGATGGCGCCGACGACTGGCACATTGGCCGCGATATTGGCGCCCACCGTAGCGCCCCAGTAGCTGAGTTGCTCATACACGAGGCTGTAGCCGGTAAAGCCCACGACCAGCGTGCACAGCAACAAGAACATGCCGATCATCCAGTTGAGTTCACGCGGCCGCCGATAACCGCCAGTGAAGTAAACACGCATTTGATGCAAGATGACCGTGGCAATCATCAACGTGGCGGCCCACTTATGCACGCTGCGAATGAACCAGCCGAACGGCACCTGTTCCGTGACATAGCGCACCGACTCGTACGCCGTGCTGGGCGACGGCTCGTAGTAGACGGCCAAAAGAATGCCGGTGACGATTTGCACCACGAAGAGATAGGCCGGGGTGCCGCCCAGGCAGAACCACCAGTGCTTCAGGTGGTTCGGGACCGGTTCATTCGTCATTTCCCGCAGCACGTGCCCCTGGATGGGCACACGCTCGCGGAACCATCGCGCAAACTGCGTCATCATGGCGCCTCAACCCAACAATTCTGTCGGGGCTTCGATAAAGACCAGACCGTTTTCAATTTTCAGGGGATACTGTTGCAGCGATTGCCCGGCGGCCGCGGGCGGTCCTGCCGTCGCCTTTCCGGCCGGATCGAACGCGCCGTTATGGCATGGGCAGAAAAAACGATTGTTTTGCGCTTCCCAGTGCACCTGGCAACCCAGGTGGGGGCAGGTGCTCGACAAGCCCAGAAAGTCGGCTGCCGTTCCTTCTTGGCCGCGGCGCGTGATCGTCACGGTCTGGCCCGCCGGCGTCCGAAACTCGACCGTATCACCCACGTGCAGCTTGGCCGCTTCCGCCACAAACATCCACGCCAATTTGCGCGGCGTACTCGAATACAGGAAGCGCCCGGCGATGTATGCCATGGTGCCGTAACCGGCAATCAACCCTCCCGCCATCACCAACGACGACGCTTTCGCGAACGCGCGCCGATCCATTCCATCCGAGCTTTGAGGTTGGTGAAGATCCGATGCATCCGGCATGAATGGCTCCCAGTCCAAGCGGCGATCGGCATGGTTGGGTGCCCGATTCGCACGCGCGAACTCCCACCTGTGCTCTTACCGCACAGTCCGCTGGTAAATTCCAAGGTGCTTGCAATGTGAAGCAAAACTCAGGCCAGAGAGGCGCCGTTGCTTCCTGTGCTGGAAATGGTTATAGCCTGCCAAACGGCTAATTCAACTCCACCGCCTCTTCCCAGTGCTCGTAGAGTTGCTGCAACTTCACTTTCGTGTCTTCAAAGGATTGCATCGTCTCCTTCAGTTTCGGCGGGTCGCGGTACAACTCGGCGGAAGCGAGAGCAGATTCCATTTCCAAGAGCCGGCTCTCGTGTGTCGCGATGTCGGCCTCTAGTTCCTCGACTTTGCGATACGCGAACTTCCGCTTGCGCTTGGCGGGCTTGTTGGAAGCGCGCGCCGGCGCCTGCTCGCGCGGTTGGCCTGGCGCCTTGTGCTCGGCGATTTGCCGCGTCGCACGAAAGAGTTCGTAGGTGTCGTAATTGCCGTGAATCACCTGGGCGTGGCCGTCTTCGAGGACGATGAGCAGATCGACCACGCGATTCAGGAAGTAACGGTCGTGGCTGACCACGATCAGCGTGCCTTCATACTCCAACAGCGCTTGCTCCAGCGCTTCGCACGCCCAGATATCGAGGTGATTGGTCGGTTCGTCGAGGATCAGCACATTGACGCCCAGGGCCACCAGCCGAGCCAGCGCCACCCGGCTGCGCTCGCCGCCGGAAAGCTCCCCGACATTTTGGAAGACGATATCGCCCGACAGGCCGAAGCGGCCCAGCAGATCGCGCATCTTCTTTTCGTCGATCTCCGGATCCGGGTACGGCCAGACCGCCCGGATGACTTGTTTATCCTCCGGTAACATTTGCAGATGCTGATCGAGATAGCCGGGATCAACCAGGTGGCCACGCTTTACCTCGCCGGCCGTCGGCTCGATTTCGCCCAGCAGGATTTTCAGCAGCGTCGTCTTACCGCTGCCATTCGGCCCCATGATGCCGAGCCGCTTGCCCCGTGGCAACGAGAAATTCAAGTGCTCGAACAGCGGCCTATCGTATGCCATGCCCAGGTCGTGCGCTTCGAAGACCACGTCTCCGGAGCGGACGACCTCGTCGAAGTGCATGCTCGGCGCTTGTACCAGCGTGGGCTTATCCACGCGCTCCAACCGCTCCAGCGCTTTGCGGCGCGATTGCGCCTGCTTGGCCAGCTGGCCATAGTGAACGCGGCGAATGTACTCCTCCTGCTTCTCGATGTATTCCTGCTGCGCTTCCCAGTTCTTCAGTTCCACCTCATAGCGCTCCTGCCGCAGCCGCAAATACTGCTTGTAGTTGCCGGGGTACGCGGTGATCTTCTTCGCCTGCAGCTCGAAGATTTTCGTCGTGACCTTGTCGAGGAAGTAACGGTCATGGCTGACGATGAGCATGGCTTGCGGTTGCTGCACCAGGTAGCTTTCCAGCCAGCGCGTGGCGCCGATGTCAAGGTGGTTGCTTGGTTCGTCGAGCAGCAGAATGTCGGGGCTGGAAAGCAGAAGCTTGGCGAGCAGCAGCCGACGCTGCTGACCTCCGCTGAACGTCTCCAATGCCCGACCGTAGTCCTCCTTCCGAAAGCCCAGGCCGTGCAGCACTTCCTCGACTTTATGATCGACCGTGTACGCGTCGTTGTGGCGCAGCAGTTCGTTGAGCCGGTCGTACCTGGCGGCGAGCGCTTTGCGTTCGACTTCGGTCTTGGCATTTGCCAATTCTTCCGCCGTGCGGACCATTTCTTCCTGAGCAGTAAGTAATTCGGCGAAGGCGCTTTTTGCCTCTTCGAAGAGCGTGCGGCCCTGCGCGATCTCGGCATCTTGTTCGAGCAGCAAGCCACGCGCGCCGGCGTGAAAGCGGATATCGCCTTTGTCGGGAGTATCTTTGCCGGCCAAGATGCGCAAGAGCGTCGATTTGCCGGCCCCGTTCGGGCCCACCAACCCCACGCGCTCGCCGTGATAGAGTTCGAACGAAACGTCTTCGAAGAGCGGGCCGCGGTCGTAGCCGCGCGTGAGGTTGGTGCAACTGAGCAAGAGCATAAGGCATTCCGTCGGGACGTGTAATCAGCCATTGGGGCAATGTCTTAGTTTGGGAGGGCGAGGCTCCTGCCGAGCCCTGGCGGTGGCTCGGCAGGAGCCTCGCCCTCCCAAACAACCGCCCTATTGCCGAATTATTGCGCGGCTGCCGGTCAATCACGGCGCCTGCAGGAACTGGTCGATCGGTTTGGCGTCAGTCACCATCGGTCTGGCTTTTTCAAAGAATTTCTTCGCTTCGTCCTGCCGGCCGAGGAACCACAGTTGGTAGCCGTACAGGAATAATAGTGCGGGTTCCTGCGGGTTGGCCTCCGCGGCTTGCCGCAGCGAATTCAACTGCTCAATCAACTCGGCTGGATTATTGGCGTAAAGTCCGCGCAAATCGAACTTCGAACTTGGCCACTCGGGCTGCAGCTTCATGCCGGCATAAATGGAAGCGACGGCTTCGCGATATTTCCCCAGCGCGAATTGCGCCTGGGCAAGCAGGAACAGCGCTTCCGCGCTGTCCGGCTGGACGCGGCTGGCCTGCACGAAGCGCTCGGCAGCGCGGCCATGTTCTTCGTCGGCAAACGCCTCCTTGCCGAGCTTGACGAGCCGGTCCGCCTCGGCTTTCTTGTCCATTTCAGGAACCGGGGCCAGCACCGGCTGTGGCTGGGGCGCCGGTATCTTTGGTGGCGGAGGGTTCTTTGGCGCGGGTGGAGCCTGCTGCACGGCCTGTTTGTTCGGCGGTTTCTTCGGCTGAATCACCAGAGGATCGTCGCGCTCGTTGAGCGGCGGCACCACCGGGAAGTTCGGCAGCGCGAGCGGCGCGAGCGCCACCACCGGCTGCACGACCACGACCGTGGATGGCATGATTGGATAGTACGGGTAATAGTAGGTCGGGTAGTAATAGCCCGGATAATAGCCGTAACCGAACCGCGGGCCCAGGTATGCCCCGATGATGTAGTTGCGATTGGCGTAGCCGAAGCCGACGCCGCGGCCAAGCGGAAACTGCGCCCTCGCGTTGGCGGCCATTACCAGAATTGCCAGCAGGGCCCCCCATGGCGCGTACTTCATGCATTGGCTCCTTTCCTGCACAAGGGCCAGGCGATTGCCGGGTACCGAACTTCTTGCTCGCGTACACGGACCACCGGGCCAAACTCCGCTGGCAAATGATGGCGGGATGAGCGTTTCAGCAATTATCGAATTTGCGGCGCTGGGATGCAAGAGGGAAAGGGAGCGCTTTTCCGCAGTAGACGGTCCACTCTAAAACGATGAGCTGCTTTTTCGTAGACGAAGCTGCTAGCGTCGTTGCGTGTGACGACGCTAGCAGCGTCGTCTACGATTACACAAATGACCACTTCAGCATTGAAGGTCTACAAGTCGGCAAGCGAGGGTGCGCCGGCCCACCGCGAGGGAATGCATACCGCCGTTGCCTTGGCTCTAGCGGGTCAATTCGTTGCAGACGCCGGCGATGGCGGCGTGTCCTACACGGACTGGCAACGAAAGGCAGTTCCACAGGTGGACAACTGCTTCTGCCGCAAGTTGTTCATCCATAATCTCTTAAGACATTTGGCCGCCAGGTATGGGCAATTCGTTGCTTCGTTGCATTCGTTGCAGGGAACCAGCGGACCCACCCCCCGACAACTGCAACGAATCGGGCTGACTATAGGTTCACAGCCCTTCGACTTCCCAACCTTTGCGATACTCCTTCCGCACAAAGCGGTTCGCCGCTTCGCTGTTTGTTTGTAGCTTTTGCGAATCCCACTCCAGCAATTGCTTCGGAAAGCGCGTGGCCAGGCAGCCGAGCAGGACCAATTCCGTGAGCGGGCCGGAATAAGCGAATGGGGCCGAGGTTGTGCCGTTGCCGCGCACGGCTTCGACGAATTGCAGATAGTGATCGTTGCCGCCGACGTGCGGCAGCTTCGCATCTTTAAACTTCTCCGTCGGGAACAACACGGGGTTGGCGATGTAGGGCGAATACAACACACCCTCGGTGCCGATGTAAATCGAACCTTGATCGGTGACCTTGCCGCCGACCTGTTGCTGCACTTCGGTCGGCGGACGGCGGTCGCCGTCGTACCAAACCAGCACCGGTTCCTGGTTGGTGTATTTCGTCGGTTTCAATTTATAGCGGACTTGCGAATCGAGTCCCCAGTTGGTCGAATTCGGCGCGCCACCTTCCGAGAAAACAGAAACCACCGTGGGCTGGCCAAGCGAACCAAAGACCGGATCGAGAATGTGGCAACCCATGTCGCCAAAGGTGCCGGTGCCGAAGTCTAGCCGCTTGCGCCAGTTGCCGGGGTGATAGTATTCCCCGCCGATAAACGGCCGCTCCGCCGCCACGCCGAGCCAGAAGTCCCAGTTGAAGCCTTCCGGCACGTTGTCCTTCTTGTTCGGAATCGGCGCACGATCGCCCCAGTGCTTGCCGCTCCAGCTGTGCACTTCCTTGACTTTACCGATCGCGCCGGAGTGGATGATCTCGACTACCGTCTTGTGCACCGGATGCGAGTGAATCTGAATGCCCATCTGACTGATGAGCTTTTTCTCGGCCGCCACTTTCGTCAGTTGCCGGGCCTCGAAGATCGACTGCGTGAGCGGCTTCTGCGTGTAAACATTCAGCCCCTGTTGCATTGCGCGCATGGTGATGGGCGCGTGCATGTGATCGGG
>Ga0070732_10000562_pt1 | contig 22829 bp, 16 predicted proteins | sample Coa_R1_5_FD_66449 | JGI IMG/M metagenome (GOLD analysis project Ga0070732, IMG submission 66449) | Surface soil microbial communities from Centralia Pennsylvania, which are recovering from an underground coalmine fire - Coalmine... | ecosystem: Environmental > Terrestrial > Soil > Unclassified ... | reverse complement strand
TTCAAGCGACTGGTGCACGAACTCAAGCTCTCGGCCCTGTAAAACTCCAGTCTACGAAACACTATGCCTCGTGGCGTGTTCACGCCGCTGTTGGCGAACCACTCGGAACCCGAACTGGTGTCAGTGGACAAACGAACCCGACTCCTTTCGAACCCCTTGCGCAGGTCGGTGACCCCGGCGGCCAGATAGATGCGCGTAGCTGGGCCCAGTCCAAACACGGCTTACACCCGCGCCAGGATAGCCACCAAGCGTTCGAACGTACGCGTATCAAAATCAGGATGCACCTCGATCCGGCGCCCGCCCGGTAGCACCACGACCAGCCCACAACTCCACCGGCACGAAACGACCGTCCGCAGAAGTTGGTGTGCACCTTCTCTTCCAACGCCGCTTCTTCAGATGGCGATCCAGAGTGCTGAAGCTCACCTCCACTCTGGCAAAATTCGCTTCCGCCGCAAACCGCTGCTCACAAACTCGGCAACCAACTGCTGAACTTCCGCACCGGTACGGTGCTTGGGCGCTGACAAACTTGTTTTTGCGGTCATCCGGGCAGTTCAACATAGACCCCAACTGCAGAACAGGGTCGAAAATCGCGCTGCTCACGCCGGATCCGCTTGAAGTTCGACTCGGTAGCCAAGCTTGCGGAGTGTCCGGATCATTCGGGAAGTGCGGACTCGTCTGGAGTTTTCCGAAACTGCCGGGCCCCGTTCCTCATAGCGAACGCCTTTATTAAGGATTATCCAGATCAGCTGACAGATGCGATGCGCAATTGCGCCGATGGTTTTGTTGTGGCCGAGGCGCGGAACGAGACGACGGTAGACGATCTCGAAGATGCTTCCTTTAACTTTGACGGCAGCATTGGCAGCCTGATTGAGAAGGCGACGCATGTGCCGGTTCCCCTTCGGTGAGCGCGCGCTGTAATTTACTTCCGCGGTCTCTTCCTCTCCCGGGCACGCCCCGACCCACGAAGAGAGATTCTTGGCGGAAGCGAAGGTCGCTGCCTTGGCACCCACTTCGGCAATGATCTGTTGCGCCGAATCCACCCCGAGACCGGGGACTTCAGCGAGCCGCTGGACTGCATCCTGGTGCTGGCGGAGCAGGCTTGCCATCTCCTGGTCCAGTTGGCCGATCTGCTGCTCGATCCATTGCAACTCCTCGAGCACCATCTTCACCAGCCGGCGGTATACGGGATTGAGCTCCGTGCACGCACCCAAGGCATCGCGTAACTGCGTCGACGTGGCGCGCAGGCGTTGGTCGGCCAAGGCGGCCAACGCCGCCGGATCCGTTTCTCCCTCCGCCAAGGCCTGCAGCATCCGCCGTGCACTGGCGCCGAGCAGATCTGAAACCAGGCTGGATAACTTGATATGCGCTTCTTCCAGCAGCGCTTCCAGTTGATTGTGCAGCCGTACTTTGTTACGCCGGAGCTGGTATTTTGTGCGTGTCACGGTCCGCCAGAGACGCTGTTCGGCATGGGGCACGAAGCTCAAGGTCAGCTCCTGAGACACCAGCCGCTTCAGCAAACGTTCGGCATCGCGAAAGTCTTTCTTGCGCCCCCGCCGCCCACGATTGGACAAGGCTTGCGCCAGATGGAGTGTGCCAGACATCCGGCCCGCACCTTCCCGCTTCTCACAGCTTGGCTTCCAATACTGCTCGAGCGCTCCCCAAACCGGTTTCCAATATTGCGCAGTGGATTCCATTACCACTTCCTCCACCTGCTGCTGGATAAGCAATTCCGCCAACAGTTGCAACTGCTCCGGGTTGCTTCCGTACCAGCGTCGCTCGAATTGGTATTCGTCTTCAACTTCGACGTCAGCCACAACCACGGCCAGCTTCTTTTTATGTACATCGATTCCCGCTATCCTATACGGCATAGGTTTCCTCCTGGCGGGAGCGGAGAGCGTGCCGAAGGTACATTAAGCAGGGTCTCGGGCTATCGCCGCTCCCACCAGGGGAAGAGACAACGCCCATTTATTCGCTCTATCACGCACGCTCCGGATCAGACAGGTGTTCGGCCTCAGCTTCTCCACTGTTCGCTCAATCTCGCCACTCCCAACCATTGAGAATTATTGCTTAAACTCTGAGCGATTTTCATGAGATTTCACGGGCACGTAGCGCCCTACATGACAGGTGTGTTGGTCAGACGCTTACACTCCAGTCGCCGGATACAACGTGTACCAAGCGACTTAGCCCACGGGCTCGTACTCGCGAATCAATTCCGTGGTGAATCCTTCGATGAACTATAGCGACAGCACCGTGCAATCCGGGCAGACATATTACTACGCAACCATGGCAGTCGACTCCACTGGAGCGGAACGCACTTGCAGGCCGCCATTCCGTTTCCATAATCACACTGAGGACTCTTCGCAACCTGCTCGGGGTCGATGAGTGACGTTAGAAGTAACAGAAGAAATCTGAAACTCTGACGATAGCATCTGGGACCGCCGCAAAAACCTTCGGGCCTGGCAGGTGTCCAATCTACATGCGAGTCCAACAAGGAAGAAGAACGCTAGTGGCCACCTATGATTTCTTCCGCATCGCCAACTGCTCCACCATACGGTGCAATGCGGCTTGTGTCTCCTGATTCCACCACCAAGAACTTACGTCTGCCAACTCGTGATCAATATCCCGTGAGAATTCCCCGACCAAATCGGCCCGGGCTTGTCTACGAGTCAGGTTCATCGCGGCCTGAGGAAGCGCAAGCAGATCGTGGCACCACTTTAACGCTTGGTCGATAACTTGCACCGCAGGGACGACCTCGTCCACCAAGCCCAAGGTCGCTGCGTTAGCTGGAGATATCAGCATACCGGTCACCGCTAGCCGCTCCGCTTGACGGGCACCGACCAGACGTCGCAACGCTGAGAAAATCACCGGCGGTAGAGGAAGTCCCACCTGCACCTCGCTCAGGCCGATCTTTAAATCCCCCTCCACTGCGACCCGCCAGTCACAGAAAAGAGCCATCACTGTCCCACCCGCCGGAGCGTGTCCTGTAATAGCGGCAGCAATAGGAATGGGCGAGCAGGCAAGAGCTTTCATCAACTCATAAAAGTCACGCCAGACGGCGTCCATCGCCGGCCGATCGAGTTTTAGCAGGACCGGTACGTCGAGCCCCGCCGAGAACATCCCAGGTGACCCCGAAAGTACCAGCGCGCGCTTGCCTTCCCGCGGGGCCACTTGTACCGCACGCGAAAGTGTTGCGATCAACTCAGGCGACAACGCATTCACCGGTGGCCGATTCAGGCGCAACTCTCTAACATCTCCGTGCTCGAAAGTAAGAATCATCCATAAAGAATAAACAGCAATACATGAAAAAATACAGCGAGTTTTCGGGAGCGCTGCAGAAGGTGCCTGTATGCAGAGGCTGGATCCTACCCAACCAGCCTTGCGGAGTCGACGGGGAGATCTCAGAAATCCCCGCGCAGAATTGCCTAAATCGAAGCCCACAGATCGAGACTTTTCGTTCCACACGCGGCTAGATTTAGGTTCGTTAGAACGTAAGCGTCTGACCAACACACGTGTTCAACAGGCGGGGGTCTATGTTGAACTGTCCGAATGACCGCAAAAACAGGGTTGTCAGCGCTCAAGCGACGTACCCGTGCGGAAGTTCAGCAGTTGGTCGCCGAGTTTGTGAGCAGCGGTATGCGGCGGAGCGAGTTTTGCCACAGTAGAGATTTGAACTTCAGTACACTGCGTGGGAAGAGAAGGCGTAAAGCAATTTCCTCGGCCGGTCGTCTGATGCCGGTGGTAATTGGCGGCGAGAAAATCGCCGAAGCAGCACGAACCGAGTTGTGGGCTGGTCGTGGTGCTGCCGGGCATGCGCCGGATCGAGGTGCATCCTGATTTTGATACGAGTACGTTCGAACGCCTGGTGGACATCCTGGAGCGGGTGAAGCTGCGGTCGGCTGCAAGTCCGGTGCGCGATTACTTTTCCACGATTCTCCCAGGGTTCGATCTTCCGATTCGGTGCGTTCAGGCGCATACGCCCGCCGCATGACGCGCCAAGCATTCATCGACCTGAAAGACGATTTTGCAAGAACAACCGCGAGGTCTCTTCTGTCTGGCAATCCCGGACTTGGCCTCTTCGACGCTCCAGTAACGGAAAGTCCGTTGAACTACTTCCGTAATCCCTGGTCTTGGCTACAGCCAAATCGGTGTTGTTCTCACCGGTCCACGGAAGAAGGGCACTCGGCCTTTTCTGGCGATTGCCACTTCCACAACATCGGGGTCAGTTCACGTGGGCACCCCAGGTCCGAAAACGCAAAAAGCTGCCCGCGAGATGCTCGCGGGCAGCGAAGTTCTAACTCAACTGCGATTGCTTGGTTCTACTGAGCCGTACCTTGCATCGGCGTCGTCTGTAGAGAATTGGCGACACCGTTTGAGTTGTCGCGGACTCTCAAGGTTGCGTTCTTCGTGCCGCGCGTAGTTCCCGCCGGCGGGTGGAACGTCACCGTAACGGTGCAGTTGCCGCCTGCCGCGAGGCTCGTACCGCAGTTGTTGGTTTGCGAGAACTGAGCAGCGTTCGTACCCCCGATCGAAATACCGGCGACCGTCAGCGGCGCGGTGCCAGTATTCGTCAATGAGACGGTGCCGATACCGCAGGCGGTTGTACAACCCCTGGTCGAGAGCATCGGCGATGGCGACAGAGCCCCCAGCGACGCTAGCGGCGCGATGCCCGTGCCCGTGAGACTGACTGTGAGCGTTGGGTTCACTGGATCGTTGGTAGTGATGGTCACCGACCCGTTGAACACAGTCGCCGATGTCGGCCTGAACCTCACGTTGATGGTGCAGCTCCGGCCTGCGAGCAAAGTTCCAGTTGTAGCAGGGCAGGTGCCGCCGTTACGCGTAAAGCCCGCGCCTGCGATCGTGATGTTGTTGATCGTCAAGGTTGCGTTGCCGAGATTCTGCAGCGTCGCTGTGAGAGGCGCACTCGTGGTGTTCACCAGCTGGTTCGCAAAGGGCAGCAAGGCTGGCGACACAAACGCTACGGGGCTTGCCACTACGTGGCTGACTCCAGCCGACGTTGAGCCCAGAAGGTTGGTGTCTCCGGTGTAGGTGGCGGTCAGCGTCTTTACCCCTGGGGTGACCAGGATGATGGAGCAGCTGCCCGCAGCCGCAGCACCGGTGCAGCTTTCGCCTGTGCTGGAGCTTACCGTGACGTTCCCCGTAACTGCGCCACCGAATTGGGGAGTTACAGTAAAACTAACCACAACCGGTTGATTCGCAGCCGAGGGATTCGGCAAGTGCGACGTGATCGTTGTAGCGGACGTTGCCTTGGTGATAGTGAACAACGCCGTGTTGTAGGTGATGGTGTAGTTGCCCAGTACTCCCGCTGGAGCAAGCGTTGCACTGATGGTGTATGTTCCCACGTTCTCACCTGCAACGCGAGCGTAGGTCGCGGTCACATTGTCTTTTACAAGGAATCCGGCCAGAGTCCCAGTCAGAGCTGGATCGGCCTGCCCGTAAATCTTGCCGGCTGCGTTCGGCGTTACCGATGCACCCAAGGGGGTGATGGTGAAAGCAGCCGTGTTGTAGGTGATAGCGTAGTTGCCCAGAACGCCGGCCGGAGCGAGCGTGGCGCTGATCGTATAGCTGCCCACGTTCTCACCTGCGGTCCTGGTGTAGGTTGCGGCTACGCCATCGGCCGGCAGGAAGCCGATCAAGGTGCCGCTCAGCAGCGGGTCAGCCGCACCGTACACCTTGGTGGCCGCATTCGGCGTCACTGAGGCGGCGGCCGGGGTAATGGTAAAAGCGGCCGTGTTATAGGTGATGGCGTAGTTGCCCAGTACCGTTGCCGGACTCAGCGTGGCACTGACCGTATAAGGACTGCCAGCCACCGTTTCACCCGATGTGCGGGTGTAGGTTGCCGTCACGTTGTCAGCCGGTAAGAAGCCGGTCAGCGTTCCCGACAAGGCCGGGTCAGCAGTCCCGTACACCTTAGTAGCGGCGTTAGGTGTGACCGAGGCGACCGCTTTTGTCACGGTCACGCTTCCGGCCACGTAGCTGATTGGGGAGTAGTTTCCGTTCACCGCACCAGAACAGGTACTCGGGTACGGACTGCCACTAACGGCGCTGCCCTGCGTGTACGTTGTCGTGCACGCAAAGCCGGCACCCAGGCTGGTTGCCGTGTCGCCGTTCAAGAACGTAGCGAAAGTTGGCGTCAGAGTTGGAACTGGCGACCCATACGTTACGGTCGCGCTTCCGGCTGTGATAGTCAACGGCACCGTAGTTACGGTCACGGTTCCGGCGACATAGCTGATTGGAGAGTAGTTCACGCTCACCGCCCCGGAGCAAGTGGACGGATACGGACTACCACTGACTGGACTGCCCTGTTTGTACGTTGTCGTGCAAGCAAAGCCGGCGCCCAGGCTGGCTGGCGTGTCGCCGTTCAAGAACGTAGCAAAAGTGGGCGTCAGGGTCGGGACTGGCGCTCCATACGCTACTGTGGCGCTTCCGGCTGTTATGGTCAACGGCGCTGCCGTCACGGTCACATTTCCAGCCACGTAACTGATCGTGTAGTTGGCGGCTGTCGCTCCCGTGCAGGAGCTTGGATAGTTCCCGACCGGGCTCGCGCTGGTCGCAGTGGTTGAGCAGATTGGCTGCGTTGTCAGCACCGCTGAGGTATCGCCATTCACGAACCCTGCGAAGCTGGGCGTGATCGCGGGAACTGCCCCGCCGTAGGTCATCGTGCCGTTGCCGGCGGTGATGGTTAAAGGCACCGGAGTAACGGTCAGCGTTCCGGGCACGTAGACAATGAAGTAATTGGCATCGACAGCGCCCGAGCAGGTGACCGGATACTGGCCCACTGGACTAATGGTGGTCGCCGTTGTCGAACAAGTCGCCGGCGTCAAGCCAACTGGGCTAGCGGGATTGTAGGTTGGTGTAAGCGTCGTCGGGAGGGGACCGCCGTAGGGCATGGACGGGCTTGGACCAGTGATAGTCAACACCGGTCTAACGTTTAGCGTTCCGGCAGCGTAGCTGATCGTGTAGTTGGGATCGACCGCTCCGGTGCAATTGATCGGGTAAGACCCAATCAGGCTTGAACTGGTCGCCGTCGTCGTGCAAGTTGGCTGCGTGGTCAGCGAAGCTGAAGTATCGCCATTCACGAATCCCACGAAATCAGCGGGCGTGGGCGTGAAGGTGGCGGGGATCGGGCCGCCCACCGGCGCGGTGGCGACAGGTCCAAAAATCGTCAACGGTGCCGGTGTAACTGATACTGTGCCCGTCACGTAGGTGATGGTGTAGTTGCCCGCTGCTCCGCTGCAGGAGCTCAGGTAATTTCCTACCGGACTTGACTTGAGCGCTGCCGTGGTGCAGGTCGGCAGGGTTGTCAAGGTGGGGTTGGCAGGATTGTAGCTGGGGTTGATCACCGGAACTGCGCTGCCGTACCTCATCGTGGCGTTGTTGGCGGTAATCGTCAATAGCGGGCTTCCACCCGTGCCGGTCAGCGAGACGGTCAGCATGGGATGCGCCGTATCGCTGGTGGCGATGTTCAGGATTGCGGACTCGGCGCCGCCGACGGTTGGGGTAAACGTCAGGCTGAACGTGCAGCTAGAGTTTGCTGCCACCGTCCCGGTGCACGTGCTGCCCGACACCAGGAAATCAACGCCTGTGATGCTTGCCGAGGTCGTGAATGACCCATTGCCAGTGTTGGAGACCGTGACCGTCTGAGGTGCGCTGGTTACAGTGAGTGCCACGTTTCCGAAGGCCAACGCTGCAGGGGATACTGAGGCAAACGGTGTTCCACTGTTGCCGGCAAACGTCGCGGTGTTGGACCACGCCGAGGTGACAAGGCCGCTCACCCAATAGCCGCCTTGCGGTTTGAACGCTTGCACCCGGTAGAAATACGGTCCCGCTCCGGTGGCATTCGTATCGTTATAGGTGATGGTGCTGCCCCACGAGATCCCTTGTCCGTTTCCATCCGTCGGAGTGCTTGGCCCAACTCCGATGTTGGTCGGGTTAGTGAAAGCAGAAGTAGTGTCCCTCTGGAGAGTGAAGCCGGTTTCACTGGCGGAGTTGTCGGTCCAGCTCAGGCTCAGTCCGGTAGTGGCCGCAGCAACACTCAGATTCGAAGGCGCCTCCGGCGGCACGTTGAAGACCATTGCCCTCATCATGTCATTCTCTTCATGACCCAGAATGTGGCAGTGCCAAACGTACTCCCAGCCAAAGCTCCGAACGTCGTTCGGGGTCTGCGTTCCAACGTTGGTGGCTGGGTCCACGTTTGTGAAAATGGAGCAGAGCGGTGGGGTTGGCGTACCTGGAAGGGTTATTGCCGGACAGTCGCTGCCAGCCGGCATCGTCACGTCCATGAGCCGGTAACTGTCGCGAACCGGGAATGGTGGAAGCGGCTGGATGGGTTTCAAGGCCACCAGTATGTCTTCCAACGGATTCATCCGGACGGTGTCCTTCCAACCCAATTCGTTTTGGTCGGGCGGCCTCTTGGTCCCGTCCCAGGCCGACCGGTTGATCACTTGCACGTTGAATAGATGGAAGTGGATGAAGTGCGTGTCTACGCCATTGTGAGTGATATGCCAGAGTTGTGTGGCACCTTGGTCGATAACCTCGGTGACAGGATCGATGTACCCCAAGGGGATCGTTGTCTGCGTCAGGAAGTTGGTGAGCGGTAGCTCGACTCCCAGGGTGGCATTCATCCGGCCATAGTCGAGGGTAAAGAGTTCCTGGATCGTCTTCCGTTCATCGGTGTAAGTTACCGGAGTGGTGGAACCGATCGGGTAGAAGGTCAAGGAGGCGTCAGTAATCAGCGAATACGTCGGGATGGCGGAGTAGCCACCCGAGGCCTGAGGGTATGTCGGCTCGGGTACGATGGGCACGGGCTGAGTCTGAGCAAAGAGGCTCGGCAAGGCCTTCGCCAAAGTTGGCAGACTGAAAGGCTTACCACTCGGTGTCCCGTCCACAACGACTTGCATAATGGTGCGCGTGTTGGGACCGTAGCCCGGCAGGGTGTTGGGTGCGCCGCCGATGGGGCTCTGGTCGCCGTCGCCGGTGAAGTAGTCGAGGCGCGAGTCAATCGCTGGGGCAGGCGTGGGCGCGTCGTTGTAAAGAATGAGCGTCCTACCTGCGAATTTGGAGAAATCAACGATGGCGTCGGCCCGCTCCGCCGGCCCCAACCAGAGGCCGTGGACGCTGACGTTCGTGATCGTTACGCTCCGGGTATTAGCTTCGTAGCCGATTGGCATCGAGGGGATGACCACCGGCGCGGGCAGCAATCCACCCTCGGTGCCGATCTGAATGAAGGCCGGACCCGCAGTTGTGGGATCAGGTGCACCGCCCACTCTGCCGTCGGCCGCCCACATGGTTTGCTGTATCGGGATGCCTGCAGCCTGACTGCCTGCACCGAAGTTTGGCCAGCAACCTGCCGGAAGGCCGGTTCCGTTGATCGGATTCCCAGTTGCATCCAATACCGCCGTTGCCAGGCCCATGAACAAGGTCGTGTTCGTAATCGGTGTGAGCGTCGTGCAGAGCGGCGTTAGCGACGCCGTCCCGGGCTGAACCGCAGGAACCATCTTGACTTCGGTGTTCGTCCTGCCGTCTGGTGTCAGAACTGTAGAATCGGCCACGTAGAACTGCAAGTTCCAGGACCGGTCATTGCCAGCGCTCAGGATTTGGAACCGATAAGCCTCAGGCGCCACATGGAGGACGGGATAGGCCTTGCCGTTGACCACGGGCGTGTCCATGAAGCTTTCCGGCGTCCCGGACGGGTTTGGCGTTATGGGGCAATTCACTGCCTGATTGGGAAATGCCGAGGATGTGCAAGGAATCGTGACATCCCCGACTGTCGGTGTACCGGCTAATAGAACAGTTTGGTTTCCCGGCAAGGTCCACGGACCGTAGTCCCAGCGTCCAAACGCGTTAGCTCCCCCGACATCCGCCGGGTTCTGGTTGGGCGTGTAAACGTGCGGGAACCAGAGGTCGCCGGGGTTTGCGGTTCCGGGAATTGTTCCAAATCCTCCGCCAATCCAGGTCGGATCTTCGACACCGAGTTGGGCAGCGGTGGGCACGAAGGTCTTGTCCTGAATAACCAGAGGAATAAGGTGGGCCAGATCGGGCGCGGTAGCGCCCCCAACCGCCGCTCCCAATGTGCCGGGTACGGTTGCGGCCTGCAGAGCATCTTCTTCGGCTGGATCACCTAACAGGTAACCGGCGGCCTCGCCAGCGTACACATTGAGTCGAGTGAGGCCATAGGCGTGGTCGTGGTAGAACATCAACCGTCCGCCCTGCTGGTTGGTCCAAAAGAACGTCATTGCGCCAGGACCAGGATCGTTCGTTGCGTTCGGGGCAGCGCAGGTCGGTTGCGCCGCGCACGCGGGGATTAGAGCTCGGCTGGTTGAGTCAAACCACATGTCGGGAACGTTCTGCGTACTGTCGCCTTTCGCTGGGCCTAGTTCTCCCGGCGGGGCAGTCCATTGATGCGGTGTTCCATCGCTGATCCAAGGCGTGGCGCCACCGTGGAGGTGGAGCGTGGCGCGGTTTTGCGCATAAGGGGATCCTGCTCCCATGTAGGTGGCGTCTACAGGAATAAACAGGTTACCTGCGGCGCCGGTGGGGAGCATGTTCTTGAACAGGACGCGCACCGGCCGGTTCTTTGCGGCGAGGATTACTGGTCCCAGGTACGACGGAGTACACACAGTACCGATGAGCTGGCAATAGCCCCGCAGTGTCGTAGAGGGCAGATCAGTGTGCATCTTCGTGCTGTATTGCGTCAGCTCGATTACGTAATAATCAGCTCCCGGAAACGTTGTAGTGTCCGGGATAGCAATGGCCCTCTTCAAGTCTGGCAACGGGTCGACGAACTTGCGGATTCCACCCGTAATGGAACCACCGATGGTGGCGGTAACCACAGCTCCCGAACCGCAGTTAGGTTGGTTGACGCCGCCACAGGCCGGCGAGGCGAGCGTGCCGCCCAACCCGACATCTACGATGGTGACCTGAGGGGCGATATACCCAGTGCCTGCATTCCCAAGAGGGACGGCAGTAATGGCACCGGTCGCATCCAACGCAACCGTACCCACAGTCGCGCCCGATCCGGTCGCGTCCGTGATGGTGACAACGGGATTGACGTATCCGCTTCCTGCGGACACAACCGTGAAGCCGGTGATCGCACCGGCGGGCAACGGGCTATTGGCCCAGTTGGCGACGCCGAAGTAATCCGTACAATTCGGCGGCAGATTGTTTGGATCGCATGGGGGCAGGTTGGTCTGGCCAGACGCCATCGCGCCGAGCATCAATAACCACAGGGAGACTAGGAGTAGTTTTTTCATGTTACTTCACCTGCCCCTGATGTTTTCTGATATGGGCCGCACGGCGGTCCGCATGGTGGGCTGCTGCCGCCCAACGCTGAGCATTGGTCGTGCGCTTCATCGTTTGCGTTGCAGAGGGAGTCATAGGACTCTGCGGTTTGGTCTTCCGTTTGGTCTGCGCGTTTCCTTGGTACACGCCCAGCAGCAACAGCATAGAAATCACTGAAATTTGCAGAAATATCCTGACGAAACGTCGGCTCTTCATTTTCGTTGACTCCTTGAACTTAAAGATCGGTACGTCCATTTCTCGAAGATTGGAAAGCGAATAAAGTACGGGGCCTGAGAAACCCGTTCGAACCATTTGCGGGGGGAGGAAGAATGATCTCGAACTGCACGAGACTAGCTAACCGCGAGAACCGGCGTCATTGCTGGCGAGCAAAACGTGATGCTGGTCACGTCCAGCAGTGACAGCCGATACAGCCCAGACGTAGCCCCGCGCGATAAAAAAACTCTATGCACGGAGTGTGCAGCAAGATTTGAACTCTCTAATGATTTGTGAGTAGTCGGACAACTCTCGCGGGACTTTAAAACGCGGGGGAAGATCTTGATTCTCGATCGGTTCTCCTGGGTTGAGTTCTTTCATCCTCCCCAACTCGACCTAATCGGGCTCCGTAAGTGCGTTTCAAGCAAGAAAAAAACTAGTAGACAAGTCTGCCAAGACACTGGGAGGGTATGAGTGGCGATCTCTGCGCTCAATTTGCCGACAAGACAATTCCCCTTAACCGATCAATCGAACACTCCAAGAACCTCCTCCCCCAATCAAAGTAACGTAAGGAAAATCTCCGATCAGGAGAGTGCTGCCAGCCGTATTCCAATGGTAGGAGGAACGTCACCGGAAGACGCGGCACTCCGCGATCGCGTCGAGCGTCTGATTTCGGCCCCCCTATTCGACGGTTTGTCACAGGCGGAATATCTCGAGGTGGCGGGCGGAGCCAAAGAAGTGTGGTACGCGCGGGGACAAACTATATTTCTGCAGGATGATCCCGTCCGCCACGTGTTCGTGGTCGCGACTGGGAGGGTGAAGGTCATTCAAGTCAGCAAAAGCGGCAAAGAGGCTCTATTACGCATGGAACGTCCAGGCCGTCTGGTTGGCAACGTGACCGGAGCGTCCCAACGGCACTTCCTCACCGCCCGCGCGATGGGCTCTTGCTGTCTGCTGGCGTGGGAAGCGTCGCTGTTCGATACCCTCTCGCGGCGCATCGTAGCCATCCAGCGCAATGCGACCGAGATCATGCATACCCGTTTGAGATCTCTTCAGGAACGTTTCTGTGACGTGACCACCCAGCGAGTACCGCAGCGGTTGGCGCGACTGGTGATCCAATTGGCCGCTGAGGAGACGCCCGGTGCGCACAGCCCGATCGAACTATCACGCGAGGAACTGGCGCAGATGACGGGAACTACGCTGTTTACCGTAAGCCGATTGCTGTCGTCGTGGGCCGATTCGGACATCCTCACCGTCGATCGCAGAACTGTTGTGGTCGAAGACATACTGAGTCTTCAGCAAATCGCGGACGCGGCTTGACATCGAGCATTCATCCCGAAGGGGTAGAGGCTTTGAATGAGGCCGTCAATCCAGCAAATGTTTCCCCGAAGACGTATAAAGCCGACGAAGCTTATGTAGGTGGGCTTTGACTATAAGAAGTAGGATATGTGAGGTCCTGACATTTCTGAGGATTCATCGTCAAGACTGTGAGCACTGTAGCGCTGTTCAAGAATGCTGGGGACTCGACATGAGGAAGCGCCTTCAAGAGCTAAACGAGCCCGCGCCGCAGGTAGTCGAATCCACGAGCAAAACGGGGCGCGCTGCAAAGGATGCAGCGTAAAGCAACCACAATAACCAACTGTTTCGCCCAGACAACAACGCATAAACAGGCCAGCACTGGACTGGGATCACTGCCGAAATCAGAGTTCCGCCGCCTCAACATCTGCTGGTGAAGTGGAAGAGTCAAGCTGGCGCTGTCGCCTGAAGCGTTCCAAGGTTCCAACGTGAGTGTCAGAGCAAACACACGGTTGATAAGATTGTGAATTGGAAGCAATTTTTCCTCCTCTATGGAACCCTCCTCAGAAGCGGAGTTGGCGTGAGCAGGACTCTGACACGTTCCTGGAACCCAAGTTCGAGAAGAGGGACCGGCTAGTCTGAAAGTGGCGATGGGACTGGAATCTTCCCTGAAATAAACAATCGAGCAAGATCGTAAGGGAAGGCAGTTCAGTTGCAGCGGTTACCGGTTTGCCACCGAGCTTATCGTCTCGGGTGTCTCACTGCTGCAGATTATCAATGCGCAGCAGAACCACTCTATCTCTCTTCACCGTGGTGATCGTGAGAACAGCGTTCGAGAGTTGGTCGGGATTGTCAATGCTGAGAGTGGCGGGAACGAGAACTTGCGGTTCCCCTGTATCAAATGTCGCGGCAACGCTCTTGCGAATCACACATCCCGAACAGTGAACGGTGCGGCCGCATCCTTCTGGAAGAAGGTAGTGGACACAGTCGAAGACCAATCCAAATTGAGCGCCCGTACTTGATTCAGGGGTCCGGCCCAGAATCTCACACGCTTTCGCGTTCATGGCCACGGTCGTGTTGTTGGCATCGATCAGCAAAATGGGAATCGGGATGCAGTCGATGTGGCGCTGCATCGGGATACCACACTCTTGCGAATCGAGAACCTGGCAGCACGTAGGACACATTCCATGACTAATACTGCTGTCCGGCATGCGTTCGTAACCGGAACGCTCAATCGCCGAGCCACACCATGCGCAGACTAACTTCATCAACTAGCGCGCCCTCGTTTCAGATTCTTTGGCCCGGGGTAGAACACGAGAGCATAACGGTTAGACCCGCAACCGGAACGTGATTAAGATCACGTTAAACAGTGATTGCTCTCATGGGACTACGAGTCGGCGACGACCATGATCACAGCTCTGACACATAGTTCCGAACTTCGTAAAGCGGAGTACCTCCCCCATGTCCTTCCTGCATATGTTTGGATCCCTTCTGCATTTTCCCCATCAGTCTCTGCCGCCGGTCGAGGAACAAGGTCGCATCCTCTCAAGACGGCTGCGTGAACTACTTGATGAAACAGACCATCGCCGGGAAGTGGCACTGTCCGTCGAAGACCGGCATGACTTATCCGAAATCGGAGATTCGCATTAAGAATTGTGCGCCGCTTACCCTTCGCGAAACCGGTCGACGATGGCTCGGGGGATCCGATCGCATAACCTGAATCGTTTGCGTGCGACCGGTCAACGGACACTGCTGAGGCTCTTGGAACAGCTGCGGCAAAGGGCGGCGCCAAGGCCCATGGTTATTTTCGGCGATGGCAAACAGACTCACGACTTCACATTCGTTAGCGACACAGCAGCCGACATTCTCGCGGCTGGTCTGTCTGACGCGTCGGTCGGACGCACTCTGAATTTGGGCAGCGAAAAAGAAATTGAGATCCACTTGTTAGCGAAGATGATCTCAGAAGTGCTTGGCCGTCCAGACGCACAGATCCTGTATACGGATCCCCGCCGCATCCGGTGCTGAGAGGCGTGTTAGATGGACCGGGTATTGTGCTTTTCGACCGCGATTCTCTGCCCAGGACTGGATTTCGAAGGACGTGTCGCTCGGGATGAATTGATGGTCATAGAGAGATAAAGGGGACCGCCCAGTGAGGAAGTAGTGTTGTAGAGCTGCGGGGGTCGGAGGAAACTCCGCCCCCAAATCTATCTCTATTGAGCGGGAATCTGCACGTTGGAAACGATATTTGAATGTCCGCTCTCAACGTTGCTTGTGTCGACTGCGGTCGTCGCGAAACAGTAAACACTCCCGTTTGTGACCGACGAGTCCGTATATAGAGTGCTCGTATTGAGCACGGCGTTAATTTTCGAGAAGCTTCCACACGACGTCGTGTACCCGGCTCGATAGATGTTGTAGCCGGAAATATTCTGCGAGGTGCTTGCGTTCCACGATAGTGCAACCGAGTGGGTCGGAGCCGGAGTGCCGGTTCCAGTAAGTGTCTCGGTAGTCGTGGAGGGCTGCGCATTGCTCGTGAACGTCAGGGTGGCGCTTACCGCTCCTGAGGTCAGCGGGCTAAAGGTGATAGTGAAGTTCGCGCTTTGCCCCGCAGCAATCGTGTGAGGCAACGAGAACCCGCCGATTGTAAAGACGGAGTTGTTCGTACTGGCCGCCGTCACCGTCACCGTTGCGCCGCTGGCCGTCAATGTTCCAGTGGCTGTGCCGCTCGAGCCGACCATCACGCTGCCGAGCGCGAGAGTAGTCGGCGATACGCTGAGTTGACCCACCGTGCTCGCGAGTCCGCTCCCTGATACCGGAATGGTCAGCGTTGGATTGGTTGCCGTTGAGGTGACGGTGAGATTGCCGCTGACCGCTCCGGCTGCTGTAGGAGCAAAATTGACGGTAAACGTCGCACTCTGTCCCCCATTGAGCGTCAATGGCGTCGTGATTCCGCTGACGCTCATTCCGGTTCCGGTGATTCCCACCTGAGAAACCGAGACACTCGATCCGCCGGTATTTGTGATGGTCTCGGAGAGCGACCCTGTGCTCCCGACGTTTACGTTGCCGAAGCTGAGGCTTGTTGGATTCGCACTCAAGGCGCCAGGGGGCACGCCCGTCCCCGACACGTTCATGGTCAGACTGGGATTGGGAGCGTTGGATGTGACGGTCACCGTGCCGCTGGCACTTCCGCTCGCGTTCGGAGCGAACATTACGGTAAATGTGGTGCTCTGTGATGGGCCCAGCGACGCTGGAGTGGATATTCCCGTGATTGAGAACGCTGAGCTATTCACGGACACTTGAGAGATCGACACGCTCGATGTGTCAGTATTGGTGATGGTCACAGCTTGTGATTTTGTGGCGCCGACGATGACGCTCCCGAAAGCCTCGCTGGCGGGGTTGAGAGCAAGCAACCCAGAACCCGTTCCGGAGAGCGACAGAGTCTGATTGCCATTCGAAGCGTCACTGCTGATGGAGAGCGTCGCGCTGAACTTCGCGGCAGCATTCGGTGTGAACGAGATGCTTAGGGTTGTACTCGCCCCGGCAGCAAGCGACACGGGAAGCGTCGGAGAGGCCATTGCGAAATACTTGGTCGAGACCGAAGCGCTGCTGACGTTAACTGTCGTATTGCCTGAGTTTGTCGCTGTAACAGTCAGAGTCTTGCTGGTTCCCGGGGTCACATCCCCGAAATCGAGAGTCGCGCTTGCCAGAACCAGGTTTCCGGATGGACCACCGGAACTAGACTGGCTGACTCCCTGACAACCGACGACAACAGCCAGGGCCGACAGCACGAGTACGGCGCCGGCTGCTTTTCCGAGCACAGCAGGAGGTTTTCTTTCTAGATTGTTTCGCATCACGTTCACGAACTGCATCCCGCCTTCTCAGGAGCGCTTGATGCGGGGGGATTCATTCCTGTTAGCATGCAACCTGCGCCAGTGGTCGGAACAGATTTCGGAAGTGCATAGTACAAATGCGAGAGAGGTCAATACAAACAGCGCGATTATTTGTTGCGAATTTCAACAATCGTAGTCGCGCAAGATAGATCGCGTGACATCAGGCTGTTATCAGATCAAGTCAATTGAGCCTGAACAGGCGAGGCGATTCCTGCTTTGCCGAGATGACAATTTGTGAGCAGCGATGCGTTCGCAAACTCCTCGAACTGACATCGCTGATGTTTTGATCAGTTACCGCCCACAGCGGGATCGATCAGTACAGGCAACTCCGCTATGGCGACACCAACTGCCGTGTTGCCGGCCAACACTCTGGATCTGGAGTCTGAGAACCATTTCCCGGGAGTCTGATCCTGAGGCGCTTCGTCTTGTTCAGCTCGATCTAACGCTTTGATCTTGTAAAATGACCGTCTCGCTGGAGCAGAAGAAGCAAACTGGTGAGGCGAGGGAGAGGGACCACAACCAACCGCGGGAATATCGAGGACCATTTTGTTTGATTACCCAGTGTGCCGTGGTGCTTTGATTAGGATCGCCTGCGTCGCTTTGCTCCTTAGTATTTCTCTGCTGGAGACCCCTCTAATTGTTGGTCAGAGTGATCCGCATTTGGTCCAGTTGACGGAATCGTTTGCGCACCCTCCGAGGGATTCGCGGATTATGGTGCGCTGGTGGTGGTTCGGACCTGCGGTCACAAAATTAGAAATTACGCGGGAACTCGAAGAGATGAAGTCGGCAGGAATTGGAGGCGTCGAGATTGCCACGTTATACCCATTGGCTTTGGACGATGCTCAAACCGGATTTCACAACTTCGCATTCCTGTCCGACGAACACATCGATGCCCTGCGCTTCGCGGCCGACGAAGCCAAAAAGCTTGGGTTGCGCCTAGACGTCACACTCGGTAGCGGCTGGCCGTTTGGCGGGCCGCATATTCCAGTATCCCACGCCGCCGGAGCGATGCGGGTTGAGAACGTTGAGATTCCTTCCGGCTCGAAATCGGTTGCGGTACCTGGAATCACGACCGGTGAGCACCTCGAGGCAGTTTTCTTGGCAACTGGATCACGCGAGGCTCCCCGGCTCCGCGATGCAAAGCAGATCCAGGATCCGGTGATCGAAAACGGGCGTTTGCAAATTTCCACGGAACTCAGTGCTTTTCGCGTGGCGGTCTTCTTTATCTTCAGTCGAACCGGGATGACGGTGAAGCGTCCGGCGATCGGCGCGGAAGGATTCGTCCTCGATCACTATGACCAGGCTGCCATTGAGGCGCACCTTCACGCGGTCGGAGATCGCTTGCTGCAAGCGTTCCGCGATGGTCCTCCTTATGCGGTATTCAGTGACAGCCTGGAGGACTATGGATCCGATTGGACTCCGGACTTATTGAAAGAATTTCAAGATCGACGAGGGTACGACCTCACTCCGCATTTACCGGCGCTGATTGGTGATGCAGGTCCGGACACGGCAGCCATTCGGCACGACTGGGGAAAGACGCTGACCGAACTCGCCAACGAACATTACCTGAAACCGCTGCATGCGTGGGCAACTCAACATCACACACTGCTGCGCTCACAAACGTATGGATTTCCCCCCGTCACGCTGTCGAGTAATCAATATGAGGATCTTCCTGAAGGGGAAGGGAAGGCAACGCTATTGATGTGGCGGCAGTTCGCGGACACGCGCTGGGCAGCCTCTGCCGGCCACTTGTTTGGTAGGCCTGTCATTTCTTCAGAAACCTGGACGTGGCTGCACTCTCCCGCTTTTCGCGCAACACCGCTCGACATGAAGGCAGAAGCCGATCTGCACTTTCTTCAGGGTATCAATCAGTTGGTGGGGCACGGCTGGCCTTATTCGCCGGATACCGCTGGGGAGCCTGGATGGCGGATGTACGCGGCCGGAGCCTTTAACTCCCATAATCCGTGGTGGTTCGTCATGCCGGACCTGACAGCGTATCTGCAGCGAGTGAGTTTTGCGCTGCGCCAAGGCAAGCCAGCCAATGATGTCGCGCTACTGTTGCCGAACGACGATGCGTGGGCGAGCTTCACGGTGAATGGTCATTTTTCCTCAGCGGTAACTACGCAAGGTGGATTCAACACTCGGGGCAGGGACGTAAGCATTGACGAGTCCATGGGAGAGTTGCTGGGCGACAACGTAATCCCGCAGATTCTCGACGCTGGGTTCAACCTGGACTTCATCGATGGAGATGCGATCGATACCATCGGAATTCCTTATCGAGTGCTGATCTTGCCCGGCGTTGAGCGGCTTCCTTTTTCCACCTACCAGAAAATCGAACAATACGCGTTACATGGAGGCATCGTCATCGCAACGCGCCGTTTGCCTTCCACCGCACCGGGATTCTTGAATGCGGAAGAAGAAGGGCGGCAAATACAGACGACATCGGAGCGCCTGTTTCGTTCAAAGAATGCGCCCGGCCACTTTGTCGAGGACGAGAGCCAACTCGGAAGTACGATCTCAACGTACCTGAAGCCGGATGTTGCCTTCTCCCCCAAGGCTCCGGACATCGGATTTATTCACCGCAAACTGGATGTCGGGCACTTGTACTTCGTCGCGAACACAGGCAATCGTGCAATTCGCGTAACTGCCAGATTCCGTGAAAGCGCGAAGTATACCGAATCGTGGGATCCATTCACTGGGCGGGTTTCGGTTCAGGCGAACGTGGGCAAAAACGATCTTAATCTGTTGCCCTATGAGTCCCGACTGATTTTTATAACGAATCATTCCATCGAGCTGCCTCGAACGATCGAGAATTCAACTACAACCGCGGATTCACATTCCCGGGACATTGATCTCTCTTCCGACTGGGATCTGAGTTTCAGCGGTACGAATCAGACAGCCCACATGGCAACCCTTCATTCGTGGAGCGAGGAAGAGCCTTTCAAATACTATTCAGGAAAGGTTACATACAAGAAAGTCATCGAGTTGCCGGCAGATGTGAAATCCAGAACATCTGCTGTATTGGATTTCGGAGATGGCGCGCCGGTCCCGAAGCCCGATCCTCTACCGACGTTTAATCTGCGTGCCTTTTTCGAAGGGCCGGTGCGCGATGCGGCTGAGGTGTATGTTAACGGTCAGCGCGCCGGCGTCGTGTGGCATCCGCCATACACCCTCGACGTGAGCTCACTGCTGAGACCGGGAACGAATGAACTAACTATCATCGTCGGCAATACGGCCATCAATTCGCTAGCCGGAAGCGCTCTTCCGGATTATCGACTCCTGAACGATCGCTATGGGCAAAGATTCGTCCCACAAGGAATGGAGAATCTGCAGCCCCTGCCGTCGGGTCTGCTGGGTGGTCTACGGCTCAGGCTGATTCTGCGTCGGTGAGAACGTGAATAGGCGGCGCCTCCGGCGCCAGTCGCCTGCTGGAAGCGATACTCCCGCGTTGCCCCTATTGCGCAGCTTGATCGGAAGCATTACGTTAATCGGGTGATTTTTCCCCGCCGCAGTGGAATCCTTCTCCATGTCACGTCCTTGCCCGGCGAACACGGCATCGGCGATTTAGGCGAATCCGCTCATGAGTTCATCGACTTTCTCGCTGGGTCAGGGCAGAAAATCTGGCAAGTTTTGCCGCTGAACCCCACCGGGTACGGCGATTCTCCGTATCAGTGTTTTTCGGCATTTGCCGGAAATCCCTTGTTCATCAATCTGGTGGCTCTTCGCGAGGAGGGACTACTGTCGGGCGCCGATCTTGCGAGTGCCCCAGATTTCCCGGATGAGCGTGTCGCCTACGACCAAGTAATCACCTTCAAACAAAACCTCCTTCACAAAGCTGCTCGCGCTTTTTTTGCAGACAGAACTGAAGCTGACCGTCGTGCCTTTGATACGTTTTGCCAAGAGCGCAGACAATGGCTGGAGGATTATGCGCTCTTCATGGCATGCAAGAAAGTCCATCATGACGTGGCCTGGGTGCATTGGGACGCGGGAATACGTCAAAGGGATCCCGCCGTGATGAGGGAATGGCAGAACAAATGGGCGTCGGAATTGGACTATTACAGGTTTACCCAGTTCGAGTTCTTCCGGCAGTGGGAGAAAATAAGAAGGCTCTGTGGTCGTCACAGTATCAGCATCATGGGCGATATTCCGATCTACATCGCTCACGACAGCGCTGATGTGTGGTCACATCCGGAATTATTTCGGCTGGATGAACGAGGGTGGCCCACCGCTGTTGCGGGCGTTCCACCCGATTACTTCAGCGCGACCGGTCAACTTTGGGGCAACCCTCTTTATCGCTGGGATGTCTCCGCGTCTTCCGGTCACCGTTGGTGGATTGATCGTTGCCGCGCGTCTCTCGAAATGTTTGATCTCGTAAGGCTTGATCACTTTCGCGGTTTCGAAGCTTACTGGGAGGTTCCAGCGACGGCTTCGACGGCCGCAGGAGGCAAGTGGGTGCAAGGACCGGGCGCAGAGTTTTTCCAGGTATTACAGGCAGAATTGAAGGAACTCCCGTTCGTTGCCGAAAATCTCGGTGTGATCACTCCAGGTGTAGAAGCTCTTCGCAATACTTTCGGGTTTCCGGGAATGAGTCTTCTGCAGTTTGCCTTCGGAAAAGATCCACAAGGTCCTAGCTTCCGTCCGCATAACTATTCTCGCGAACTGGTCGCGTATACCGGCGGACACGACAACGATACTACCCTGGGTTGGTGGACGAGTTCAGGGGTAGGCGAAAGCACCCGGACGGAAGAGGATATTCGCGAGGAACACGAGTTCACGCGTAAATATCTCGGATTTGAAAATGAGGACGTCAATTGGGTATTCATTCGTACTGTCCTGGCTTCCGTAGCAAACACGGGAATCATTCCCTTGCAGGATGTACTAGGTCTGGGCAGCGAAGCCCGAATGAATTTGCCCGGTACCGTGAGCGGAAACTGGAGGTGGCGCTGCAAGGCGAATAGCCTGACGAAGGAAGTCCGCCAAAAATTACTGGATCTAACACTTCTGTACGACCGTTGAAGTCTGTGCCCTGTGGCCGGTCAACCTGCGTTTGCGATCACACCAGAGCCGGGCGCCTTACAAAGGTGAAAGTTCGTCTTCATCCTGTTCCTTCCTGGTACGAACGAACTTCTCTTCCAGGAAACGGCGTGCCAGATCCTTACCACCGATACCAAATGCGATGGCCAAACCTAGCATGAGGGCTCCGAAAGCAATGCCGAAGGCTACCAGCATGGTCTGCTCCGCCAAGCCCAGTTCTTCGAAGACGACCGACAGCACGAAAACCATAATGATGCTGCGGACAGCAAGGCTGAGCAGTCGCGGGGATGGAATATTCGCATTCACTGCGGCCAGTAGAGCCGCACGTGCAGCAAAGCCGGCGGCCAGCAAACCGAAGAACAAGATCAATACCGAAACGAACAGATGCGGCAGGAATAGGAAGAATCTTGTGATTTGCTCCTGCAGGCCCAGGATTCCCAACACGCTGATTCCCAGCAGGACGAAGCCCAGCCAAGTCACCCAGAAGACGAACCGGCTCAACATCTCAGTCGCCGAGGGAAGAGCGGCTTTCGAGAGTAGTTGAGACGCGCCTGCATTCTCTGATAGCCGATCGAACTTGATGAGCCGGAGAATGCTGCGCAGAATTATTTTGACCAGGTACGCGATCAGCCATCCCATGAATGCAAGGATCAGCATCACGATGAGACGAGGAAGGTAGTGGGCGAAACCTCTGGCGAGATCCTGTACGGCCTGAGTCAGTTCGCTGATAATCAATTCCCGCATAGTAGCCTCACTGTTTCGATTTCCAGATCTCGAGCAGATACGGTTTTAATCGTTCGAACTCAAGGCATAAGCCTTCGATGTGATTCGCGACGTCACTCGCGGATCCGTTACGGTTCTCGACAACAAACGTAAATACTCGCCCGCGAAAGAGCGGAGCGAGTGCCTGAATAATGTGATCCCGATTGATCACGGATTTCTGATAAGCCGCAGCAAACTCATATACCGTCTTGACCCATAATTCCGCAGGGTAACGAAACTCCTCTTCGCGCAAGCCGGCGATCCGCTTAAGCTCCACTAGAGTCGCTGCCGAGAGAATCGTCTGAAATACGGATTCCAGTTCTGATACTCCGCTGACGA
>Ga0070732_10000561_pt1 | contig 22846 bp, 21 predicted proteins | sample Coa_R1_5_FD_66449 | JGI IMG/M metagenome (GOLD analysis project Ga0070732, IMG submission 66449) | Surface soil microbial communities from Centralia Pennsylvania, which are recovering from an underground coalmine fire - Coalmine... | ecosystem: Environmental > Terrestrial > Soil > Unclassified ... | reverse complement strand
TTTTTCGCTTGACATCCCCTTTAATAGGACTTTCCCACAGCCCCGACTGCTGCTGGTTAAACTATGAAACCGGACATATCGTGTGCTACGAAAACCGGACATTTTAACTTGCTACGGACACCGCCACTCCCCATTAATGAAGGGCGCCTGGGATCGTTACACGAAGTCAGTTGCGTTTGGGAGTGTAGAAGCAAACCACTGCGCAGCAGTCAGTTACCAGGATCATTCGAAAATCCCTGACGAATCACGCGCAGAACATTGACCTGTCCACTGTTTGGGAACAGAGTTCAGCTCGCAGCGAGACGGCGGCGTTTCCGCTGGCGGGCTTGGGGCAAGACGCAGCCGCAACCGGGTTCCGATTGCTTCGCTTACTGGAGGTCGAAATGGGCACTCCCCTAAGGTCACACAAGATAAGTTGGGTCAGAACGGTTCTCATTATCTCGGGGCTAGGATTTTCACTTGCCGTGATGGCAAGCTGCGGCGCCTCCATGACGCCCCATCAGTTAATAGCCATAGCTGTATCGCCAACCGGGGCAGGCGCGAACCAAGGAGACACAGTGCCATTCAGCGCGACTGGCACTTTTGCTCAGCCACCCACTACCCAAACAAAAATATCTGCGCAGTGGACCTCTTCGGACACTACTACGGCCACGATCGACCCCAACACTGGGGCAGCGACCTGCGTGGCTGTAGGTGGCCCCATTACCATCACCGCGTCTGCTGCCGGAATGGGAGGCACATTACAGAGTACAGCGGCGCTGACTTGTGCGGCGACAGGGACCGGCCCAGTCAAACTCGTGCCAAACCGCCTCTCCTTCGCTTGTACCCAAGATTTTAGAGGCTGCGAATGCAGTGGACCGGAGACAACGACTCTCACGAACAGCTTGAGCACAAGTCTCACCATCGACAGCATTACGGTTGACGGGACGGCGTTTTCGGAGAGCAACAACTGCGGGACGAGCGTCGGACCAGGACAATCCTGCAAGATCAGTGTCTCTTGGTCTCCGAAGACCATACCTGATACGGGTGGTCCAGTCATTATCACTGACAGTGACAGCACGAGTCCGCAGACGGTGAACTTGCCCGTGTTCAAGAATTGCAATCCCTAAGGTTCAGTTCAGCTCGCAAACGTGAAACCAGCGATAAATCCTCAGGAGGATGAGATGAGACGAAATCCAACAATAAGCATGGCCGCCGTCGCCCTGATCGCTTCACTGGCGGTGCCACTGCAACTGAACGCACAGCACACTCGCTATAAACTCACCGACATTGGTACGCTTGGCGGTCCCAGTGGCAGTGTTCCCACCGTCTTCTTCGAAATAGGTGGAACCCTGACTGCAGGTGCTCGGGTTATCAGCAACCGGGGGACCGTCACCGGTACCGCAGACACGTCCACTGCCGACCCCCTTTGCTTTTTCGACGACTGCTTCTACCCGAGCGTCTTCCAATGGCAAAACGGTGTGCTAACGAATCTGGGCGCGCTTCCTGGGAGCCAGTGGAGCGCGGTCAACTGGATCAGTGGCAACGGGCTCATTGCCGGATTCTCTGAAAATGGCGCAACGGATCCGCTGACTGGCCTCCCAGCATTTCATGCAGTGTCTTGGCGGGGCGGGCAGATCACCGACCTCGGCACGCTGCAAGGGGGATACGAGAGCTGGGCATTTGCAGTCAACAATCGTGGCCGAGTGGTCGGATTCTCGACCAACGGGACCTCCGATCCCTATTCTTATTTCTACTTTCAGATTTTCGGTTCCGGCACTGGAACGCAAATGCGCGCGTTCTCGTGGGACAAGCAGAACGGGATGCAGGATCTGGGTACCTTGGGTGGCCCCGATGCGTGGGCCGGTCTGGTGAACGAACAGGGCCAGATCGCCGGGATCTCTTACATAAATTCCACACCCAACGCGGACAACGCAACCTGCGCCCCAAATGTCCCCACCCAGGATCCATTCTTCTGGGAGACGGGCACCGGGATGATTGACATTGGAACCCTCGGAGGCACCTGCGGCGTACCGAACGCTCTCAACAACCGAGGCCAGGTGGTCGGCGAATCGTATCTGGCAGGGAATCTCCATGTGCACGCTTTCCTTTGGGACAAGAAAGCTAATCCACAACTGACGGATCTGGGCACCCTGGGAGGAGATAACGCGTCGGCATTGTGGCTCAATGATGCCGGCCAGGTAATCGGCTTTGCCGATCTTCCACCTAGCCCTCCGGGTTGCACGGGCCTCACTTGCGTACACCATGCATTCCTGTGGAAGCAGGGCGTGATGGCGGATCTCGGGACCTTAAACGGCGATCCGTGCAGCCGGGCTTTGTCGATCAATTCAAAAGGTCAGATCGTGGGTGCTTCGGCAACAGTGTGTGGGGGCCCACTCACGCACGCTCTTTTGTTTGAGAACGGCAGGTCCATCGACTTGAACACTCTGGTTCCTCCGGGCTCCGCTCTGGCATTGACGGAGGCGATTTATATCAACGATCGCGGAGACATTGCTGGCATCGGAGCGCTCTCTAACGGCGACACCCACGCTTTCTTGCTGACTCCGTGTGGGGAAGTCGATGAGAGCTGCGGGGGCGGCGCAAACGAAAACGCTGCGCTCCTGACGAGCGTCCGGCCGGCCGCATCTAGGGGGACGTTACCTCAACCGCGCTTACGCACCAGCCCGTATCACCTCCCCGTCCGCGCAATCGGCACAAAAGACCAGACGCTTCGATAGGGAGAAAGAAAGAACTGGGGCGGAACACCTTTACGTCTGAGAATTTACCGCGACGATTGAGGCGAAGACGCGAAGCTTGTTTGTACTGACTCGCTGCACAGAATTGCAAGGCTTCCACCCGAGGGGTATGCTTCGGTCGCCTGACAAGAGCAGTGCCCGTCAGCAAGCCCGACGGAAGGAGACGGCGGTGGCTCGCTGGTTCGAAAGATCGGCGGCTGGTTTCAGATTGTGCCTTGTATTGCTGCTCACGGCCGTCTTGGCTCCAGCCCAGAGCTCTCAGTCGGGGGGCGTAACCGGAGTGGTGAAAGATCCATCCGGCGCGCTGGTTCGCGGAGCAACAGTTGAGGTCTACAACGGGGAAACCGGTGTGATGGAACGCCGCGTGACCACGGATGCTGACGGCTTGTACGCCGCACGATTGCTTCGGCCGGGGCCCTATCGCGTGGAAGTTACGGATCAGGGCTTCGGGAAGCACGTGACAATATTGACCGTCCGGCTCGACGAGCTGGAGCGTCATGATGTGATCCTGCAGGTAGAGACGCTCCAACTGGAGGTCTCAGTTCCAGCCGCTGGAACCCTCGTTAACACACAGAGCCCAACAACGGGCCAACCCATCGACAACAATACTTTGACGACTCTGCCGTTGGCAGAGCCAAACTATCTGTTTCTGCTCGGTCTCTCAACGGGAACCAGCACGGAGCCGCCAGACGTGCGCACGTCGGGCCGCGCCACGGTCGACGTCAGCGTTAACGGACAGCGCACCACGAACAACAGCATGACAGTCGAAGGAATTAATGTTGATGATTTCAATCTGGCGCACTTTGACTATCTCCCTATTCCTGATTCTGAAGCTATCCAGGAGTTCAAAGTGGCGACGTCTCTCTACGATGCGTCTCTCGGCAGTAAAGGGGGCGGAGCGTTGGCGCTCGTCCTGAAGTCCGGGACCAAGGACGTGCACTGGGAGCTGTATGGGACGACGCGCAACGACGCCTTCAACGCCAACGAGTGGTTCCGCGCTCATGCCAACCAGCCCAGAGCCAAACTCATTCAGAACGTGATGGGCGGCCAGGCGAGCGGCCCGTTTCCGCTGCTGAAAGGTTTTTGGTTTGCCAACGTGCAGGCAACACGGGGCCGGAATGGTGTCGATCCGAACACCTCCAACATAAATCCCACGATTGCCGCTTTTGCAACGAACCCCGACGGCAGCACCTCCGCTGCTTTGCTGGCAAATCAGTACGGTCTGTCGCCGTCGCAGATCGATCCGGTGGCGGTGAACATCTTGAATGCGAAGGGCAACTACTACGAAGGCGCCTATCTCATTCCACGCCCCGGTCAACATGAGTGCTCCAGTTTTGTTGCCCCACCAACAAGCCCCGGCAATCCCGGTACGTTCAGCTGCAATTTCAGCAGGGCGGCCGCTCCGAGTGACACCCAGTTCAGCGTATCTTACGACCGACCCCTCCGGCATGCCACCGATAAGCTGCAAGTCCGCACGTTCTACGACAACATCAAAGTGATGAAGCCATTTGGCACTGCGGCCGATTTGGCGGGACCCGTCGACGAGCCTCTAGACAATCGCTTCACAAGTCTCAGCTACACGACCCAGATCAGTAGCCGTCAGTTGAACGAGATAAGAGTTGGTGTGAGCCGGTTTGTGTTTGCATTGAAGCCCTCCGACTTGCTCACCTTGCAGGATGTTGGCGCCACCCGTCCTAATTCTTCCGCTTTCCAGGGATTGTATTTCTTCGTTCCCGGACCGTTTTCATTCGGAATCGATTTCAACGATGACCGCGGCGTGGCCTCAAACACGTATCAAATGGGCGATAGCTGGCTGATGACGGTCCGCAAGCACAACCTGCATGCAGGCGGAGACCTCACACGTTATCAAGTGAATCGTTACATCAACTCCAACGTGCGCGGGTCGCTCTTTTTCTTTACCGGCGTCGGCATCTCTTATCCAACCGATTGGCTGAATTTCATAACTGGTACGGTCACCTCAGCCTCCGCCGGTGCCGGAGACTCGAAGCGATACTTCCGCGCTTTCTCGCCTGACCTCTACTTGCAGGACGACTATCGTTGGTCATCTCGGTTAACTCTAAACCTCGGCTTACGCTGGGAGCCAATGCAGCTCGCACATGAGCTCTTTCATCGCAACGCCAACTACGATTTTCGGCGGGCCCAGCAGGGGCTGAACCCGTTCCTTTTCCCCGCAGCACTGAATCTCAATGGTGTCACCGGCACTCCCGGCGTGTCGGACTGTGCCTTGCGGCATTGCTGGGACTCAAACAACTTTGCGCCAAGAGTCGGTTTCGCTTGGGATGTATTCGGCAATCAAGAAACGGTTCTTCGCGGCGGCTATGGTATCTACTTTCAACAATTGTCCAACCAGACTGAATTTCAGGGCTCCATCGGTGCACCGTTCTTCGTAACACAGAATTTTCTTAATTTCAGTGGAGCCTCCTTGCTGCTAGTGAATCCGCTCGCCAACCAAGCCACAGGCACGGGTAAATTGTTGCCGCCGTATGTGCCAGGCAGGTCCTACTTCGTTGGAGTCAATGGAGACGTTAACAATCCGGCGGCAACCGTGAACTGGGTCAATCAGACCGGGCAGACCTGTCAGCTGTATTTCGGTCCGGGGGATTCCGGACCAGCGACCAACTGTAGCATCGACCTCGCAACATTTTCGTCGGCAGATCCAAATCTGCACTCTCCCTACACTCAGCAGTGGAATCTCACCCTCCAGCGGCTCTTGCGGCACAACTGGGCAGTAGAAATAGGCTACATCGGCTCGCGCGGCGGTGGAGGAATTGCAGTTTGGAGGCCGTTCCAGGCCAGGTTGGCGAGCCCAGCGGCAGCGATCACAGTCGAGGATATGTTTGGGAAACCCCACACGATCACGACAAACACGTTGGCGAACGAAACCCTGCGCGAACAAGCACTGGGACTCACTGGGCTCACCGGCGCTGCGTACACGTCGAACTTAGGCAACCAGATCTACCACTCTGCTCAATTCACCTTGTCACACCGATTTCATAGCGGGCTTTTCTTTCAGGCGGGCTATACACTCGCGAAGAACATTGACAACGTCAGCGGCTCCGTCAACACCTACGAACTGAATGGCAGTCCCGGGCGGGGAGGCGCCGGTGTTTACAACGATCAAACCAACCTCTCGGGCAACCGGGCTCTCAGCGATTTGGATCGCCATCATCGGTTAAGCGTCGGTTATGTCTACGAGCTTCAGCTCGCCAGAGCTGGGATGTTCGCCAGCCAGGTTTTTCAAGGCTGGGGTATCAGTGGATTGCTGACCCTCCAGAGTGGGCAGCCGTTCACGGTTGGCGATAGCTTTGCGGGTGGGGCATATGGATTTCCGGGAGGGACACCTTTGGCGGTCTGCGGAAGCAGCCAGATCACCGCCCTGCCAGGTGATGCAACTCTCGCGACCTGCACGCCCGGACAAGCGACGGTTCCGCTAGCAGCCCCGACGTCGGGACCGATCCAGCGACGCTTGGACGACTATATCAACCCCAACTTCTTCAGCCATCCCGCACCGGTTCCTTTCGCAGGAGACCCCTCGTCCACGGGCTTCGGCAGCCCAGGCATGCGCAACATCTACCGCGGTCCATTTCAGGAAAGCGTGGACTTCTCGATCATGAAGAACTTCCAGATCGGCGAGAGGCACCAGATCCAATTCCGGACCGACTTCTTCAATCTCTTCAACCACCCGGTGTTCTCAATCCCGACGTGCACGACTTGCCTTGACTTGAACGCGTCCGTGGCGAATTTTAGCAAGATCACGCAGACTGTAACTCCGGCTCGCCTGATCCAGTTCGGGTTGAAGTATTCCTTCTAGCTCATTGGTTGCGACTCTTCGGGTCCAGGCGCGCTTTTGCAGTCCAGTAGCGGCCGGCCCCTAAGCGAAAATCTCGTTCACTTTATTCTGCACGCGCTGGCTGCGTGACGGCTTTAAGTATCGCATCGTGGATTCCATGTCGGAGTGACCGAGCCACTGCTGCACCGTCCGCAGATCAACGCCAGCCCACAGGCATCGCGTAGCGAATGTCGACCGAAACTTGTGAAGCCAGAAGTCATCTTTGATCGAGCTTCGCCCGTTCCGCGCACGCCTTTAGGCAGTCGAGAAAATCCAGTTTCGGATTGCCGCCAGAAGTCGGGAATACCAGTCGAAGTTCTTGTCAGCCTTCGCTTTCCACGCCTTCAATCTCTTCACCAGCTTTGATGGAACCTTGCGTTCCTTGTAGGCCTTCGGTGTCCACCTTAAGGTCGGTCTTGTGACCACGACTCGCTGGCTCTCCAGACAACAAACTCAGCGACATGCGAAAAAAAATTTGTGCTATTTTGTGCCGACAAGATGTGAATCGTGGCAATCATGCCACTCTAGGATTTAAGAATCACTAAGTTAGTGATTCCATTGAGCGCTGGAGGGTTCGAATTCCACTCTCTCCGCCAGTTCTTTTATTATCTTGCATCTAGCTAGCGGTGATACCTACACTGATTCCGAGTTGGATCGGAGGTAGCACCGGTGCCCAATACTCAATCCCGCGAAGTCAATCTCACCAAACGCATTCAGACCCCTAAAGGCCTGCGTTATTGCCCTGTGGTGCTCTCGCCGAACGGACGCGTCAAACCTGACTTGGTCCTCGTAAACGGCAAGCCAGAAAAACATCCTGAAGGGGCCTACTATCTCGAATGGCGCGAGAAAGGCAGGCGGGTCCGCCTCTCCGTTGGCAAAGACCCACAGGACGCGGCGGCACGACGGCAACGTAAGGAAGCCGAACTCCACGCTCTAAACAATGGCGTATCCGTCGTTCCTGAGAACGGAAACGAGCACCCTTCTGTCGCAACCGCTGTCGCCGGGTTTCTAGAGGAAACAGAGCTCACAAAAAAGCCAAAGACAACAGCTGCCTACACCACGGCACTGAAGTACTTCAGGGAATCCTGCCCCAAGCTCTACCTTCACGACATCGATCGACATGACCTGCTGAAGTTCTCGGCATTTCTGCGTGACGAGAAAAGGCAATCGCCGCGCAGTTGTTGGAACAAGTTCGCGAATGTAATGACCTTCCTAAAGGCGAATGGCATTCTCGGGTTAGCAAAGAAGGGAGATTGGCCGCGTTACACGGAAGAAGAGCCGGAGATGTACGAGCAGGAAGAACTGGACAAGCTCTTCAAGGCCTGCCACGAGGAAGAGCGGCTCTGGTACGAGTTCTTCCTGATGACCGGGATGCGGGAGCAGGAAGTGATGTACACGTATTGGTCGGATGTGAATTTCGCGGCGAGCACCGTTCGAGTCAGCCACAAGCCGGACCTAAACTGGACACCCAAGGCGTACAAGGAACGTGAAATTCCGATTCCCACGAAGCTCGTGAAGAGATTGAAGGCACGGAAGGCGAAGGCCGACAAGACGTGTGGGCTTGTGTTTCCGACTGCGGGCTGCAATCCGAAGCTGGATTTCCTAGACTGCCTGAAAGCATGCGCAGAACGGGCGAAGCTTGATAAAGACGATTTCTGGCTGCATAAGTTCCGTTCAACATTCGCAACGCGGTGCCTCTGGGCCGGTGTGGATCTGCGCACCGTACAGCAATGGCTGGGTCACTCGGACATGGAATCCACGATGCGCTACCTGAAGCCGTCCCGGAGTAGCCACGTGCGGGAGAAGGTGAACGAGATTTTTGCTTAGCTCGAACCGGCGCAGGCTAGCCTATCCACAAATGGCGCGGTTGTCCTCGCTTCTGAAAGAGTGGCTCCTCAGGTGGAAAGTAGGCCACTGAAGTGCCAGCCTGACGGTCCCGCCTGAAGTCTACAGCCTGAAAATGTGTTCCACGGCAGCGGACTTCGCGGTAAATGTTTGCCCTGCCGGGAGGGTTTGAACTTCGGAATCCGTCAAATTCGTTAAAGTGGGCGGTTCTCGTACAGGGGCTCTGGCTAACCGACCTGTCACAGAAGCGCGACATTATGGAGCGTGGCAGCGGCTGTCCGGATGGATTTCCGAAGCAAGCTGACTCCGCAGATTGGTGAAGTTACTGTGCAGTTCCAGTGTGGTGGTACCGGGTGGATCCATCTCAGACCTGTACACCTGGATCTCGTAGTTATCCTGAGCGCGTGCTGTAAGCAACGCAAATGCAACCAGCCCGATCAGAATTGCCAGGCGTCGATAGTCCATAGAGTGTTTGCTACTGCAGCGTTGAAGCCTTTGGTCCTTGGAGCCATTTGTTGGAGTCTGCTGCTAGTTGACTATCCTTCAAACGCTTAACTGGATGAAATCCGGTCCAGTGCTCGCTAGTTTCTGTTCGAAGAATTGGCATTGACTCGTTCAGAAATTCGTACGAATCGGCCGCTTTTCTGTACGATCTCGCCAGTTTCTTGAACAAAATCGGGGCACGGGCGAGCTAAAACCGCGACGCGACGCAAACTGAAGACCGATTGCAGAGAATCTAGGCGTACAAGAGTCTGGACAGCAATGTAGAAGCTTCTTGACGAAAACCTGTGACTTCAATCACACGGCTCTGTGATTTCAGCGTGAAGGCGAGATCTCCACTAGCCGATAGATTGCTCGAGGAAGAGAATTACAAGGTGAGGACGACGAGCTTTGTGTCGAACTATCGCGAGAAAGTCGCTTCTTCGCCGGTCCTGGATCTGCTGTCGTTCAAGCGACAACAGACGGTATTCATCGTCCTGAACCTGCTGGTTCTGGCACTTCTATTAGTGATGCATTGGTCCCTTGCCTCGTTTTGGGGTAACCCATCGTCCTGGCTTATGGCCACGGTGGGTCTGGTTTTTCTCGTGCGGATCCCCGAACTACTCTGGGTTCGTCGACTGTCCCACCCGATCAAACCTGCGATCGCGATTGCAATTACCTGGGCTTCGATGCTGCTGAATGTTGCCCTGACCATCCTGCTTTCTGATCTAACGGACCATGAAGATAGTCCATATATCGTTCTGCTGTTCTTGCCGGTTTTGGAGGCTGCTTTTCGCTTTCACCTCAGCATGCTTCTCGGAGTCATTGCAGCGAGTGATTTCGCTTGCTTCCTTTGGCAGTGGCGCTTCTTCGTGAAGCACCCACCGGTCGATGTGGGAGAGTACATCGAGGCCGGTACTACCTCGTTGATGTTGGCCATCGTTGGGGTGCTGGTGTGGCTGCTGGTGCGCGATCTCCGACGCAAGCAGATACATCTGGCAGACAACTTGCATGAGTTGGAGGCGGCGCGAGAAAAACTTCTGCATGAGGAAAAGTTGGCTGCCATGGGACGATTGTCCAGTGCAATTGCACACGAAATCCGCAACCCCGTTGCGATGATCGCAAGCTCGATTGCAACCGCAAAGCAATCGACGGGCGCGGACCGCGAAGAGATGTTCGCGATTGCGTCCGATGAGGCGGGCCGACTGAGCCGGTTGACGACGGAGTTTCTGGACTACGCGAGCACTCGCCGGCCGAACGTGACGGTCACTTCCATTGCCGACACTGTCGCCTACATAGCCGATGCCTCACGAGCTCATGCCAGTCGGAAGGGGCTGAGGTTTGAGTTGGATGTTCCCGAGACTCTCTCGGCGAAGGCCGATGCCGGCCAGTTGCAGCAGGCGCTGATGAATCTGGTCCTCAATGCCGTGGATGCTTCACCGGCAAATGGCACGATTGTGGTACGAGGTCGGCCGGAGGATCAAACTGTCCTGATCGATGTGGAGAACTCAGGGTTGCCGATCCCCGCGTCCACGCTGGGGCGCCTGTTCGAGCCCTTCTTCACCACCAAACCTCGAGGGACAGGACTAGGGCTAGCTATTGCCCGCAACATCGCCCGCGCACAAGGAGGGGATCTCGCCCTGGTGGCGAATGGGCCGACATGCGTCCGCTTTTCGCTCATGTTGCCGAATGCGGAAGGAAACGGACAGAACTAAGAGAACCGCGATGGGAAGAATCCTCATTGTCGACGATGAGGCGAGCATGCGCCGCATCCTCGCCTTCAACCTGCGCCAGGATCAACACGAAATCTGGGAAGCTTGCGGAGTTCAAGAGGCGAAGCGCGCTCTCGCGGCCAACGACTTCGACGTCGTAGTCACTGATCAGAGGATGCCCGACGGAGAGGGGTTAGCGGTTCTCGGGCAAGCTCACGAATCCGATCCCACTCTCCCAGTGATTCTTCTGACCGCAGTGGCCACCATCGAACTGGCGGTCGAAAGCATGCGGCAAGGCGCGTTCGACTTCCTGACTAAACCTTTTCAACCCGAGGTGGTACGCGCCACAGTGCGCCGGGCCTGCGAGCGTACGCGACTCCTGCGCGAGAACATCCTGCTAAAGGATGCCGTGGTGCGACTGGAAGGAGCCGCCGAGATCTATGGCGAAAGCCAGGCCATTTGTGACGTCCGCGACCGCATCGCACGGGTGGCGCCGACCAGTGTCACCGTCTTGATTACGGGTGAGACTGGCACCGGCAAGGAACTGGTCGCCCGCGCCATCCATCGCAACAGCCCAAGAGCATCGAAGCCTTTCGTGGCGGTGAACTGCGCTGCCTTCACTGAAACTCTGCTGGAGAGCGAACTCTTCGGCCACGAGAAGGGCGCATTTACTGGCGCCGATCGCCAGCGCCAGGGACTATTTGAAGCGGCTCACGAGGGCACGCTGTTCCTGGACGAAGCAGGAGAGATGTCACTGGCGGCACAGGCCAAGCTTTTACGCGTTCTTACTGACGGAGAACTACTGCGTGTTGGCTCGAGTCGGCCCCGCCGCGTGGATGTACGTGTTCTGGTTGCCACTCATCGTGATCTCCAACAGCGAGTGGAAGAAGGCTTGTTTCGCGAAGACCTTTATTACAGACTTGCGGTCGTGCCGATTCATCTTCCGCCTCTGCGCGACCGAACTGATGACATCGCTGGATTGAGCGACATCTTCTGCCATCAGGCTGCGACCGAGCTGAAGATGCCACGCCGGCACCTGAGCGCAGCAGCTCTGGAGAAACTGCGGCAGTATCGCTTCCCGGGAAATCTGCGTGAGCTCAGCAACCTGATCGAGCGGGCCTACATTCTCACCGGCAATCTTGAGATCGGCGCGGATGATCTACTCCTGGCGCAAGAGGGAGGTGGGTCGGCAGGAAGCAACGGTACCCACGGTGACAAGGTCGCCATTCCCATGTCCGACTCGTTCGATCTCACCGGCTTTCTGGAAGGCGCGGAGAAAGAGCTCATCCTGCGAACGCTAAACGCAACCCATGGTGCCCAAGCCGAGGCGGCGCGCCGAATGGGGCTTTCCCGCAGTGCCTTGGCATACAAGCTCACCAAGTATGGAATCCGCTCCGCCGAATAGCTGCGGAATCATCTCCTGCCATTTACTAACCGGCCGCGCCTAATCCTCGGCATTCTTCATCTGGCCGCGCACAACCGATGATGTGTCAAGAAATCTTTTCACATTCTGTCCAGAAGTCTGTACACACACTTTTGCTCGGGTGTACGCCAAGTCAGGTGCTCACCTAAGGAGTCCGTCTCGTTAACACGACGACCTCCTGTGTTGAGCCCTTTGCGATCAGACGTAGTGGATAGTTTTGAATGTCATCGCCCCTCCCCTTATGCAGTCGATCTGTCATACCGCCGAAATATGGCGCGTTAATTGCACAGGTCAAAGCATTCAGGATCGCCAAGGTACTCGGGCAGCCCTCCCCATTGGACATTCGGTGCCGCTTGGCTATTCCCAAGACTCAACAAACTCACCCGAAGGAGATCCAATATGAAACTGCTCATCACGAGCTTCCGTAAGACAACCATCCTTGTTACTGCAGCGCTGGTCGTCGTCATGAACGCATTTACATTTGCTGCCAGCGGCACCTGGGCGTCAACCGGTGCTATGATCTCGGCCCGCGACGGTCACACCGCAACTCTTCTCGCCAACGGCAAAGTGCTAGTCGCCGGAGGCACTAACAACGGTGTCGCTCTTACCTCCGCCGAACTCTACAACCGCACGACCGGGACATGGGCTTCCACGGGAAGTATGCACGTGGGCCGCACCCTGGCTCGTGCCGTACTGTTTTCCAACGGCAAGGTGCTGGTGGTGGGGGGGTGCGTTAACGATTGCTTGAGCGCCACAACCAAGAGTGCGGAATTCTATAACCCAAACTCTGGAACTTTCGCGGCAACCGGTTCGATGGTCCAGTCACGTGCCGAGTTCGCGATTACGCTCCTCGCAAACGGTCAGGTGCTCGTGGCGGGCGGCTGCACTGCATATGACGCCAACGGTTGCGCCTCGACAACCAACAAAGCCGAGATCTATAACCCCTCCACCGGCACCTGGAAAGCGACAACCACCCTTCGTGCAGCTCGCCACGCAATGACTGCCACGCTGCTGGCAAGCGGCAAAGTGCTGGTGGCCGGTGGTGCGACCTCTGCATCCGACGCTCTCAACAGCACGGAGATCTACGACCCCACCGCGAAAACCTGGACTTTGGGTACCAAGATGATCACGCCGCGTTCAGACTACGCCTCCATCATGCTGGGCACTGGAAAGGTTCTGTTTATGGGCGGAGAGAACATCAATGGCGTCAGCATCAACAATGCCGAGTTGTACAACCCTTCCACCGGGAAGTTCACGGCAACCGGCAAGATGACGGCCACTCGTGAGGAACACACCGCGGTGCTACTCGCCAACGGCAACGTGCTCGTTTCGGGCGGAAACAAGTTAACCTTAACCACGCAAACGCCCCTCGCCAGCGCGGAACTCTATAATCCAGCCGCCGGGACATGGACCGCGACCGGCGCCATGAGTAGCGCACGCTCCGGCCACACTTCAACTGTGCTCACTACCGGTCACGTACTCAACGCCGGAGGCAGCGACGCCGTCAACGAATTAGACAGCGCCGAAACGTACATTCCGTAAAACGAGCGCGAGCCCGCTCCACTGATGTGTGTGGGGCGGGTGCTTTTTCCCGCGGAGTGTCCGGCGGAGAACTCGGGGCTTTTGGGTCTCGGAGTATGGGTGCCAAATTCGATCCAGAGTGACTTCGACCACAGCCCACGAAAATACCAAAAAAAGCTAAGCTCTGACTCGCACCGGGCGCCTCGGTAGGAACTTCCGGCATCTTTAGTGAATAGGCCAGGTGAGGGGAATGTGTCCGGCGGAAGAGGCGATGAAGCGGCAAGATCCAAGGCTTAGCATTTGGGCAAAACGACTTGCACGATCGTTGTTCCTGTTGGTTTTCGTTTCAGTTCTCTCGCTCATTCCTGTGATTCGTGACTCAGAGACACGTCTCACGGACACGTTCTTTCGGCTGGCGCCACACCCGGCGCATCGTTCTGCAGTGGTTCTGGTCCTGATAGACGAGGACAGCCTGCGAAAATATGGCCGCTGGCCTTGGTCGCGTGAGCTGCTGAGCCGGTTGACCAGAAACCTCACCAGCTCCGGCGCAGGCGCGATTGGTCTCGACATCTTGATGTCCGAGCCACAGTCTCCCGAGGCCGATGCAAGCCTGCAGCAATCTTTGCACGCCAGTGGCCGTGTCGTCATAGCGGGCAAGATCGGAGCCTTTCCAGACGGGCCCCATTGGGTAGAACCGTTGCCGGCAATTTCACAGGCTGCAATCGCAGTAGGACACGTCCAGGCTGTTCTTGACGCCGACAGCATTTGCCGACGGTTTCCGCCGCGCGAACTGACCATCGACGGCCCGCGATTGGCCTTTGCCGTCGAGGTAGCGGGACAATCCGATCCTCATCGAGCATCTGCATTTTTGGATTCGTACCGAGTCCCTGACCTCGACGATTCGTTGAATATCAGTCGGGCCGCGCCCATTCTTGTTCGTATCCCTTTCCGGCGTGACGGGTTCGAAACTATTTCAGCGGCCACTGTGCTCCAGGGCGGTAATCTAGAGGTAAGATTGCTCGGGCGTCCGGTGTTGGTTGGCTTTGGTGCAACCGAGATCGGCGACCGATTGAACACCCCTTTGGACACGGAGATGCCGGCGCCAGGCATCGAAGTGCATGCCCAGATCCTCGATGCCATTTTGACCGGGCGATCCCTTCGCGAAGTCTCGGCTGCCTCAAGTGCGGTGGCTTTGGCGTTCACCTGCCTGCTCGTTGTAGTCGCATTTCGCAAGTCGCACAGCTGGGCTTCCGTTGGTCTGCTGCTCGTGCTTGCCATTACGGTATATGCGAGCACGTTTCTCACGTTTCTGTGGGCCTCACGCATCCTGCCAGCCGGAGCCATGTTGTTGGCGGTCTTCCTGGGACCGTTGGTGGTGTTCACTTCAGATTTCGTCCTGGTGGAGCGTAGTTTGACGCAGCAATTGCGGGGACTGCGCTTCTGGCTGACCAAACAGGGAAAAGAAACGGGTGACCCGGGGAACGCTGAGCTTTCCTGGAAACTCGACTTGCTGCACAAGCTGGAGACCGAACTCGGTTCGCTGTATGAACTCCATAAGACTCTTCTGGAATCAACGCAGGATTTGGTTGGGATCTACGACGAGAATGGCAATCTCCTCTTGAAGAATCGGAGCTTCGCCGCCGTTCTGCCGCCATCGGCCTCGGGGGATACTCTTGCCCAACTCCTTGGTCGATGGGTTGCAAAAGAAGATGCGCCGCTCGCGGACGTCGGTCGAGGCCAGGAAGGGGAGATTTATCTCAGCGATGCGTTGTACTCCGTTCGAATCGTGCCGCTGCCGCCGACTCGACTCTCTCCCGGCGGAGGAACGATCGTCACCCTTACGAACTTACAGACTCGTGTCGAGCGCGACCGAGCTCGCGCCGAGGCCTTGGCGTTCATTACCCACGAACTCCGAACTCCGTTGGCATCCATCCAGGGCTTTGCGGATCTGATGATTCACTATCCCGGCTCGCCCGACTGCGAAGGTGCGGCCGAAACCATTTTGTGGGAGTCGAAACGCCTGCTGGCCCTCATCAATAGCTATCTCGACGTTCTCCGCCTGGACGCTGGAGGGAAGCCAGTCAGAGCTGATTCTCTCGAACTACATGACATCGTCCGCCAGGTCTTCGACATCCTCCGGCCACTGGCTGCCGGGGTAAACATGCGACTCGTTTTGGATACGGATGCCCGGATCATGACCGTCGGAGATGCGCCGCTGATCAGTGGAGCGGTCCTCAACCTCGTAAGCAATGCCATCAAATATGGTAAACCTGGCACGGTGATAAAAGTTGCGTGCTCGAGCCGGGATAAAGACGTGATCTTCGCCGTGCAGAACCAGAGCGCCCCCATCGCGCTCGAAGAGATACCTCACCTCTTCGATCCCTATTATCGGGGAAAGAATGTGGAGAATCGCAAGCCCGGATGGGGTCTCGGTCTCGCGTTCGTAAAACGTGTTGCCGAGAAACATGGTGGTTCGGTGCGGGCAGAAAGTGGATTGACCGGAATGACCTTCGAGATTCACCTGCCCGCCAAAACGGAAATAGAGGTTCCTCCCGAGGTGAGAGCATGACAAAGCTCCGCTGTGTTCGCATCGCGTTTGTCACGATGGCTGTACTCGTGTTGGCAGCGGCGCAGACCGCACCGCCGCAGCCAACAGTTCTCTCAGTCGGCTCGGCGGAGATCAGCGATGTTAAGGGGACGGTTGTGCTCCACTCCCAGCAGGGTTTGCCCCTGACTGCGCAACGCGGGTTGACTTTGACGTCCGAGAGCACGATTGAAACAGCCAAGGGAAGTGTTTTGCTGAACCTTCAGGATGGCTCGCAGTTGTTGGTGAAGGCTCACAGCAATGTTGTGCTAAAGAATCCCAACGAAGGCAAAGGCTACTCGCTTGAGCTTTTGATCGGAAATATCCTGGTCAAGGTGCAAAAGCGATTGGGAAGTAATCCTTCGTTTCGAATGGGCACGCTCACCGCTGTCATTACGGTCCGCGGCACGCGCTTCTCTGTGGAAGTGACCAGGCAGCGCAGAACGATTGTTGAGGTTTTCGAGGGTCTCGTCGATGTTGCAGGAGTCATTGAAGGTGCCCCTCACGTACTGCTCAGGCCTGGATTCTCGACTCAAGTGCAAAGCGACCGAGCTCCCGAGCAGCCCCGCGAGATGAATCCCAGCGAGAGTTCTGAGGGTGGCCGCGGAGGCGAGAATTCCAGTCACCCCGAGGGCGGTCGGGAGCGGGAAGGCCAACCGCAGAGCCAGCCGAAACAAGGACCTCCGAATCAGGCGCCCGAGAAACCGGACTAATCAGTCACCGGAGTGCCCCCTTGCCTCTTGACCTTAGGAGCCGACTTAGCGAGAAGCTGCTCGGTACGGTTGATCTAACTTCGCTATGACACTCATCGACAAATCGTCATAATTTCTCTGGTCTTTTGTTTTGCAAACTATGGAGGGTCTTTGTCAGCTTTCGCAAAGTGCGCGGCTTTATGGTGTTTTTTCCTTTCTTGAGTTTATGATTGCGCTCCTGGCAACCCCGGACTGGTGAGATAAACGGTCGCCACCAGTCGCATGTAGCTGATCTGCAATAATCTCTCAATGTGTGGCCGCTACCGACTCTCGCGCCGTAAGCAGATCATTGCCGAACACTTCGAAGTTCTCCCTGACGACGATGATTGGACGCCGCGCTACAACATCGCCCCTACTCAGCCCGTTTTCGTCATCCGTCAGCATCCCAAAGAACCACGCCGCGATCTTTCGCTGGTCCGCTGGGGTCTCATTCCGTCATGGGCAAAGGACGCGTCCGGGGCTGCCGGGATGATTAACGCGCGGTCGGAGTCAGCGGCGATCAAGCCTGCGTTCCGCGACGCTTTGAAGTTGCGCCGGTGCCTGATTCCTGCGGATGGTTTCTACGAGTGGGTGCGCTCAGGGAAAACCAAACAGCCGTACTGTTTCGAGGTCAACGACGGCGAGTTGTTCGCCTTTGCGGGACTGTGGGAGCGGTGGAAAGATCCGAGCGGGCAATGGATCAAGTCATGCGCGATTTTGACCACGATGCCGAACGCAGTGACAGCTGCCGTCCACGACCGGATGCCGGTGATACTTCATCCAGACAACTACGATCGGTGGCTCGATCCTAGGTTTACTGAAGTGACTGGCGTGTCAGAGATGCTGAAGCCCTACGAAGCTCGGGTGATGCGATGCTATCCGGTGAGCGCGAGGATTAATCATGCGGCGAATGATGATGCAGAGTGCGCCAAGCCTCTTGAGATTGAGACTCCTCCACAAGGCCAGTTGTTCGCGTAGATCGTCATGCCAGTACACTATCCCAACAACTCTCTCGCAATGCTGATCCACTCGGCATCGAGAGACTCTCGACAGACCGGCTTGCCAGCACGCCGATACCAGTAGGCGGCGTTATACTGATCGCCTTCCTTGCGGTGCAGGTAGGCATGTATCCACGAACCTGCTTCGCTCTCGTCCACCTGAGCACTCTCGTGGGCTCGCGTCCACTCGCCTTTCGCATCCCACCAGAGAGCGGCCAGCGCACGACTGAGTCCGTTAGGAGGCTTGGAACCGCCGAGCGATTGTTTGAACTCGTCGAGCGTCATCACAGATCCATCGTTAACCAAAGGATGCTTGGCTAATTAAAGTCGGTCAAAGGTTTCAGTGACTGCTCTTCCCGACCCCGGAATTGTGAGCCATAAGCTGGACAGCCCATCTCCTCAAAAGTCACCCTTCGAGTCCCCGCTGGCTCGATCACTCGAACCATACTTGGGATAGACCGTGTGCTGTGATTCCAGAATCGTTCCCCGGTCAGCTTCTTCGAATCATTAATGCAGGCTATCATATTCGTCTTTTGTTCGCTTATATTAGCGCGCCTCACAGGAGGCCTCAATCACTGAAGGGGATAGGAGACAGAGACGATGAAATGACGCATTGTGTTAACTAGATAATAAACATGTGGAGATATTTTGGGCGAAATGACGCGGCTGGATGTGGATGGGATGTGGGAGGGCGTGCGTGTTTACTTCACCGGAAAAGTACGCTGGAAGTTTTCGGCTGGCTCAGGTCTCAGCAATCGGAGGACAGGTTGCACCGGTGAACACGCAGATTCCTGCGGCGTACCGCTCCAGAATGGCGCCAAGACTAACTTCTGCTGATTCACGCAAGTTCCTTAACGCGCCAATTGAAAAAACTCTCCTACTCGGCATCAAAACCCTCCATGCCGATCCATAACTGTGCCAGGAGTCGCAGATTCTTCTTGTAAGTGCGAGTGACTGTGAACTCTCTGCCCCCCTGCACGCGAAGCACATACTCGCCCGAGGGCCGGGCATGAATCTCCTCAACCAATGCCCCATTAACGAGCACAGATCGGTGAATCCTAACAAACCCGTGCAGATTGAGTTTTTCCTCAATGTTCGAGATTGCGCCTCGTAGAATGTGCGAGCTTGAAGTATGTACTAACAGGACATGGTTTCCTTTCGCTTCGACTGCGATAAGGTCCGCTGCATCAATAAAAAGAATTTTCGTTTTGGCTTTGATCCCAATCCGCGCAGACTTGCTCGCCGCAGGCGGTGTCTGGCATGAATGTTTGCGCGGGCTTGTTGATCGCCCTGCTACCTGTTGTCGGAACCCAGCGCTCAGAGGCGCACGAACGCATTCCTCCGAGGGTTCGAGAGCCTTATCAACCTCTTGTCCCGTCAAAATTGCAGTCGCATGCTCATGCTGTGTCGGTTCGGGAACGGAAACATGCTTTGGCAGCGCTAGTTGTTCGTGCGTAGCCTTTAGAACCCTCTCGAATATGGGGATGGCCATTGTGCAAAAGCCCTCCACTACAGCCCGTTCGAAGTTGCTGACCTCCGTGTACAAGGCAGCTTATTGAGTTCATACCATCGTTAACCAGCTTTATCCTGCCTCTTCTTAGTCGAGCCGTGCCTCCCACGCAACGACTCCAAAAAACGGATAATGCTTTTTTGTCCTGCTTGGTGCATTCGTAAGTCTTGAGAATTCTTTACTAAAGAGATGAACCCCTCATAGGCGGCGATCAGGAATATAGCCGTTTCACTGGCGTCTACGTCACTCCGCACGAGCCCGAGCTTTTGTCCCCGCCTCAATGCTAGCGCGATTGCGTCGTGCCAGTTTTTGAATAGGCTTCCCGTCCTTCTCCGGAAGCCCTCATCAAGGGGGGACATTTCTTGCGACAAGTTATTTAGTATGCAACCGTACTCAAGATCTTCTCGCCTACACGACGTGCTCTGAACGATGGCGACCAAGGCATCGATGGGATTCTTCGCGTTCTGCAAAGGCCATACCCACTTTTCGCGGGAGATACTCGCAAGGACTTCGTCCACGACCGCATAGCCTAGGGCTTCCTTGTTATCGAAGTGATGGTACAAGGCGCCTTTCGTAACGCGAGCTGCCGCAAGAATTGCATTCATGTCAGCGCTCCGAAATCCTGAGCGGTGCATTTCCTGGAAAGCGGCTCTCAACAAACGCTGTCGTGTGCGCGCCGGATCGCGCAACTTGGACGTACGATCATTCGGCCATAAATCAGTTGGTAACATTCCTACCAGTATGCATCTTGGAAACCACCGGAGTCAATGGTGGTCCGAAATAGTGCTCTGGTAGCCACTTTTGTCTTTAAGGTGGTATTAACATACCGACTAGTAGGTATTAGTAATGTCAAGATCGAAACAAGTTGATGGAAATCTGAACCTTGGAAAATTAGCTTCCGTTTGATGTAGTTCTACATCACACGACCACAGACCTACAGAAACGCAATGTCGCCCGCAGAGCGAACGCTGTGGGCCTCGTGCAGTTCGCATCCAGCATTTCATAATCGCGGGTACCGTTATCGATGTAATCGACTGAAAACTCAACCTCCACGCTTTGGTTCCTCAATTGCTTAAACCAACGTCGTACCGATTCTGTTCTCAATTGCACACTGAGTGTTAGAGCGCCGAGTGGTATGTGACGTAAATACCCCGTCATTCCGCACGGCGACTTGCAGCAGAGCAAAAACCAAAAAGAGGAGAGATTATGAGCACACTATGGCGGTTGCGGGGTTCTTGGTTACTGCAGGTTGCGACGATTGTTTTGGTTTGTTTCGGCAATGCCTTCTCACAAGTGAGCTACAAGGTTACCGATTTAGGCGCTCTGGGGAATGACAATTTGGCTTGTGCCATGTCCATCAATAATGAAGGTTGGGTAGTGATCCAGGATGCGAGCATGGTACCGGGGCAGCAGGATAACGCGGGTGGGAAAATTCTAAAGGCACGTGATGCGATAGAGATCAACGGATCCCAGTTCGACCTCGGCACGCTCGGAGGACAGAACAGTTGGATGAACTGGGGCGAGATCAACGACTTCGGGCAAATAGTCGGTTATTCCGAAACGGCTGCCCTAGACCCGAACGGCGAAGACGTTTGCACCTTCGGCACACACCTTACTTGTCGCCCGTTTATTTGGCAATTTTTCCACATGCGCGCTCTCCCGACACTCGGCGGAAATAACGGACAGGCGAGCGCCATCAACAACCGTGGAAAAATCGTAGGATTTGCAGAAGACGGTACCGTGGACTCCTCATGCCCTGCTGGCACAACTAATAATCGGACTCAGCTGCCGGTGTTGTGGGAAAACAGCAAAGCCAAGGCCAAAGCTCTTCCTACAGGTAACGATCCAAGCGGGAATGCGCTTTGGATCAATGATCGAGGCCAAATCGTAGGCTTCACGGGAGCTTGCGCTGCGACGAATCACGCCGTTGTGTGGGACCACGACAAAGTACGTACCCTTGCTGACAACCAAACTGGCGCTGAGGCTTTCGGCAATAACAACCTGGGCCAAATTGTTGGATTCGTCGGCGCCCCCGACAGCGGAATCCCGAATGCCGCGCTTTGGCAGAATCACATGCTCATCAACCTCGGTCTTCTGCCGGGAGATGCTGGCGGCATAGCCAGCGGCATCAACGACAAGGGCCAAGTCGTGGGAAGCAACTTCGACTCGCAGGGCAACTGGAACCATGCTTTCATCTGGCAGAACAACGTTATGACCGACCTCAACTCGCTGTTTCCTCGCAGTTCCAACCTCCTCGCCACGATGGCGAACAAGATCAACGAAAGCGGACAAATCTCGGGCATGGCAATCGTTCAGAGCGGGCCGGATGCGGGCAACATCCACGCCTTTATCGCAACGCCTGTAAACCAAAGCATAGACAGGTCGATGGCAGACGTCGCACGCACACTGCCGAAAGTCACTTTGCCCGCGAAGGTCGGCAGACAGATTCTCCAAAGATTTGGGGTCAGCGGAGTCGAATAAAGTATTTTTCCTAATTTCCGCACCACGCATTCCAGCGCAAAGGGAGCGAGCACAAAGCTTCTGCGGGACAACCTGGGTTACGCAAATGTATCGCCGTGACCCAGATTGTTTCCCCCAGAGGAGAAGTGCTTGTAGCCGCGGCCTCTTCGGTGTCTCGTTGGTTGGCATCACCGGCCATATCGCCATAGCACCCAGATGCACGGCGACAGTTGAAAACTCGAGTTATTACTTAGTCTCGAGCCTGCTGCGTACTGCTCCGCCATTCAAGTACAATTCGACGCTGCACGTAGCGAGGAGCTTGTATGAGGAAATTGTTGCTGTTACTGGTTTGTCTCATTTCACCAGCAATTGCCCAGACCCTTCCAGGGGGAATTGGACAGGGCTACGATCGCGAGCTAAAGCATGTAACCAGTCAGCTGATGGACTTGGCGGAAGCCACGCCCACAGATAAGTTTGCGTGGCGGCCTTTGCCCGGTGTGCGCTCTACGAGTGAGGTGTACATGCACATCGCCGTCGCCAATTTTTATTATGTGAGCGTTGTCGGAAAGCAGATAATGCCAGCTGAGATCAAACCGGGATTTGAGAAATCGGTAACCGCTAAGGCAGACGTTATCTCCTGGCTGAAGCGTTCGTTAGATGCTGCGCGCGACGCGCGGGCCAAGGAAAGCCCCAAAGAGTTGGAGCGAAGGGTTGAGTTTTTCCAGCGAAGCACTACAGCCGATGCCGTCTATCTCCGCCTGATCATTCACTGCAACGAGCACATGGGGCAGCTTGTCGCTTATGCCCGCATGACAGGCGTAACCCCGCCGTGGTCGAAAGACTAGGGCAGCCTTAGCCAGCAGTTGGCGAAAAGTCTCGTGGGTGTTGAAAAAGTCGGCTCCGGAAGGGACTTCTTCCCCGGGTCTGAGTATGGATAGGTGTTGGTTTGTTGGTGGAGAAGGAGTTCGACTACGTGGTGGCCGGCAGGATGGGCTGT
>Ga0070732_10000559_pt1 | contig 22866 bp, 27 predicted proteins | sample Coa_R1_5_FD_66449 | JGI IMG/M metagenome (GOLD analysis project Ga0070732, IMG submission 66449) | Surface soil microbial communities from Centralia Pennsylvania, which are recovering from an underground coalmine fire - Coalmine... | ecosystem: Environmental > Terrestrial > Soil > Unclassified ... | reverse complement strand
GGTGCAGCCGATCCGGCGCCGCGCGACGTCCCGGTCGTCGCCGCGGGACTGGCGGCGCGCACCTCCGCCGCGGCACTCGGAGTGCCGCCGCGCAGCTGGCGCATGAGCATGTCGGCGAGTCCAAGGCCGCGACCGCGCGTGAGATCGAGCGACAGCTGGTCGTCGAACATGCCCTGGTACATCTGCGCCTGGTCGCTGCCGAAGATGGGGTCGGTACCGATCGCCTTGCGCATGCTCTTGAGCATCATGCGGGCGAACAGGCTCTCGAACTGCTGCGCGACCTGACGCAGGGCGCTGGGGTCCTGGGCGCGCACGCTCGACTTGAGCTTCTCGAGGCCGGCAAAGTCGCCGTACACGCCCGTCTGATTGGACACGCCGCTGGTCATGGCCGTGGAGGTGCCCTAGATGACGATCAGCTCGGCGCGCAATGCGCCGGCTTCCTTGAGCGCCTCGAGAATCGCTACCAGGTCACCCGGTGCGGCGCCCACCTGATTCACGGCGCGCACGATCTCATCGAGATTGACGCCCGCCTGAAACACGAACATGCGGGCGTCAGCCTGCTGCACGTCGATGTTGCTGCGCGGGGTGACCACGGTCTGGCCCTGCGAGAACGGTGCAGGCTGACTGACGTCGGAGCGCTCGGTGATGGTGACCGACAGCGAGCCGTGCGCGACCGCCGCCGCCATGACGCGCACGTGCGAGCTGATGACCACGGTACCGGTGCGCGAGTTGACGATCACGCGCGCCGGCGCCTCACCCGGGTCGACCTCCACCGCCTCCAGTGTCGCCAGATACGCGATGCGCTGGTTCGCATCGGCCGGCGCGGAGACGCGGATCGAGACCGCGTCGAGGGCCTCGGCGGTGTCGGCGCCGAGCAGCTTGTTGATCGCCGCCGCCACATGCGCCGCGGTGGTGAAATCGGGCGTGTTGAGGTTGAGCGTCAGGTGCGGGTCGTTGGCGAAACGCACCGGCACTTCGCGCTCGACCGAGGCGCCGTTGGGGATGCGGCCGCTGCTGGGTACGTTGAGGGAGATGCGCGAGCCGTCCTTGCCGTTGACGCCGAAGCCGCTTACCACGATGCTGCCCTGCGCGATGGCGTAGATTTGGCCGTCGGCGCCGCGCAGCGGTGCCATGATCAGATCGCCGCCGCGCAGGCTCGAAGCGTTGCCGATGGTGCCCACCGTGACGTCCAGCTTCTGCCCGGGCTTGGCGAACGGCGGCAGGTCGGCCGTCACGGTGACGGCGGCGACGTTCTTCAGCTGCGGGTTGGTGTTGGGAGGCACCGTGACGCCGAAGCGCTGCAGCATGTTCTCGATGCTCTGGATCGTGAACGGCGCCTGGGTGGTCTGGTCGCCGGTACCGTCCAGCCCCACCACCAGTCCATAGCCGACCAGCTGGTTGCTGCGCACCCCGGCCACCGTGGCGATGTCCTTGATGCGGTCGGCACGCGCCGGGGCACAGATAAAGAGGAGTAGGCCGCAGGCGCTCAGCGCCGCGGCCACCGAGCGGAGGCCCGGCCGGCCGCTGCGCTGCTTGTCGATATTGATGTGCATCAGAAGGGCGCCCACGGCGAGTTGAAGAATCGGGACAGCCAGCTCTGGGCGTTGGCGTCGGCGAGCGCGCCCCTGCCGTTGTAGGTAATCTTGGCGCTCGCCACGCGGAAGGATGGGATGGAGTCGTCCGCGGCGAGGTCGATCGGGCGGATCACGCCGGTGACGCGCACGTACTCCTTGCCCTGGTTGAGCCCGATCTGCTTCTCGCCGGCGATGAACAGGTTGCCGTTGGGCAGCACCTTGAGCACAGTCGCGGTGAGGTAGCCGGTCAGGCTGTTGCTTTCGGCGCTCGCGCCCTGGCCTTGGAACTTGGTGGCGTCGTCGACGCTGTTCTGCAGCACCGGGTTGCCCTTGATGGTCACGGCCTTGCCGAGCAGCGTCGGCCCCGGCATGGCGATGCTCGTGGCCTTGCTGGTGCTGGTGGTGGCGCTCTTCTGCGCGGCGGTCTGCTCGTTGAGCACGATCGTGACGATGTCGCCGACGTGGTGTGCCACGGGGTTCTCGGCGTATACCACCTCGCGTCCCGCCTGGTAGATGGCACCGTTGGTCGGGGGCTGCGGCGGCTCCTGCGTCCAGGCCAGCGCGTCGTCGGGCTTGGGCGGCCTGCTGTGGCAGGCCGTCAGCGCGCTGAGCAGGGCGAGGACGATGAGGCGGATCGGCGGGTTGCGCATGCGGTTCGGCTTACATGTTCTGCGTGGCATAGGTGAGCATCTGGTCGGTGGTCTCGACCGCGCGCGAGTTCATCTCGTACGCCTGCTGTGTCTCGATCATGTTGACGAGCTCCTCGACCACATTGACGTTGGAACTCTCCGTCGAGCCCTGCAGCAGCGTGCCCATGCCGTTCAGGCCGGCGTTGCCGGTGACCGGCGAGCCGCTCGATGCGGACTCGACCGCCAGGTTGCCGCCCATATCCTGCAGTCCCGCCGGGTTGATGAAGTCGGCGAGCTGCAGCGTGCCGACGGTCTGCGGTGCGTTCTGGCCGGCGAGCTGCACGCTGATCGTGCCGTCTGACCCGATGGTGACGCTCTGGGCGCCGGTCGGGATGGTGATCGCCGGCTGCACCGGATAGCCGGCCGCGGTCACCAGCTGCCCCTGTGCGTTCACCTGGAAGCTGCCGTCGCGCGTGTAGCCGACGGTGCCGCTCGGCTGCAGCACCTGGAAGAAGCCGCGGCCCTGGATGGCCAGGTCGAAGGTGTTGCCGGTCGTGTTGACGCTGCCCTGGGTGTAGTTCTTTTCCGTGGCCACCACGCGCACGCCGGTGCCGACGTTCAGCCCGGTCGGCGCCTGGGTGCTCTGCGAGGTGTTGGCACCGACCTGGGAGCGGTTCTGATAGAGCAGGTCGTCGAACACCGCGCGGCTCTTCTTGAAGCCCGTGGTGTTCACGTTGGCGAGGTTGTTCGCCGTCACCGTCATCTGCGTCTGCTGGGCGTCGAGCCCAGTCTTGGCGGCCCAAAGTGCCGGATCCATGTGTCTACCTCTCTGTCAAAGTAATGCGGTGTCGCCAGCTCAGCTCGACTGCAGCAGCTTGGCGGAGGCCTGCCCGTCTTCCTCGGCGGTATGCAGGGCCTTGATCTGGACGTCGAAGCGGCGCGCCAGCTCGATCATGTTGACCAGGCAGCCGGTGATGTTGACGTTGCTGCTCTCGAGCACGCCCGAGGACAGCTGCACGGTGGCATCCGCCTCAGGGGTGCTGCCATCGGTGGTGCGGTATAGCCCGTCGGGATCCTTCTGCAGGGCGCCCTCCGGCGGGTTGATGAGCTTGATACGCCCGACGGCGGCGACCGAGTTGGGCGGCTGGCCGAGTGGTACTACCGACACGGTGCCGTCGGCGGCGATGCTCACCGAGGTGGACGGCGGCAGCGCCACCGGGCCGTTGTCGGCCAGTACCGGGCGGCCACCCGAAGTGACCAGCTGCCCCGCGGAGTCCACGTGCAGGTCGCCGGCGCGGGTATAGGCTTCCTGGCCGGCGAGGTCCTGCACCGCAAAGAACCCCGAGCCCTGCACCGCGATGTCGAGCGGGTTGCCGGTGGTCAGCTGCTCGCCCGCGGTGCTGTTCCAGCCCACGGTGGCAGCGGTGGCATAGGCACGCGAGGCGAAGCCGGGCCCACTCACGCTGCGGGTCTGGAACGCCGCCAGCGAGGCCTTGAAGCCGGTGGTACTCGCGTTGGCGAGATTTTCGTTGTTGGCCGCCTGGCTGGCGAGCGTCTCCTTGGCGCCCGACATGGCGACATACAGCAGCTTGTCCATGCTTCACCCCGCAGTGACGGTCGATTTATCAGCCGCCACGGATGTTGATGATCGACTGCGTGACCTGGTTTTCGGTCTGGATCATCTGCGCGTTGGCCTGGAAGTCGCGCTGCGCCGTGATCATCTCGACCAGCGCGGCGGTGGTGTCGACGTTCGACTCCTCCAGCGAGCCGGACTGCAAAGAACCGAAGCCCGAGTTGCCAGCCACGCCGTTGACGGCGGCACCCGATTCGTTGGTGGCGGCCCAGGTAGCGGCGCCGAGCTGTGCCAGTCCCTGCGGATTGGCGAAGTTCGCGAGTGCGATCTGACCGAGGTCGACCGAACGGCCGTTGGTGAACTGCGCCTGCACCACGCCGGTCGAGTCGACGTTGATGCCCGTCAGCTGGCCGGTGGTGAAGCCGTCCTGCTGCACGGCGGTGACGGCGAAGTTGCCGCCGAACTGGGTGGTCTTGGCGAAGCTGAAGTTCATGGTGAGCGGCGCGGCGCCGGTCGCCGGCGTGTAGGCCGGGAAGGCCACCTGGCCGCTGGCCGGGGCCACCAGTGTGCCGCTGCTCGAGTAGCTGAGGGCCTGGGGCGTGCCGACCGCCGTGCCGTCCACGTACAGCTGTACGTTCCAGTTGTTGGCCACCGCGCCCTTGATGAAGTAGAGGCTCGCGGTATGGGCCGCGCCCAGCGAGTCGTAGACGGTGAGCGAGGTGGTGTTGTTGTAGCTGTTCGCATCGGTGGGCGAGAAGAGCGGATCCACCGGCTGCTGGGCGTTGGCCGGCAGATTGGCGGTGATGGCCGCGTTGGTCGTCGCCTGCGGCGAGCTTTCGTTGGTGTTCAAGGAAATGTTGGCGAGTCCACCGGTGTTGAAGGCGCCGTTGGCGAGCGGCGGGTAGGCCTGCAGCGCATGGCCCTGGGAGTTGACGATGTCGCCGGCGCTGTTCAGCTGGAACTCGCCGTCGCGCGTGTACTTGAGCGCGCCGTTGTCGCTGAGGACGAAGAAGCCGTTGCCGCTCAGCGCCAGGTCCAGCGTGTTGCCGGTCGTCTCGATGTTGCCCTGGGTGAACTGCTGCGCCACTTCGGACACGGCTACGCCGTTGCCGACCGAGGTCGCCGCCACGCCCTGCTGACCCGAGGAGAACAGGTCGGCGAATTCCGTGCGCGAGCCTTTGAAGCCCACGGTGGCGGAGTTGGCGAGGTTGTTGGACGTGACCGAGAGGTCCTCGTTGGCGGCGTTCAGGCCGGTAAGGGCGATGTTGAAGGACATGGCAGATGTCTCCGGTAATAAGGGCGAATGCGTTACTGGATGTTGATGACCGAGCTGAGCGGCAGGGTGCCGTTGCTGGTGTTGAGCTGCAGGGCCTGCGTCGAGGGGTCGATGGTGACGCTGGTCACCTTGCTATAGAGGAGCGGGCTCACCGACTGGGTCGTGCCGCCCACGGCCGCCGTGACCTGGATGGAGTACTGACCGGCCGGAGCGGCGGCGCCCTGGCTGGTGGTGCCGTTCCAGGTGAAGGGCGTGTAGCCGGAGGCCGCCGGGGGCACGGTGAAGGCATCGACCAGCGCGCCGCTCGCATCCGTCACCGACACCGCCAGCCCGCTCGCGCCGGTCGGCGCGCTCACCGCGCCGCTCACCGAGCCGCCGGCCGCCAGGGTGGCCGTGTTGCCCGCAGCCAGCACCGAGTGACCGAGGAGCGAGGTGCCGCTGAGCAGCTGCGCACCCTGCAGGCCCGAGGCCAGGCCTGACATGGAGGCCTGGATGCTCTGCAGGCTGGACACCTGGCTCAGGCCCTCGATCTGCGCGAGGAACTGCGTCGGATCGGTCGGGTTGAGCGGGTCCTGACTCTGCATCTGCGTGCTGATCAGCTGCAGGAAGCCCGCCTGGCTGATCTGCATGTTGGCGGGCAGGCTGTCGGACACGGTGCCGGAGCCGCTGGCCGAGCCGCTGCCAGGCGCGCCGGAGCTGCCGCCGGGCGCGTTGTTGGTGCTCGCGTGGGAGTGGGGCAGGATCGCGATGGGCATTACCGGGGTCATGGGAGTCCTCAGTAGGAAAGGGGGTCGTTACTCGCCGAGCTTCAGGGTGGCGAGCATCAGGTCCTTGGCGGTGCTCATGACTTCGACGTCGTTCTGGTAGGCACGCGAGGCCGAGATCATGTCGGTCATCTCTTCGATGACATTGACGTTGGGGGCGTAGACGTTGCCCTGGGCGTCGGCGAGCGGGTTGCCGGGGTCGTGGCGCACGGTCGGCTGCGCATTGCTCTCGACGATGCCGCCGACGCGGACCGCCGCGGCGCTCTGGCCGTTGTGCCCGGCGCGCATTGCGGCGTGCACGGCCTGGAACACCGGGTGGCGTGCCTTGTAGACGGTGGCCGGATCGCCGGTGACGCTGTCAGCGTTGGCGAGGTTGCTCGCCACGGTGTTCAGCCGCACCGACTGCGCGGACAGCCCCGAACCTGCGATGTCAAACACCTTGAACGATGACACGGTCGTGACTCCTTAGTGGCTCACTGGCCGGTGATGGCCGTCATCAGGCCCTTGAACTTCTCGGTGAGAAAGGTCAGCGCGGCCTGGTAGCGCACGGTGTTCTCGGCGAACGCGGCCTGCTCGAGCTGCGGATCGACGGTGTTGCCGTCGAGGGAAGGCGCGAGCGGTACGCGATACTTGAGCGCACCGCCGGCTGCCGGCGCATCTGCGGTCGCACCGAGGTGCTGCGCGTGCGTGGCGACCAGCGTCGGGGCGGCGAGCGTGCCGCTGCTCCTGGCGTTGAGCAGACTCTTGAAGTCCAGGTCCTGCGCCTTGAAGTTCGGCGTATCGGCGTTGGCGAGGTTGTTCGCCAGCACCGCCGTGCGGCGCGCGTACAGCTTCAGCGCGTCCTGGTGAACACCGAGATAGGCGTCGAGATTCAGAGGCATGCACGGATCTCCGTGAGAACCTGCCCGGAGCAAAGCAAGAGCTGTGCCAGAGGGCGCACGGCCCGCCGTGCGGCCGCGCGGGCGTGTTGGAGCGCGCAAAGGTGAAGCGGGTCACACGTCCAGGCGGCAAGGTGTTGCCGTGCGGCCTGAATGCGCGTCCGCTGGCGTGAGGTTTGCAGACTCTTTCAGCCGTGTATCCGTTCGCAGGTCCCGTCATGGCAAAAGCGTCAATAGTTCGTCGCCCCGGTATGCTGAGCGCAGCGCTCGCTTGTGCCGGGCTGCTCGGTGCCGCCGCGACCCTCGCGGCCGGCGAGGCCGGCACCCTGCAACCGCTCGGCAGCCTGCGTGCCGCGGCCGAGGCGGCCGTGCGCAGCCAGCTGCGCGGCGTGGCCTATCCGGTGCAGGTTCAGGCGGCCGAGCCGGACGCACGGCTGCGCCTCGCCCAGTGTCCGGCTCCCCTGATGGCCGCCGCGGCGGGCAACGGTGAGCTCAGCGCCCACGTCACCGTGCGGGTCAGCTGCGCGGTACTCCAGGCCCAATGGTCGGTATACGTGCCGGTGGCACTGGAAGCCGACATCCCGGTGCTGGTCCTGCGCCAGAGTCAGATCCGCGGCGCCCGGCTTGGCCCGCAGGAAGTCGTGCTCGAGACTCGCCACGTCGCGGGTCTGGGAACTGCGTACCTTGGCGACGTGGCAGCGCTCGCGCATCGCACCCTGCTGCGCACCGTGCCCGCCGGCACCGCCCTGAGCGCCGACCTGTTCCAGACCGACTTTCTGATCCGCCAGGGTCAGGCCGTTACGCTGGTCGCCTCGGGCCCCGGAGTCGAGGTACGCGCACCGGCCAAGGCGCTCGAGGACGCCCGCGAGGGCTCGCACCTGCGCGTGCAGAACCTGGCTTCACTCAAAATCGTGCAGGGCGTCGTGGACGCCAGCGGTCTGGTGTACGCCAGCCCCTAAAGATCTTCATCGGGCGGCCGTTAACTGGTTCGAGGAATGGAAGGAGACTGACGTGTCCCACAAGATCAATGAGTTAAATGGGCCCGGCCATACGGCCAGCACGTCCGTGGGTGGATCGCGTTCCGCAGGCGCTACTGCGGCCAGCTCCGGCTCCGCACCCGCAGGGGCCGAGCCCGTCGCGAGCGCCGCCGAGGTGCACATCACGGATACGGCCAACCGCCTGGCGGCCCTGGAGCCGGCGCTGCGCGAGGCTCCCGCCGTGGACAGTGCGCGGGTCGCCGCGATCCGTTCGGCCATCGATCAGGGTGGATACACCATCCGGCCCGAGCACATTGCCACGCAGCTGGTACAGGTCGAACAGGCCCTCGGGCAGCTGCACGGCCGGCCGATCGCCGAGACGCAGGCCGCCGGTTCCCTCGCCAAGCCGTAGCGGACCGACATGAATCCCACGCTGTGCCGCGAGCACCTCGCGGAGCTCATTCGCGAGGAGCTCGCGCTCCTGGCTGACCTGCACACGCTGCTCGACGGCGAGCGCGCCGTGATCGGCTCCGGCGACCTCAAGGGGCTGCAGCGCTCGACCGCCATGCGCCTGCAGCGCATGGCGGCGCTGGCGAACACCGAGGCGCAGCGGCGCTCGCTGTGCAGCCTGCACGGGCACACGCCCGATGCGGCCGGCATGGAGCGGCTGCTCGCCTGGTGCGACCCGCGCTCCGAGCTGGCCGGCCTGCTGCGCGAGTGCCGCGAGAGCGCCCTAAGGTGCCGCGAGCTCAACGACCGCAATGGCCTCATGGTGGGGGCGCGGCTGAAGCGCGTCGACGAGCGCCTGCAGGCGCTGCGTGGCCGCGCCGACCGCAGCGCCACCTACGGTCCGCGTGGTGACATGGCCCGCAGCCCTGCGGGACGGGTACTCGGGGCGGTGTAAGACGGCCGCCGCGCGCGGCCGCCGCAGGATCACATGCCGAGCGCCTGGTGCAGGGCGTCCAGCTCGGTGTCCGATTCGCTGATCAGCCGCTCGTAGGCAGCCATATCCATGTGCATGCGTGCGCAGGCGCGCACGTCCTGCAGATTCAGCTCGATCTCAGCCGGCCACTGCTTGAAGACCGCCAGCATCGAGCTCACCGTGAGCACGTCCGTCAGGTCGACCGCGCCGTCGTGCTCGCGGCCGTGGTCCTCGAATTCGCTCACCGCGGTGACGATCTCCGCCGGCATCGACCAGTTCTCGAGCAGCGCCTTGGCTATCGGTGCGCTCCAGTCGCGGATTACTTCGTTCAGGCTCGCCTGGTCATTGAACAATGCCGGATGCTTGGCCGAGCGCGTCAGGATGTAGAGCTTGCCGATGCCGTGCAGCATGCCGGCGAGCAGCGCCGAATCGGCGTTGACGCGCGTGTGGCGTCGCGCGACCACGTAACACATGGCGGCCACCGCCGCGCTGCGCTGCCACAGCTGGTCGAGCGGCTGCTCGAGACCCTTCAGGCCCTCGACCCGCTTCAGCTGCGCCATGGCGAAGCCGATGGCGGCGCTGCGCACCATGTTGAAACCCATGCGCGCCACGGCCGTGCGCAGGTCGGTGTGCGGCCTGCCGCTGCTGTTCATGGGCCGGGAGTTGGAGATGCGCAGCAGCTGCGCCGCCAGCGCCGGCTCGGAATTGATGACCCGCACCACCTGCTCGGTCGAGACCGAGTCGTCGGCGAGCACCTGCCGTACCCGCAGGGCGATGTCCGGGAAGCTCGGCAGGTCCACCGTGCCGCGGTTGAGCTCGGCCGCGAGCTCCTGCACGAAGGCAAAGGCCTCCTGGTGGCCGGTGGGGCGCGGGGTGGCGGCGGGCGCGGGCTTCATGGCGGCTTCCTGTCCTTAAGCGGGGATGATTTCACGGTAGGTGCTGGCGGCACGCGGGCTGCCGTGCAGGCGGCACACGAGATCCGCCTCGCTCTGCGAGATGCCGCACGCGGCGACCAGTTCTGCGGCGGCGGCGCCGCTGCGCGCCATGCGGATGGCGATCGGGTAGCCGGGAGCGGTGCGCGCGCTGCTGCTGTCGGCACGCGGCGTGCGCTCGAGAGCCTCGGTTAGCTGCGTGATGAGATTGCGTGCCGCTACCAGGCGGGCGTCGAGCCCGTCGAGGCGCTTGAGCACCTCCGCCTCGTGGCTGACCGAGCGCTCGGTCTGACGTACCGCCGCGCGGCGCCAGGCCGCAAACGTCACGGCTGCCAGCACGAAGGCGAACACCAGGAACGCGGCGCGCCCGATGAGCAACCACTCGGTCAGCGAGAAGGGCGATGTCATGACGGCTGCGCTCCTGTGATGGATGTCACACTGACCGCCACGCGCTGCGCCATCCGCGCTGTCGGAATGTCGTCGCGCCGTGTCCGATCACAGGGTCAGGTTGCATGATCTGTGCCATTGGCCGCGGCCGGTGCGGGTGTCGGCCCCGGCAGGGCCTGCGGAGCCAGCTGCGGTCGCGGCCCGTTGAAGAGCGGCGAACTCGGATCGCTCAGTCCGGTCGATAGGATGACCACGACGACGCGGCGGTTGGCGTTACGGCCCTGCGCCGTGTCATTCGTCTGGGCGGGATGCTCCTCGCCGAGTCCCACCACCGCCAGGCGGCCGGGTGCCACGCCGTGCCCCGCCAGCAGGCGCACGACGCTGCCGGCGCGGGCCGCCGACAGCTCCCAGTTCGAGTAGAAGACCGCGGTGCGGATCGGCACGTTGTCGGTGTGCCCCTCGACGCGCACGGCGTTCGGCAGCGGGGCGAGCACCCCCGCCAGCTGCGCGATCACGTCGCTGGCGCCCGGCGACAGCTGCGCCACGCCGCTCGGGAACAGTACGTCGGCACGGATCTCGACTTCGATCCACAGATCGTTGCGCCGCACGCTCACGACCCCCTTCTGCACCAGGTCGTGCATGGCGTCCTCGACCTGGTCGGCAATGTGCGCGAGCTTGCCCGAGCCCTCGGCGAGCGCGGCGCTGCGCGCGCTCACCTGCTCGGGCACGGCGGGCGCCGGGGGCGCCGGCGGGGGCGAGGTGGGTCGGGTCGGCACCGGCGCGAGCGTGGCGCGCGGCAGGCCGTTGAGCAGCGGCTGCGCGAGCGTGGCGCCCGCACCGACGGCGCTCTCGCCGGCCTGCACCGGCTCGATGGTGCGCGGCGTGCCGCGGAAGGCGGCATAGAGCGAGTCGGACAGCACGCGGTACTTGCCGGCGTTCACCGAGGAGATTGCGTACATCACCACGAAGAAGGCGAGCAGCAGCGTGATGAGGTCGCCGTAGGGGATGGCCCAGCCCTCGTGGTTGACGTGCTCTTCGTGACGGCGTGCGCGGCGGCTCATGTGGCTGTTCCTAGTGCAGGTAGCCCTGCAACTTCGCCTCGATGGCGCGCGGATTCTCTCCCTGCGCGATCGAGAGCATGCCGTCGATGATCATCTCGCGCAGCTGCGTCTGACGCTGGATGATGAGTTTCAGCTTGGCGGCCACGGGCAGGAAAAACAGGTTGGCGAGGCCGATGCCGTAGACGGTGGCGGTGAAGGCCGCGGCGATGCCGTGGCCGAGCCGGCTCGGGTCGGCCAGGTTCTGCAGCACCGCCATGAGCCCCAGCACCGCGCCGATGATGCCCAGGGTCGGGGCGTATACCCCCATGCCCTCGAACACCTTGGCGGCGGTGAGGTCGGCGTGCTCGCGCGACTGCAGCTCGACGGTCATGACGCTGTTGATGCTGTCCGGCTCGCCTCCGTCGACGACCAGCTGCAGCACCTTCTTGACGAATTCATCGTTCTCGCGCGCGATCTGCGGCTCGAGTCCCAGCAGCCCCTGTTTGCGCGCGCTGTTGCTCCACTCGACGATCTTGGCAATCATCGAGCGGCCGTCGGCCGCCGGCGGGCGCACCACCCAGGAGAAAATCGCGAGCGCGCGGCGCATCACCGCCCACGGGGTCTGAATGCAGATGGCGGCGATCGTGCCCACCACCACGATCATGAAGGCGGCCGCCGACAGCAGCGCCATGATCCCGGCGCCCTTGAGCACCGCACCCACGAGCACGGCGAACAGGGCCAGCACCAGTCCGGTGAGACTCAGCAGGTCCACGGCGCTCCATCCGGCGCGGCCTCAGCCACGCACATGTCCGGCGCGGGCGCGGTCACGCGCGCGCCTCCGGCGCGGCTTCGCGCCAGTCGGCCAGCCGCGCACGCAGGCGCGACAGCGCCTGGCCGTGCAGCTGGCAGACACGCGACTCGGTCACTTCCAGCACCGCGCCGATCTCCTTCAGGTTCAGACCGTCGCTGTAGTAGAGCGACATCACCAGCCGTTCGCGCTCCGGCAGGTGCGAAATGGCCCGCGTGAGCTCGGCGCGGAACTGGTCATCCGCCGCGTCCTGGAACGGGTCGGCCTCGTCGGCGAAGGAATCACCCGCCGTCTCGTCCAGGCTCGCCAGCTGACAGCAGGCCGCGTCCTGCAGTGCCCGGTGGTAGTCCTCGAGCGACAGCCCCATGTGCTCGGCCACTTCCTGGTCGCGTGCATCGCGGCCGGTGCGCTGTTCGATCTCGCGCACGGCCGCCGCCACCGCGCGGGCCTGGCGATGCACCGAGCGCGGCGCCCAGTCGAGCTTGCGCAACGCATCGATCATCGCGCCGCGGATGCGGATGCCGGCATAGGTCTCGAAACTTGCGCCGCGGTTCATAGACCAGTTCGCCGCCGCCTCCATCAGTCCGAGCATCCCCGCCTGGATCAGATCATCCACGGCGACCGAGGGCGGCAGGCGCCCCGCCAGGTGGTAGGCGATGCGCTTTACCAGCTCCGCATGGCGCACGATCAGCTCGTCGCTGTCGGCGCCGGGGCCGGGCGCGGCCGAGTATTGGCTGAGCGCCTTCACGACACGGCCACCGGCCTGGCGCGGCCCGGCCGCACCAGGCGCTCGACGAAGAACTCAATATTGCCGCGCGGACCCTCTGGTATCGGCCATGTATCGGCACGGCCGGCCAGATTCTTAAATGCCCGGGCGGCGGGGCTGCCCGGATAGCCCTCCAGGACCGTGCGCTGCTCGCGTACCGCGCGGCGGACCGCATCGTCGGCCGGGATTTCACCGGCGAATTCCAGGGTCACGTCCAGGAAGCGGGCCGTGACCCGCGCGAAGCGCTCGAACAGGGCCGCCCCGGAGCACTCGCCGCGCACCTGGTTGGCGACCACCTGAAAGCGGCTGACGCCGTGATTGCGACTGAGTACCTTGACGAGCGCATAGGCATCCGTTAGCGAGGTCGGCTCGTCGCACAGCACCACCAGCACGTGCTGCGCAGCCTGCGAGAACTGCAGCACCGCGTGACCGAGTCCGGCGGCCGTATCGACCAGCAGGGTATCGACCGCCAGCGGCAGACTGGCGAAGGCGCGTACCAGCCCGAGGTGTTCCTCGGCGCTAAGCTGTGCCAGCTCCGCGGAGCCGGAAGTCGCCGGCAACAGGTGAAAGCCCTGCGGCGTCGTGACCAGCACTTCCTCCAAGGTGCGCTCGCCCGACAGTACGTGCGCCAGGGTGTAAGCAGGCGACAGGCCGAGCAGCACGTCGGCGTTCGCCAGGCCGAGGTCGCCATCCAGCAGCACCACGCGCCGGCCGCGGCGCGCGAGCGCGGTGGCCAGATTCACCGCGACGCTGGTCTTGCCGACCCCGCCCTTGCCGCCGGTGACGGCGATGACTCGCACCGGGCGGGTGAGGCCGGCGAGGCGGGTATTGCGGATCAGGCTGAGCTCAGGTGCCGACATGGGTCACCTTGCCGAAGCGGCGCCGCAGCAGATCCTCGTCGGCGCTCGCGCCGCTGTCCCGGGCGAGCGCCACCGCGCGCGACACCAGGTCGAGGGCGCGCGCCGGGCGCAGGTCCTCCGGAATGCGCTGGCCCTCGCTCACGTAGCACAGGCGCAGCTGCGAACGCATCAGCACCGACAGCGAGCCGCCGAGGCTGGCGGCTTCGTCGAGTTTGGTGAGCAGGGCGGCCACGGGGTGCGCCGGCTCGAAGCGTCGTACCACCTCTTCGAGGGCTGCGGCCTGAGTGTTGGCCGACAGCACCAGCACCGACTGCAGCTGCGAGGCGCAGCTGGCGAGCACCGCGAGGCGGCTGCTGAACTTCGGATCGCGCGGGCCGGCCCCGGGGGTATCGATGAGCACCATGCGGAAGCGTGACAGCTGATCGAGCAGCGCCGGCAGGTCGCCGAAGCGCTCCGGCACGTAGACCGCCGCACCCAGCAGCTGGCCGAGCGCGCGCAGCTCGTCCTGGGCGCCGATGCGGGCGGCGTCGGTGGCCACCAGCGCCAGGTCGTTCGCGCCGTGCCGCAGCGCCCAGCGGACCGCGACCTTGGCGAGGCTGGTGGTCTTGCCGACCCCGGTGGTGCCGATGAAGGCGATGCGGCCGCCATCCTCGGCCCAGCGCTCGCCGGTGACCTGCAGGTACTGGGCGAGGGCGGTGAAGGCGAAGCGGCGTGCCTGGGTGAGGTCTGCATCCTGCGGCAGCTGCTCGGTGATGCGTTCGGCCAGATCGCGCGCCACGCCCATCTCGGCCAGTTCGCGCAGCAGCTCGGCGTGCGACGGCAGCCGGCGCGTGAGATCGCTCCAGGCGAGCTGTGCCAGCTGCGTCTCGAGCATGCAGCGCAGGGTCTTGAGCTCCTGGCCGACGCTGTCAGGCGGCGGCGGCCCGGCGATGAGCGGCGGCGGAAGCTCGGGGACCGCCGCACGCGCGGCGCTCACCGCCGACGGCGTCGGCGCCGGCTCGGAGGTGGGGGCAGGAAGCGGGGCGAGGGCGACCGGCACCGGGCTCGGCAGGTCATCGAGAGCCGGGCCGGCCTGCACGTCGGCTCCGGCGGTGATCTCCACTCCCTGCGCGGTTTGGCGCGAGGAGAGGATGACGGCGTTCTCACCGAGTAACTCGCGGATGCCGCGCAGCGCCTGGCGGGTGGTGGGGGCGACCTGACGGACGATTCTCATCTCATTGTCTCCAGCTTAGGCCTCGTTCAGCGACCGACCGTGCTCACCAGACGCACCTTGCGGTTGTCGGGGATCTCGTTCCAGGCAAGCACGTGCAGTCCCGGCACACTGGCCCGGACAAAACTCGCAAGCGGGGCGCGCAGCGCCGGCGCAACCAGCAGCACCGCCGGCTCGTTGGCCATCTCGCGGCGCTGCGTCGACTCGGCCAGGCGCTGGCGCAGCCGGTCGGCGAGGCCGGGCTCGAGAGCGGCGCCGGCGCCGGCGGTCAGGGCGCTGTTGAGCAGCTTCTCGAGCTCGCCATCGAGCGACATGACGGGGATCTCGCCGGCGCCGCCGGCAATGTCGGTGAGGATCTGCCGGCCGAGCGCGACGCGCACCTGCGCCTGCAGCAGCGCCGGATCGGCGCCGCGCGGCGCCTGCTCGGCGAGCGTCTCGAGGATGGCGCGCATGTTGCGCAGCGGGACGCGCTCGGCGAGCAGGCCCTGCAGCACGCGCACCAGCGCGGCAAGCGGCAGCACGCGGGGCACGAGGTCCTCGACGAGCTTGGGGGCGGTCTTCGAGGCCGTATTGAGCAGCTGCTGGACCTCCTCGTGGCCGAGCAGCTCGTGGGCGTGGCCCTGCAGCAGCGCGCTCAGGTGGGTGGCGATCACGGTGCTCGGATCGACCACGGTGTAGCCGAGGGTCTGCGCGTGATCGCGCGTCGCCGGCTCGATCCAGACTGCCTCCATGCCGAAAGCGGGATCGCGCGTGCTGATGCCCTGCAGCGGGCCGAAGACGCGTCCCGGGTTCAGAGCCAGCTCGCGGTCGGCATAGATGACTCCCTCGCCGAGCGGTACGCCACCCAGCGTGATGCGGTAGGCGTTCGGCTGCAGGTCGAGGTTGTCGCGGATATGGACCGGCGGAATCAGGAAGCCGAGCTCCTGCGACAGCTTGCGGCGCACGCCGCGCACGCGTGCCAGCAGGTCGCCGCGCGGCTTGCTGTCGACCAGCGGCACGAGGCGATAGCCGACCTCGAGCCCGAGCCGATCGACCGGCGGCACGTCGTCCCAGGTGAGCTCGCGGTTTTCGGCCGGTGCCGCCGGCATCACCGGGAGCGGCGCGGGCTTGGGGGCGGCCGCGCGGCGGCGCGCCACCCAGGCGGCGCCGCCACACAGCATGGCCATGACCAGGAATACCGCGTTCGGCATGCCCGGGATGAGCCCCATGACGCCGAGCAGCGCGGCCGCGACGCTCAGGGACTTCGCATTGCCGAACAGCTGGTGGCGCAGCTCGCCGCCCACGTCCTGCGCCCGCGACATGCGCGTGACGATGATCGCGACCGCGGTCGAGAGCAGCAGCGCGGGCAGCTGGGCGGCCAGACCGTCGCCGATGGTGAGCAGGGTGTAAGCACGCGCGGCGGCACTGACGCCCATGCCGTGACCCATGGTGCCGATGGCGAGCCCGCCAATCATGTTGATGAACAGGATCAGGATGCCGGCGAGCGCGTCGCCGCGCACGAACTTGCTGGCGCCGTCCATCGCGCCGTAGAAGTCGGCCTCGGCGCGCACCTCGCTGCGCCGCACGCGCGCCTCGTCCTGGGTGATCAGGCCGCTGTTGAGGTCGGCGTCGATGGCCATCTGCTTGCCGGGCATCGCGTCGAGGGTGAAGCGCGCACTCACCTCGGAGATGCGCCCCGAGCCTTTGGTCACGACGACGAAGTTGATGATCGTCAGGATGACGAACACCACGACGCCGACGGCGAAGTTGCCGCCGATCACGAACTCGCCGAAGGACTGGATGACATGCCCCGCCGCCTGGCTGCCGGTGTGGCCGTTCAGCAGCACGACGCGCGTCGAGGCGACGTTGAGCGCCAGCCGCAGCAGGGTCGCCAGCAGCAGTACCGTGGGGAAGGTGCCGAACTCGATGGGTCGCGTGACGTAGAACACCGCCATGACGATCACGATCGACAGGGCGATGTTGAAGGTGAACAGCACATCCAGCGCCAGCGGCGGCAGCGGCAGGATGATCATCGCCAGCACCGCCAATACGCCGGCCGGCACGCCGATGCCATGGCGCAGCAGGTCGAGCATGCTCGGGCTCGTGGTGGCGGTCGCGTTACTCATGCGCCGGCTCCGGTGTCCAGAGCCGCGTCCAGCTCAAGCGTCGGCACGGGCGGCGCCGCCTGGCCGAAGCGCACGGCCTGGCGCAGCTGCGCGAGATAGGTGAGCACCTGCGCCACCGCCACGTACAGCGCGGCGGGGATCTCGGTGCCGATTTCCACGTGCCGGTACAGCGCGCGTGCCAGCGGCGGGGCCTCGAACACCGGCACGCGGTGCTCGGCGGCCACCTCGCGGATGCGGCCCGCGACCAGGTCGAGCCCCTTGGCGACCACCACCGGGGCACGCATGCGCTGCTCGACGTAGCACAGCGCCACGGCGTAGTGGGTCGGGTTGACGACGACCACGTCGGCCTTGGGGACCTCCGCCATCATGCGCCGCCGTGCCAGCTCGCGCTGGATGCTGCGGATGCGACCCTTGGTCTCGGGCGCGCCCTCGGTCTCCTTCATTTCCTCGCGCACTTCGGTGCGCGTCATGCGCAAGCGGCGCGCATGCTGCCACAGCTGCCACGGCACGTCCGCCGCGGCGATCACGAACACCGCGCCGGCGAGCAGGAGGAAGGCATCGCCGATCAGGCTGCCGGCGCGCGCCAGCGCGGTCTCGGGAGCGGCGCTGCCGAGCGCAGCCAGCTCGGGGGCGCGGTGCCAGAGGATCGCGGCGCCAACCGCCGCGATCAGCAGGAACTTGAGGAAGGCCTTGAGCAGTTCCACGGCGCCGCGCGCCGAGAACATGCGCCCGAAGCCGGCGATCGGGTTGAGCCGGTTCAGGTCCGGGGCCAGGGCCTGCAGGGTGAAGTTCCAGCCCCCGACCGCGAGCGGCGCCGCCAGCGCCGCCAGCAGGCAGGCGCCCCACAGCGGCGCGGAGGCGAGCAGCGCGTGCGCGGCGGCGGTGCCGATCGTCGCGATGGCGCGCGTCTCGTCGAGGGACTGACCGGGCGGCAGCGCGAGGCTGCTGCTCAGCATGCCGCGCAGCTGGCCGCCGCTGTAGGGACCGAACACCTTCAGTGCCAGCGCGCTCGAGAACAGTACCGCGGCGGCGCCCAGATCGCGCGAGCGCGGGACCTGACCCTGCTCGCGGGCGCGCTCCAGGCGTCGCGGTGTGGATTGTTCGGTGCCTTGTTCGCGCTCGGCCACGGCCTACTCCACATCGCCGGTGAGGGCGCCGAGCATGTGGAAGGTCTGCTCGAGCCCGTGGATGAAGGTCGACTGCACCGCCAGCAGCCCGGCGAGCGCGACCACCAGCCCGCACAGGAGCGATGCGGGCAGGCCGACGGCGAACAGGTTGAGTGCCGGCGCGGCACGGCTCACTACGCCGAAGGCGAGGTGCACCACCAGCAGCGCGGTGATGGCCGGCAGTGCGATGGCGAGTGCGCCGGCGAACAACTGTCCGCCCCATACGACCACGGTATGCAGGCCGGCGGCGCCGAGGCCATCGATGGCGATCGGCAGGGTTGTGAAGCTGCGCGCCAGGGTCTGCATCAGGGTCAGGTGGCCGTTGAGCGCGAGGAAAGTCAGGGTGACCAGCAGTGTGAACAGCTGGCCGAGCGCCGGAGTGCTGGCCGAGCCGCCGCGCTGCGGGTCGAGGTTGAAGGCGAACGACAGGCCCATGCCGTTGGCGAGCATCTGGCCGCCGAGGTTGACCGCATCGAAGGTGAGCTGCAGGCAGAAGCCCAGCGCGGAGCCGATGACGATCTGCTGCATGGTGATGAGCACTCCGGCGGCCGACAGCGGCGACACCGGCGGCAGCGGCGGCAGCAGCGGTGACAGCAGGGCGGCGACGGCGGCCGCCAGCACCACGCGCAGGCGCGCCGGCACGATGCTCGCGCCGAACACCGGTGCGACCATGAAGCAGGCGCCGATGCGCACGAACGGCCAGAACAGCAGCAGCAGCCAGTGTTCGAGCTGATCGGGGTTGATGCTGATCATTGCGGCGTGCGTTCCGGCGCGTCAGTTGATGAGCGACGGGATGCTCTCGATCAGCTCACGCGTGTAGCTGACCAGCACCTTCAGCATCCAGGGTCCGCTGATCACCAGCGTGGCGGCCACCGCGAGCAGCTTGGGGATGAACGACAGCGTGCTCTCGTTGATCTGGGTGGCGGCCTGGAAGGCCCCGACCAGCAGCCCGGTGAGCAGCGCCACCAGCAGCAGGGGCGCGGCCAGCAGCAGCGTCAGCTCCAGGGCGCGGCTGCCGATGCTGATGACGGTTTCGGGGGTCATGGTGCGCTACCTCAGGTGTAGAAGCTCGAGGCCAGCGTGCCGATGACCAACGACCAGCCATCGACCAGCACGAACAGCATCAGCTTGAAGGGGAGCGAAATGAGCACCGGGGACAGCATCATCATGCCCATCGACATGAGCACGCTCGCGACCACCAAGTCGATGATCACGAACGGGATGTAGAGCAGGAAACCGATGAGGAATGCGGTCTTGAGCTCGCTGGTCAGGAAGGCCGGCACCAGCACCGTGAGTGGCACGTCGTCGGGCGTGGCGTAGCCGGTACCGCCGGAGATGCGCACGAAGGTGGCGATGTCGTTCTCGCGCGTCTGTGCCAGCATGAACTTCTTCAGCGGCACCACGGCGTGCTCGAGCGCGGCACCGGCCTCGATGGTGCCGGCGGAGTAGGGCTGCACCGCCACCTCGTTGATGCGGTTCACGACCGGGCTCATGACGAAGAAGGTCAGGAACAGCGCGAGGCCCAGCAGCACCTGGTTGGGCGGGGTCTGGCCGGCGCCGAGCGCCTGACGCAGGATGCCGAGCACGATGACGATGCGGGTGAAGGCCGTCATGGTCAGCAGCAGCGCCGGCAGCACGGTGAGCGCCGTCATCAGCGCGAGCAGCTGCAGGCTCAGGCTGTAGTTCTGCGCGCCACCGGCCACGGTGTGCACCGTGAGGGCCGGCAGGCCAGCCGGATCGGCGGCGACCGCCGCCGGCGCCAGCAGCAGCGCCACGCTCAGCAGCGAGCCCACCCGGCTCATGCGCCAAGACTCCGGCGCAGCAGCGCCTGGAAACTGAGGCCGGCGGCGCGCGGTGCACCGGGCTGCGGCGGTGCCACATCCAGCGGCTCGGGCAGCACGTGCAGGGCATTTACCCGCCCGGGAGCCACCCCCAGCAGCAGCTGCGCGCTGCCGACGCGCAACAGCACGGCGCGCTCCTTGGTGCCGAGCGGCACGTCGGCGAGCACCTCGAGCAGCTGCGAGCCGCGGGCGCCGAAGCCGCGCGCGCGACGCACGACCGTGGCCAGTACGAACACCACGGCCAGCACCAGCAGCAGCGCGACGACCACGTGCACGAGCTCGCTGACGCCACCGGCGTGCGCGGGCGGCACGGACTGCGGAGCGGCAAACATCGGACTCACTTCAGCTTGCGCAGCCGCTCGGCCGGGCTCACCACGTCGGTCAGGCGAATGCCGAACTTCTCGTTGACCACGACCACCTCGCCGTGCGCGATCAGCGTGCCGTTGACGAACACGTCGAGCGGCTCGCCGGCGGCGCGGTCGAACTCGACCACGGACCCCTGGTTGAGCTTGAGGAGGTTGCGGATCGGAATGCGCGTGCGGCCCACTTCCAGTGACAGCGTTACCGGCACGTCCAGGATGACCTCGAGGTTGACGTCACGGGCGGCGGGGGTGGCGTCGTCCTTGACCTGGTCGAATTCCGCGGCGCGGGCGATTTCAGCGGGGGCGTTCATGGGCTAACCTCAGATTTTCACGCTCGAAGTGTCATGGGCAGCGGTGGAGGTGCGGCGCAGGCGCTCCTCGACCTTGACGGCCTGCTGGCCGCGCGACAGGCCGAAGCTGCCGCGGAACACCGGCACGTCCTCGGCGCACAGCGTCACCTTGCCGGTGAAGTCACAGGGCAGGACGTCGTCGGGCTTAAGATTGAGCAGGTCGGCAAGGGTCAGCGAGGTCGCACCGAGCAGCATGCGCAGCTCGACTTCCGCTTCCTCGATCTCCTCGCGCAGACCGCTGCTCCAGCGCGGATCGCGCTCAACGCGGCTGCTGGGCAGGCCTGCATCCAGGGTCTCGCGCAGCGGCTCGATCATCGAGTACGGCAGCGTCACGTGCATCTCGCCGCCGCCGCCCGCCAGCTCGATGCGGTGGCTGCTGATCAGCACCAACTCGGTCGGGGACTCGATCGGGGCGAACTGCGGGTTGACTTCGGACTGCAGGTACTCGAGCTCGATGTTCGCCACCGGCGCCCAGGCATCGCGCAGATCGGCGAACACACTGCGCAGCAGCATGTGAATGATGCGCTGCTCGGTGGCGGTGAATTCTCGGCCCTCGATCTTCCACGAGCGGCCGTTGCCACCGAAGAAGTGATCGACGATGGTGAACACCAGTGAAGGCTCGAGCACCACCAGCGCCGTACCGCGCAGCGGACTGACGCGTACCAGGTTGAGGCTGGTTGGCGTCGGGAGCGTCTGCATGTAGTCGCCGAACTTCTCGAACTTGAGCGGCTGCACGGTAATGTCGGCGGAGCGGCGCAGCAGGTTGTAGAGGCTGACGCGGAAGGCGCGCGCGAAGCGCTCGTAGATCATGTCGAGCCCCGGCAGACGGCCGCGCACGGCGCGCCTGGGCTCGCGGAAGTCGTAGGCCTGGACCTCGCCGGGCAGGCCGGCGGGCTGAGTGCTGACCGCGCCGCTGTTGACGCCTTTGATGAGAGCGTCAATCTCGGCGGGCTCGAGGATCTTGTCGGTTGCCATGGTGCGCTGACTCGCGCCTACTGCATGACGAAGCTGGTGAAGTACACCGCTTCGAGATGCTCGGGCTGGCCGCCTGCGCCGCCGAGCACGGCACGCACGCTCTCGAGCGCCTGCTGGCGCAGGGCCTCCTTCCCCTCCCGGGTCGAGAGCACCGCATACTTCTGGTTGGCGAACAGCATCAGCAGCCGGTCACGCACCATCGGATCGTTGCTCTTGAGCAGCTCGATGGTGTGCGGGTCGCGCGACATCAGCTGCACGGTGATCTGCAGGAAGCGCACCGCCTGCTCGGCCTCGAAGTTCACGACGAACGGCGGGTCGAGCGGCAGGTACTGCGGCGGCGCCGGAGGCGGTGCGGCCTTGGCGGCGGCAGGTTTGGCGCTGGTCTGCGAGGTCCACCACCAGGCGCCGGCACCACCGGCGGCCAGCAGCAACACGACCACGATGATCAGTACGAGCTTGCCCTTGCCCTTCTTTGCGGCGGGCTTCTCCAGCGCAGCGGAGGCGGCGGTTGCGGCCATCGGCGGAATACTCCTTGGGCCGGCGCGCATGCCGGCGACAAGGCCTGTTGCAACGCCCATGCCAGAGGGCTATTCGTGAACTGCCACACGTTTGTGGTGACGGTCTGCGGAAAATCTCCGCGACGGCGGCGCCGCGCCGGCACGTGCGGCGGGCTCACGACGGAATCTTGACGCGGCCTCAGGCGTAGGTATCGACGAGGCCGCGACGGCGCGTGGCGACTGAGACCGATGTCGCATTCTCGCTGTCAGTCGTGGTGCCGGCCGCGGCCGGTGCCGGTCGCTGCGCGTACTGCGCGTCGCGGGGTGGTTCGCGCGAGACACCGGCATCGGTGAGCGTCATGCCCTGGGCCGCGAACATGTCCTTCAGCTGCGGCAGGGCCTGCTGCAAGGCTGCGCGGGTCTCGGGCTGGCTCGCGCCGAACCACACGCTGGCGTTGTCCTCGTGCACGGAGATTTTCACCTCCACCGGTCCGAGATGTTCCGGGTGCAGCCGCAGGGAAGCAGAGCTCACGCCCTGGTGCGCCATCCAGATGACCTGCGCGCCGACCTCGTCGGCCCAGCCGCTCGCCCCCATGGGCGTGTGCACGGCCACCGACGGCGCGGCGCTGGCGGCCGGCTCGGCGCTCGCCGTGGGCGCGGCTGCGGCCTGGGCGGCGGCGAAATCATTCTGCTGTGCCGAAGCGTCCGGGTTCGGGTCTCCCGAGTCAGCATCGCGGCCGTCCGTCAGGAGCATCGCCGCGGCACTGTCGGCAGCTGCGCTGCCGGTGCTGGTCGAAGCGGGGGCCTTCGGACCAGCGAGGCTCACTGCCGTCGCGCCCGGTGCGGCCGGCGCTGCGCTCGCCGCGGCTGGCGCGGGTGCGGCGCCGGTGCCCGGCGCAGGCGCGACGAGGACCAGCGGAGATATGACCTGCGCCGCGAGCGGCGCGCGGCCCTGCAGCGGCTGTGGCGCTCCC
>Ga0070732_10000558_pt1 | contig 22879 bp, 18 predicted proteins | sample Coa_R1_5_FD_66449 | JGI IMG/M metagenome (GOLD analysis project Ga0070732, IMG submission 66449) | Surface soil microbial communities from Centralia Pennsylvania, which are recovering from an underground coalmine fire - Coalmine... | ecosystem: Environmental > Terrestrial > Soil > Unclassified ... | reverse complement strand
GTTGCGTTACGAGTTTCGATTGCCCCGGCCGACGGCGGCGCAGGTCGGGAAGCAGATCATCCGCGCCGAGCGGAAGCCCTGGTGGACAACCGTCGATGATGACCATGTAACCGGGGCCATGCGAAACGCCGGCCGTGGTGATGCGAAATCGTTCGCCGAATGTATTTGCAGGCATGGGGATATTCTAAAGCAAGGACACAAAGAACACAAAGGAGACACGAGTCGCACATGCAAACGGCTATGGCAGATCTGGTTCTTGTAGGGGAACTCGCAAGAGTTCCGATATTAGACAAACGGAATTCTTGCGAATTCCGCTACGGCTGGTCATATCCTTGGCGTTTTTTGTGTCCCCTTTTTGTCTTTTGGCGCAACCATACAATCAAGGACATTGGATACCGTATTTTTGGAGGATCGATCATGCGTTTGGGCATGGCGCTCGTTTGCGTATTCGCGGTGGGCACGGCTGCATGGGCCCAAGAGAAGAAAGCCGAACCGCCCCCGCCCCGCTACGGCGTGAAGGCGGACCTTGAAGCCTATCCGCAAGGCTCTGCCAAGGAGGCGATGAAGTCCATTGCCACCGCGCTGGAGCGGACGCGCGTCGATTATATTCTTGCCCATCTGACCGATCCGCTTTTCGTGGATTCCAGAGTGAAGGAATTCAACGGGAACTTTGAAGGTCTGGTGCGCGATACGGAAGAGCACCTGGCCGACCCGAAGCGCCGGCAGGAATTTGTCCGGTTTCTCAAAGAAGGAACCGTCGAGGAAAGCGGTACGTCGGCCAAGGTCACGCTCAAAGATGTGCCAAAGAAGCAGATGACCTTGCGGCAATCGGGCGGGCGCTGGTTCCTGGATAACGAAAGCGAAGCAGACAAACCCAAGAAATAATCACCGCGAAGGCGCAAAGAACGCAAGACTTCTTTGCGTTCTTTGCGCCTTCGCGGTGAATTTGAAAGAGTCAAATGAAAGACTCCCCTATCGACTTGCGAAGTGATACCGTCACGCGACCGACGCCGGCCATGCGGGCATTTATTGCCGCAGCGGAAGTGGGCGACGATGTCTTCAACGAAGACCCCACCGTGCACCAGCTTCAGGACAAGGTGGCCGCGTACTTCGGCATGGAAGCAGCGCTGTTCGTCCCTTCGGGAACGATGTCGAATCAAGTCGCGGTGAAGGCGCATACGCAGCCGGGCGACGAATTGTTTTGCGAGGCGACTTGCCACATCTATACCTGGGAAGCTGGCGGGCCGGCGGCGCTCAGCGGCGTCATGTGCCGGACCTACGAAGGCGATTACGGCATCCTCGATGTTTCGCAGCTGGAAGGCAAAATCCGGCCCAATAACGATCATTACGTTCGCACTCGGCTCATCTGCCTGGAGAACACCCACAACCGAGGCGGGGGAAGAATCTTTCCGATTGAGAAAATCAAAGCCATTAGCCAGTGGGCGAAGGCCAACGGTTTGATGATGCACCTCGACGGCGCCCGGCTCTGGAACGCCATCGTGGCCACGGGCGTTCCAGGAAAAGAGTGGGCCAAGCATTTCGATACCATTTCCGTCTGCTTCAGCAAGGGTCTGGGCGCGCCGATCGGCTCTGCCCTCGTCGGTACCAAGGAATTTATCACGAGAGCCAAGCGCATTCGCAAGCTCTTTGGCGGCGGCATGCGGCAAGCCGGCTGGGCCGCAGCCGGGGCACTTTACGCTTTCGAGAACAACATCGACCGGTTGGCGGAAGATCATTGCAATGCTCAGGTGATTGCGCAGGCCATTGCAGATACGCCGGGCCTGCGCCTCGAACCGCCGGACGTGCAGACGAATCTTGTCTGGTTCGAAATCGAGCCGGAACTCGGCGCCGCCAAGGACGTGCTGGCTGCCTTGCGCCAACATGGTGTATTGGTAAACAGCACGGCCGCGCAGGTGTGCCGGGCCTGCACGCATCTCGATGTGTCGGCCGCGCAGGTGGAGCGGGCGGCGGAGACGATTCGCAAAGCGCTGCGGCAACCGGCGGCAGCGCGATGAGGTTGCTACGCCGCGAGCGGCGAAACGGTTATGCACATCAAGCGGCTGCACAGATGGAACGTCACTCCGAAAGAAGCGGTTCAACTACAGCGGAAGATGGCGAGCCGCATTGACGCGCAGGTTCCGCTTACGTGCATGGAACTTGTGGCTGGTGCCGACATTTCTTATGACCTCGCGACCCAAAAAACGTACGCGACCGTCTTGCTCTTCCGCCTGGCCGACGATCAAGTCATCGAAACTCAAGACGTGATCCTCGAAACCAAGTTCCCGTATGTGTCGGGTCTGCTGACGTTCCGCGAGGCCCCTGCCCTGCTGAAAGCTTTTGCCAAACTGAAGAACACGCCGGACGTTGTAATGATCGATGGCCAGGGGATCGCGCATCCGCGGCGCATCGGCTTGGCCAGCAACGTCGGCCTTTGGCTCGATCTTCCGACCATTGGTTGCGCCAAGAGCCGGCTCATCGGCACATTCAAGGCTCCCGCCAAACAAGCGGGTTCGCTGTCGCCGCTAATGGACAAGGAGGAACAAGTCGGCTACGTGGTGCGGACCAGAGAGAACGTGAACCCGGTCTTCGTCTCTGTCGGGCACAAAATCGATCTCGCCAGCGCGGTGCGCGTGGTGCTGGCCTGCTGCCGGGGCTATCGCATACCGGAACCGACCCGCTTGGCCGACATTCGCGTGGATGAACTTCGCCGAAAGGCGGCTTGTGAAAAGCAGACGTAGCGCCTAAGATTCGACAAGAATCGTGGGGCGCGTTTTCAACGTGCCCTTCGCAATTCGGGCACGTTGAAAACGTGCTCCACGGTCCCGCCGCGGAGACGGACGAATGTCTGTAGATCCCGCCCCCTACTCACTCACGCTGCCAAGCGATCTTCGGCTGCTGTCGCTGGCGCGATTGTTTGTCGAATCGATCTGCATGCATTTGAATTTCGACTTGGATTTCACCGAAGCGGTTCAGGCTGCCACACATGAAGCGCTGCAAAACATCATGCGGCATGCCCACGACGGCCGGCCCGATGCCTTGTGGCAACTGGAAATCCTGCCCGTGGAAAACGGGCTCGAAATCCGATTGCACGACGATGGCGAGCATTTCGATGTCAGTGGGGTGCCACACCTTCAACCCGGGGAAATGCGCATCGGCGGCCGTGGCGTGTTCTTGATGCGCCGCATTATGGATCAGGTCGTTTCCGAGCGGAAAATGCCCAAGGGGAATGTGCTGCGGATGGTGAAGCTCGACCGGGCAAGCCGGCGAAGTTATGCATAATACCGGCAAGCCGCAGGGCGAGTCTTCGAGTCCTGCGGGTGTTGGGCCCGCAAGGCACGAAGACTCGCCCTGCGGCTTGAACTCGCCCCCACGGCTTAATCGGTAAATCCCTCACCTCTTCCCCTCGCGCTAATCCTTACCGACTTTAACTTTCTCAGAATTATCATGATTGTTTTTTTTCCCCAGTTCCCCACCGATGCTCAAGGCGGGAGTATCGGTGCCCATCCCACCACAGGCAGGGATTTGGGTCGCCAAATTGCCTCAATCGCACCCTCTTTCGCGTCGATACACGAAATGGCACGCGACCAGGACCTTTCTTGAAAAAGATCGTTAGCCGCGTGCCTATAATGCACCTGTCATGGAAGTGGCCGCGTCTACGTCCTGTCTGTGCGGCCGCTGAGGGAATCCCCCTCCGATCGGTCTTTACCTGAACCTGACGGTGGTTTCCCCGGTTCTCCGAACACGGCCGCTACCGTTGGGGGAGATATGCACATGTTTCCGAATGATTCGAGCTTGTGTCTGCAGGGTCCGCATCTTCCCAGCCGGTTGCTGCGCGCGTCGCGGCCGCCGGTGTATCGCAAGGGTTTGTGCCTGTCGGGGGTTTCAGGAGCCCCGCTGGCCGACTCTTCGATTCGGCACGACCTGGTCGCCCGGGTCCGCCGTGAGATAGAAGCGGGCACCTACGAGACAGAGGAGAAACTGCAAGCCGCCCTGTCACGGCTGTTGGAGCGGTAAGTTCGCCGTAGGAAACGCTCCTGCCCCCTGAACGGGAATTCGGGGTCTAGCCCGTATCGGTTGGCAAGCCGGCGAGGGAATGTATAATAAGTGAAAGAACGAGTCTGAATCCGGGCCTATTTCCGTCTGGAAATAACAGGATTGGGGCCGGGGAGGTCAAACTCTCCGGCCCTTATTATTTGTTTTCCTCTCGTCCGCAGGAGCCAGCCGTGTCGCTACCGGCCGTGCCTGTCTCGCAATCACCCGAAGACAAATTCCGCGAATACTTAAACACGCGCTCGAAGCCGCAACGTTTTACCGATCAGCAACGCGACCTCATCCGCTACATCTTTTCGCAGCACGAACATTTCGATGCCGACCAACTGGTGGATGACGTGAAGCGCGCCGGACTCGGCATCAGCCGGGCGACTATCTACCGCATGCTGACAAAGCTAGTGGATGCCGGGCTCCTGCGCCGAATTGAAGTCGGCACGCGCACAGTGTACGAGCACGACTACGGCTACCCGCAACATGAGCACCTGGTTTGCGAGAATTGCAAGAAGATGATCGAGTTTCAGCACGACGGCATCGAAGCCGCGATTCAGGAGATTTGCGCGCAGCACGGCTTCCAGGGCGTTGGGTACACGCTGGTGGTGCGCGGCATGTGCGCCGAGTGCAATCGGGCGCGAGTGACGAAGCGGCGGCTGGATTTGATATGATCGAATTCTGCTATTGCACTGTGACTTTGTGGCGCACGAGCCGGAAGTCGACATCTTCCTCTTCCCTGCCTGGTTGCCGAAGCGTTTCAGGTAACTTCCAGCGCCGAGTCACTCTCACCGCACCAGGCCCGGGCGGTGCCAGCCCATAAAGCTCGTGAAAGTTGATCCGGTAGACCTCGCGGCCCTCCAGCAAGAATCGGCAAACGAACAGCGGTGGTAGTCGATTGCCCATCGGGATAAGAAAAAACAAGTCCCATTCATCGGCGCCGAATTCCAAACCGTGGCCGACGTGATGAAATACCATCACGCCTTTTTCATTCGATCGCGGTGCGTGGCCTTGCTCAAAATCAGTCACCGGATAGATGTAATCAACCTCGCCGAGCCGACTCTCGACTCGAAGTTCGACACCTGGTATCGGTTTTCCATTGGAATCGAGAAAAGTTAGTTCGAATTCGGCATTGGGAAAGCCGCCCTCGGCCCTGCTGTGAAACAAAGCAGAAACGAACCCTATAAGACAAGCCGCAACTGTTAAAGCGAGCAGGCACCATGCTTGCCACCCGAGCCGGCGCCGACGTAACCAAAGGGCGCACGCCATGCCAATTCCACTTAAGGCAAAGACAGGGAAGCCGATTTCAGCGATTTCGGGTTTCACGCTTGCTCGCTCACGCGTTCGGCATCAATTCCGAGACCGGAATCGCGGCGGTTTTTTCGCCACCCGAGATCAGCACCACCTTTTGCGTTTCAGTATACTCGATATTCTTCTGATGCTTGCAATGTAGTCGATGCAAATTGGTTGAACGTCGCTGCTTATCCGCGTCCTGTCCTGCACCTTACCGTTGCCGCGCCGGTTGCAGTCCCTGCTCCGCTTGCGCGCGAGCACTGATTGGCTCGGCATGATCCGCTGGCACGATGCGCGAACCGAAGTGGTCGCCATAGGCTTTCGTCAATTCGGCGCCGAAGAGGAAAATCTGCGACGCGTAATAGAGCCAAATCAGCAGCACGGCCAGCGAGCCTGCCGCACCATACGACGACGAGATGCTGCTCCGGCCCAGGTAGAGACCGATCAAGACCTTGCCAATCGTAAACAGGACGGCCGTGACGAAAGCGCCGAGCCACACGTCCTTCCAACTTATCTTCACATCGGGGAGAAATTTGTAAATCATCGCGAACAGCAGCGTGATTACGATGAGATCGACCACCGTGTTAACGATCTGACCAATCACGCCGTGCTGCCAATCGCCGAAGGCGCCACCGAGCGCAGCCAGCGCCGTGCTGACCACGAGCGAAACCAGCAGCAAGAAGGCGGAGCCGAGAACCATGGAAAACGACAGGAAGCGCTCCTGCAACATGCCCCAAATTCCGCGGCCCGGCTTCGGCTCGACGCCCCAAATGGTGTTTAGTGCATCTTGCAACTGGCCGAACAAGCCGCCGGCACCAAAAATCAGCATGATGATTCCGAGCACGCTGGCGACGATCCCGGACCTGGGCTTATTGGCGCTTGCCACCATTGCATTGATCGCTTCGGCGCCCTGGCCGCCAACCAGGCTCTGAACCTGGTCCGAAATGTGATGCTGGACGGCCTCCCGGCCAAAGAGCAGCCCTGCCAAAGCCATGATGATGACCAGCAGAGGCGCTAGGGAAAAGATGGTGTAAAACGCCAGAGCCGCTCCAAGCCGCGGCGCTTTGTTGGCCAGCCACTGTTTACCGGCGTCTTTGAACAGAAGGTAAATCGATTTCCATTTCATGCCGTGCACTCCGATTGGGGTAATTGTCGTCACCGCTAGGAGCAGCAAGGATCGTGCCAGCCCAATCCACCGAGGATGCAAAAATTACTGCTCCGAGCGCTATCCTCATTTGCAAAGGCGAAGAAAGCCGGTTTGCGGAGGCCAGTTAGCAAGCAGGAAAGAGTTGAAATCGGCCTGCAATAGATGGTTACGAGATGCGCGCCACAATCACCGTGCGGTCATCATCGGCCGCATGGCCGGACGCGAATTCCTCGACCGAATGAATCAACGTGTCCATCAGCGCTTTGGCTTGCAGGGAGCAATTTTCGAGGGCCACATCCAGACGCTGCACGCCAAACAGTTCGCCCTTGTGGTTCCGCGCTTCCACAATGCCGTCGGTGTAGAAGATGATCTGGTCGCCGGGCTGAAGTTGCCGCGTAGTCTGTTCATAGCTGCCGTCGGCCAAGATGCCGAGCGGCAAGCCACCGGCGCCGTCCAGCGAATGCATCGAGCCGTCCTGGCACCGTTTTAAGCGCGGCGGATTATGACCAGCGGATGAATAGGTGATCGTCCGTTCCTTCGGATCGTAAACGCCGTAAAACGCGGTGACGAAGGTTCCACCCAGGCCGGCGTACCACGTGGCCAGGTTTCGATTTAGGTATTCGAGCATTGCCGCCGGAGGGTTGGGCGGGCCGGGATGGGTGTGGGCCAGACTATGCGTGATCGCCATTAGCACCGCGGCCGGCGTACCGTGGCCGCTCACGTCGGCAATAATGATGCCCCATTTGCCATCCGGCATGGGGAAGAAATCATAATAATCGCCGCCGGCTCGGGTGGACGGCTGGTAGTATGCGGCCAGATCCATTGTGGCGATGATCGGCAATACCGCCGGCAAGAGTGAACGCTGAATGTCGCCCACGACTTTGAATTCGCGGTCCAGCGCCTGATAAGCCTGATGCAACTGCTCGGAAAGCACCAGGTTGCTAGTCGCCCGGCCAAACAAGTTGGCCATCCAGACTTGCTCGGGCAGTTGTTTGCGGTCGAACGCGCCCGGATTCTTGGCCAGGAGGACCACCATGTTCAAGGCCACGCCCTGATCGAAAAGCGGAATCGCCATGAGTGAGCGGTAGCCGGCTAAATAGCGAACGGCCGGTTCATCGCTTCCGAATTCCAACTTGTCGATCACTTTCGGCGCATCCGCGTAAATCAATTCCGCAAGTAGGCCTCCCTCGAATAGTGGCAAGCGATCTTTCTCTTTCCAAGGATTGATGGGGTCTTCCCAGGTTGAACTTCGAGTGATTCGATATCTGGGACGGGTTAAGTCGCGCCGACTCATGGAGATGCTCCCATCGCGAGGCATCAATTGGCGAATTCGTGCGCCGTAACTACGTACCATTTCTTGAGGGTCGGTCTGCACGCTCATCTCGCGCATCATGTCGAGAATGGTGTTGAGCCTGCCTTGCCAGTCGCCGGCATCTTGATCTCCGAAAATCGACACGTTGGGATCCCCTGTTCGGAAGGAACGGCCTCAGTATGTTCGACAACCTATTGTATCCTGCAGGCTAGTAGCTCAGGCTCCTTCGCGACCCGGTGATATAACAGTAAAAGCGTCGATCCCAGACTTGAACTCATTTTCAGAGGCTGTGCCATGAGTTTCGCGGCAACGATCTTACCGGAAATCGACCACGAAATGGCGAACACGCGGAAGGCGCTCGAGCGCATTCCAGCACAGAAGCTCGAATGGAAGCCTCATCCGAAATCTCATACGATCGGCAGGAACGCCAACCACTTGGCGGATTTGCCGAGTTGGGGCGTGAGAACGCTAACGCAGTCCCAGTTCAATTTGCTCCTGCCGGCGGGCCGTGCTATGAAACTCCAAAACTGGCAACGCCAGAAGAGATCCTTGAATTAATTGATCGCAATGTCGCGGCGTTCCGAAATGCGGTCAGTCAGCTCAAAGACGAAGACGTGAAGCAGATGTGGTCGCTCTTGGCGGGGGGACAAGTAATCTTCACCATGCCACGCACGGCGGTGCTGCGCTCGGTAGTGATTAGCCACATCATCCATCACCGTGCCATCCTGTGCGTTTACCTGCGCTTGAATGACGTCCCCGTACCAGGATTGTACGGCCCATCGGGAGATGAGTGAGATTGGCTACTCGCCCCTCGGCGCTCCGTGGCGAATGTGTTTAGCGGCGGACCCGCAGGGTCCGCCGCTAAACCAGTCATTTCCGCAGCGTAATCTGATAACGCATTCCGGTGATTGTCAACGGTTCGCCGGGGATTCGGCTGCTCAGCGTCGCCTTGTCGCCATCGCGGCTATACTCGAAGGGCTTGCCGGTGCCCGGATCGTCGGGAACCGGCACAATCTTCACGTCGGAAAGCTTATCCGGCAATTGTCCAGTTGAGGCCGCGTGCATGCGCAGCGCTTCGATGACTCGAAGCATGGCAAGCCTGCGCTCGAGGCGAACTTCCGCCAAACGTACTTTGAGAACGGCAGCCATCAACATTCTCGCCAATCTGCCCGCTTCCGTGTCATGCAGGCCTGTTTTTAGCCGCTGTTCCGCCAGCACATCGAGCGGCCGGGCTTGTGGATAGGGCAGATACGATGCCTTAAATATGTCATCCCTGATCTCGTGATAATAATGCGAAAGATAGAGCAAGAGCGCCTTCGCCGGCTGCATCTTATCGACATCGGCCAGGTGAACGACTTCAGTCAGGTATTTGCGGGCGATGGGCAGATCGGGGGAGTTTGCCGCCAAGTCGCTCGCCTTGGTGCCTTCCTTGGGCCCCTGCCGGTCATCGATTCGATCCTTGTGGAAGCGAAGTCGGGCGAGTACCTTGTCCCAATATTCCGGCGCGAGCGGTTGATCCAGCCTGGCCAAGTCCGGAAACTCCATTTCTAATACTACCATTTCCGTTTCCATAGCTCGGCGCATGTCGACCAGCGGCCGCGGCAGCGGCGCCAGCGCCCAATACAGGTTCGGTGCATCGGGCTGCTCGATCAGGTCGAGCGTGGCGTCGGCCGTCATACCGGCTGTGGCAATGGCGACCAGGCTACACACCAGGAATGGATTGGGCGCCAGTTGCTCGCTAAAAGAATAGGCCGTTTCCAAGGTGCGAACCGCGTCGCCATAACGGTGTTCCGCGATTTCGAAGCGCGCTTTGAGCACCAACAGCGCGGCCTGGAGGCGCATTTCCTGCATGTCGGGCAGCAGCAGGCCGATGATGTCGCCCGCATCGAGCGTGTAATTCCAATCTACTGTCTTGCGCCGCGCCCCAAGGTCGAGCTGTTTGAAATTGTACTGGTAGCTGTCCAGTAGCTTTTTCACATCGGCCATCGGGAGTTTGTCGAGTGGCAGTTGATTCCACTCGGCCGGCTTGTCGCGAAGTTCCTTTTTGCGGGCATCGGAGCGTTCATGGGCAAAGCGCTCGTAAATCGGCGCCGCATTGCCGTCCTTGCGCTCCGTGGTTGACGGGTAGAGCCGGTATTTTAATGTCGGCACCGGCGCCGGCGCCGGCGAAATCGTAACCGTGCGGTCCGTCAGCCATTTTTCCTTCGGCGGGTCTTCGGCGCGAAGAGTCGAAATCAATAACAAGCCTACCAGCGCGCAGAACGGACGCAGACACTTCATCGATTGAACCTCCAAAAAACGGGAAACACGATTCTATGGCTCTAACATGTGGTTCAGCGAATCGGCACGCATAATTTCGGGCTCGGGCGACGGCCTGGAAGTGCCGAAAAAGATTTCGGGCTCGGCCGGCAAGGGGTCGCGATTCTGCTCCAGGGCCCGGTGGACTTCCAGCAGGCCGCCGGATCCTCTGTCATACTCCTCCGGTGCCGTTCCCGGCTTGAGGGGTGAAGTCGGAGCTGCCATCAGTATTTGCCGAAGTTGACTGGCCATCGCAATGCGCTCCTGATGTTCATTCATCCACATCGAGTAAACAGTTATCGTTAAGAGCGACAGGGCTGTAAACGCGACCGGCCAAAGGAATGTTGCCGGGCTGCGCCGAGCCGAAGCGCGGCCGGCAGCAAACAGCATGGCGTCTGCCTTTAGACCATCACCGGCCGGAGCGCACGCAGCCAGCCGGCGCTCGATCTCGTTCATTTCATGGAAGTTTGCTTGCATGGAAACTTCTCCCGCAAAGAGGCAAGGCCGGCTTCGTAGCGGCGCTGGGCCGAGGCCAACGAGCACCCGACCAGCGTGGCAATCTCGGCAAACGCGAGGCCGCCCCAAATGCGCGCCACGACTACTTCGCGCAATTCCAGCGGCACCTTGGCCAAAGCGGCAGCAATTTCTACTGCATCAAGCCTGTTGTCCATCGCGTCGAACCAGGATTCGGGATTGCTGCGCTGCAGTTCGCGCTTCCGGCGACGGTTCGCGCTCCGAAGCGTCGACAGCGCTTCATTCCGCACGACGGCGAAGAGCCAGGGTACAACCCGCTCCGGCGGCGGTGATTCCTCTGCGAGGCGCACGAATGCCGTTTGGACCAGATCCTCGGCACTGCTGCCCCATTGCCGGGCGTAAAGGCGCAGCGCCGGCGCATGTTGCCGGTATAACTGTCCCAAGACCGTCGGTTCAAGCGGCGGCATCGTGGCTCTCGTGGACCTGTCTACTGTATGATGCCAGGATAGGCGGAATTTCTCGCGATAACCCAAGAATTTCTACCTTATTAGGGCGGCAGAAAAAGTTGGCGAGCGGGACCAGTTATGGCCCCGGTAAAGGCGTGCGCTAAAAAGTCCCCGGGGCGATTACTGGCTCCGCTCGCCTTTGTCGGCACGAGAAAGCTTTTTTCGGGATCAGAATCGCCCTCTGCGGGCACCTAACTATTGAAGCCCACACCGCCGGGCAAGAATTTCACGGAGCATGCTAATGTCGTCTGTGCGCATGTTTGATGCTTTGCAGGTTCGCAACCCGGCGCTGGACGCGTGCCCGGATGCGGAGTTGTTGCAGCAGTATCAAGCAAAGCGAGACGGTGCGGCCTTTGCCGAGATCGTGTATCGCCACGGGTCGATGGTGTACGGCGCCTGCAAGCGCATCATGGGCAACGCGGCTGATGCCGACGACGCTTTTCAGGCCACGTTTTTCATCCTGGCTCGAAAGGCGGGGCAGATTCGCAGCGCCGGCGCCGTCGGTTCCTGGCTGCACGGTGTGGCGGTGAAGGTGGCCCGCAAGGCCCAGCAACAGGCGCTGAAACGGAGGTTACGGCAAATGGCGGCGGCTAAACCGGAAGCGATCCCGGCCGCGACCCCGGATTCCGACCTGGCGACCGTCATTGACGACGAAATCCGCCGACTGCCGGAGTCGTTGCGCCAGGCGATCCTCACCTGCGATGTGGCCGGCAAACCGCGCAGTCAGGCAGCGCGCGAACTCGGCTGGCCGGAAGGCACCGTGGCCAAGCGATTAGCCAAGGCACGCTTGGAACTAGGTCAGCGGCTAACTAAACGCGGCGTGACGCTGGGCGTTGCAGCCATTGCCGCAGGCGCCGCGCTTACGGTGCCGAACCGCCTGTTGGCGGAAACAATTTCTCAGTCACTGGCATTTGGTCTCGAAACGGCAGCGGGATCCGCAGCAGTTCGAACTCTAGCGGAGACAGTTATGCGATCCATGAAATTGAATGCACTGAAGATTTGGGTGACCCCGGGACTCGTGGCTATGATCCTGGCGAGCGGCGGCATCTTGCTCGCCGGCGGCCGCAAAGATCCGCCGGAGAAGAAACCGGATACGCCAAAAAAGGTCGCCGACCCTACTCCGGTCAAACCAGAGCCGACGAAGTGGAAAGAGAAGGCAATCCTCGAAACGCCAGGCTGGCTGCCCGCTTCGGTCGCGTTTTCGCCGGACGGCAAGCTCATGGTCACGGGCGGCACCGATGGCCACGTCTTCGCGTATGACGCGCAAACGCAGAAGGAAAAATGGAAGGCCAACGTCGGTCCCAATTTCGCCGCGGTTGCTTTCGATTCGGACGGGAAATCGGTGCTTGCCACTTTCAAAGATGGCGTCCGCTTCCTCGATCCCGAAAACGGAAGAATCATAAAGACAATAGACGAGCCCGGCAGCCACCCAGTGGCGCTTGGCGTCTTTCCAAATCAATCCATTGCTGTCCAGCGGGGGCAAGAAGTCGTTAGCCACAAGATCATCTTCGGCAACGATCACGCCTATTTCGTGAAGATTTGGGTGGACGACGGACCTCCCTCGACCATGCGAGCAACGACAACGCAGCCCAGCAAGACGCCGACGGACGCGAATGCCATTCCGCTCGCCGTCGATCCAAATGGCGCCTGCACGATCATCACCGGCCCGATTGATCCGAAGACCGGCAAGAATGTGCTCTGGTCCTGGGTTGCGGGAAGCCGCGGCGAGGGCTTCCACGGAAATCAACTACTGGCCGGCCACGAAGCTCCTGTCGTTTCGGCGGCGTGGTCCAAGGGCGGCAGCACAGCGGTAACCGGCGACGCGGGCGGCAGAATCATCGTTTGGGATGCGAGGACGCTGAAAGAGAGCAAGCGGCTGGAACTCGGCAATCGCATCGCTGCACTGGCCATCACCGCTGACGGCAAGAACATCGCGGCAGTCGTCGTTGGCAAGAACGCCGAATTCTACGTTTGGGAAACGGCCAGTCCGGCCAACAACATGAAGCCAATTCATACGGACGAATACGACTACGCGGGGCCGATCCGCGCCGGGCTGGCATTCTCGCCCGAGGGCAAGCAACTTTCGGGCATCGCCATCAATACGGCCTGGTTGACGCGGCTGGGGGACCTCACAGGCAAGTTGCACGTTTGGGAGATTGACGAGCCGAAAGTGGAAGAGAAACCTGTGGAAAATGCGCCCGTCAAGCTGACCTGGAGAGCCGACAAGCCAATCTCGCATCCCGACTTCGACCTGCGCTATGTGACCTTTTCTCCCGACAGCAAGAAATTCGCCGTCGCAACCAGCGTTAGCTCTTCGCGATTCGATCAAGATTCGATGATCTTCACGACCGAAACCGCAGAGCAACTGTGTCGGGTGAAAGGTGGATTCCCAAGATTCGTCGGGAATGATCTCTACACCTGGGACAATGAGGTGGTTCAATACGACGTGCAAACCGCAACGCCAGTTAAGTCTTTTCCCATAAAGGCGTTTCCTCTGGTGCCGGGCGGCGATAGTCCACTGTTCCGCGCTCAGATTAGCCCGGATGGCAAAACGCTTGGGGGCTGGTTCACCGGCGTCCAATCCCGCGTGATTGATATCAAAAGCGGGACTGAGCTGGTGCAGCTGGAGGGACAGGAGCAGCCGGACCGAGCCGGGCGACTGAACAATCCCAGACAGCCGATTAACTTTCAGAGCATGGATGCTGCTTGGTCGCCCGACAGCAAACGGCTCGCCGAATTGTACGCTTTCAAGGACAAGGAGAGGTCGTGCGGCCTCGCCATCTGGGACACGAAGAGCGGCAAGCAAATTGCTTGCTTTCCGAGAGGGGACGCACCCCTGGCTCGATTTATGTGCTTCACATTCTCTCCCAATGGCAAATGGCTCGCCGTGGGCGGGTTGACGCGAGAAAAGCAGGACGCGTCTTCACTCACGATTCTGGATACTGAGACCCTGAAGCCGATCCGAAAAACGGTTATCGATTCCCGCGATGGCGGCGCGGACGTAACGGCCGTCGCCTACTCGCCGGACGGTGGCACAATTGCCGTTGCCGTGAACCTGCTTACGGGAAAAGCGCCGAAGGTGCGCATCCTACTCTACGATGCGAGGACCTTGGAGGCTTACGATACGCTGTTGGCGGACCACGACACGGCGCCGATTTCGTCGCTGGAGTACTCTCCGGATGGGAAAACGCTGCTTGCCGCGACCGGGTCATTGATCACGATCCCGCAGCAGAAGGAGATTCTGCACCGGATTATGATTTGGCGCGGGCAAGCGAAAAAGTAGGCGCGGTTTCGGCTTCCGGCAATAAGCCGCTGGGCGAATCTTCGAGCCCTGCGGGTTCAAACTACTTCTTCTTGTCTGCCTTTGCCTTCTCTTCTTCGACGCGTTGTTTGAGAGTAGGGTCCAATTTGACACATTTTTCGAAGTCGGCCTTGGCCTCAGCTTGTTTGCCCTGCCGGTACAGCGTCAGTCCACGATAAAGGTAGGCCTCGGCATTTTTCGAATCGTCTTTGATGCAATCGTCGAGGTCCTTGAGCGCGCGAGCCAAATCGCCAGTTTCGTAATACGTTCGGCCGCGCCAATATTGCCATAACGGATCCTTTCGAAAAACCAGTGCGGCGCTGAAGTCTTTGATGGCGTTGTCGAGATTCTTTTTCTCAAGAGAGCAGCGACCGCGTTCAAAAAACGCTTCCGCATAGTTTGGTCTTTTGCTGATGGCTTGGGTGAAGTCGTCGAACGCATAGTCCCATTCTTTGAGATTGCGGCGGCACACGCCGCGCTCGAAGTATCCTTCGGCGTGCCTGGGGTCGATCTCCAGTTCCTTGGTGTAGTCGTCGATGGCTTCCTTCCATTTGCCTTGTTTGAAGCGCGTGAAAGCACGCCAATAGATGGCGATGTCGTTGCGCGGCTGCAATTGGATTGCTTCGGAGAAATCGACAACCGCTTTTTCGAATTCTTCCATCCGCAACCAGCATTGCCCACGGCCGATAAAAGCGTCCAGATCCTTGGCGTTGATCACCAATACTTTGCTGTAGTCGGCGATCGCTGCCATCCACTGTCCCTTGCCGAACTGGGCGCGCGCCCGCCAATAATAGGCCCCATCGTCGCGGGGCCGCACATTGATCGCTTCGGTAAAGTCGGTGATGGCGGCGTCGAAATCTTTAATCGTCAAACGGCAACGGCCGCGCCAAATGTAGCTGTCCGGTACTTTCGGATCAACCTTCAGGTCTTTAAGCGCGTCTTCGATTTCCTCTCGGGACTGTCCCTTCTCCCATTGGGCTTGCACGCGCCAATAAAAAGCTTCCGTATAGGCTGGCCTTAACTTGATGCTGATGGAGAAATCGGTGATGGCGCGATCGAACTCCCTGAGTCGCAAATGGCACCGACCGCGCAGAAAGTAACCTTCCGCGTCTTTCGGATCGAGATCCACGTCCTTGGTGAAATCGGCGATTGCCAGCTTCCATTCGCCCAAGTCATAGAGCGAGCGCGCCCGCCAGAAATAGGCGTCGTCGTCACGGGGGCGCCGCTTGATCACTTCCGAGAAGTCTTTCACGGCCGCTTCGAATTTCTTGAGCTCGCGCCAGCATCGGCCGCGTTCGTAATAACCGCGCGGATTGTCTGGCGTTCGTTTAATAAACTCGCTGAAGTCCTGGATCGCGTTGTTCCAGTCTTTGAGATTCTTGTGGCAGAGCGCGCGCTCAAAGTATCGCTGCGCATTGCTAGAATCGGCTTCAATCGATTTGGTGAGATCTGCAATGGTTGCTTTCCAGTCGCCGCGCTGATACGAGATGAACGCGCGCCGGTAGTATGCTGCTTCATTGAGGGGATCCAATTCAATCGCTTTCGCAAAGTCCTTTTCGGCCTCGGCATAATGGGTCGGTCCCTGCTGGCGGTTGCTTTCTCCGCGCAACAGGTAAGGCATGGCGCTGCGCGGCCATATGGCAATGGCTCGGTTATAATCGGCGATCGCCATTTGGAACTTCGCATTGGCCTGGTCTGACAACGGTGTTTCCGCTAGCGCTTCGGCGAAGGCGATGTTACCGCGCGAGTAATAGAGCAGGCCGTTCTCGGGTTCAATTTCGAAGAGCTGATTGGTGTGCGCCAGCGCGCGGCCCCATTCCTTCGCGAATTTGAAGTCCCCTGCCATTTGCCAGTGCCAGGCGAAGATGGCCTCGGGGTTCGGTTTGCTTTCCCAAACTCTAACCACCGTATCGTCACCGCCGGTCGCAAGGAATTGGCCGTCGGGGCTGTAAACCACGTCATTAATGGAGCCAATGTGACCGTGTAATAACAACACCTGCCGGCCGGTCGGAATATCCCAACCCATGATGATGCCATCATCGCTTGCCGCGGCCAACTGAGTGCCGTTCGGTTGGAATGCCAGGTCCTGAAGTTGGCCGATGTGCCCGCGAAACGTGCGCACTTTTTCGAATGTATGCGCGTTCCACACCACGGCGACATGGGCCCCGTCGGCTCGGTTGGCCAGCAGTGCAACCGACATTAGGTAAACTCCCTCTCCGCCCAGCGCGCTGGAGAAACCAACGAGGCTGGCGCCCGATTGCGGTGATAATTCACGGTCCGTCGATGCAATCCAGTTGCCGTCGGCACTGTACTTGACGTCGGCCACCGAGTCGTTCGCTTGCAAGGTAGCGATCAGTTCGCCCGAAGCCGTATCCCAGATCTTGACAGTCTTGTCGCCGCTGCTCGTGGCTAACCGCCTGCCATCGGGGCTGTAAGCCAGGTCATTCAGATAGGCGGTATGCCCGTCCAGCGAATGCCGCAGTTCACCAGTAGTCGCATCCCAAATCTTCGCGGTTTTGTCGTTGCTTGAAGTGGAGAGGAATTGGCCATCGGGGCTGTAAGCTATCCAGCGGATCTTGTCCATATGGCCCGAAAACTCTAACACGAGTTTCCCGGTGGCGACCTCCCAGATCTTTACCTGGCCAAACCAGTGTTTCTTTTCCTTGTCATAAACACTGCCGCCCGCGGCGATGCGGGAACCGTCCGGACTGAACGCCACTCCATCAATCCGAGTGCCAATTTTCATAGACGGCAAGCGCACGGGCTTGCCCGTGCTGGCGTCCCACAACTTCACTTCGCCGTTGCCGGCCGACGCCAGGCGGTCACCATGCCAGGTTACGCAACGGATCAGATCCGTATGTCCCCGCAGCGCAAAGCGCTCCTGGGAAAGCGCGTCCCATATGCGCACGCCATCCCGGGTCAGGCTCGAAGCGAGGCGCGTCCCGTCCGCGCTTAGCGCCACCGATGTAACGAAGCTGTTGGCGCGCGGCAGGGAGAGCAACTCTTCGCCATTGCGCCAGTCCCAGATGCGAATCGTGTTGTCCATGCTGCCAGTTATCAAGCGATCCTGGCTAACCGCAATGCTGGTGACGAGGCTTGCATGGCCCCGGAGCACGACCGGCTCTTTCTTCCCACGCGGCACATAGTCAAGTCCCGTTCGCGGGTCCCAGAAATAAACTTCGCCTGACCTTCCCAATGTTCCCGTGCCCGAGGCGATCAAATCGTCGGAAATAAAAGCAATGCTCGCTAGCTCCTTGTGACTGCGGCTAAACTGCTCCTTCCAAGTCGCAGTATCCCAAATCACGACCGTCCTGTCCGAGCTGCTGGAAGCCAGCCACTTGCCGCTGGGGCTAAAGGCCAATTTTGTGACCGGGCTCTTGTGCTTGCCGAGCGTTATTACGGTTTCGCCGCTTTTCAAATCCCAGATTCGAATCGTTTTATCGTCACTGGCCGACGCCAGGTACTGCCCTTTGGGATGGAAGGCAACATTCGTGACGGCACCGGTGTGACCAGCGAACGGCGGGCGCGGAGCGTTGTGCGAAGAAAGGTCCCAAAGACGAACCAGGTTATCGCTGCTGCCGGCGGCAAAAAGTTTGCCATCCGGGTTGAATGCCACGCTCGCGTACCATTTGCCGTCGTTGACCAGTGTGAATTCTTCCGCGCCAGTCCGGGCGTCCCAGACGGCGACTCGGTCGCCGGCCGTTGCCAGGTGCTTGCCGTCGCGGCTGAATACTACTTGCGGAACATTTTTGCCCAGTAGCAAGGCCCGTCCATCTTGTTGACCGGCCGCATTCCAGATTTTAACCTCGCCCGCGTTGGGCTCACCGCTCGATACCGCGATGCGGCCGCCATCGGGGCTGAAGGCAACTCCAGTGACCAATCCCATGTTGCCGCGGATGGTCTGCAATTCCTCACCGGAATTAAGATCCCATACTTTTGCGGTTTCATCCCAACTGGCCGTGGCAATGCGGCCGCCCGAGGGGCTGATCGCCAACCGAGAGATATAGCTGGCGTGACCCGATAATGTTCGAACGCGTGACCAATTGCTTGTCTCACCAATCCGAACCGTGCCATCATAACTACAGGAAACCAGATTCTTGCCGTCGGGTGTGAAGGCGAGCCCGGTGACTGCTCCATCGTGTGCGCCGATCGAAGGCAGCGCTTCACCACTCCCCAGGTCCCACAAAAAAATCCTGCCATTTTTGCTCCCCGCGGCAAGAATGATACCGTTAGGAGAAAATGCTACCGAGCCAAACAGGCCAACGTCTCCGAGCGAGAAGGTTGTCTGAGTTCGGTCAAACAAATCCCAGAGTTTCACCGTCCGGTCGTTACTAATTGAGGCCAGCTGTTTTCCGTCGGGACTGAATGCAATACCGACGACGCTCTCGGCGTGCCCGGCGAGGTCTTGTTTCAGCTCGCCGGTGCTCACCTCCCAGATTTTCAACGTTTTGTCGGCGCTCGCCGTGGCCAGCCACTGGCTATCCGGGCTGAACGCGATATCATTCACGTTTTTGTCATGGCCCGGCAATTCTCCTTTGTCCGAGAGGGTGCGTATCCATTGGTAGGTCACGGCATTCCAGATGTCCACCGACCCATCGTCGTTCGCGGTGGCGAGGAGCCTGCCGTCTGGGCTATAGCGCACGTTCCAAATTAAGCGCGCCTTGCCGCGCAAAGCAAAAAGCTCTGAATGCGATAGGCTTTTGAGGAAGTGCCACTCCCAGCGGCGAAGGCTGAGCGGGCTGTCACTCAGCAACTCATCGGCACGGGTAGCATTGCCGCTTTGCCAATGTCGACTTGCTTGTAAGATGCGCGGCCCATACGTCGCCCGCTCAAGTTCCTGGAACGCCTGATCGACTTTTTCACGGGCGAGTGCTTCCCTCTTTCCTGCTTCAACCGCCGCGTCTTTCGCCTTGATGGCTTCATCTTTGGCCACGAAGGCGTTGTGCCGCTCAGAATTCGCGGTTTCCAAAGCAACATCTGCTTTATGTTTGGCATCATCCGCATTGTGAGCAGCGTCATCCGCTTTGCGAACAAGTTCGCGCTCATGTTGCAGGAGAACAAAGAAAATCCCGGCCAGGCCCAGCACGGCGATGAGTCCGGCCGCCAATAGACGCTGCCGCCGTCGGTTGTGCCGCTCGCGTTCGGCTGCCTGCCTGCCGGCTTCGGCTTTTTCCTTCTCCGCATGCTGAATGGCTTCTTGTTTTTCCCGTTCCGCCTTGGCAATGGCTTCCTGCTGCCGGCGCTCGTCGCGATTCTTGCGCACCACGGGCGCCAGCACGTCGTGCGTCAATTCCACACGCTGGACGTTGAGGCGCTCCTGGCGGTGGAGAAGCCGGCGATCAATCAGCACTTTCACGGCACTGCCCGACGTTCCCGATTTTTCCAGGATCTTCTGGGCTTTTTCCAGGGCAATGTCGGTGCGGAAGCCGGCATCCGTCAGCAGCTCATCTTCCACGAAGGCGCGCACGGCCGGCGGTTGATCTGCCAGGCAGCGCGCGTAGAAGTCGTGCAAAATGCGCTCACTGCTGCCTGCCAGCAACGCGCTGGTGATCTGTGGAAGCCCCTGTGCGATGCGCCGATCATTGAGTTCACGGCATACGAGGCTCAACAGGAACGGTTCAATTTCCACCTTTTTCAGATCCGGGTCGGCTGCCCGGCCTGGACCCGATTCCTCGCGCCGACGTCCGGCCACGAAGCGAACGATCTGCCGCGCGACAGCAAGCGATACCAGGCTTCCGGCTGGCTTGACCACCGCCTCGAGCGCTTGTTCGCCGTTCATCCGCCGCAGGTACATGCGCCGGTCAATGCCAACGGAGCGCAAACGGTCCCGGAGTGCTTCCAACTGCGTCACGTAATCTTCGCGCAGGCAAAATAGCAAGCGATAATCCTGCCGGTGAAAAACGAATTGCTCGACTTCGTCGCTGTCTTCCTCCAGGCGCTGTTTGACGGAATCCGGCGCATCATTGTTAATAAGAGTCGCCAACTCGTCGACAAATTGGTCCGCGCGCGCGCGGGCCGCATCGGCCTGCCCCAATGTGAAAAGCTCTTCGAATTGATCGAAGGCTAGCACGAGCGTAACCGGCTGACCCTGCTGGCCGCGAAGGCCGAAGTCCAGGCGGTGGAAATACTCCCAAAGCGTTTCGTCCGCAGTCGGAGCTGTCCCCTGCTTGAGGTCGGCGCCGGCTATGGCGTAGCTGATGGCCGCCTTGATTTGGCTCGCCGGCGCTGGCGCTTCCAGCCCGTAAACCATCTGAATGCGGACCGGCAAAAATCCCTCGCGGCGCAAGCGTGGGAACAGGCCCGCCTGCAGCAATGAGCTTTTGCCGAGGCCTGATTCACCGACCAGTTCCGTGTGCATTTGCCCGCGCACGCGCCGGAAAAGCTCGTCTTCCTCCTCGCTACGGCCATGAAAAAATTGCTGCAATTCCTCAGTGTACGGACTCAAGCCGGGCCAGGGATGCTCCGTGTCTACGCTGGCGGATTCGACGCGGCTTTCCCGGTCGGAAACTGATTGCATCATGGGCGTGTTACCATCCGCTCAAGTCGATTTGAACCTGGCCACTTCGCGCTTCATGCGCTCGACGAATTCCGGCGTGACTTTTCCGCCTGGCAGTGGCGTGATGGTGTATTTCCTCACCTCCGGGCGCAGTGTTGCAAAATCACGCGCGTCGGTGCCGTCCACCGAGATCGGCATGATGAACGCACGGTTATGCGCCATGCCACGGTCGCGTTCGATGGCAAGGTCCCACTCCTTGCGAAAATAGCCTTCGAGTTTGCGTTCGGTGTTTTGCGAAATGATCATCAGAAAGCAGGAACATTGCTCTTCAACGTACGATCGAATTTTGAAGTTGAATCGATCGCCGGATTGCAGCGCTTCCTGGTCAAACCAGACGTCCAGGCCCTCGGCCGCCAGGCCCGAACGGAGTTGCTCTGCGGCTGCAGCGTCTTCGTGGCAATAGCTAATGAATACCGCGCCGCGAGGCATCTCTTCCGGCACTTCACTCGGCTGGGCGGCCGTATTGCCGCTGGCCGCGGCCGAATTTTGCTCATACCAGCGCCGCCAAAGCTCATCCACAAATTCCACGGGGCCGCCGCCTCGGAAGATGCGCGTGTTCCGGCTGAAGCGTTGCAAGAATAACACCAGGTTCTCGTCGTTTTGCAGCCGGGAGTCCGCGAGGATTTCCATCGTGCTGGTCAGGGACAAGCGCCCTTGCCTGGTACTGCGCAGGAAAAACCGCGCCAGCCAGTCGGGAAAGTTCTCGCCAAGAATGAGCAGGTTTTTGTTCTTCAACTCATCAAAAAGCAGCTTCGGACGTAAGCTCTCGGATTGCAAGGCATGGGTGAACTCAAGCAGATCTTCTTCCGAGATCACGTAACTCGGGAGATTAGATGACTCTCCGAACAGATGGTATACGGTGGGGTAGCGCAGGTTTTCGCTCTTGATATCAATGTCTTTCTTGTTGGGAGAGTATCCGATAACTTTGGGCTCCAATTTCCGTACACTGCGAAGGGCTTGTGCGAGCAGCGAATCGAAGGTGGTGGTTACGTAAAGATTGAAATGGGTAATGCCGGCCAGTTGTAGCAATGGCTTGGGCGGTTTGACCGCGGCGTCTTTCAGGATCTTGTGCACGGCTGCTGAGAGGTTTTCCTGGCGTTTGCCGCCGTGCAACAGCGTGCAGGCCACGTCGTTAAGCGTTGCCCCATCGGGACAGGTTAAGGAATACCGGCGGGCCAATTGCCGAGCAATAAACCGATCCATGAGCATGGATTGCCCGTCAATTTCGACGTGGAGCAAATCCGGCCCGATGATCGGGATGATGGTCTGCTTGCCGATCTGCTCCAAGAGAACGGACCAATCTTCTTCCTCCCACAATTCGGCGTCGCTTCGCTGCAGCACGTCTGGGGCCATGTGGTGATCCTTGCGCTACTCAAATATCTTCGCATGATGCTGTTGCGCGTGTCGTTGCCAACGACTAATAAATATAGACGTGCGGAAGACTTAGAGCAACAAGAAGTGTCAACATTCGCGGGCAGACGCGGGCGTTTGAATGAGTCGAAGAATCGCGACTGCTAAGCTACGGCAGCAAGTCGCTCACGCGGCACGAAAAGCCCGGCAGTACGTCTTCGCCAGTCAGCGTTGCCGTGTCGTGCAGCAAGCGGCCTTCATCGGCTTTGCGGTAGATGGTAAGCGTGCGATCTTCCGGCGCGATCACCCATACGAGGCGCACGCCCTTGACAAAATACTCGATGAGCTTTTCGCGAATCTTCTTCCCCGTGTTGCTGGGAGAAAGAACTTCAATTAACATGTCGGGCGCAATTTCGATGTAGCCGACCGGCACTTCCTTTAGGCGCTCTCTGGTCCAGTAGGAAATATCCGGGCCACGAACGCTTGAAATGCGCCCCTGGCGCTGGACCAGTAGACTAACCCCACTGGACCAGGTCAGGAGTATTTCTCATGCCTCGCACTCGAAGATCATTTTCTCCCGAACTTAAAGCTCAAATCGTTGTTC
>Ga0070732_10000557_pt1 | contig 22888 bp, 22 predicted proteins | sample Coa_R1_5_FD_66449 | JGI IMG/M metagenome (GOLD analysis project Ga0070732, IMG submission 66449) | Surface soil microbial communities from Centralia Pennsylvania, which are recovering from an underground coalmine fire - Coalmine... | ecosystem: Environmental > Terrestrial > Soil > Unclassified ... | reverse complement strand
TCATGGACATGTGCTCAAATGCGGGCCCCGCAGTTGGCGCACAAAAACTAACTTGCCGCCAAAGAATTCGGCGGAGTAAAACAAATTCTGTCCCGGCCTCTCTCGTTGGCCGGTTTTGACTTGATCGCCGTTGGCCGGTTTTGAGGTGATCACTGAGGTTTAGGGTCGTAATCGAAAAAGGAAGGGGACACGACTCGAATACCCTCTCGAATTTTTCTTCGAAAGATCTACGGCTGTCTTCGGACCGCGCCAGTGCCGTTTCTGTCCGTTTGAGTTGGGCAAGCCGCGATTCAAGATTCTCACAGTAGATGCATGCGGTTTGGTACAGCCTGGCATTTTGAATCGCCGCCGCTGCGAGAATAGCAAGCAGTTCAGCACGGCGGAGATGATCTTGGGTGTAGAGATTAGGCTGGGTGTGGCCGACCGAAAAGCACCCCAGATACTCTCCCGAAGCGACGAGCGGCGCGGAGAGCCAGGAGCGCAATTGCTTGTGCCCCTTGAAAGTATTCCATTTTTCCTCTTTGCTTGTGTCGCCTATCAAGACGCTCTTTTGTTCGGTCAAAATCCGATGGAAAAACGTCGACTCCTCCGCAACAAAGGTTAGGGTAGCGCGTCGACCTGGCTTTTTCGGCTGTTCAGGGCAGGTCCTTTCTCCAAGGGCGAGCATATGCGGGCCGCTCTCGGGTACCAGCACCCGAGCGCAGGTGTACGGGACTAACTCTTCGAGAGACCTCAGCAGGGTTTCCATGATGAAATCCATGCGCAGGTCTTGAGTGAGCGAAAGCGTGGCCTTGCGCAACGCCTCGGCTTCCTCCTCCGTTTGTTTCTGCGCCGTAATTTCGAGCGCCGTACCCACGAGCCGGCGAATCTTGCCCTGGGCATCCCGAACAGGAAAGCCGCGGACCCATACCCAGCGAATTTCGCCTTGGGCGGAGACGATCCGGAATCTCTCGTTGAAGTGTCCGCTCCGGGTAGCTTCGTCGAGTTTTGAGAGCACGTGAACCCGGTCATCAGCGTGAATCAGTTCTTCGTAAGACGTGGGGTTCTCGTGCAACGACCCACAGGAATGGCCGCTGATGGTCTCATAAGCGGTATTCACAAAGAGCGCTTTCTTGGTTTCGGCATCGATCATCCAGAAGATTTCCTGGATATTGTTCGCCATCTGCTGAAAGCGTTCCTCGCTTTCGAGGAGTGACATCTGGGCCCGCCGACGTTCGGTGACGTCGCGCAGAATCATTACGTGCTGGCCAGGCAGGCAGTCGGCTTTGGCTGTGTATTCAACGAAGAGGGATGAGAAACCATCTTTTATGAGCTCGGCATCGCCTTGCTGGAATTTGTGGTTGAGCAGCGACTGCCAGCTTTCCCGGAATTGGTCGGAATTCTTGTAGAAATGACCGATCGGGCGACCGATCAGGGCCGAGCGTCCAGCTCCCAAGAGGGATTCAGCTGCAGGATTCGCTTCGCGGCAGATGGCCTGGTCGTCCAGGATCAGAATGGCGTCGAGAGCATTTTCAACTACTGACTGGAATTTGCGCTCGGTGGTGGTGAAAGCACCTTGAAACTGACCTCCCTCTTGCTGAGCCCAAAACAAGAATTTCGAGAACAGGACTACAACCGTTGCAAAGGACGCGAGCAAACCCACCCATAACGCAGGGGGCAGTTCAGTTCCGCGCAACCGATATGCAACGGTTAAAGCGATGAGGCCAACCGAGACAAGGCTTACGGTGACTGAAGCAAGGCGCCAACCGAACTGGCTGTCTTTAGACGGGAAGAGCGCACGACGGAGTCGTGCGACTGGCTCCAGGGGAAGACGCATGGGAGCACTCGCTTCACAAATGACAGGTACTCTTGTACGGCGTATCGCACTCTGTCTCTGGCAGATGGTAGGCGGACGGTGCAGCAGGGTCAAGTTTTACTAGATCACTCTCGGTGGGATCAATGTCATCGACCAGGTTGCGTTTCTTGACCAGAGACGATCGAGGAGCCCAATCTGACCCAACTCGCGACAATAACCAATCCCCAAATGGCTGACCAGAATTGCAGAAACGGAATTGTGCACAACGGCGCGAGCCGGACGCTAACAAACCACTTCTCGAGGTCGGGCCGGATGTTCCATCTCTCCTCGGCTGAGATCGTTGTGCGCCGAAGGTGGAGGGTAGCGTCAACAACCGGCCAAGCGCATAGTACATTCAGTCTGCGTAAGGCGTCACCACAGCGTCAGACGGGCGACGAGCCTTGCCCGAGCAGGTTGTTGAAGGCTCGTATGTGCAGGAACATTCCGATAAACATACCCACTGCAATCGCGATCGGCAGGTCGGCCAATATCGTGAAGACAGAGATTGCACCCCATGTGACGAGTTCGAAACGAGGTCCTTTTAGCAAGCAAAGAACTTCCCGCCAATTTGTCATACCGAACACGCTCGACAGGATCAGCGCGGATATTAGAGGAAGGGGAATGAATCGAGCAGCTGGCGCGAGGAGGATCAGGAACGCGACGAGGAAAACCGCTTGGAGCATACCCGCCACAGGAGTCTGCGCTCCAAGGCGCGCGTTTTCAACCGTATCAGAACAGGTCCCAGAAACGGGGATCCCCCCGACGAATGCCGAGGCAAGGTTTGCGCTTCCTTGTAGAACGAGCTCAGCATTTGGATTGGTCGATTCACCCGTGAGACCGGTCGCGACGCCCATGGTTCGGAGCGACTCGACCGCGACCAATACGGCAATCGCGAACGCCGGACCAAAAACCCTGCTGAACGAATCGAATGCAAGACCTCCAGTCAAATGCATGGGGAACAACGGAGTTGATCCGTACATCGCTCCAACCGTGTGTACGCGAAGATGCCAAACCCTGACCAGTAATGCTCCGATCGCGACTACGATTAGCGGGACAGGAGCGTGCCGCAATGTCTTGCTGCACACTATCACCGTGACCAACGCCGCAAATGCCAAAACCAGTGACTGGGGCTCGCCGTACTTAATGTGTCGTATAACCGTCAGCGCTCCGCGAGCGACCTGATCGGTGGGCATCTCGGAGTTAAGGCCAAAAAGATTGGGGAGTTGAGCGCTAACAACCAGCATCGCGATGCCGGTTGTGAAACCAACCGCGACAGGGCGCGGCAAGCCGTGGAAGGCCGCTCCGAGACGAATTACCCCGAAGAACATGAGGAGAAGGCCAGCTAACAAGGTGGAAAGACACAGGCCCACGATTCCGTCATGGGCCACGACGGTCGACGCGACTGCCACGAGGATAACGTTTGGCGCGCTGACTCGAATCTTCGAATCTCCGCATATCGAGCTTAGAAGGCCGGCGACAGCCGCGCAGGAAATCCCATAAAGCGGATGTACTCCGATAGCAACTGCAATGACGATGGCGACTGGAAATATCTGTAAGGAGAGCAGGAAGGCCGCCAATGCGTCCGAGCGAAAGCGGGAACAGTCGTAGTATCTGAAACAGACCACCGACTTGGGTAGCCACGTCATAATTTCGAGCACTCGGCCTGAACTGCCCCGAGAGGTTGACGTTCCTCACCACTCGGTTACTTCGAAGCTCGCGACACTCGTGTCAACCAGTGCGGTTGTTGTAGAGTCTTTCAGCCAGACGTCCGACGGCGAGCAGGATTCCGTGCAGCAGAGCTTGCGGGCGAGGAGGACAACCCGGGATGTAAATGTCCACCGGAAGGACCTTGTCGACGCCGCCCAAGGACGCGTAGTTCTCGCCGAAAATGCCACCACTGATGCCGCAAGCGCCAACCGCAACCACTACCTTGGGTTCCGCCATGGCACGGTGCGTCTTCAGGAGCGCCAGTTCCATGTTCCGTGTGACCGGGCCAGTGACCAGCAGCATGTCGGCGTGACGCGGGGATGCGGCGAAGTGAATTCCGAAACGCTCGATATCGTGGACCGGATTGTTCAGAGCGACAATTTCCTGTTCGCATCCGTTGCACGACCCGGCATCTACTTCGCGGATGGCGAGAGAGCGCCGGAGAACTTTATGGATGGTCTCGCGCGTTTTCTGCCCGAGAGTCTCGATGTCGGTTTGAGGATTCAGCAATTGATGATCGACCTTCAGCAATCGCCGATGGGTATGGTCGGCGTTCAAGGCATATTCGGCGGTTAGCATCAGCTTGCGACGGTCGGTAGTCGCGAGTTCAAATTCTCGGCTGATGCTCACGGCTTGATCCGGCGATGCCTCCGCGCATAGGCCACAGAAGACGCAGAGACCGTAGTCGACAGTCACTCGGCGAGAATTACCTTTGTCGGAGAAAGAAATAGCCCCGGTGGGGCAAACCTCGGCGGCAGGGCACGCGTCTTTCCATTTGTCGAAATCGAAGTTCGGACGCCCGCGGAAGGCTTCGGAAACCCTGGCGGGTTCGGCCGGGTAGTTTACGGTTACAGTTCCCGTACGGACCGTCTTTTGAAGAATCTTGAACATTCCTTACCTGTCCGTCCCCGAATAGGAAAGATTGAAACTCTTGTTGATGACCGGAAAATCCGCAATGATGTTTCCCTGGACTGCTTCCACCAGCGCTGGCCAGTTATTGAGGGAGGGATCTTTGATCTTGCAGCGTTCGAGGTGATTGTCGGACCCGGTGCGAATCCAATGGATAATCTCTCCACGCCATCCTTCAACTGCGCTCAGGGCGCAGCGGTCCGGCGGGATAGCGGGGATGGGCACGCGGAATTCCCGTCGTAAACCATCGGTCATCGCGTTGCGGATAATGCCGACAGATTCTTTTACCTCGTCGATCCGCACTTGCATCCGGTGCCAAACGTCTCCGGTCTCGTACACCGGAACAGCGAATTTGTAGCGAGAATATGCAGCATAGGGGTGATCGCGGCGTACGTCGAGATCCACTCCTGAAGCGCGCCCTCCCACGCCCACGATACCCAGGTCCCGCGCCTTGTCAGGCCGCAAGACTCCAGTCTGCTCCAGGCGGTCGCGGGTGGATTCGGAGGAATCAATCAGATCGATCAAATCTCGAAATTCTTGAGCAAAAGAGTCAATGGCTTTGCGCAGCGCGTCCAGTTGCGTCTGATCCCAGCCCCTGCGCACTCCGCCGACACAGACCATGCCGCGCAAGAGGCGGTTGCCAGTCAACTGTTCGTTCAAGGTGACCGTCGCCTCCTTCAATCGGCTGGCATGGGCATTTGCAATGACAAAGCCGACATCGGTGGCGATGGCCCCGATATCTCCGACGTGATTCGAGATTCGTTCCAGTTCCAGCAGGATGGTCCGCATCACCAGACCGCGCAGCGGCACTTCGATGTTGGCCGCGCGTTCGATGGCTTGGCAGAAAGCTGTGCCATGGGAAAAGCTTGAATCTCCCGAAATGCTTTCCGCCAGGAAAACCGCTTTGTGTATGGGTAGTTTTTCAAAGAGCTTCTCGGTGCCCTTATGCGTATAGAACATGCGGAGCTGTAGATAGAGGATGGGCTCACCCGCTACCGCGAAGTTGAAGTGGCCGGGCTCGATGATTCCCGCATGAACCGGTCCCACCGGCACCTGAAAGACACCTTCCCCTAAAGCGGGCCGGTAGATATGGCGTTCTCCCTCAAAGGGCGGCAACACGGTTTCGAGAGGAAAATCCTTGCGTAAGGGATAAACGTCTGGCCAATTGTCATGCAAGGCGACCCGGCGGGGATTCGGGTGTCCCACCGCCTTCAGACCAAACCAATCCTGGATTTCGCGCTCTTGCCAGTTCACGGCAGGCAGTTGGGCAGAAAGGGAGGGAAACTCAAGACTGTCGGGCCGCACTGGCGCTCGCACGATCAGGTACTGAGCGCTACCTCTCTGCTCAAAGACGTAGTAGTTGAAGAAAACACCTTCTCTAGCACGCCGGTCTTCGGCGAACACCGTAACTAACCTTGCGCCGAAATCGCTTCTCAGGTGTTCTGTGATAGGCCCAATGTCGGCATCGCGGAGAAGAACGTAGATTTCATCCTCGCGGTCGGCGCGCACAGACTCAACCTGTGAGCCCAGCTTTTGCCGCAGAGCTTCAAACATTGCGGACATGGCATCGGTCATCATCCGCCCACCACGATGCCCACTGCGTTCTGAATCAGCCGAAACAATGGAGCGGGTATCCAAAAACCCATTACCAGAACGACCACAGCCAAACCCGCGACCGAATACTTCTTCCAGCCGCACATACTGGCCCGAGGAAGGCCCGGGTCCTCACCGAGGACCAGATTCGCGATGTGCACGAGGAAGCCGGAAAAAATCAACACGAGGAAGGAGACGAAAAAGCCCGACAGCACAAGAGAGCCACTGCTGAACCCTGCCCGCAGAATGGTGAACTCACTCTGGAAAAAGCTGAAAGGAGGCGAGCCCGTGACTGCCAGGGTCACCATAAGAAAGACGGCTCCGGTCAAGGGCATCGAGTGAATCAAGCCACCTTTCGCCTTCCGGAACAAGTCGGTGTTTAGATGTTGCTGGACATTCCCGGCGCAAAAAAACAGCAGGGGTTTCGTCACGGAATGAAAGGTCATGTGTAAAAGCATGCCCAGGATACCTAGAGGTCCTCCGAAACCGAGCGCCAGCACCATGATCCCGCTGTGGTCGATGCTCGAATAGGCCAGGAGTCGCCGGAAGTTCTTCTGCACGAGGATGAAGGGAACGGCCACTCCCATGGAGAGCAGCCCGAACAGAATCAGAAGATGCGAACCAAACTGTGGCCCGAGGCACTTCGAACTCAGAATGTAGAACCGAACCAGACCGTAGAGAGCGCAGTTGAGGACGCCCGTGGCGAGCATCGCTGCGCCAGGGATCGGCGCTTCACTATAAGCATCCGGCTTCCAGGTGTGCATGGGTGCGATGCCAGCCTTGGTTCCATACCCAAGAAGAATAAGGATAAAGGAGAGCCGCATGGTTGGCTGGTCGAAGTGGGCGGCGTTTCCGGCGAGGACGGACCAGTTCAGGCCGGCAAGCGTGTCCGTTCCCAGGGCCCGATAGGCGGAATAATAGGTCAGAATGGTGCCGAACAACGCCATGGAGAGGCCGACGCCGCCGATGATGGCGTACTTCCATGCGGCTTCCAGAGAGGTTTCGCGTCCATAAAACATGACGAGGAACACCGATGCCAGCGTGGTTCCTTCGATCGCGACCCAGAGGATCCCGAGGTTGTTGGCAAGTGCGACCAGAATCATGGAGCAAACAAAGAGAGGCGTAAGGGTGTAGTACTCGCGGAGCTTGTTTACGCCGAGGCGACCGCCCACTTCCTCGGCTGCCTCGAGAACACCATGACTCTCTTCGTGACGAAAATAACCGACCGCGTAGACCGAGCAGACCAAGGCCACGAACGCTGACAAAAGCACGACCAGCGCACTCAGGGCATCGGCATAGAAGAATCCATCCCAGAGTGAAACGGAACCACTGCGAAGCACCTGAGCGGCCAACTCGATGGCCATCCCAAATAGAATGGCGAAGGCGGCAAGATTGATCACCTCCATGGCGCGCCGTCTCCGGAGAAAGAAGGCCAAGGGACCGGCGGCCAAGGGAACGATAAGGAGTCCGAGGAGGATCATAGGGTCGCTTACTCTCTCAGCCTCCGCAGCTTGCTGACGTCCATAGAATCAAACGTCTCGCCGATACGGAAGACGAGAATGCCGAGGACCATGACCGCGACTAGAACGTCAAAGAAGATTCCGAGCTCAACCACGAGTGGCATTCCGTAAGTCAGCGAAATCGCGGCCAGAAAGAGGCCGTTTTCAAGCGAAAGCAATCCCAGCACCTGCGTCAATGCCTTGCGGCGGTTGACCATCACAAAGAAGCCAATCAGGAAAAGTGCGATGGCCACAGCAAGCGTGTTGTGTCCCAGTGCCGCTCGGGCAGAGGTCTCTTCCGGGTGGTAGAAAGATTCCGCAACCACATAGCCCAAGAGAGTCAGACCGCCTGAGATGAGGATCGACAGCGGGACGTTGATCAGTGGCTCAATCTCGCGCCGGATTCCGATTCTCTCCACCAGGCGCTCGAGCAGCCGAGGCAGGAGTCCGGCTTTCAAGAAAACCGTGAGCAGCGCAACGACATAGATATGGCTGGCCTGGTTGAAATAGGCGATGACGGCCGCGATCGCCCCGAGCAGAAAAGACTGCACGGCGAAAATGCGAATGCTGGAAACGATCCAGCGCTGCCCAACCGCGGCGATCTGGAGCACCAGAACTAGCGCCGCCATCAGTGTGATGATTCGATTGCCAAGCTCCGGGTTGGGGGCGAAGGGCATATGCAGTCTCAGAAGAGAAATGTCGAAATAAGCGCGAGCGCTCCCAAAATAAACGCAACCATAAGCAATTCCGGTACTCGAAATAGGCGTAGCTTCGCGTTGGTAGTTTCGACCAGGACAATCATGCACGCGAGCAGAAGCAACTTCGCGAGATAGAAGGCCAGCCCAACCCCAACCGACCGGGCCGTCCAGTCAGCGTTCAATCCAAACGGAAAAAACGTGTTGACCAGCAGCGTCATGAGGACAAGTTGCTTGATGGAAGCGCCCCATTCGATCAAGGCAAGATAGGGTCCCGAATACTCGAGGACCATCGCTTCGTGAATCATGGTCAACTCGAGATGGGTCGCGGGATTGTCCACCGGAATACGGCCGGTCTCGGCGATGAGCACGATGAAAAGCGCCGCAAATGCCAGCATCTGCGACGGCGCCAGAAACCTCCAGCTTTGTCCGACAGCAACCTTCGCCATTTCGCTCAAGTTGGTTGAGTTCGCGCCCAGCGCGACCGTGAAAATCGCCAGCATCATGGCCGGCTCGGCGATGGCGGAAATCGTCATCTCCCGGCTGCTACCCAATCCACCAAACGAACTTCCGGTGTCGAGCCCGCCCAGGGCGAGGAAGAAGCGACCCAGTGCCAACAGATAGACAACTGCAAGGACGCCACCGAACAGGCTGAAAGGGGCATGGGTCGTGGTCATGGGAATCATGAGTCCGACCAGGGTGGCCGTCCCAAAAACCACGTAGGGAGCGGCGGAGAAAATCCATGACGCGGTCTCCGGGATTACCATTCCCTTGCGCAGCAACTTGAAGATGTCTCGATAGGATTGCAGTACTCCGGGCCCGCGGCGGGTCTGAAGTCTAGCCTTCAGGGTTTTGATCATGCCGCTGAGCAAGGGAGCAACCAGCAATACCAGCACTAACTGCAAGCCCGAGTTGGCGAGTAATTCGGTCACTTGCGCACTCCGAATAGCAAAAGCAGGACGAGAGTTACGAAGATGTAGGCCAGGTAGGCATGAATGCTTCCCGCCTGGATGGTCCGCATTCTGGTGGAAACCCGGAAAATGAATTCCTGCAATGGGGCGTAGAGCCATTTCTCGAACGTCGGCTCGATCTCACTCTCGAAACGAATCTCTTTGGGAAAATACGGCGAGACGTCGAAGACAGCTTGAATCTCGCGGCGCGGCTTGTACAGGACGGAAAAGATCATCCGCAGCGCTTTTGAGAATCCGGTAGCGGTGTATTCATTTTCTTCCGAGAGCGCGGGCAAGCCGCAGTCCCACACCGGGCCGCGTGTGCGTCCGAACCGACTTGTCGCCCTCGACACCAGGAGGGCTGCCGGTAGTGCCAGAACCAGGAGGCCGACTGCGATGATTGCGGTGGACACCGTGCCGCCATGGGGCGTGCCAGCAGAAAGAACCAATCCACCACCGGTTATCAGACCAGCCACGACGCGCTGCCCAAGCAGTTGCTCCGTCATCGCGTTGAACAGCGGGAGGAACCAGGTAACCCCTAAGCCTAGCGTCACGCAAGCCGCGGTCAGGCCGCCCATGCCCACCAACATCGATCGAGGCGCCTCATGCGCGTGGCTGGAGCCGTCGCCGCGCGGCAGAGCGAGGAATGTGATGCCGAAGGCCTTCACAAAGCAAGCCGCCGCCAAGGCGCCAGTCAGCGCCAGCATTGAGCCGGCGAGCGGAAACAGGATGCGTGTAAGACCTCCGGTGGCGCCAAAACCGGCGAGCAGACTCTGGTAAGTCAACCACTCACTGACAAATCCGTTCAGCGGAGGAAGGCCGGAGATGGCGACCGCGCCAATCAGGAAGCAGAAAGCTGTTACCGGCATGGGGCGGATGAGGCCGCCCATTTCTTCCATGTTGCGCGTTCCTGTCGAGTGAAGCACCGACCCGGCTCCGAGGAACAGAAGGCATTTGAAGATGGCATGATTCAGGGTGTGAAACATCGCTGCGATCAGGGCTATTCCAGCGAGCTGCGGATGGCCAGCCACACGGAAGATCAAAGCCGCGCCCAGCCCCATCAGAATAATGCCAATGTTCTCGATGCTGTGGTAGGCGAGAAGCCGTTTGAGATCATGCTCCATCAAAGCGTATAAGACGCCGAGAACGGCGGAGACCACGCCCACGATGAGCACTGCCAAGCCTGCCCAGGATGGCACTCCGCCGAGTGAATCGAGGAAAATACGCGTCATGCCGTAGATGCCGGTTTTGATCACGATGCCGGATAGCAGAGCCGACGCATTGCTTGGGGCTACAGGGTGAGCTGCAGGCAACCAAATATGAAAGGGGATGACTCCTGCTTTGATACCGAAGCCCAGAAAGAAAAGAACAAAGGCCGCGGACTGGCGGCCGCTGGACAAATGTGCAGCGGCGGTGTGAAAGCTCGCGAACTCGGCGCTCCCGCTTCCTTGGATCAAAAGCGCAAAACCAAGAAGCAGACACCCAACATCGGCATGCGCCATGATGACGTACAACAAGCCCGCCTGCCGGCTTTCTCGTTGTTCGTGATAAAACGCCACCAGCCCGTAGGAGGCGAGCGCCATGACTTCCCATCCGATCAGGAACAGGAAGGCGTTGGCGGCGGTAAAGACAATGGCCAAGCTGAGAAGCAAGAGGTGAAACAAAAAGCCGAAAAGGCCGAGGTTCCTCTTGCCCTCGAATTCTTTCAGATACCCGAATGAGTAGGCTGAAACTGCGATTGCCAGGATCGCTAGGATGAGGTTGAAGAAACCGCCTAGGGCATCGTAGGAGAAACTATACGCAAAGAGAGGAATGCCTGAGGCGACCGACCAGCGGACCGGGGTTCCCTGAAGAATGCCGAGGACGGCGGCGACCCCTCCCAGAGCAGCGCCAGCTAAGGCCATGCCGCAACAAATGTTGCGAGCCACAGCCGGCCTGCGCGCGCTCGCGAGAGAAGCGACTGCGCCCGTCGAATAGGCTGCAAGACTAAGTGCAAAGGCTGTGCCGACTGGAAACGTGTTCATGAACTCCGCTCGCCGCTACCATGACCGCATCCTCACTACATCAGTTCAGTGAATTTATGAAAGTCATTTCGAAGCTCACTGAAGCCGATTGCAAAGCTAGTTATCTCTCCGGACTTGAGACTGCTGCTGCCGACACTGAGGTCGACGACGATGCATGATCCGTACTCCTTCGCCCCCAGTTAGTCCCTCCCGGCCGTTGCTTTTCGCCCTCAGGGTACAAGATCTTTGCCCGTTCTAGGGCGGCTGCCACGCTCCCGCAGAGATTCTCCTCACCCACATGCTCGTGAAACTCAGCCTCATGCATTCGGAGCGAGGGTTGTTCCCGGGCACCGCACAGAATGAGTTGCCTTCCGGATTCGCGCACGCGGTCCGCAAGATTCTCCAATGCCTGCAGACCCGTCGAATCAATGGCCGTCATGTTTCGAAGTCTCAGAATAATGATCGGTGGCAGATCGGGCAGGCGCGAGACGATCGCATCGATCTTGTCGGTTGCGCCAAACAAGAAAGGCCCGTGGATTCTGAAGATGCTGACATAAGCCGGAATTTCTTTGTGCTGCAGGATATGTACGTGCCCTTCGTGAATGTACTCTGCGGTAACTTCGGACACCGTTGTGGTCTGTGTAACTTTCCGAATGAACACCAGTACCGCCAGGATCATGCCCGCTTCGACCGCAACGGTCAGGTCGGCAAACACTGTGAGCAGAAAGGTCACCAGCCAGGCGGCGACTTCGAACTTCGATTGCTTCAAAATCTCGGGAATTTCCCGCCACTCGCCCATGTTGTAGGAGACCACCAGCAGAATGGCCGCGAGAACGGGCAACGGAATAAACCGGGCCAGAGGCGCGGCAAAGAGAATGATCGCGAGAAGGGTCAACGCGTGGATCATTCCCGCGACCGGCGTCTTGGCTCCGGAGCGGATGTTGGTGGCGGTTCGGGCGATCGCTCCCGTGGCCGGCAGCCCGCCGAACAGCGGGGAGAGAATGTTGGCGACTCCCTGGCCTACCAACTCGACGTTGGGGTTGTGTTTGTCTCCGCTCATGCGGTCGGAGACAACCGCGGACATCAGCGACTCGATCGCGCCCAACATGGCAACCGTGATGGCCGGGGAGATGAGCGGCCGCAGCAGATCCACACGAAAGTGCGGAATCATAAGCTTGGGGAACCCTGAGGGGATGCCGCCAAAGCGCGTGCCGATGGTTTCGACCGGGAGTTTGAAGAGCACTACAGCTGCGGTCCCAGCGAACAGGGCAACGATGTAGCCCGGAACTCTCTTCACAAAGATCATGAAGAGGATAATCACGGCAAGCGCGCCGACACCCAGAGTCGTTTCAAGCGGCGAAAGCGACGAAAAGTTGTGCGCGTAGCTAAGGATCCGGGCCTCGAATTCGCCGGGAACCTTATCGATTTTCAAGCCGAAGAAGTCCTTGATCTGAGTGCTGGCGATGATCACAGCAATGCCATTGGTGAAACCTACGACTACCGGACGCGGTATGAACTTTACTGCTGTGCCTAATCCCGTCGCCCCCAGAATCAGCAGGAGAATTCCGGCCATCAGAGTGCACATGAACAATCCGTCTACGCCGTGTTTTGCCACAATGCCATAAACGACGACGACGAAGGCGCCGGTTGGCCCTCCAATCTGGGTCGAAGATCCTCCCAGCGCAGAGATCGTAAAACCCGCGACGATGGCGCAGTACAAACCGGTCTGTGGGGGTACCCCCGACGCGATAGCGAAGGCCATGGCTAAGGGGAGCGCGACCAGTCCTACGGTGATACCGGCAAGAAGGTCCCCCACAAACATACTTTTCGTATAGGACTTGAGGGAGTGCACAGATTTTGGCAGCCAGTTGTTCATAATTACTTTTCGACGATCCGAAGTTCCGGTGCGGGGCCGCCCGGTTCACGAGTTCGACGGGAAAGAGAATCTCCTTGAGGTTGGGGAACGTTCATAGCATGTAGTTTAGGGGGCAAACGCCGGAACTAACTCGATATTCGGCCGAGGGATGAACTCTATCGGCCAACCTCCTTTGCTTTCTCCAACGGAGGACTTTCCGGATTACTCTCGCCAGAACGCAGCATTTCGAAAACAGCATGCTGGTCCTTCCGGATCCGGGTCACAAGTGCGTTCTCATCATTCTCAGGAGTATGGATCTCTTGTGCTACCGTTAAAGCACGGCCATACAGCGCATGGGCTACGACGTAATTGTGGTTTTCGCGATGCTGATTTGCGAGAGTGCACAAATTCTCTGCCATAGCTCGAAGTTGCCGAACACGATTTAGATCCACACCATTAGACTTACTCATCGAATGTTTCCTTTGGACGCTAGATAATCCGCGGCGAAAGTCAGGAGGCTCGACAGCGCCGCCCACAGAAATGTGAGAGACAGTTGCACTTTCATCCAGAAGCGATGCTTCGCATGCGGGGTCAGCTTTTGCCGCACTTCCCGAAGGTGCCGAAACGACAGCTGCGAACTGATTCTTGTCCGTTCCCACGAAGATCGACGCTATCGGCGGTTCCGGACGTCTCGTGAGACGGCCGACCTGCATCGCCTCCGAGCGCACGACTTCGGGAACTTCGGGGCCAAGGTCAAGCGCGAGTTCGTAGTCCGCGCAGTTTTTCATGGCGATGGCGATCAACTCCGCAATGCGCCGATCCGGCAGCAGTCTTCCCAGCCGTCGCGTCTGCCTGGCCAGGACTGTACAGAGCAGAAAGGCATTGACCGGCGCCACGCGCCCTGATTTCGTCCGCGATTGTGCTTCGATCGGCATCTTTGTACTCTTATCCGCGATCCTCCGCGGCCGTTCTGTCTTCGACAGGGTGGTCAACCCGCCTCTGCGACTCTTCGAGGGTCAAACCACGACTCATGAAGAGCAGGATCCCCTTGAGCCGATACAGATCGCGAGACGAATAAAAGACGCGCCCCGTTCTGGCGATTCCTTTGACCACGCCTCGTTGCTCGAAGTCACTCAGCTGTTCTGGCGAAATCTCGAGTTTGTCGACGAAATGTTCCGCCGGAAAGTACATTCAGGAACCTCCCCCTAAGTCGAACCATCCAGGCGACAAGGCCCGTGAACAACTGCTCCTTGCTCCACGTCTTAGTCAGAACCTTCTCGCTCTATGCAATAACTGGGAACTGGGTTGGCCTGGATGTGATTCCGACAGAGCCGGGTGCCGTAGGCCCTCCAAATCGCGTCCGCGCGGTTCTTCATCGCCGTTCCTTCGGTCCGGCGGTTGGTCTTCACAAGCAGATCGGAGTAACACTCCAACACCTCAGCCATCATCGGATGTTTGTGCCCCAGCGTTTTCTCTACCAGCGCCCAGGCGCGTTGATAGAGCTTCTCGGCCGCCGCATACCGCCCGTTTCGGGAAAACTCCTCTCCCCAGATCAAGAATCCTCGCGCTGCCACCGCGGTCGTCTCCTGAGTCGCTTCTTTGGCCATAACCGGAGTCTTCTATCTACGAGTTACTTGTCGTTCCCGGACCTTTGGCTCGGCAAGGCGATCGAGTCGCCTGACGTTGACAGCGCACGGCCGCTCAAAGCCATATTGGAGTTCGAACTCCACCCCGCAACCTACTCTGAGTTCCTCCACTCCCTTGCTGCTGGCCTCCGACCGCTCAAAGCAAATCTCTTTTCCGTCTTCGGCCAAAATGCTGCCGGAACCGTCTTTTCTCGAAACTCGCGTGATCGAACCGCGCATGGGGCTGTTTCTCCTTCAGCGTGCAACAGAACTGGCGATGAATATCCGAGCACTGCGATTGGCTTTCTGGCATTCGCCATCCGAAGTCTGGCAGCTTTGATCAAGACTGTCCCAGCCTTTGACTCCAACGATTTGATCTGAGTGAATTCCCGCGCTTCCCAGGAATCTCTGGACTACTGCCCCGCGCGCTTCGGCCAAGGTGTGCGTGCATGTCTCCGAGCCTCCCGAATCACACGAACCGACGATCAGAATTCGCGCTTCGTTATGCTGGCGCAGCCACCCAGCCGCTCGTTTCAGCATGCTCTTCGCGGGAAGGTCGAGTTCAAGACTGTTCGGCGCAAATGGAATCGGGTGCCTGAAAAAAGGAGGATCCGAGACTGCCACGGAAGCTCCCGCAGAAACGGTACCGGAAGCCTTGGAACGGCTGAGTTGGGACGCCGGCTGCTGACTCAGGAGAGACCCGGAAGGCGCAACACTCGGTCCCGCCCTTGGCGGAAGCACGGCCTGCAAAACGGTCGGGGCCACGAGACACACTGTCCGCCCGCGAGCCGACCACAGATCGCTGGCAAACAAAACCGAACTACTTAATATGACGATATTTGAATATATGTTCACAAAAAATGTGACCTAGTCTCTGCTGGCGGAAGGGACAGCCAACTGCGAGAGCAGGTCTTTCACATCGATCAAGTGGTTGTTGAAAATCTTCTTGGCCACATCCAACAGCTTGAATATCTCCGGGTCGCGGACCGAATAGAAGACACTCTGTCCGTCTTTCCTTCCGACGACAATGCTCCGGTTCCGCAGGACAGCCAGTTGCTGGGACAACGTGCTCTGTTCCACATCCAGACGGGCACAAAGATCGTTCACGCCGACTTCGCCGCGGCGTAACTCGTCCAGGATCCTGATTCGTAAGGGGTGGGCTAGTGCTTTGAAGAACTCGGCCTTGAATTGGCTCAGCTCGGGCATCGCATTAATACATTTGCATATTACAATTTACTGTGTCAAATTGAGTTTTGTTCGTCTTTCAGTTATGAGTCTCTGCGCGGCGCGTCGAAATCGTTCATGCAGGTCTGATAGATCTTGGCCGGACCTCTCAAGTGTGATTTGAATCGCCAAATCGCGTGATCCGAATCACAGAGCCCCGTGACCCTCCGGGGGAGAGTCTCGGAATTCGCCGTAACACCCCAAGAGCAGCGTTGGAGCGGTTTTGGCCTCTGGGATATCGTTGCATCACAGCAGGAGTGCTTGTCCCGAATATGTCGTCACCGAATACTCACTCGCTTCGAATCGTTGTGCAGCACGTCCGCTCACATCGGCAATCCGTGTATCGTCTTGTTGCTTACGGTGGAGAAGGTGGAGGCTACACTTCGGGGAGTGCCGAGTTCGAATCGCTCGATCATCTGCTGACGGCATTTCGCTCGGCGATACCAGCCTTTGATGCAGGCTCCCTTTCCGTTGGAAGGGACACTCCCGAGACCTATATCGCCTTTGCCGGAGAAATGGAACTCATCGACGCGCAACTTTCGCTGCTCGGCCTGAAAGATGGCACAAGGCCGTGAATTTCAAGATCACCCGAAACGAACCACAATTCTGAACAGCCCCAATCGAGGACCGTGCGGTACCACAGGAATGGCACGGCGCTGCTTTCAATTTCCAGGTGGGATCGCGGGAGTTAGCCAGCCATGGGGTACTTCTGCTTGGCTATCCGCTCGACCGCGGAGAAAAAGTCGGTGGTCTCAAACTGTCCATGCCCGGTTGTAGCCACCGTAGCGGCGGCTTCAATTACCGCCGGGTGAAGCGGGACCTCTCGTTGCTCTGCAACTGGCGTATGCCATTTCCCCCATAGGTTCCGGTTAGACGAATTCGCGAGCAAGTGAAACGCGATGGTTCGGATGTAGATCGCTTGTCGCAACGGGTGCCGCTCATAGTGCTTCAGAACCAGGAATGCTCCCCGCCGGAGTTCCGGGTCGCGCGGAATGATCCGGCCTTCTAGGGCCAAGAATCGCGTGCGCAGTTCCTCGGGCATGGCGTCGATCAGCGTCTGAGCGGCGGCGTTATCGCCAAAATCCACGCCGAGTGTTCCCGAGACACTCACCGGTATTTTCATCCGCAGTCCGGCTTGAAAGAGTTGGATTGCGAAGTCCAGTTCCTTGGCGTTGACCGCCGGGGCCTTTCCGAGAGGGGTGGCCTCCTGACAGTTCGATTGGGTTCGATTCGGCATTCGACCCATGTTACACCCCTACGGAAGCGACACAGTGGAAATGCAAGCCGCCAGTTCACGGACCAGGAAAAAAGAAGAGTGCCTGACCAAATCCTCAGCCGCGGGATTGGGAAAGACGCCAGAGAGACGATCTAGGCCGCAACGGTCACCGCGGTAGCGATTGGCAAGCGGGCTTCCGCTACAGTGCCTCTCCCGTTGGAATTGATTGCTGGCGTCTCTTGGTGAAGACTACTGCACGTGCTCAGAATTGGGTCTTATTGTCGTTCAGCATCGCCCGCACTTTGGTCAAGAGAGACTTCCTCGTAAAGGGCTTATGCAGCAAGAATCTCTCAGGTTCTGTCACGCCGGCCCGACTGATGAGGTCGCTTGCATATCCCGACATGAAAAGAATCGCCAGATTCGGCTGAAGGGTGCGCAGATGTACGATCAAGTCGCCTCCACTCATGCCAGGCATGATCACATCCGTCAATACCAAATGGATAGAATTACGGTGCCTTTCCGCTATTTCGATCGCCGCGTTCGCTCCATTCGCGTCCAGAACGGTATAACCAGCGCCCCGGAGTAATTCAGCGATCAGTGCCCTCACGGCGGTGTCATCTTCCACCAAAAGGATAGTTTCCGTTCCGCGATCAAATACCAAATCGGATCGTGGGATCGTCAGCTTCTCGGCTGGGCCATCGACTCGGGGGAAGTAGATCTTGAATGTGGAGCCCCGCATCGGCTCACTGTAGGCCCAGACGTAACCACCGCTTTGTTTTACGATTCCGTAGACGGTAGAAAGACCTAAGCCAGTGCCTTTGCCCGGTTCCTTGGTGGTGTAGAAGGGCTCAAACATCTGTGCCATGGTCTCCGCATCCATCCCGCAGCCCGTGTCGCTGAAGGACAGCATGACGTATGAGCCGGGCTTGACGCTCTGATGTTGCCGGGCATAAGTCTCGTCCAACTCGACGTTCGCGGTTTCGATCACGATCTTTCCGCCTTCCGGCATGGCATCGCGAGAATTTACCGCCAGGTTCATCAGGACCTGCTCGATCTGACCCAAATCCGCCTTTATGCTGCCTAGCGGATCTCCGGGAGCCAGCTTGAGCGTGACATCCTCACCGATCACCCTGAGCAGCATCTTACTGACGCTATGTACGACCGCGTTCAAGTTGAGAACTTTGGGCTGCAATACCTGCTGCCGGCTGAAGGCAAGCAGTTGCTGGGTGAGAGCAGCCGCCCGTTCCGCAGCTAGCTTGATCTGATCCAGGTGTTTGCGAATGGGAGTGCCCGAGGGTGCCACCCCCTGGGCAATTTCGCTGTAGCCCATAATCACCGACAACAGATTGTTGAAGTCGTGGGCCACTCCGCCTGCTAGTCGTCCGACCGCTTCCATCTTCTGCGCCTGGCGGAACTGCTCTTCCAGTCGACGTGGCTCAGTTACATCGAGCGTGTTGGCCAGGAAACATGGTTTTCCATCCAGGAAGATCCGTCCTGCGGAGATTTGCACCCGGCGTTTCTCGCCGGACTTTGTACGGAAACTAGTCTCCAGAGCTTCCGTCCGTTCCCTTTGATCGACCTGCTGTACCATCTGGCGGCGATCTTCAGGATCAACCCAAATCCCTAATTCGTGCGCTGTCTTGCCAACGACTTCTTCTCGCTGATAGCCCATCATCTTAGTGAAGGCGTCATTGGCGTCAACATACTGCCCTTCCTTCTCTGTGCTAATCGTGATCGCCAGAGGGCTGGAGCGGAAGGCCGTGGCAAATCTCTCCTCCGACTGCCGAAGACTCTCCTGAATCTTCCTCTGTTCGGTGACATCATGAGAAAGAATCAGTTCGGCGTCTAGCCCATCCATAACGATCGGATGGCTGGTGATTTCAACCTGGATGATCGTTCCATCCTTCTTCTGGTGCCGCCACAGTTCAGCCTCGCTCAGCCCCGGCACTCTCCTGGCAAGAGAGTCGACTAACTTGGGAACATCTTCATCCGGCCTGATATCGGCAATTGTCATCGAGAGGAATTCATCGCGAGAGTAACCGTAGTGCCGGATGGCAGCTTGATTCACAGCAAGAAACCTCAAGCTGTCCCGATCGAACACCCACATGGGCATGGGATTGCCTTCAAACAGAAGCCGGTATTGCTTTTCGGAGACCTTCAATTCTTCGTTCGCATTACCCAGTTCCAATGTACGTTGCTGAACGCGAGCCTCCAGAATTTCGTTGATTCTCCGCAACTCTCCCTGGGCGGCTTCTTTCTCTGACAATCCCGACTCCAGGAATCTCAGGTATTGATCCGACTCCCTGGCCTTGTGGACCATCAGCAGAATCTGGGGCACGATAAATGGCAAAGTGGCCGCGGTCGCAACCGATGCCACTGCAGTGAAACCCTTGACGATTGCCGACAGGACGTAGACGGGATCCCAGACCGTCACAACCTCCATAAAGTGCGTGAGTCCGCAGGCGACGATGAATAGTCCGAAGGCCAGGAACATCCAGTGAAAAGGTATTTCACGCCGACCGCGGTAGACGATGTGCGCGAGCGTGATGGAGATGGCTAGATAAGATATGCCAATCAGAGAATCTGTGGTGACATGGCTCCAAACCAGCCCGCGGCTTCCCAAGTAGCAATAGAGATGTGGCATGTAACTGGAGAGAAGAAGCTGCTCTCTGAGCCTGGACCATGCAGCCAAGAATACGAACAGGACCAAGCAGGCGCCACCGCAGTAATAAAGCATTCGGCGCCCTTCGGATTCAAAGGACGGATTCGAATGTGGCTGAGGAGGCTGCGAAGATAATGCGGATGACATCATGATACCTCGCATACTGATGTGGAGGCGCACACGTTCCCTCATCCTTTTCGGCGAGGGGTAAAATAGCGAGTAGGTTGCCCCACCACCCGCGAGCTATTACCGCACGATTATTGTTCCCGATCATAACATCGTAAGTAGCTGTTTCTCCCGTTGGCAGATTCATATAGAGAAGCAGTCGCCACGTGCGTCGGATCTCGGCTGGTTGCTTTCTCGGGTAGCGCCCGCTTTCCTTCGCTCATCTAAGTCTCGCCCGTCTAGGTTTGGGCCCGTTTCGCCGGTGTGAGCTCTGCTCCGCGTGATTTGCTTAACCACAGCTCCTCCTCATGGTCCCCTCCCGGCAGTCAAAACGCTCCGGGCCTCGAAATGACTGGGCCGGGGTGTCGCAGGAAATGATCAGAGGAACACCGGGCCGGCCGCATCGATTCGGCGGCGATTGACAGCTTTTGGGGAATCGGCGTAGGGTCGTGGTATCCGGAAAGACAGTTGGTCGCCGCGCACTCTGCGCGACGTTCCTTTCAACTCTTTTAGCCATCGAAAGGAGCGCTTCCCATGTATACCCGAGTGGTTGAAATCAACAGCAAGCCCGGAAAAGCACGCGAACTCTGCGGCACCATTGATGACAAGGTGCTGCCCATTCTGCGGAAACAGGCTGGCTTCGTCGACGAGACCGTGATGGTCTCGGAGACGGAACCAAATCGCATCCTCGCGCTCAGTTTTTGGAACACACGAGAGGACGCTCAACGCTACGAACGCGAACAGTTTGACACCGTGCAAAAGATCGTCCAGCAACTGCTTGAAGCTGCACCGGTAGTTCGGACCTTTGATGTTCACACCTCGACCGCGCACAAGGTCACCACACGACAGGCGGCCTGAACCAACTTACCGCACACAGGGCGGGCGCAACGTCGCCCGCCCGATCTTGTGCCACCTGCGATTTTGGATGTCCTGCGATTTTGGATTGACAGACCCCTGGGCGCACGCCAAACTTTTTCGTTGTTGTGGGATGCGAACAAAGCCGGCTTAACTCAGAAACCTGTGAAGGGCGAAGGTAAAGGGCAGAGTCATGTCAACCATTGAGGAAGTAAGGGCCGCCGAAAAGAAAGTGCAAGAGGTTCTAGAGGCTCTCAAGCAGGCCGGTGCTCAAGATCCGAACCACCTTGGCCTCGACTTGCAGAACGCCACCGACGAGTACGCAAGGGCAGTTCGCGAGTTGCGATGAAAGGAATCGACTGCCACGAGTCTTGTGGACTGGCAGTCTATTGTGGTTACGCCACGCCGCTGAAGATGAATTCGACCTCCATCCGCCACTCTGCAAGCAACCATTCGGGAACATAAAACCGATTCCGGTTGTGCTCGCACCAGCGCTTCAGCGCTGCCGATGAAACGTATTCCGGCTTGGTGAGCCCCAGGCGTTCGACCTGCGTCTCGAACTCAGTCGGAAGAACAGGAAGACGGTGCGGGAGATGACCCCAGCTGGGATTTCCGCGCCCACGTTTCCTGAGTGGCAAAGCGATGGCTCTCGCCATGACCTCAGATGATACGCCAGTCTGCTTGCTTGGGAAGGCGTCGAAGAGCCCAAGCAAGGGGTGGTCGAGGTTCGGCAACGGCAAGTGCGAGATCAGCAACAGCCACAAGGCTTCCCGCGCATCGCTTCCCGGCCCTCCCAAATGATGAGCGGCAGAATGACCAGAGCTGCGACCGGATCAGCCCATTTCAAGTGCCAGATCGCGTTGATTCCCAATCCCGCCAAGACAATCACGGACAGATATGCGCACAAAGCGGATTCGGCAGCATCGGCTCGCAGGGCAGCGCTGCCGGTACTAGCGGAGAGACGCCGCTTTTCCCTGGCAAGCCACGGCATAACGGCCGCAGCGACGATGAGGACGATAATCCCAACCAATGTGGGCTTGGGCTCGCTATATCCCAGCAGACTCATGGCTGATGCGAGGGCCACATAGGCTGCCAATGCAAACAGCAGTGCCCCGGCAATTTGGGCTGCTCGCTTTTCCGCCCACTCGTGCGCGACAGCGACACGAAATCTCCAAAGCACCACAAATGCTGAGAGGAGTTCAACAGCACTATCTCCGCCGAAAGCCAGCAATGCGGGGCTACGGGCTCGCCAGGCAGAAAACAGGGATACCACTGCCTCGACGCTCATCCAAGCGATCGTGATGGCTTGCACTTTCTGGATTCGCCGGACTAGGTCGGGCGCGGCGATTTGCAACACGGAAGCCATTTGGGTAGAACCATGCAACGGTTAGGGTTCGCCACGGAACCAATGCCATCTGAAGGGCTCGTGGCTCTTGATCTCATTATTTCTTCTTCCGAGCCGCTTTCCATTTGGCCCAACGCGCTCGTTGGGCAGCAGCAATCCGTTTGCGAGCAGCAGCCGACATCGGCCTCCGCTTCCCGCTTGTTGTCCGGGTGCGCGCTGATCCTCGGTTCAGGCCGCCGACACCGCCAAGAGCCTTCAAAGCCGTGTGCAACTGCTCAAGTCTTCTCTGCGCTTGCGCTCTTTCTTTCTTCAACTGCCGGACTGCTCTTGTTAGATTCAGCATGAGCCCTCTCGGGCAAGAATTGTAACAGCGTGGCCGCGCTCGCAAGCGTCAGCTTCTCATCGACTCCGGGCCGGCGCCATTAATCCACCGATCACACTTTAATGGAGCAGAACCCTTCCTGGTAGAGCGCGGCACTCTCCGCAATTGGTGTTCAGGGTCGCATCTTGATAGCGCGCCCGTCCTCCACTGGAATGACGACCACGGCAAACGGCGTTCCCGCGTCGTCGGACAACTGGGGGAGCGTGCTACCGAACTCGTTGTTGCCAAGCATGGAGTTGTCGTAATACAGAGCGAAGATCATCATGTGCGGATGCCAATGACCAATACCAGTACCCAGGTTCTGATCCGCTGACCACATATACGCGAACGAGACTTCATCCCTCCGCGGAAGTTGGCCCCTGGTATAGG
>Ga0070732_10000556_pt1 | contig 22896 bp, 23 predicted proteins | sample Coa_R1_5_FD_66449 | JGI IMG/M metagenome (GOLD analysis project Ga0070732, IMG submission 66449) | Surface soil microbial communities from Centralia Pennsylvania, which are recovering from an underground coalmine fire - Coalmine... | ecosystem: Environmental > Terrestrial > Soil > Unclassified ... | reverse complement strand
GAGGCGGCTGTCTCTAATGGTCATTGCGGAGTCATCGTTCAGAAAACGAATTTTAGAGCTAGTTGAATTTGGCGTGGAGCATAAGCCGCGTTCGGCTTCATGAAATTGTTTGGCAACTTGTAGTAGCCGGGATACGGCGCGATGTTAGCGGTGACCGTATCTTGCACGAACGTGCTCGCGCTGGCGATCATTCCATTGGAAGTGATCGCGACCCGTTGGTTATCGCGGTTCAATAGATTGAACGACTCGACGACCAGGTTGACTTTATAGCGCTCGTGGAAACGAATTGTACGCGTGAGGCGGAGATCCGTTGTGGCGTAGTCGGGTCCGGTAAACGCGTTGCGGCTGTATCCCGGGAGACGGTCGTTCAGATCGTTGCCGTCCTGGTTGGGATCGCCGGAGACGGTTGCATTCACCGGGCGTCCCGATCCGTAATTCACAACCGATGAAATTTTCCAGTCGTTGAAGAAGAGGCCTAGGAGTTCGTGTCCGCGGTGGAAGGGCCGAGGTTCGGCAGAGAAACCCACGACAAATCGATGGCGCTGGTCGGTGACGCTGGGCTCACGCTCGGCGGTCGGCACGTATGAATTCTGTACCGTCGCAGGTTGACCGGCGACCAGAGCGTCCTGACCGTCGTCCATGGCGCGGGCGTATGTGTAGGATAGCCGGAAGTAAGTGCCGCGCGCGATGCGGCGGTTCATGGAGAGAGTCGCGCCATTGTAGTTGCTCGATGCGGCGCTCTGAAATTCGTTAATGGCGCCAAGTTGGGCGATAGGACGTCCGAGCGGGTTAATGCAGGGCGGCCACGGACACGTGAGTGTCCGGGTGAACTGCCACGTCGCGAAGGAGTCGATGGTGTAGTAGCCGCCCTCGAAAGTCGAACCCGTGGAGTCGAAGATCGGGTAGCTGAGCGCAATCGGCTGCGGAAGGTTCACGTCGAGGGCGCGGACAAGATGCTCTCCGCGGACATTCAACAAAGAAAGCGAAACCGTCGTGCGATTGGCGACTTCTTTACTCAATGGTCAAGCTGGACTGCTGCACTCGGGGCGTGACAAAGTTCGTGGCAAAAGCGGAAACATTGTGGGTTACGCCTTGGACGAATCCGGCGGGCAAGTTGCAGTTCGCGCCGTCCAGTGGACAATTCACCAGCGGATTAGGAGACGCGGGGAAAACCTGGTGATCGTAATAGTCGTTATTCCTCAGAAAGACCTGCGAATCCGTAACGCCGTTCTTGGTCTGAATGATTGAGTTGTAGATCTGCGGGATGCGGACAAAGAAGATCCCGTATCCACCGCGGATCACAAACGGACGCTTGTCTCGAAGAGAGTAGGCCAACCCGGCGCGCGGAGCAAAATTGTACGGCTGAAATGGGAGCTTGCCCGAAGGCGGGAATTGCGGACTTGAGACCAGCCCCGCATTCGCGAACGTCTGCAGATCCCAGCGCACGCCGACGCTCAGAGCGAGCCGGTTCGTCACGCGAATCGTGTCTTGCGCGAAAGCGGCGTATTCGTTGGTGTTCGGATGCGAGGTGGCGCTGCCGAAATTCTGAAGATAGTAGTGCGGGACCTGATGCGCGTAGGCCCGAAGGGGAGTGAGCTGCAGTCCGCCCTGCCTGGGTTCGAATGTGAACGGGTCGACCTTGATGGGATAGAAAAGGTATTCACCACTCTGCTGGCTGGGGGAGAAGTCATAGATCGACGTTAACAGGGCGTCTCCGCCAAATTTCCATGTATTTCGGGAACCCTCAAAGCTCAACGTTTCGGCCAGGTGCAGTCGCTGCTCGCGCGTTTGCCGGGGCAGAATATTGGACCGCCCTACCCCGTCGAGGATCGTGAGAATTTTCGCCAGCACATCACTGGAGTTGCTATAGGACTGCTGCTGATCGCGGGAGAACTGTGCGCGGAGATGGCTGATGAGATCGCAGCGTAATGCTTGAGGTCAGCGAGAGGTTCGCGGTTTCAGTCGAGACGTGTTCCTCGCCATTATTGCTGATGGAATCGTAGGTGACAGGGCTGGCCGGATCAAGGAAGACATTATTCGATCCCCAAAAGCGAGCCACGCGAAACTCCTGCACGACCTCGGTGGAAAACTGATATGGCGCCCGGTAGCGACCGCGCGCCTGCGCGAAGAAGGCGTTGTTGTAATCACTGCCATCGACGAGGAAGGTGTTGTGTACCCCGCGAATACCGCCGAAGGATAAGGTCGCCACTCGTAGCCGAAGTCAGGCCGCGAGGATCCTGCGTGACACCTGGTGAGAACAGGGCAAGGTCTGAAGAAACGGCGGCCATTCAACGGGAAGTCATTCATGGAGCGCTCGTCGAGCAGGGTGGAGACGGCGCTTGGCTTGGTTTCGACCATAGCGGGTGCGCTCGATACGGTGAGGCTTTCCTGGGCGCCGGCAATCTTGAGTCGAAATACGAGTTCTGTAACGCCGCCGACATCGACATGCACTGGGGGGCTGACCTGGGGCGACATGCCTTCTGCTTCTGCACGAGTGGAATAATCTCCGGGCGGTAGTAACTCCAGGGCGAAATGGCCTTCGGAATCGCTGGTTGCTGTGTATTGTGTGCTTGTCCCGGCGTTCACGACGACGACCGAAGCCTGCGTCACGCGCGCGCCTGCGGGGTCGACCACGGTGCCCCGAATCGATCCGGTGGCGGAATCTTGTCCGGCGAGTCGTACTGGAGTGCCCATCACAATGGCGAGAGTGGAGAGAGCGAATAGGAGAGAAGTGGCGCGGACTGCGAGCATGAGATCGCCCCTGAGTGCGGAGATGCGCTCGGAGGGATGGTCCAGCAGCTCGTTAATCGGACGCGCGCCAGACAGCCAACGGAGGAGAACCGGAGGGCGCGTTCCTGCGAGGCGCGGCCGGGAAGCTCCTCCGCCAAGATGGAGTAACCCAGTCCTGTATAGCATCGGCGAGGGAGTACTTCAGAAAGTGGCCGGCATACACATTGTGCATCCCGGCCGTCGTACTTTAGCGAACGGTGACCGAAACCGGAACGGAATGGCTCAAGCCACCTGACGTACCCGTAATCGTGAGGGACGCCTGGTTGTTTGTCGGCGTGTGGTTAGAGTAGTTACCGCAGGCGACGCTGAACGTCATGCTTGTGGCAAGCAGAGCGAGAAGGGCGATCAACATCAGCTTCTTCCCTGCAGTGGATGCAACTTTGCTGCGGCCCACGCTGAACAGCGTTCCAAAGAGGCCCAGGCTTGAAAGCAAGAGCATTCCGGGATGTCCGTAGCCTCCGCCCGGAGCTGTCGCTGCCGCAGAAACGGTCAGCGTGGAACTCGAGGCATTTGATCCCGGCGAGATCGTGTTGGGAGCGAAGCTGCAGGTGAGTCCGGCGGCCGGCGTGCACGAAAGAGCGATCTGGCCATTGAAGCCACCTACGGCCGCGGATCCAATCGTGAGCGTGGTCGAGCCTCCGGCGGTTACCGTCAGGGTTGGAGCCGAAAGGTTGAGCGAAAAGTCCGGTCCACCAACGGCAGTCGCGGGGACGAGAGTCGCGAATAAACCGCTTGTCTGGTTGGCGCCTCCTGCGGTGAAGTAGAGAGTGCTCGGATCGCCAGTGCCGCCCGCTCCGAAGACCATATCCCAGAGGCCCGGGTTCACGATGGCGTGACCGGCAGAGTCCGTGACCTGTCCAACGAAGTGGCCCTGCGTATCATAGGCGTTCATGGTTCCATCACCGAAATTGCCGATCAGCACGTCACTGGAGAAGGTCCCAAAAGTCGCTGGGGCCATCACCATACCCCAGGGAGCATTCAAGCTGCCTCCCGAAGCAAAAGTGCGTGTGAAGTTGCCTTCAGTATCGAATGCGTCGACGACTCCCAAGCTTGGCCCGGTCACTGGATCGTGCTTGGCGGCATCCTGCATGGCATAAGCAACCAGAATGACATTGGCGATGACCTTGATTCCGTGAGGCGCGTAACCTGCAGGAAGATGCGGGTCGGTGAAATTGCCCGCAAGATGTGTCGCAGCGAAGTTGCGGTCGAACACATCGATTTTGCCGCTGTTGAAGTTGGCAGCAAGAAGAAATGTGCCCTCGTTATTCGTGAGTACAGCCAAACCCTTGTAGACAGCGCCGGCCGCAGAGTTGTCGACGACGGTGACGGCGTTGCCCTGCCCCGTCCAGTTGGCGATGATGCCGTCCTCGGTGTCGAACAGGAACGCTCCGTTACCGAAAATCCCGGATTGAGAGTTGGCAACCGTCCCCGTAGGGCAGCCTTGCGGGCAAGGATTGTTCGCGGCTACGGGAATGCTCACAACCAGTGCGTCTTTGTTCCCTTGCGCGTCATACAGCGTGGAAGTACCGCCGTTGTTGTTTGCGATCCAGAAGGGCTGTCCCGGAATGAAGGAAATTCCCCACGGGTTCGAGAGTTGCGCGTCAGTGTGGTTGGCCACACCTGCGGTGTTAGCGACCAGATTGGTTTGCGAGTAGCCATTCTGCTGAGCGAAGACCGAAGAAGCGCCCGCGATCGTGAGCAACCCGAGTATCGCTGCCAGAAAGGTCAGTGTTTTGATTTGCATTGTGTTTCCTCCTTTCGCGAATTACCCGGATCGGCTCCAGAACTGGTGGTTCGTGGTGCTGCTTTCAATTATTCAGTCAGCTTGCGTCCGTTCTGCAATCCGCTTACAGGATCGAGAGTACGGACCGCACGAAAGCCGCGTGTCACCTCTGAGTCTTGACCTCGTAAAAAGCACGTGGGAATGTCCGCGGACAGTCTCGTGTTTGTAAACAGCTATGTAAGAGCTGAAATATCAGCGTTGCTACGCGTTCGTTGGCGTTGTCATGAGCGCGGAATAAGCACGCCTGCTCGGAAATCTGCTATGTTGATTGTCTTTATCTTTAATGGAGAATTTTCAGGCGAGAACGTGATCCGGTTCTACAAGGGCGTGAAGCCGACGATTCCGGCCAGTTGCTATGTCGATGAATCAGCGCAGATTATCGGCGACGTCGTACTGGGCGAGCATGCCTCCGTGTGGATGAACGCCGTGGTGCGCGGCGATGTGCACGAGATCAGGATCGGGGCGTACTCCAACGTGCAGGACAATAGCGTGCTGCACGGCATGAAACAGCAATGGGGCGTGTATCTCGGCGAGTATGTAACGGTCGGACACTCAGTGACGCTGCACGGGTGCGTGATTGAGGACCGGTGTTTGATCGGCATGGGATCGATCATCCTGAATGGCGCGCGGATCGGTGCGGGATCGATTATCGCGGCGGGAACTCTGATTCCGGAGAAGACCATCGTCGAGCCCGGATCGTTGTGGATGGGATCGCCGGGGAGGTTCCGCCGGAAACTTAGTCCGGAAGAGGATGAGATGATCCTGCGGTATGCGAGGAATTATCTTGGGTATAAAGATGAGTATTTGAGGGAGAAGTAGGTAGCACCGGGTAGCTAGTATCGAGTACAGAGAAGTTGTCATCCTGAGCGGAGCGGGCAGGTGAGCATAGCGAACCGGCCTGCGGAGTCGAAGGTGGTAGGGATGCTTCGACTCCGCTAGCTCATTCGAGCTCCCTGCGCCCAGGATGACAGGCTGTAACGACAATCATGATTAAAGCGGTTCGAGGAACGCGAGATCTGTTGCCGCCGGATACGGCGCTTTGGAACTTCGTGGAAGCTGCGGTGCGTGACGTTCTCCGCGCCTACAACTTCCAGGAAATTCGCACACCGATTTTCGAAGCGACGGAGCTGTTTGCGCGCGGTGTTGGGGAAGAGACCGACATCGTCGCCAAAGAGATGTACACGTGGGAGGATCGAGGGCGAGCGGAGAGCGATAAAGGACAATCACTGACACTTCGCCCTGAGGCGACTGCTGGCATCGTGCGGGCCTACATCGAGCACAAACTCGGCGACCGCGGCCTGAACAAACTCTATTGCATCGGCCCGATGTTCCGGCGCGAGCGCCCGCAAAAGGGACGCTACCGGCAGTTCTATCAGATCGATGCTGAAATCATCGGGCCGCCGTCTGCCGGCAGCGAATCTCCTGCTCGGGATGCGGAAGTTCTGGAGATGCTTGCCACACTCCTCGACCGCCTCGGGATTACAAACTGGAATCTCCAGCTGAACTCTGTGGGTACGCCTGCCGATCGCGTCCAGTTCAACGAGGCGTTGCGCAAGGCGTTGCAGCCCGTGGTCGGACAGATGTGCGTGGACTGCCAGCGGCGTGCGGTGACGAATCCCCTGCGGGTGTTCGACTGCAAGGTGCCGGAGGATCAGCCGATCATTGAAACTTTGCCGCGCATCACCCAGTTTCTCGGCGAAGACTCCCGCAAGCACTTCGAAGCGGTGCAGGCGATCCTGACCAAAGTGGGCGTTCCATTCTCGCTCAACGAGAGGCTGGTGCGCGGATTGGACTACTACACGCGAACCGCGTTCGAATTCACGCATGGCGCGTTGGGCGCGCAAAATGCGATTCTCGGCGGCGGGCGCTATGACGGATTGTCGGAGGCCCTGGGAGGGCCTGCCGCTCCAGGCATTGGATTCGCGATTGGCGAGGATCGCCTTGTCATGTCGCTCCAAGAAAAAGTCCCGGCCGAGAGCGTGCTGCGCAAGCCGGTTGTTTATGTTGCTCCGATGGCCGGGCTGAATGGCGATGCAGCGCGGCTGGCACGCGAGCTGCGGCGCCACGATTTGGTGGTTGAATTGGGAGACGACGCTTTCCGGTTGAAGAAATCTTTCGAGGCCACGACGAAAGTCGGCGCGCCGTACATACTCATCGTCGGTGAGAACGAAGTGAAAGCGGATGCCTTCACTATAAAAAATCTCGCCACGGGCGAGCAGGTTACGGTCGCACGCGATGACTTAGCAGCATGGTTCAGGAGCAATCTTGGGTAAACTCCACACCGAAATCAATGACAATCTGGCGAAGATGATCCTGGCGCAACATGTCTTCTTCGTCGCAACCGCACCGCTGGCGTCCGATGGCAACCTCAATCTCTCGCCAAAGGGGTTGGATTCATTTCGCATCCTGGGGCCGCGCACTGTCGCCTACCTTGACGTGGCCGGCAGCGGAGTGGAGACCATTGCTCACCTGAAGGAGAACGGCAGGATTGTCCTGATGTTCTGTGCCTTCGACGGGCCGCCGAATATCGTCAGGCTGCATGGACACGGCCGGGCGGTGGAACCACACACGCCGGAGTTTCCAGGCTTCGCGGCGCAATTCCCTAAGTATGAGAGCACGCGGTGCATCATCGTTGTGGACGTGACGCGGATTTCCGATTCGTGCGGGTTCGGAGTCCCTCTCATGAAATATGAGGGCGAACGAGATCAACATTTTTCCTGGGCGCAGAAAAAAGGGCCGGATGGACTCAGAGAATATAAGCAGCAGAAGAACCGGCGCAGTATCGACGGATTACCTGGGCTATCAGAGTCGGGGCTGGCAGAATAGGGGATTCCAGTACGAGGGGGCGAATATGAAACGCGTGTGTCGAGTATTGCCTTTGCTTCTCTGCAGCGCCATCGGTTTCGCGAAAGCGGGACAGGCCAAGGCCGATAAGGGACCCAGCGAATTCGAGCAGACTCTGATGACAGCGGAAAAGGGATTCATCGACGCCGCTAAGAAGGGTGATGCCGCGTTCTTCAAGCGCACCTTGACGGACGACTTTTCCTTCGTCTCCTTCGATGGTCAACTCTACGAACGGCAGGACATGGTCGACCAATATAGTCAGGGTGGCACGGACCTGATGCCCTATGAAATGAAAGTAGTGTCTGCGGGAGAGGGTGTTGCCATTGTGACCTACAACGTGGTGTTGAGAGTGCCCCCGGCGGAAGATCAAGGACCGCCGCCGCGCTATCAGCACTTCACCACGGTCTGGGTGAAGCAGGGTGACGTTTGGAAGATGAAGTTCCAGCAGATGACCGCGGCTCACTGGGGAGACTGGTAGGGAAATTCGATCGGTGATTCTTGATTGTTGATGAAGAAGCCTCGCACACTTGTTGACTCTTTCAGCCCGCCGCCTTAGTATCTCGCCGCGGTATCAGTTTCCTCGAAACGCAATCTCATCTAACAATCAACAAATCAACAAATCAACAATCAAGTCAAGAAATCGACGCTTGGAGGTGCAATGAAGTCTCTAGGAATGGTTTCTGCCGCAGTTTTTTTGATCCTCGCCATGTCCGCTTCGGCGCAGATGCCGATGCCGAAGCCTGGGCCTGAGCACAAAAAGCTGGACACTTTCGTCGGATCGTGGACGCTGGATGGCGACTTGAAGCCCGGTCCGATGGGCCCGGGTGGAAAGATGACCGAAAACGAGACCTGCGAGTGGATGGAAGGCGGATTCTTTCTCGCCTGCCATGTGAAATTCACCAGCGCTGCGATGGGAAATGGCTCCGGCCTCTCGTTTCTGGGTTATTCGAATGACGACAAGGCCTACACCTACCGGGCGTTCAACAGTTGGGGCGAGTTCGAGGATGCTAAAGGCTCATGGGATGGTGACACCATCACTTGGTTGAGCGACGATAACATGGGCGGCATGAAAATGAAGGGCCGCTTCACAATGAAAGTTACTTCCCCCAAGTCTTATAACTTCTCGTTCGAAATCTCCCAGGACGGCATGAAGTGGACGACGGTCATGGATGGCAAGGCTACCAAGAACAAGTGAGAATGAGCTGACGAATGTCATAGACCTGAGTTGACGAATCGCACTAGCAAGTGCATGTTTCGTACACTAATCTATCGGGAACGTCATACATCCCGAGCCTCGCAGGAGCAAAACGTGAACCGAAGAATCGTCTTGATACCGTTTCTGATTGTGATTGCCGTATCAGCGTGGGCCCAGATGGGTGGTCCCCCAGGGCCAGAGGTGAAGAAACTCGATTACTTCGTCGGAGCATGGACGACTGAAGGCATGATCGCACAAGGTCCATGGGGTGCTGGTGGCAAGTTTACTGCGAGTGGCACGAGCGAGTGGATGCCCGGCAACTTCTTCGTACAGACACATTCGGAAGCAAAGATGCCCCCTGAGATCGGCGGCGACTCCAAAGACTTCGCAGTCATGGGGTACGACACGCAGGCGAATGTCTATACCTATGATTCCTTTAACAGCCAGGGCAGGCACGAGTCGTCCAAGGGAACCCTTAGCGGCGATGCCTGGACCTGGACCAGCTCATCGAATTATGGAGGAATGGAGATTCAGGGGAAGATGACGATCAAGACTTTGTCGCCGACCAGTTACACGATGAAGTATGAAGTCTCGATGGATGGCAAGAACTGGATGCCGTTCATGGACGTAAAGGCCACAAAGAAATAAAAAGTGTGGGGGCGAATCATGGCCTTAGTCCGAGCGACTGAGGCTTTTGTTTTTGGGAGCGTAGACTCAAAATCAGAGGATTAGCTGCGGATCGCTCCGCTCGGGGTCATTCAATCTTTCTTCATACTTGGTCGCGTGCTCCTCTGGGTAGTACGATGTGGGCGGGGCGGAATTCATCATGAAAACATCGCCATCTTTTCTGATCTACGGGTTGATCGGCTTCGGAATCTTGTGCGCTCCTGCGCACCTCGGTGCGCAAGATGCCCAGGCCTCGCCCGAGAAACAGGCAAACAAGTCCCAGCCTTCCTCAGCCAGCGCGAAAGAAGGGCAATCATGCTCGGGAATGTACAGCTTCCTGAAAGACGGCGAATTTGTGCAATTGACGGTGGAAGACGGTGGCAGCGTGACCGGGTTCGTCTCGCGATTCGGGGACGGCGAGAGCGATAAAGGAGCTTTCCTCGATCAGTTCTTCAAATCCGGAAAACTTGAGGGAAGCAAATTGAGTTTTACCACCGAAGTCGTCCACGGTGTCGCATTCGACTTCCAGGGTTCCGTGGAGCGCGGTGAAGGTAAGAATCCAGGCGACGAGGCATACTTCGTCCTGAAAGGGACGCTGACCGAAAACATTAGTGATGCGAACAAGAAAGTTACGTCTCGCCCACGACCGGTAGTCTTGAAGATGTTCCCGCAAGAAGCTGCGCCTGCTCCAGTCGTCAGGAAGTGAGTACCGAGTACTGAGACCTCACTGGCATTCTTTCGGAGAAATTCCAAAACTTCAGTCGGAGAGGGAAGGTGTTGAGGTTTGCTCGGTACTCGGTACTCGCAACTCGGTACTGAGTCAGTGTCCTGCGCGGGCCGGGGATAGGTTGAGACTACCGCGGGACTTCTTGGGTGAGGGTTCGCCGCCATACACGAGATCGGCGCTGCCGTCCGAGTCAGATGAGGCTGCCGCGAGGGTCGCCGCCAGCGCATGGTACGAGCGGCTAATCTCCGGGCCCTCCTGCAGCACGATCGGAGTTCCGTTATCGATGGACGGTGAGATCACCTGGTAAGCATTGGGAACCTTCCATAGAACCTTGCTGTTCGTGACCTGCTGAACATCTTCATCGGTAAATCCAGGAATCTTTTTATAACGGTTCAGGACGATCCGCACGCGGTCGCGCCCGGTTCCTTCCTCCAGGAATGTATGAATGCGGCCAGCACTCCAGAGGGAGACGACATCGGTCTGCGCCACGACCAGCACTGCGTTCGAGAGATCGGAGAGCAGCCTTGTAGTCTGATCCAGGCGACTGGAACCATCGACCACCACAAAGCGATAGTGGTTCACAACCAGGTCAAAGAGGCGCGCCAGTTCACCAGGCGTAGGCTCGGTCGGATAAGGCTGCTGCGGTCCGGCCAGAAGGTGCAGTCCTTCTTTCGTCGTCGTCATCAGACCGTCTAGAAGGGAAACATCCATGCGATGCAGGTTCTGCAGCGCGTCGAGCACGCCAAATTGCGGTTTGAGATTCAAGTGCAGGGCGGCATGTCCGATGGGAGCAAAATCGAGAAGAACAACGTCGCCGTGAGACTGCTGCAGAGCGAGCGCAGTGTTGACCGCCGCCGTAGTGCAGCCGGCGCCTCCCTTGGCGCTGAGGAACGTGAAAACCCGCGCCCTGCCTGCAGCTCCGAAAGAACGTGAGCGGGTTGAGCTATACCGCGTCAGGGCTTCCAGCAGAGCGTCGGCTCCGGCGGACTGATCGATATACTCCCCGGCGCCAGCGCGCATGCTGGCAACAATGCTAGCCGGTTGCGTCATTTCGCCGTTGGCGAAGATGCCGATCTGAAGGGTGGTGGCCTTTATCAGTTCGATGGCGCGAATGGCGCGCTGAGCGTCGCGCGGAGAAATGTCAACGATGACGACTTCGGCGCGTGAGTCCTGGATTTCGCGGAGAATCGAATCGGTCGGTCCGGTGGGGAATCCGACGTGGCTGAATACGGCGCGTCCCAGCCGGGTCGCCTCCAGACGGTTCTGGAGTGCAGATAGTTGCTCCCGGTCCTCGGTCAGGAGGGCGACTGAGATGCCATGCATAGCGCGGTGCTCGCTTAATTCTCTCGGTGTCTGCATGTTAGAAAGAGAACCTTGCTTCCGCCAAGTGACCTAGGTAATGGAAAATGGGCATGACCGTCCGCGATCTGCGGGACACACCACAGCCATACGAGGCTCGATGGACGGCTGGGAGGAAGAGCACAACGCGGGAAAGCATTTAGGGTCTCTTTGATCGTTGCAGACCATTGTAAGCCCACCGAGACCAGTTGAAAAGAGCACTTCTGCGCCATAGTCTTGAAACAATCGTGCCATCATTCCAGGGATCTGATACGAAGGCGATCCCTGGGAAGCCAAAGACGCGGTTTGATCCGTTTACGAGCGAGCGGAAGAATGGGACGGAAGTTGCTCGTCTTCGTGATGGGGGTGCAGTGAGGCGACTCGTGCCAGATCGGCCGACGGATCTGGCAGATATTCGTAACATTCCAGTCGAACGGCGACGCCGATCTTGGTTTCGGCACCTTCCGGGGTGAGATTGGGGCCAATAGAGGATCGCACCACACGAAGGACGCGCCCACGGCAGCGTACCGGCATGCTCTCGCCTAATGTGATCTCAGAGGGCATACGCAGAGTCAGTTCGATTTCGGCGCCCTCGGTTAGAGGCGCATCGGTAAAGAAGAAGACTCCGCGGGAACTGAGATCCTGGGTGAATCCGACGCCTTCCACGGATCCGAGTGGTTGGCGCAGAGAAAGCGACAGTAAATATGGGAATCGCTGCCCGACGCGGCGTTCAACCCGGGCTGGAGAAGTGGTCATGCCTCACTTCCTTTGGCGAATCGCCTAAAAACGCAAGCGTACTACTCTACCGCAGGTTGACTGGTAAGAGAAGTTGCAAATTAGCTATAGCTCCGGGTTGGCGCAAACCGAACATTTCCCGGCACTTGGAGTCGGAGTCTCGGATCACTATGAGCTTTTGAGTAAAGCTGTCGATGTGGAAAAATCGACGATCAGAGGGTTTTGTGGCGTAGAGAATATTCGTGAAGTGCAAAGCTGAGAGGTGACATCTAAGAAGTGACAGTGCCTGATTCAAGACCTTCCATTCAAGATTCATCCTCGCCCAACGACGGGCAGACAGCCGAACGCAAGCTGAACTGGCAGGCCGCCGGCAGGGCACTGCGGCACCGTAATTTCCAGCTGTTTTTCAGCGGACAACTCATTTCCTTGGTGGGCACGTGGATGCAGACGGTGGCCCAGTCGTGGCTCGTCTACAAGCTGACCGGATCGGGCCTGTTGCTGGGTTCCGTCGGGTTCGCCAGCCAGATCCCGGTATTCCTCTTCGCCCCCCTCGGAGGAATCACCGCCGATCGGTCCAATCGCCAACGCGTGGTGATCGCTACCCAGACCGCTTCGATGATCCTCGCCTTGGTTCTGGCCGCTTTGACTCTCACGCACCGAGTGACCGTAAAGGAGATTTTCGTTCTGGCCGCACTGCTTGGCGTCGTGAATGCGTTCGACATCCCCGGACGCCAGGCGTTTCTCGTGGACATGGTGGGCAAGGAGGACCTGATGAACGCGATCGCATTGAATTCGTCGATGTTCAACGGCGCGCGCGTGGTGGGTCCGGCGGTCGCCGGCGTTCTGGTGGCGAGACTGGGCGAGGGTTGGTGCTTCTTTGCAAATGGCGTGAGCTACATCGCCGTTATCGTGGGCTTACTGATGATGAATGTGCATGCACCCGCCCGGGCGTCCGCGGACACGTCGCCCTTCGAGCACATCATTGAAGGATTCCGGTTTGTCGGCAAGGCCGCGCCGATTCGCGCCCTTCTTATCCTGCTCGGGGTGGTGAGCATGACGGGCATGCCCTATGTCGTGCTCATGCCGATTTTCGCAGATAAGATCCTCCACGGGGGCGGACAGGAACTGGCGTCAATGATCGGGTCACACGATCTTGGAGCGGTGCGGCTGGGGATCCTGATGGGCGCCGCCGGCGTCGGAGCGCTTCTTGGAGCGTTGACTCTCGCCATGCGCTCTGGCGTGAAAGGGCTCGGGACGTGGGTCTCGGTGTGCTGCGCCGGTTTCGGAGTGAGCCTCATCCTGTTCGCGTTTTCCACCTCGTTCTGGCTGTCGGTTCTGCTGTTGCTCCCCGTGGGCTACTTCATCATGCTGCAGATGGCCTCATCGAACACACTGATTCAGGCCATGGTCCCCGACGCGCTGCGTGGCCGCACCATGGCGGTATATTCCATGATGTTCATGGGACTCGCTCCGATTGGAGCGCTGCTGGGCGGGGCACTGTCCGATCGCTTAGGAGCACCCTGGACCTTGGCTATCGGTGGCCTGGTTTCGGTCCTGGGCGCCTGGTGGTTCAGCCAACAACTGCCAAAGGTCCGGGCGGAAGCTCGGCGATTGATCATGGCGCAAGCGATGGCTCCAGGCGAACCGGCGGAAGAGATAACCACTCCTGTGATTGAGGTAGAGGACGACTAACGACGCGAGGATTCTGATTTGCGCAATGCGCTGCGCCCTAGGGCGATGAGAAAGATCGCGCTTTTTCCGCGCGCGAGGGGCGAGAAGAAACTGACCACGTCGTCATCGTAGAAAGTGAGTCCGCTGCAGCCCAGTTTCTGGGCATAGGCTGCGAGATACAGTTTCCCGCCGAGAATTCCTGCTTCCAGTTGCGCGGCGCGATAGCCGCGATTCCCATAGCGCTCCAGAACCTTTTTCAGATCCGCCAGGAAGAAAATATCCACTGCTGCATCCGCCGGGATTTGTTGCTCGAGCCCGAGGTATCCCGCCTTGTCGCGAAACTCCCCGCGCTTCAGCGGTTCGAGGAATTTCTCTTCCCAGTGATACGCGTAAGCCCCGGCGGGCAATCCAACCACGTTGTTCACGATCAGGTAGAGATCATTGAGATGGCTCCCGGGCGGATCGATGAAGTCGGCAGGGATGCCGCGAGTGGAGCGGTCGAGCATGGTCGAGAGTTCCGCTAACGTGATGGGATCGCGCGAGAATTGCCGAGTCGATCCCCGGCGCGAGATCACCTGTTCGATGGTGTCGGGAGCCATGCGCGAATCGCTGAGCGACAGCAACGCAGAGGTAGTTTCTTTCGCGGGGGGCATTTCATTGCTGGGCGTTTTGCCCCGCCACGCGAGCACCTCTGCCACCGAATCGAGAGAAGAAGCCTCGTGCATCTTGCGCATCGAGGCGTAGTCGACTTCCTTTGCCGAGTAGGGGACGACGGGAAGGCCAAGCGACTCGACGGCGGGTGGAGCAGGAGGCGTCCACTGTGTCCAGCCAACCGGAACCAGAGAGAAGGCGACTTCGCGTTTGGCGTCCAGATCCAGCAGGGCATTTACTTGTGAGTCAATAAATCCGGTGACAATACGCGCCGGGAGACCCATGGCAGCCGAGATTGCGAGAGAGTTGGCGAGAATCGTGCCATTGTCCCAGCCGAAATGACGGTAGGTGCGGGACCGATATTTCCACGCGTTACGCCAATACGTCCCCGTGCAGACGATGATGATTGGGGCGTGGGCGACGGCCGGATCGTCGCCAGTCGCGGCAACGAGAGTCTGTCGATAGTCTCCCGCTCGAAGCTGGCGCAGGCCGAACTCGGCGGCCCCGAAGTGATAAACTCCGGCGGGCAGTGCGGGAGAACTCCCCGAAAGCTGAATTTTCGATCGGAGATCGGTGCAGACCACGTAGAGTTCGATTTCGTAGAGCGCCCCCGTGCAAGCTGCGGCGCGAAAAAACGTTTCTCCTTCCGCATGCTTCCTGCTTCTTGTCACCCCGGCAGAGAAAAACAGCACCTGCGCAAGCGTTTCGAGGTTCGGGACGGCTTCGCCCTTTGACTCTACGCCGGCTGCCGCGATCGCTGCCAACGCCGGCTTGCCCGTATCCTGAAAGTCGCGCGGCAAACGCGTGACTTCCAGCGTCGGATAGATCTTGAACAGAAGCGGTTTGTTCTCCCAATCGAGAGGGTGCGGATGCAGGCGCACGCTGAGATACGAGTGCTTCGTCCCGCTGTGATACTGGCGCGCGGCGTCGATCAGGTTGTTTTCACTCAACCCAAAGGCTCCTCGAGGTGGTCAGCGATATGCTGCAGGGGGCAGACCTGTAATGCGGATTCCAGCATGCCCTTTGTGGCGGACGTTCAGACCGATCAGCAACGCGGTGATTTGTTCCACGATGCGCGCGTTTTCCAACTTGCCGCCATCCACGGCACGCACTCCCGGAATCTTGGCTGCCAGTTCGCGTGTGAGTTGTGCCGCGTCGGGATCATCACTGCAGACAACGACATCACAATCGAGAGGATCATCGCCGTTGAGCAGGTCCGCCGACAGGTTGTGAAACGCGGCGACCACGCTCACTTCCTTCGGGACCAGTTCCGCCGCTTGCTGCGCGGCTGAACCTTGCCAGACGCCCAGCGGGCGCGAGGCTCTACCTCCAACCGCAGATGCCAAGGGAACGGTAGCGTCGATCAGGATGCTGCCCTCGGTGATCGAGTTTTTGAGTTGCTTGAGCAGTGCCGCTTGACCCTCGAAAGGAACCGTCAACATCAGGATGTCAGCCGCAGCGCAAGCTAATCTGTTCTCCATGCCCGCAACGTTGGCCTGACTTCCTGCTTTGAGCTGAATGGCAGCGGCTGCCACTTGGGCGCGCCGCTCGTCGCGCGAGCCAATGATGATGGTTTCGCTGGCCCGCGCCCAACGCAGCGCCAGACCCATACCCGCCGGGCCAGTCCCGCCAATGATCGCAATGGGGCGAATGGAAGTTCGTGGCTCAGAGCTCATGCAAACTCGGCCTCGAGCGCCTGTTCTGCGGTGAACTCGTCGAGCGACAGCTTGATGTTGATGCGCGAGTACGTGGTGTTCCGTTCTGCCGGGATTCGTCCGATCTCAAGAATCAGGCTCTGGAAGTCTTCCGGGCTGGTGTATTGACCGGCCGTGGCTCCGGCTTCGCGCGAGATGTTCTCTTCCATCAGGGTGCCGCCGTAGTCATTTGCGCCCGCATGCAGGCAGAGTTGCGAAAGCTGGCGGTTCAACTTCACCCAGGAAACCTGAAGATTGTTGATCGACCCGGCAAGGAGCACACGTGCCAGTGCATGAACCTTGAGATGCTCGGCCAGAGTAGGCCCGGTGCGCGCCAGTCCCTGATGAAAGAGGATCGTGTTCTGATGAACGAAGCCGAGCGGGACGAATTCGGTAAAGCCCCCGGTTTCCGATTGAATTTCGCGCAAGAGGCGCATTTGGCGGACCCAGTGCTCGGGCGTCTCCGTGTGGCCATACATCATCGTGGAAGTTGTGCGTATGCCGCAGCGGTGTGCCGTGCGGATGACCTCAACCCATTGCGCGGTCGAAAGCTTGTTCGCTGACAAGATGTGGCGAATCTCGTCGTCGAGGATTTCGGCCGCGGTGCCCGGCAGCGTGCCGAGGCCGTTGTCGCGCAGCATTGAAAGGTAATCGGCCAAGGGCATGCCGGTGAGTTCAACGCCGTAGACGATCTCCATCGGAGAGAAAGCATGAATGTGCATCTGCGGGACGGCGTTCTTCACGGCGCGAAGAATGTCGCGGTAGTAAAACTTGGGAAGATTGCGCGGAAGCCCGCCCTGTATGCAAACCTCAGTGGCCCCGAGTTGCCACGCCTCGACTGCCTTGCGGGCCATGTCATCCAGACTGTGGAAGTAAGCATCGGCTTCTCGGGGCCCTCGGCTGAACGCGCAGAACTTGCATCCCACGAAACAGATGTTCGTGAAGTTCATGTTGCGGTTCACGACGTAGGTGACGATGTTCCCCGCGAGTTCTGCCCGAAGGATGTTCGCCGCGACCAGCAGGCCCAGCAGGTCGTCGCCTTCGGAGTTCGCCAAGGCGTACGACTCTTCCAGGGAAAGATCTCCGCCATTCAGCGTTTCCAAAACTTTGTCGAGGGCGCGACGGTTTTGCGGAATTAGACGCGACGAGACGTCGGACCAATCGAGCGAAGGAAAGGATTCAAGTTCAGAAAGCGTCAATTCGCGTAGCATGCGTTCCTCCGTAGAGACGTAGCTTGCTACGTCTCTCTCGCCACATATTGGTTGCCTCCGTCGGCAAGACGTTGCAAGCAACGTCTCTACACAGTGTAACGGATGTCTCACCGGAAGAGGTCGGTTGCCGGAGACCGCAGCAAATCCCCGATCCGGCCCGAGCCCGATTGGTAAGGGAATCCGCGCACGATGCAGGCAGGCGCGCGGTTCAGCTTTCCGCACACCAGACCGGCAGCACAGGCCAACTCATCCGCCACGGCTTCGACACTTGCCTTCAGTTCGTATCCATGCGCATCGCGGCGGCCACAATCATCACGCAGTGGCTTCATGCCCGCAATCCCGATAGCGAATTCGGTCAATCCTTCGCGCCAGGGACGGCCGAAGCTGTCCGTAATGATCACCGGAACCGAGATCCGGGTCCTTTTCTTTAGAGCGCGTCGCAGGTTCGCGGCGGAACGGTCGGGATCCTCGGGCAGCAACAGCGCCGTATTCCCGCCGTCCACGTTCGAGACATCTATGCCGCTGTTGGCGCAAAGAAATCCGTGGTGCGTCTCGGTAATGAGTACGCCGTTCTTGCGTCGCAGGACGGAGCGGCTCTCCCGGAGCGCTAATTCGATCACCCGCGCATCGAGCTTGTATTGCTCGGCCCAGGCGATCGACTCGGCTGAAGGTCTAATCGCCGCAAGATCGACAAGCTGGCCCTCCGCTTTGGATACGATCTTATGTTTGACGACGAGAATGTCGCCCGGGTGGACCCGCTGGCGGCTTCGTCGCAGGGCGTCAACCAGCTTGTCGGCGATCGACGCACCCGGGACGATTTCTTCAGCGAGAGTAATCGGTATCAGTCGGATTTCGCCAACTTTGCTGGTCTTTGCCATCGCGAAGGACTGCGGAGACTCTGGTTATACCGCATCCGCTCCGGTTGCGAGTAAGTCTGCGGGCAAGTTCCAACTCTTTGCGAGTCGCTGCGCGTGGGTATCGCCCGGAAGCGACAAAAGCTGCCGCAGGTCCGGTGGATTGTCTACGTCCACGGCGATCCCGGGCAGGTTCAAAACGACGCAGGGTTTGCCAGTCCCTTGCGCGGCGGCGTGATGCGGTTTGAAGCTGTCGTTCCCGAAGCGAAGAGGGAATAAGTTCGCGGGACGGCGGAAAGCGGCATTGGTGCCGCGGCCATCGCCCGCGGGCACGAGCACGCTTCCCTCGGCGGGGGCACGTTTGTAGATTTCCTCCAGTTCCCAGGATTCAATTAGAGGAATGTCAGCCGGGATGACGAGCGTACTATCTTCTCCGCGCTCGACACATGCCCGGGTTGCCATTTCAATCGCACCGGTTTCCCCGGGGTTATCGGGGTCGGGAATCACCTCAAACTGATACTCGGCTGCGAGTTTCGTCGCGTAAGGATCGCTGGTGACGATGCCGACCTTGGGACGATTCTTCCACCCATGGAGCGTGGTCAGCACGTCAGTCAGCATGGCTTGTGCCAGTTGTGTTCGCGCCGGCTGATCGAGCACGGAAGCCAATCGTTGCTTTGCCGAGGCGGTGTTCTTAATTGGAACCAGAATCACGGCTGGCGATCCAGCCGGCGAAACGAGGTATCCGAGGCCGGTTCGAGACTCGCGGCGACAAACGAGAGGGTCTCCCGCGCGAGCGCGGCTTTATCTTCAGCGCTGCGCATGATCGTCTGCGTACACTGCACCCGCAATCCGGTTTGGCGAAGAACCTCAGCAGCGCGGGAATCGCGTGTGTCGCAGATCAAGACATCCAGAAAGTCTTCGTACGCGTGCGCCACACCGGCGATGGAGCACGGCAACCCGTGCGCCTCCATTAGAATACCGGCGGGGCCCGCGACAGGAGCGTTCCCAACGATGGGGCTGACGGCAGCGATCTTCCCGCGGGCGCGGAGCAAGGCGTCATGAATCCCCGGCACCGCCAGGATCGGGCCGATGCTCGTGACAGGATTACTCGGGGCGATCAACACTGCGTCAGCATTCGTGATCGCGTCGATAACTCCCGGGGCGGGCTCCGCGTCCGACGCCCCGGCGAAGCGCACCGACTTTACCGGATCCTGATACCAGCGCTGCACAAAATATTCTTCAAAACTGAGCTCACCGATCGGGGTATCGACACGAGTTTCTACCCGCGAGTTGCTCATGGGCAAGACTCGCGCCTTTACGCCGAGCTTCTGAGAGATGACCGCTGTTGCTTCCAGAAGAGTCTTGCCTTCGGCGAGCAGGCGCGAACGCAGCAAATGCATGGCTAGGTCGCGGTCGCCGGTATGGAACCATGTGGGCTCGCCGAGTTGTCCCATGGCCTGGAGGCAGAGGAAGGTGTCGCCCTTCACGCCCCATCCACGCTCGCGGCTCAGCATGCCGGAGAGTACGTAGGTGATGGAGTCAATGTCGGGTGAAACGTAGAGGCCCCACCAGAGCAAATCATCACCGGTGTTTACCACGAGCGTGATTTCTTCGGCAGGCATGACCTGGCGAAGCCCGTCAACAAATTTCGCGCCGCCAGTGCCGCCGCTGAGGACGCAGATCATGCCGCCCTCCGCGCGAGGCCATCGTCACCTGTCGCCGCCCGGAGTTTTTCCGAGAGCAGGCCTGGATGCGCAATTACGCCGGAAACGAATTCCGGATACACCGGCAGACGCTGGCGCAATACGCTCCCCTTGGCCTCAGTGCGCCGCCGCAACTGCTCAATGTGCGGCCACGGCTTTTCCGGATTGATGAAGTCGGGGGTCAGCGGCGAAATTCCTCCCCAGTCGTTGATGCCCGCGTCGATCAATTCTTCATAGTACGGCGCGGAAAGATTCGGTGGAGCCTGAATATTGACCTTGGGGAGTAGCAAGCGAGCTACCGCTACCGTACGCAGCATCTCGCCCTGGCTCGGCTCGGGCGAGTTCGCCATCGGAATTGTCGGTTTAACGCGGAAGTTCTGGACGATGACCTCCTGGATATGCCCGTAGCGTTCGTGGAGATCTCGGATGGCCAGGAGCGCATCCACGCGGTCTTGTAGTGATTCTCCGATCCCAATCAGCAGGCCTGTCGTGAAGGGCACCCTCTGTTTGCCGGCTTCCTCGATCGTGCGTACCCGCTTCGCCGGGACCTTGTCGGGGGCGTTGTCGTGAGATCGTCCCTGAGCGAGCAGGTCGGAGTTCGTGGTTTCAAGCATCAGCCCCATGCTAGGGGAAACAGCCGCGAGCCGTGCGACCCACTCCGCGCTCAGCAGCCCGGGATTCGGATGCGGCAACAGGCTGGTCTCCCTGAGCACAAGCTCGCACATGGCCTCCAAGTAATGCAGCGTCGACTTGTAGCCGAGATGACGAAGTGTTTCGCGCATCTCCGGAAAGAGGAGTTCGGGTTTATCGCCGAGGCTGAACAGGGCCTCCGTGCACCCTAGTTTCTCCCCTGCGCGAGCTACTTGCAGCACCTCATCGGGCGTCATGGTATGTGCCCCGGGATCGCCGGGATCACGGCGGAAGGTGCAATAGCCGCAGTAGTCGCGGCAGAGATTTGTCAGCGGAATGAATACCTTGCGTGAGTAGGTAACGACGCCGGGCTTAAAGCGCTCTTTTGCAGCACGGGCGGCCGCCAGCAGGTCCGGTAGGTCGCCGTCCGCACAGCGAATCAGTTGAAGCGCGACCTCCCGCGAGATAGGCACGCCGGGGTGCAATTCGGTCGCGCAGTTCTCCCGTCGGGATAGCGTACTGGGCGATAGGGCCACGTTGCCTCGAATGATACAACGGCGAGCGTGGTAATGTATGCGGTTGCTCCCGTAGAGACGTAGCTTGCTACGTCTCTGCCGACGGTGCATCAATGACGGTTGGTTAAGATGCGGCGAGCAGCGTTTCGACCAAGATGACTTTGAATCCAGCAGAATTTCGCAAGGCGATGGGAGCCTTCGCCACCGGGGTGACGATCATCACCGTAGACCTCGATGGCGAGGTCCACGGCATGACGGCCAATGCGTTTACTTCCGTTTCACTCGATCCCATGCTGGTGCTGGTCTGCGTCGATCACAGCACCCGCACTCATGCCCATCTTCATGCCAAGAAGCGCTTCGGGATCAATGTGCTCTGCGAGGATCACAAAGCAATTTCAGAGTACTATGCGCGTCCGGAGCGCAGTCATGAGCACGCCGAAGTCGAGGCGGGTGCCCGATTTGACCGGACCCGGCATGGGACTCCGATGTTGCACGGCGCACTGGCGTACCTGGAATGTCGCCTCCAATCGGCCCAGGAAGCTGGGGACCATACAATTTTCATCGCGGAAGTCGAGGATGTCGTTTTGCGAGAAGGGGATCCGCTGCTGTTCTTTCGCGGAAAGTATCGCACGGTGGGGGAAGAAGTCGGGTAAGCAGACGATGCCACTTTTGGGGTGCTCGAACATCCAATTCAGTGCACAGATAGACTTTTCAAATGGGGTTCATCTATGGAAAAGACTGAGGAAAAGGTAGTCAAGTCGGACGCCGAGTGGCGCAAGCAGTTGACTGACGAGCAGTACCACGTAACCCGCGAAGCGGGCACGGAATGCGCCTTCACCGGGGCTTACTGGAACAACAAGGAGCCGGGCGTGTATCACTGCGTCTGCTGCGGGGCTCCGCTGTTTGATTCGCAGACGAAGTTCAATTCAGGCACGGGCTGGCCCAGTTTCTACAAGCCTACAGAAGACGGCGGAGTAGTCGAGCACCGGGACTCGAAGTTCGGTATGGTCCGAACCGAAGTCCGGTGCGCCAAATGCGATGCGCATCTGGGCCACGTCTTCGAGGACGGCCCGGCGCCGACCGGGCTGCGGTATTGCATGAATTCGGCAGCATTGGACTTCAGGCCGAAAGAAAGGAAGTCGTAGAGACGTAGCTTGCTACGTCTTGCCGGCGGCATTCCAAATCGTGGTGAGAGAGACGTTGCAAGCAACGTCTCTACGGGAATTCAAATAAACAGGGGCACGCCGTGGCGTGCCCCTCGTCTTCTACCCGACAAATTCTGTTTACGCGCTGGCTGTCGCGGTCAGAGCCTTCGTCTCCGGCTTGGACTGGTTCTGGGACTGGTGTCCTTTGCCATCGCTGTGGACCTGGATTCCACCCTTGAGCGCGGCGCCATCTTCCACGCTGATGCGAACCGTGGAGATGTCTCCGGAAACCGAGCCTTCGGCGCGGATGTCCACACGGTCGCTGCACTCGATGTTGCCGGTCACCTTGCCCATCACGACGACTTCGCGGGCTTGGATGCTGGCATCGACCTTGCCATTGCGGCCAATGGTGACGCGGCTCTCGGGCATAATGATTTTGCCTTCAATGCGGCCGTCGATGTAGAGAGCTTCGGAGCCGCTGATTTCACCCTTGATCACCAGGGTGCGGCCGATGGTCGCCTGATCCACGGGAGCGGTCACGGTCTTGATGGGGTTAAAGGTGTTGGGGTTGGAAGCCGGCGTTCCGGACTTCAGGAATGAGTTCTCCGACGACTGAAGCATTGGACCTTCCTTGGGTTCCCGCCTGGCGCCCTGCTCGCGCCTGATAATCACTCCAGCGGTTGGTCTTCAAATTTGTGGCCTGCGGCGGTGCGTGGCCACTTGGCCAATCTGACTATCGCACAG
>Ga0070732_10000555_pt1 | contig 22898 bp, 22 predicted proteins | sample Coa_R1_5_FD_66449 | JGI IMG/M metagenome (GOLD analysis project Ga0070732, IMG submission 66449) | Surface soil microbial communities from Centralia Pennsylvania, which are recovering from an underground coalmine fire - Coalmine... | ecosystem: Environmental > Terrestrial > Soil > Unclassified ... | reverse complement strand
GAGTGGTCGAGTCGGCTCCTTCACCCACTCAGCGGAGCCCAGCAAGCCGAGTTCCTCGCCGGCGAAGTCCATGAACAGGATGCTGCGCTTCAGCTTCCCACGCTCAGGAGCAAGCAGGCGCGCCAGTTCCAGAACACCCGCGGTGCCGCTGGCGTTGTCATCGGCTCCGGGATGAATTTGCCCGATTTGTGACGGCGCCAGTGAGTCGAAGTTGCCACGGCCGAGGTGGTCGTAATGTGCGCCGATGATGACGTACTCGTCGGTCTGCCCGGGCAACCAGGCGAGCACGTTGTTCACGGTCGCCCTCATGGTTTCAATGTCGATGTTCAACGAAACATGGAGCGTCTCCGGGAAACCAAAGGAGTCTGCCTTCGTGCTGGAGTTAATCTGATCCTGAACCTCTTTCAGTGACTTTCCGGCAGATTGAAACCATTCGTCGGCCACTGCATTCTTCACCTGCACCATGACAATGCCGACATTTTCTGGCCCACTCACGCTGCCGAAGCGAGTCAACACATCCTCTTCACCATCGCCCAACTTGCCGGTAATGACGACCAGAGCTTTCGCGCCGTGGTTGCGCGCGTTGATGGCCTTCGTGATGAGCTGCGAATGCTGCGTCAGTCCATGATGGGCACTCTTTTCCCCGAATCCAGAGGGTTCATACCGAAGGACGACGACTACTTTGTCTTTTGCGTCGAGTCCTGCGTAATCGTCATAGTGGAACTCTTCGGCAGTTGCGCCGTATCCGGCGAACACGACTGGCGCAGTCACCTGTCCGGAGGCCGAGAAGCTGAAGGGCACGTAGTCCTGTTCGATTCTAAGGTCTTGTTTTTTGTCGGTGGTTTGCACTACGCAGCGATTGTCGGATTTCAATCGCGCACCTGTGATAACGCTAAACGGTTGCGTGTATCCCTTTACTCCCGCGGGCTCAATGTGGAGCTCCTTGTAGCGCTTCTCGATGAGATGCTCAGCCCGAATCAGGCCCTTTGTCCCGGCGCCGCGGCCTTCCATTTCCGGAGAAGCTAGCGCCTTGATATCGGTGACGTATCGGTTGGAGTCGGCCTGCGGCGTGGACGCCGCCGCCAGCATGGCTGCGGCAACGGCGAGAACTGCGAACAGCCGGTGGACACGAGTCAACATTTTGGAATTCCCCTGGAACCCGAAAATCGTATGGTCCCGGGAAAGGCGTGTCAACATTCAGGGCAACCCTGGCGGACCTACCCCGTTGCTTCAAGCGCGATCTGCTCAACGCTGTTCCAGGCTTTGCTGCTCGGATCGATCAGATCGAAATGACCCGCCGCGGGAATCTCCAGCAAGTGCGCGTTTTCCGGTTTCTTCCCGCTTTGCCGTTGCTTCAGAGCGACGTAATCACGGCTGAACGCGGGTGGCACTACATCGTCGGAGGTGCCGTGAATTAGCCATTGGCGCGCCTTAGCGACGGAGAGCTGCATAGGGTCCGCTTCGCGATAATGATCGGGGACTTCGGCCGGTGTGCCGCGGAGAAACTCAACCACTGCATCATGGCTGAGGTGAAGTTGATACGCACGTTGCAAGTCCACCACTCCGGCAAGGGAAATCACCGTCATCACGCGGGGTTCGTGGGCGGCGAGACAGAGCGCTAACTGGCCTCCTGCGGAGTGTCCCATCATCACGATTTTTTGCGGGTCCCAATTGTGCTTCTGCGCGTTTTGGATAAGAAACTGATAAGCGGAGCGGATATCTTCGAAGGTGCCGGGCCATGCGCCGCCTTCATTTCCGACCCGGCGATATTCGAGGTTCGCAGTGGCGAATCCCTTCGCGGTGAGAGCCGCGCAAAGATGCCCGGCATGGTCGAGATTGTATTTCGCGCGCCAGAATCCGCCATGGATATTGATCACGAGCGGGTGGGACCCGATCTTGTTTGTGGGCAATCTCAAGTCAATGAACTGGTTCTGGTCCGAGCCGTACCTTAGCCGAACGTCGGCCGGAGGCGGTTGCCGGGAGAGGATGTCTTCAGACATGAAAACTTCACCACAAGGGGCGCAGAGTAGCACAGAGGTTTGCCCGACAGTCCACTGTGACGAAATCTACTCGTACCGCAACGCTTCGATGGGGTCTAGATTCGCGGCACGCAGCGCCGGCACCATGCCGCTGACTACCCCGACTACCGCTAGAATACTGGTCGCAACCAGAAGGATCATCGGTGAGACGATCAGACGAATATCGGCTGCTTCCGCGTGCTTGGCCATCGCGCTGTAGAAGGTGATCCGTCCGGCCAGGATCGAAACGGCGTAGGAGAGAAGAATCCCAAGAAATCCGCCGACCGCGGTAATGACCATTGCCTCAGCCAGAAATTGAACAAGAATATGGTGCCGGCGCGCGCCTAGCGCCTTTTCTACGCCGATTTCGCGGGTCCGCTGCGTCACCGAGACCAGCATGATGTTCATCAACCCGACACCGCCAATCCCCAGGGTCACGCTTCCGATGAATGCCAGCAATACTTTCAGGGCCAGGGTGATGATACCGAATTGCGAAAGCTGCTTCTGAGCGTCGAAGACAAACACGGCGCGATGGTCATCGGGCTTGAAGCCGTGAGCGGTCGCCAGCGTCTCACGAATGCTCCGGTCCATCTTGTCGTGATCCAGTCCGATGGAGTCCAGCCAGATTCCGTCGAGGTAATGATTGTCCTTGAGCACATCCATCGAGCTGTAGGGGATGTATACGACGCGGTTGTTGTCGTTGTCGCCTTCCTGCATGCGCGGAGCGCCGATGCCAATGACTTCGAAGGTCACGCCATCAATGCGGATCCTCTCCCCGATGGCGGGCATACCCGAAAAAAGTTTGTCGCGCGCTTCCGAAGCGATGACTGCAACCAGGCCATGCTGCATGCTGTCGGCGTCGTCAAGAAAGCGGCCCTCGGCAATTTCCAGGTTCCAGATCTTCTGGATTGAGGGATCAAGCCCCATTACCGGAAACGTGAATGAGCGGTTGTTGTTCTGAACCGTGGAATCCTTCTGCGACATGCGAACCACATGCCGACAAAGCGGGAGATTGTTGCGCAGCAGTTCAATGTCGTCGTTGGTGAAGCGGACCTGTATGCCCGCCTTGTTGCCGCCAGCCTGCTGCGAAGTGCGACCGGGAAACACCCCGACGGCGGTGGCTCCGAAACTCTCGAAGATGACCTCGATTGCCTTGCCGAATCCGTTGCCATAAGAGAGGAGCAACACAACGGTTGCGATCCCCCAGGCCATTCCTGCCATGGTCAGGAGAGTACGCCGGAGATCGTGGCGCATGGCGGAATAGGCTTGTTTGAGGAGATCGCGATGCATGATTATTCCTTACGCAATGCCTCGACTGGTTCGAGCAGCGCGGCGCGGCGGGCAGGGTAGAGTCCGGCCGCCACGCCTGCCACTCCGAGCGAGATCACGGCCAATGCGGCAGTCGACGCGACCAATTTGGGCGGATCAAAACCATCTCCAAGGCTAACCTTCGAGAGCGCCGCCATCAGCGCCGCCGCACCGCCAATGCCGAAGGCGCCACTGAGCATGGTCAGAAAAGCGCCTTCCACGAAAAACTGGAACATAATGTTGCTATTCGTGGCGCCGACCGCCTTTCGCAAGCCGATCTCCCGCGTGCGGTCGGCCACCGCAACCAGCATGATGTTGATGATCCCGATAGCTCCAAGTGCGAGAGTCACCAGGCCCACGCTACCCAGGAACATGTTCATCGCGTCGAAGATCTTTCCGATCTGGTCGACTGTCTTCACCGTGTCCCATTCGTCGAACGAATCCGGATTGCGGGGATCGAAGCCATGGTTGCGGGCGATGATCTTGTGCACTTCTTGTTTCGCCGTTTCGTGCAAAGCCCGCGATCTGGGCTGATAGTTGATCTGGGAGATGACATTCGTATCAATTCCGGCATTCAGCGGTGGGAAGTATTCGTGCATGGTGCTGAACGGAATGTAATTCTTGAGATTCTGCGTGTTGTTATCGCCATGCCCGATCCGCTGCAAGGTGCCGATCACTTCGAAGCGGGTGCCATTCAGCAGAATCGTACTTCCAATCGAGGGCCGGCCGGAGAAGAGCGTCCGGCGCGTCTCGTCTCCCAGGACGATGACGCGGCGGGACTGCTGTTCGTCCATATCGTTAAGCCAACGCCCGTCATTGATGGGGACGTAGCGGATACGGCTGAAATCGGGGCGCACTCCATTGATCTGGCCGCCTGCCTGAAAGTAGTCGCTGACGGCACGAATGTCGCCACGAGAAATGACCGGAGTCGCGCCGCCGACGCTTGGACATTCCCCGAGCACGTCTTCGTAATCTCGAATGGTCAAATAGTATTGGCGCAATGCCGTGAAGCTGCCTTGGACCACGGGAGCGCGTCCCGACCAGATGAACAGGACATTCTCTCCAATCGAGTCAAACTGCTTCCGGTTGCCGGAGCGGAATCCTTCGCCCAGTCCTACCAGCAGCAGCAGGGAACCCACGCCCCAGGCAATGCCGAACATGGTAAGGAAAGAACGCAGCTTGTGCGCCCAAAGAGTTTGCAGAGTCTGGCCGAAGATGTCGAAAATAAGGCGCACGCCACATTATAGAGGCTAGTTTGTCGCTAGATTCGAGGCGTCGGGCAGACGCGGCTCAATTCAGCGTTCTCTGCGGCATTTCTCAGCGACCTCGGCGGCAAAAAGACTAACCGCAGAGGACCCGCAGAGCACGCAGAGAAGATCCCTTAATCCCGGGCCAGCCGCCGGCTTGCCGCTGGCAGAAGCCGAAAGCCCGAAGATGGCCTTCAAATTTTCGTTCCGAACGCCGAGCCAGTCGGTTATTCTCTACCCGATGACGACTCTGGCCTTGACCGAATTGTTGGGCGCCCTGGTGTATGACCCGTCGGGTGCGGCCGGACGCGTACGCGAGGTGGCAATTGCTCCCCAGGAAGACCGGACGCGCATCGCATCGCTCATCATCAAAACCAAGACTGGCAATCGCATGCTCCCTTTTACGGCGGTTTCCGCGATTGAGGGGGGAGTGCGAGCCACGACGGCCGCTGGAGAGTGGTCTGCGGCCAACGGGTCCGAAGGACTTTTCCTGCTCGAGCGCGACCTGCTCGACCAGCAGGTCATCGACGTAAACGGGAGGAAAGTCGTCCGAGTCAATGACGTTGACCTTGAATTTGACTCGCAAAAAGACCCCGAACATCCCGTCCTGCGAGTTCAGTCGGTCGACGTGGGGGCCCGTGGCGCGGTCCGTCGCCTGTTGCGCGGAGTTGCGCCCCGAATCGCTCTGCATGCGCTGTTGGGGAAGATTCCTCCTCGCAGCATTCCGTGGGACTTTATCGATCTGATCGAGACCGATCCTGCGCGCCGCGTCAAGCTCAAGATTTCGCACGAAGGGTTGGCCAAACTGCATCCCGCCGACATCGCGGATATCGTCGAGGAGCTTGCTCCCGACGAGCGTCAGGCCGTGTTCCAAACCTTGGATGAGGAGACCGCCGCCGAGGCGCTCGAAGAAGTCGAGCCCAAGGTGCAGAAGGCGATCGTCGAATCGCTCGATTCGGGGAAAGCCGCCGACATCGTGGAAGAAATGGATCCAGATGCGGCTGCCGACCTGCTGGCCGACCTGACTGAGGATCAAACCGAGCAGATCCTGATCCAGATGGAACCCCAGGCCCAGCAGGACGTCGTCGAGCTGCTGGAGCATAAGGAAGAAACCGCTGCTGGACGCATGACCACGGAGTTCCTGGCGCTTCCCGTCAACGCGACAGTGCAGAACGCGATCGATTCGTTGCGTGAGTTCGAGGGCGGCGTCGAAGTCATCAGCACGATTTACCTGGTCGACTCCAAGGGAACCCTGGTCGCCGCCGTCCCCTTGGCGCGAATCGTCCTGGCACAGTCCTCGGACCCAATGCTCTCGCTGGCGCAGGAGCCTCTCGTGTTGGTCCATCAAGATGCCCGGGAAATGGACGTGGCGGAACTCTTTGACAAGTACAATCTGCAGACGCTCCCTGTCGTCGACGAACATAACAAGCTCACCGGCGCGATTACCTCCGACGACGTGATCAGCATGCTGCGCGCAAAGCTATAGGGAGAAGCGGTCTTGGGCGTTGTGTCTTAGGACATCTCGCCAGCCAAGCGCCCTTCAACTGCAATCAAAAAACAGTAAACGTTCCCAAGTTTTCAAGCCGGATATCACGAGGAGGCGGTCCCGGCTATAATGACAGACTTCCCCAGTGCGGTCCTAAGCGAAAAATTAAGGAGCCATTGTGAGCACAACACTCGCGTATGCTCGTCCGTCTACCAAGACTGAAGCACCTCTCCCCGGCAGACGCTTCGATCATTACTTCTTCTCAGGCACGGCCTGGCTGATGTTGGCGTGTGTCTTGCTCGGCTTCGGGCCGACATATTACCTGGCTGGCGTGTTCCATGCGCCGCTTCCAAGCCGCATCATCCACATTCACGGAGCCGTTTTCTCTTGTTGGATCTTGTTGCTCCTGGTGCAGAATTCGCTGGCGTGGGCAGGGCGGGTGGATATCCACCGGAAGTTGGGCATCGCCGGTTTCCTGTTGGCTTGCCTGATGGTAGTCGTGGGCTGGATTGCGGCCACCGACCGGCTGGCTCGTGGTACCGCGCCTCGAGGGCTGGACACCTATTTCTTCTACATCGTGCCAATGACCGATATGGTCATCTTCGGGACCCTGATTTTCTTCGCCTTCCGGGCTCGTCGCGACCCGTCGGCTCACAAGCGCATCATCTACATCGCAACTGTGGGAGTGTTGATCGCTGCCATTGCCCGCTTTCCGATGAGTTGGCTTTTCCACAATGCCGCACACGCCGCTATCGCTTCGTATGCTTTTCTGCTGCTGCTGGCTGCCTATGATCTGTGGTCTACCCGCAAGCTCCAACGTGCGACGCTCTGGGCAGGAACCTTTTTGATTTTTGTCCAACAGATTCGTTTGCCAATCGGCAAGACCGCGGCTTGGCACACGTTTGCGGCGTGGGTGCAGTCCGTCGCTCGCTGACTCTCCGTTGGCAGGTTGGCTTCTCCGCGTGAAAAATCCTTTTGAGGACGCACTTTTCATTTGGCCGGATGTGCATCATACGTTTATCCTGTGGCGTCGTTCGTGGCAAAATCGATCTACTTTTATGTCTGTGAAATGTCCGCATGAAGTTCCTGAAGCGTTGGAAGATCCGGATCCTGCTGTTCTTTGCCGTAGTCGGGCCGGGATTCATTACCGCAAACGTCGACAATGATGCCGGCGGCATCCTCACCTATTCGTCCGCCGGGGCGCAATTCGGACATCTTCTGCTGTGGACCATGATCCCGATCACGATCGCCCTGATCGTGGTGCAGGAGATGTGCGCGCGCATGGGCGCGGTTACCGGCAAGGGACTCAGCGACTTGATTCGCGAAGAGTTCGGGCTCCGCATCACTTTTCTGATGATGATTGGCATTCTCATCACCAACTTCGGAAACGTAGTCACAGAATTCATCGGCATCGCTACGAGCCTGGAATTGTTTGGCTGGCCGCGCATCTATACCGTTCCCATCTGCGCCGTAATCGTGTGGCTGATCGTCGTCAAAGGCCAGTATAAGAGCGTAGAGAAAGTCTTCCTGGCCGCGTCATTTTTCTACATCACCTACATCTTCGCCGGCGTGCTCGCGCATCCCGCGTGGAAAGATGCGACGATCGCCACGTTCAAGCCGCCCGATCCGAAAGCCTTTCACGATCAGACCTACCTGTATATGGTGATCGGCGTGGTGGGCACGACGATTGCGCCCTGGATGCAGTTCTACCTGCAATCTTCCATCGTGGAGAAGGGCGTCACGCGCCGGCAATATAAGGCATCGATGTTGGACGTCGTGACCGGCTGCATCTTCACGGATGTCGTGGCGTGGTTCATCATCGTGGCGTGCGCGGCGACGTTATGGGTCCACGGATTCCGCAACATCACATACGCGGCTGACGCGGCGGCGGCGCTCAAGCCCCTTGCCGGCCAGTATGCCTATATTCTTTTCGCGGTGGGATTATTTAACGCCTCGCTTTTTGCGGCATCAATTCTTCCACTGTCGACGGCGTATACCGTATGCGAGGGGCTGGGATTCGAATCTGGTGTTGGACAGAAGTTCGCTGAAGCGCCGATTTTCTACTGGCTCTATACGGCGCTGATTGTGGCTGGCGGGGCCGTGGTGCTGATTCCCGGACTGCCCTTGGTCAAGATTGCGGTCTTGTCGCAGGTGGTCAATGGGGTGGTGCTACCCTTTGTACTCATCTTCATGTTGCTGCTGATCAACAAGAAAGAATTGATGGGCGAGTACGTGAACAAACCGCTTTTCAACGCGATCGCGTGGGCGACGACGGTGATCATGATTGGATTGACGCTGGCGTGGTTCTGGACGTTGCGCTCGGGCTAAAGCAATTTTCCGGCGGCCAGATCATTGACCAGCGTCAGGTCAGCTTCTAGGAAGTCGAACTTGAGCAGATCCTTGGGTTCGGCCCATTGAATGTCTTTGAAGATGCGGTTCTCGAGTTCGCCGTCGTAATCGCGAACGATATAAAAGCGCAGTTCCACCATGCCGCCGTTCGGATATTCATGTTGAATACGCGCGAGTTCGTCTCCGATGGTTGCCTGAATCCCCAATTCTTCATCGAGTTCGCGGCGCAGGGCATCGCGCGGCTGCTCGCCTTCTTCGATTTTTCCACCGGGAAATTCCCACTTCAAGGGCATCGTCTGGTGCCGCGTCCGCTGGCACACCAGCAGTTTGCCGTCGCGCGTTATAAGAGCTGCCACCACACGTTTCATGACTCAGCCAGACCTGCGCCCTGCAGAGCGCTCGCCACAGGATCGACGCAACTGGTAAAGGTGAAGGCGAACGCGGCAATGCCGGCGGAGCACCGCAGTTCCAGTTCATGTAGTCCGAACTCGTGATTGTCGACCAGGAAGTACATGCGAGGGGAGTCTACTACCAGGTAGCTTTCCTGCTGATCTTTTGGCCGCCGCGGAAACGCGTGTCGCGGGTGGCCAGTTTCTGGGTAAGAGGCTGGCCGTCTTGAGAAATCGCAACCTCTGCATGGGGTACGTGCGGGCTTGCCATGACCAAGTTTACGGCTGAGGCCTCGTATTTCAACCGCAAACTGTGAGGTCCTTCCTCGACGGCCTCGAAGTATTCCGCAGTCGAAGCCCAGCGGCCATTCGCATAAAAGAAATTCTCGTCGAGAGGCCCGTTGAACGAATAATCCGCGATTTGGTCTTCCCCCTTGAACCCGCCCTCATTGCCAATCCGTCCGCGCTGGTGGCCCAGGTACAATTCACCGGTGGCGCGATAGCAGACAGCGCCCGCATGATCTTCCTCCCGCACGGACTCCATGATCGGCGGAAGGTCGATGGCAGAATCAATCTCGCGCAACAGTTCCTGAATGATCTGCTCACATTCGCCGTAACCACCCTCGCCGAAGTGTCCGTAGCGGAGGTATCCATCTTTGTCGAGGAGATCCTTCGTCGGCCAATAGCGGTTAGCAAAGGCCTTCCAGATTTCGCGGTTGCTGTCGATGACGATCGGGTAAGTTAATCCGAACTCGCGAATGCCCCGTTCCACATTCGACTCGTATTGGGCAAAGGTAAACTCCGGTGTGTGCACGCCGATGACGGTGAGCCCCTTGTCGCGATAACGTTCGTGCCACGCCTGCACGTAGGGCAGCGTGCGGATGCAGTTGACGCAGGTGTAATCCCAGAAATCGACGAGGACAGCCCGCCCCCGCAGCTGGCGAAAGCTCAGCGGAGTGGAATTCAGCCACACGCGGCCAATCTCGGGCGCGCGTACTTTGCCTTTCTCGACTCTCATGCTCTGGCTGCTTCCAGTTTCTTTCCGACGAGAGTGGCGCAGTGCTGCACGAATTCCTGATGTTCGGTTGTGAACGCGGCGGGAAAGTGGCTATCGATATCGAGTTCGCCGACGACTTTCCCGTGGGCAAATACCGGAACGACGATCTCTGACTTGGTTTCAAGCGAACAGGCAAGATAGCGAGGATCTTTGGCGACGTCGTCCACGACAACCGTCTGCCCACTGGAAGCAGCCGCGCCGCAGATGCCCTGGTTGAGAGGGATGCGTGTGTGCGGTGTCATTGCGCCTTCGAAGGCGCCGAGTACCAGAATCGGCGGCTGTGCCGCCGGCTCCAGCATGTAGAAGCCGACCCAGTTGTACTTGAGCATCCTGTCATGCAGCAGCTTGACCATGGCCCTCATAAGATCGTGGGCAGTGGGCAAAGATTCTGCCAACGCAGAGATTTCCGAGCGTACCTCTTCCAGCCGAGTGCTCACGGGATTCATCCATCTTAACCTAGCATGTCGGATTTTCAGCGTAGGGACCGGGAACGCCGGTAATCTGCCGGATTCCTTTCGTGCGTGGGAACACATCAGGATGAATCGCCGCCGCCAAAGCGTCAAGGCCTTGCAGCAGCGTGGGCGCAGGGGTATTTAGAAACTCGTCGCGAATGCAGAAGACTCGGCCCGAGAGTGCGGCCGAGGTTCTTCCCCATCCGCGGTCTACGATGATTTTCTCGAGCGGAACGCGGTCTCCTGCTCCGCACCAAGCGGCGATGATGAGGTCGGGATTAAGGGACGCAATTTCGTCATTTGAACATTGACGACCGGGCGTTCCCACGAATTCTCCTCCTGCAGCGTCGATCAGCTCCGCTACCCAAGGCTGCGACGCGATCAATGGTTTTCCCCACTCTTCACAGAAAACTCTAGGGGTTTTTGCGGCCGCGCTTCGCGTGCGGACTTCTTCAATTCGTCGCTGCATGGCCCGAATTACTGATTCTCCACGGTCGGAAGCCCCCACAGCGCCGGCGATCGTAGCGATGTCCATATAGATATCGGTTAACGTTTTCGGCGCCAGTGCAAGGAATCGCGCACTGGACTTGAGAATCTCAGCAAGCGCCTTCTCCTGGAAGGGAACTGCGGCGATCACCAAGTCGGGATGCACGCTGGTGATCTGTTTCGAATCTGCGGTCCACGAGTCCGCAAGAATCACGCGTGACCCGTTGGCGACGGCGGGTACAACGTCGGCACAGTAGCGGGTGCAGGCGATGACGCGGGCCAGTTCGCCGATCGCATCCAGAATCACAGTCGCGCTCGGCTGCAAGCAGGCAATTCGGCGCGGAGTGTGCTCCACCGGCATAAATCCATCTTAAACGTGGCGGCAGTATACGCGCATGACTCGCTTTAAGTTTGGCGCCAACCGTCGAGGGGGTGAGTACATCTAAACGGCAATCTTAAATTCGCCACACCGAGAGAATTCCTTGCACTCAAAATTTCTGCATAACGTCGCGCTCGCCCTTTACCTTGCACTGCTGAGTCCGTTTGCGGTTTGGGCTCAAACCGCTGGGACCTCTGCGCAATCTGTTGCACCGCCTCAGACCGTAATGGTCCTGAACCATATCATCTTCATGGCGCAAGAGAATCGCGGCCTCGATCACTACTTCGGAGCCCTGCGGCAATATTGGCGGAACAACAATTTTTCCGACATTTCCTTCGACGGTCTGCCGGAGTTCAATCCGACTTCGGGCGCTGCGCCGCTGTACCAGCCGCCGCGGACCAATCCGGGATGCGATCCCGCGTATCCTCCACCTAATGATTGCATCGAAGACAGCAAGAGCCCACGCATCGCTTCATATCACCTGATCACGCAGTGTATCGAGAATCCCAGTCCATCTTGGAACGAAGGGCACGTGGACTGGAACCTGACCAATCCGCTGTCTGCAACCCCTGCTCTGAACGGGTACGTCTACACTGGCGCGCACGATGCCCGCAACAATAACCCGCCGTTCCACGACACAAACGGTATTCGCGTGATGGGCTACTACGACGACACCGACTTGAATTACTACTACTACATGGCGTCGCAGTTCTCGACATCGGATCGATGGTTTGCTCCGGTGATGACGCGCACTTCCTCGAACCGCGACTACTTGGTTGCCGCGACCTCGCAGGGATATGTTTATCCGGTTGGAACCGACAGCAAAGACCAGAAGTTGCTCACTGCGAAGCCGATTTTCGAGGTTCTGCAGACCGCCGGGATCAGTTGGAAGATTTACGTGAACCCCGAGAACACCCCATGCGCCTCAAATCCCACTGCACAGTGCTTGCTTGGATACAGTTACATACAGAATTTCCAGTGGGGACATACCATTCCTCAGAATTACCCCAACAAGCTGGTTCCCATCTCACAGTACTTCACTGACGTGAAGAACGGAACCCTGCCGCAGGTGGCGATGATCGAGCCCGCATCGCCCGCAGGGCTCGATGAACATGGCTCCGATTCCGATCCCTACCCGATCAACATTCAACTGGGCGCGAAGTACGTTGCTTCGCTGGTCAACGCCCTCATGAAGAGCGTTTCGTGGAAGGACTCGGCATTCATTCTTACCTACGATGAAGGCGGCGGCCTCTATGATCACGTGGCCGCGAAGCCGGCCAAGAGTCCCGATGGCATCAAGCCGGTGGACTTACTGCCGGGCGACATCTGCACGGGCGCAACCGGACCAACGTGCGATTTCACTTACACTGGATATCGGGTACCACTGATAGTGATTTCGCCCTATGCCAAGAAGCATTACGTGAACCACCAAATCGCGGATTATACGGCGATCTTGAAGTTGATTGAAACCCGGTTCAACCTGCCGGCTTTAACCATGCGCGACGCCGCACAAATCAACATGACTCAGTTCTTCAACTTCACCGCGCCGCCTTGGATGACTCCGCCGACCCCGCCGGTGCAAAGCACCAGCGGGCCGTGCGATCTGAACCAGTTGCCCTGAGGCATGCTCGGGGAGTCTTGTCAGCAATCTTCACGAATCCCGGTGAAGTCGAAGTTCAAGTCTTTACCGCAGAGATCGCCGAGAAAAGCCGCGGAGAACGCAGAGAGGGACACCAGTCTGCGCAATTGATTCACCCATGCTTTATTTGTGCGAGGGCGGCGGAGAGTGCATCGAGAGCGAGCTGTGCGGCATGGCTCGATGCCTGGGGGAGTCCGCCAACGGCGCGTACCAGATCTTCGCTATTGAACGTGCGGGCTTCCTCGGCAGTTTTGCCCAGCGCCATCTCCGTCAGCGCCGACCCGCAGGCCATCGCCGGGACACATCCTTTCGCCTTGAATCTGATCTGTGCTATCCGGCCCGCCTCGAACTTCACACTGAGGCGAATCACGTCTCCGCACACGGGATTCTCTATTTGGATGGTGGCGTCTGCGTCGGGCAGGTCTCCCGCGTTGCGCGGGTTCTGAAAGTGATCGAGGAGTTGCGGGGAATACATCGATTATCGCCGGCCAGTTCCGTCGGGGAAATAGATCGTCCATCCATTCTGTTGCGCCATGGTCTCCAGATCCGGATTCGGATTCACGGCGAAAGCGTGCGTCGCCATCGCGAGCATGTCGACATCCCAGCGCGAATTGCCGAAAGCGGAATGAATCGCCTTCCCCACGACCTCGCGCAAGGCCTTCGGTTTACCCGGCCCTGAAGGGATCCGGACCAGCTTGTCTGTTACCACCCCACGATCGAGTTCCACCTTTGCTGCCAGAATTCTATCTTCAGGGACATCAAATTCCTTCATGCCGGCGCGGATGAGCCACTCATTCGACGACGACACCGCCCAGATCTCGCAACCCTGCCGGTGGAGCTCCTGAACCAATTGCTTCATTTCGGGGAACACGCGCCCGGGGAAATGCGAGGTCATGAATTCCGTCGCGGCTTCCATCATCGCCGAGTCCGAGAGTCCTTTGTGCATGGTGACCATCTCGCCGCACATATCCTCTTCGCTCACCTTGCCAGCCTTGTACTCGGCATAGCGAGCGCGCATGGTGCGGCTAACCTCCGCCGATACGATGCCGCGCTTGAGTTCCCAATCGAAGAAGGTTTCCCCGGCATCGCCCGACCAGAGTGTGCCGTCGCAGTCGAAGGCCGCGACGCGCGCCGCTAGCCCCAAAACAGATTCAATAAACTGGCTGGCGGTCGGATAGATGGTGTCTGTTCTCGAGTAATCCATGCACTTTGACGATACCGTGCTCGAGAGGAGATGCGCAATCTCATAGGCGAGAACACAGGAGGCTTCGATTGCAGAGAATGTGAATCTCTACTGGGCGACAGGATTTGAGTTACAACTTCGCTAGTAGGGCAGCGTAGTCGTCGGGAGTATTGATGTTCAAGGCCACGCGGGGATCATCAACACTGAGGTATTGGACGTGTTCCTGGTATCGATGCTCCACTTCACGAGCATTGCCCGTCACAGGCTCACGCAAGAAGCGCTCGATCATTTCGCGGCCGACTACAAAAGGGTGACCATGTTTTCCAGAGAATTCCGGAACTAGAGCCCATGTGCTCTGCGGGGCAGCTTCAAACGACTCGCGCAGTGTCTGGACGGTCGCGGCGTCTGCCGGAGGCCGGTCCACCAGAGTTATGAAGGCCGCGTCGCGTCCCCGGTTAAGCACCTCGCCCAAGCCGACCTGCAAAGAACTGAACTGGCCGCGGCCGGGATCGGGATTGACGACTATCGACGCTCCGTTGGCATAGATGATTGGTGTCAGGGCCATTTCGTTCTGCCCGGTGACGACAATGACAAAATCGGTGGAAAGGGCAAGGGAACGGATCGCTGCGGAAAGAAAGCTTTCCGACGACGGAACTTGGGGGTCTGGCGTTGGCGGCCACGGCAGCAGCGCCTTGTCCCGCCCCATGCGCGAGGATTCTCCGGCGGCGAGAATGACGCCTGCGAAGCTGACCGACCGGGACATGGTGCGGAAGATAGCAGAAAGTCGGGAGAATGTCAGTGACCCGGACCCCAAAAGCCTTATCCACAAAGGACACGAAGGGTCACGAAGGAACCTCGGGTTTCCCTTCGTGAACCTTAGGGTCCTTCGTGGTTAGAGATTTTTTTGATTGTCGACTACTTCGGTTTGTCGTCGTCGAGCACTTCTTCTGCGGTTGAGTCCACTTTCGTCTTGAACCAACTCATGTGAGGCAAGGTTGACGTGGCATGGCGGCGAAACGCGATCAGCTCGGCAGTGATCGCCACCGCGATCTCCTCCGGCGTGACGGCCCCGATGTCGAGCCCGATCGGCGAATGAACTCGGTCGAACAGATGCGCGGGCAGGCCTTCTTCCTGCAGCGTCTTAAAGATGCTGATGATCTTACGCTTGGAGCCGATCATCCCAACGTAGCGGGCACGCGTCTGCACGGCCCAGCGCAGGATACGCATGTCATCGCGGTGACCGCGCGTGATTATCACTATGTAGGAAGATTCGTTGGGATCGAGCTTCTGCATCGCCTCGCCGAATTCGAGCGCGTGCACTTCGTGCGCGGCAGGGAACCGTTCTTTGGTGGCGTAGGAAGAACGGTCGTCGGTGACAATGACGTCGAACCCGACTGGAGCTGCTGTTCTGCAAAGATTTGTCGCCACATGACCTGCACCGAAAAGATAAAGTAATGCTGGAGGGAGCACGGGTTCGACGAAAACCTCGAGCGTGCCCCCGCAAACCAGCCCGGTGTCGTACTTCGGATCCTGGTTCAAGTCAAACTTTAAGGTCCTCGGCATCTCCGATTCCATGACCTCGCGGGCTGCCTGCCAGACATCGGCCTCCACGCATCCGCCGCCGATCGTGCCGACAATCGAACCGTCATCGCGGACCAGCATCTTGGCGGTCTGAAAGGAAGGGATTGACCCGCGCACGTTGACAATCGTCGCGACCGCCCCGCGGCGGCCTTGGCGGCGAAGTTCGACGATTTGTTCGTAGATATCCATCAAGTTTGATTATTGGGTTTCCCGTCAACCGAGTCAACTCGGAGCATCGGGACTTGATTGTCGTTAAACTTGATTGTCGTTAAAGTTGGCGCTTACGCTGGGCGTCATGGATAGTCGTGTCGCCATCATCATGGTCGGGATTTTCCCCGGGTCGTCCTGCCATCATCGTATTTCACCCGAATACGAATATTCGCGAGGATGGATGACGGAGGACCACGAAGCCGTGCGCGCCGCGTCGCTCTCGGGCACGGTGGCTGATCCCTCGGGCGCCCCTCGGCAATTTGTGCTCGTGGAGCGAATGACCGCTGATTTCAAAACCCGCCTCGATACGACATTGACCGACTCGAAGGGACGATTTCACTTACGCGCAACAGGCCACGGACCCTTCTACCTGAGCTTCCGATTTCAAGGATTCAATGACTACCGAGTTCCGGTCGAAGTGGCGCCGCAGTCGCCGGCACAGCTGCAGATTACCCTGAACCTGAGCAATTGACAGGTTAGAAGATCGAAGGACCTCATTCCGCCTTCACTTCTTCGCGTCCACCGGCGCCTTCCAGTACGCCTGATGTCCGATGTAGTCATCATCTGCCAGGTTCGCGATGATCAGGCGCTTCAGCTTCAGCGGATCGACATTCGTACTTTGCACCTTGTAGGCGATCGTGCCATCCGGCCGGATCAGCAACGTGTAGGGCACCGCCGCGTTCCAGTCAGAATCGAACGCCGCGAGTTGCGCATAAAGATCGGTCGATCCGAGGATGAGATTCGTACTCGTGGCGTGCTCTGTCTGCAGTACTTTCTCGACTCCCGGCTTCTCGTCAGGATAGTTGATGCTCACCGTGACGAGGTCGAAAGCGCGGTGTCCGTACATGCGATACATGGTTTCGAAGTCCGGCAGTTCTTTGCGGCAGGGACCACACCATGTCGCCCAGAAGTCGACGAGCAGCAGCTTGCCGGTCGTGTTCTTGCGCAGCGTCCGCAGATCGTCGATTGAAACCGGCTTCACTGTCACCGGTTTCTTTTCAATCTCGGCCATCTCTTCGCGGCGGCCCTCCTCTTTGTACAGCCACTTGGTGGAGCAACCGACCGCAGGCGTCCTGGCGATTTCAACTGGCTTGCCTGCCAGCATGGCATCGAGCGCCAGGCGAGCGTCACGCCGAGTCACCAGCTGCTCTCGCGGATTGTTGTCGACGCGGCCCTCATAACGGAGTTTTCGATCCTGATCAAAGATAAAGACGTGTGGAGTCGCTGTCGGTCCATACAGGGTCGATATCTTCTGATCCTCGCCATCATAGAGATAAGGAAATCTGAAATGCCGGTACTCGGCGCGTATCCGCATTTCTTCAAATGAATCGCCCACGTCGGTATAACCCATCTCGTCGAGCCGCACTGCATTGGGATTGTTAGGCTCCATCGCAACCACGGCGACGCCGCGATCTTTGTAGTCTTCGGCAATCTGCTTGATGCGGGTCTCATAAAGTTGCGACGTCGGACAGTGATTGCAGATGAAGGCAATCATCAGGACTTTGGCGCTTCCGTAGTCCTTCAGACAATGTGTTTGCTCGTCGACCCCTTTGAGGCAAAAGTCAGGTGCAGCAGCGCCGATAGCCAGAGTCGGCGGGCCATGGTCTTCCTCTTCTTGGGCAGCAGTGATGGCGACCAGGAACAGTACGACGATAAACAAAAGGCCGAGATAAATTCGCGTCAGCATAGGAATCTTCACTCGTTTGGAATTCTACATCCACGAAATTCATTTACCACGAAGGACACGAAGGAGAGCAAACCGGCAGGATTTCCCTCGTGTACTTCGTGCCCTTCGCGGTTTATGGGTTTAAGCCGCCGCCACCTGGATTTGAATGTGTTAGCTTGAAGGCTCAAATTGCAGTGGGAGCTCTTCCATGAAAGCCGTTCGCATCCATCAATTTGGCGGACCCGAAGTTCTTACCTACGAAGACATTCCCGATCCGCAGCTGCGCAAAGATCAGGTGCTGGTGAGAGTGAAGGCCTGCTCGCTCAACCATCTTGACCTGTGGGTTCGCAAAGGGCTTCCGGGCGTGAAGCTTCCGCACATCCTCGGTAGCGACATTGCGGGAGAAGTAGTGGAAGTGGGCGAGTACGTCTCGGGGGTCAAGCCGGGCCAGCGCGTCTTAGTTGCCCCGATGCACTTCTGCGGGCGCTGCGTAAAGTGCCTTGCCGGCGTGCAGAACCAGTGCCGCGAATTCACCGTCCTGGGCAACGCGGTCGATGGCGGAAACTGCGAACTATTCGCGGTGTCCGGCGCAAATATCATTCCGATTCCCGACTCGCTCGACTTCAATCAAGCCGCGAGCGTGCCATTGGTATTCGTCACAGCCTGGCACATGCTGGTTGGTTTGGCGGGAGTGCGTCCCGGGCAGACGGTGCTTGTGCTCGGTGCAAGTTCGGGTGTCGGCATCGCCGCGATTCAGATTGCAAAGATGTTTCATTGCCGTGTTATTACCACCGCAGGAGATGAGTCCAAGCTCGAAAAGGGAAGGGCTCTCGGCGCAGATTACGGTATCAATCACTACCAGCAGAAGATCGCAGAAGAGGTTCGCAAGATTACCAGCAAAGAAGGCGTCGACATCGTGGTCGAGCACGTGGGTGCGGCTACCTGGGATGAAAGCATGAAATGCCTTAAGACCGGTGGGACGCTCGTAACCTGCGGCGCGACCACCGGGCCTAGCGTCGGGATCGACCTGCGGCATCTGTTCGCGCGGCAGTTGCGTATTCTCGGTTCGTACATGGGGACGATGAGCGAATTGAACGAAGTCCTCGGACACGTGTTCTCGGCACGGCTAAAGCCGGTGGTCGATCGCGTATTTCCTCTTAGCGAAATCCGTGCAGCGCACGAATACCTTGAGATGAGCCAGATGTTCGGCAAAGTGGTCGTGAATCCGTAAGTAACAGCTCTACCGCTGAGGTCACGAAGGAACACAGAGTTACAGAACCCTCCCATGTCCGGCGTGGTTTAGAATGTTCTATATGTCCCGCGAACTCAATTTTGGTCCTTACGTCGACGTCGAAAACGGCAAGAAGGTCGTCAGAGACCTGACCTTCGGGAATCCCACGCCTGAGGGCGTTGTGCTCACCACGCTCGATTCCGCTGTCAACTGGATGCGCAAGAGCTCGATCTGGCCAATGACCTTCGGGCTCGCCTGCTGCGCAATTGAGATGATGTCGATGGGCGCATCGCGCTTCGATATAGCGCGCTTTGGCGCCGAAGTATTCCGCCCCTCGCCGCGGCAGAGCGATCTGATGATCATCGCTGGCCGCGTCTCGAATAAGATGGCGCCGGTGATCCGGCAACTCTGGGAGCAGATGCCCGAGCCTAAGTGGGTGATGTCGATGGGCGCCTGCGCTACGTCAGGCGGCGTCTTCCAGAACTATGCGCTGGTGCAGAGCGTGAACCAGGTTATCCCCGTCGATGTATATGTTCCGGGATGCCCGCCACGGCCCGAGCAGTTGATTTACGCGATCACGCTTTTGCAGGAGAAGATTCAGAAGGAGCGCGGCACGATCCGCAAGGCGCTGAATCTATCCTGAATCCCAGAGCCTTACGCTTCTTACGGCAGGGTGAACAGAAACATGACCTGCTTCTGGATCACGATCGGGCTGCCGTTCAGCATCGCTGGATGATAACGCCACTGCCGAACGGCCTGCCTGGCGGCTTCCGCTAGAATCGGCGATCCACTTACCACCGCAATCTCCCCCACAGATCCATCGGCGCCAATCGTGGCCGTGAGTACTACCTTGCCGCTGATCCGTTCGGTGCGTGCCTGCATTGGATAGCTCGGGGCGATTTTGTGGATCAGAGTAGGTTCCACAACACCCTCCGACACGCGTGGCCCAGCCGACGGTAGCTGCGTTGGTATGGATGTGAGTCGAGCCAGTTCCTCAGAGTTTACAGAACCCGCCAGCTCGACCGATGGAGGCTCGACCACCGAAGTCTCGGAATCCGTCTTCTTGGTGCTGGGTGCGGGTGCGCTGTCTGCTGTCAAGGGAGATGTTTCCGAGGTCGAAGCAGGATCGGGTCTTACTTCGATCGGTTTCAGATCGGCTGCATTCTGGACAATCTGGGGCCGCGAGCGGTCAGAACGGGTTGTGGGTACTCCGGGTCCCGGCTTAGGAGTGGTTTCGCGGACAGGCTGAGGATGCACCGGCTCTGCGGCGGCCGCGTGCACGCTCTGCCCACCGATCGTAGCTTCGTCGGCGGGCACATGCCAGCTCCACCAAGCCACTGCAACCGCTAACAACAGGAGGACCGCAACACCCCCAACGTACCAAAGACGCCTTTTGCTTGGCTCCGACAACCCGTCGAGAATATCTTCGGTTGCGAGCGGAGGTGTTGGATAAGTTGTAGGGCCGGTGAATGCTGGTACCGGCCTGGCCACCAGTCCATGGTCGCGCGCTTCTCGCATGTAGGCCGTTTCAGCGATCAAGGCCAGATCTCTCAACGAGGCGAGCGCGGCACCATCGAAGGCATTAGGTCGTGCTGCGAAGGCTTCGAGGATTCCAGCCGCATTTCCGGGGCTGCGGACCGGAACTGCCGCCACCGAGCGGATTCCCAGGCTGCGGCATACCTCAGTGTCAACGCGCGGATCGCTCATGGCGTCGTGACAAACCAGCATGGTGGCCGTTCGCAAACACTCGCCCGAGATGCCGGATTCGGTGTTGATGGGTGCGCCGATTGGCGGGGCGATGCCTCCGCTGCGTGCACGGCAAACGATGATCCCTCTTGTCTCAAGCCCCAGGGCGGTGCCATCCGCGCCGCTCAAAACCCGAGCTGCATCGGCAACGGCGTCGGCGATGGCCGCCAGCGGTTGGGACCCAGATGCGGCCGCTTCGCGCAGGATGCTGACCAAATCGAGATCACTGGGAGATTCCTCCACCGTTGCCGGTTCAGAATCAAGCGGACGGGGGAAATCGCCATTCGAGGGAACGGATGACGAAGACGCTTGACGCGAAGCAGTAGCCATGGCCCTAGTCGCCTTGTGGAAGAGATTTTGGCCAGAGACGAAGCCGCCCGCACAGCGGAAAGCGCGCTATTAGCGCGAGTTTGGCCTAAAACTCCCAGTCTGTCAATCTCTCAGAAGGACTTTCTTTAACCAGTGTCCGAGCTTTCCACAGATCCCGGGCGCCAACAAACGGCTAAATGGTCGAGGTGGCACAGGTGACGCAGAGCCCCCGTTAAAGACACATGGGCCGCCGTTGACCCAGACCTGGCGGCTATCTTGAGGCGTCAAAACTCCAACTTTGCTGTTATCTTCCGCGCGCTATAATGACATCTAAGTCGAGTGGTGCTTTATGCAACGTCCTTTCCCGGCCGCATTTCTCGCACTTTTCCTCATCATTCTTGCGCCAAGTTACGGGCAAAACGCTAATTCTGCGTCTGCTTCGAAGTCAGCACCGGCTCCTGCTGTTGATACGTCGCAGTCTGCTCCGGAACCGCCGACGATTTCAACCAACGCCCCCCATATGTCCAAGCAGACGCGCTTTGAGATCATCCGCGATTTCGAGACCCAGCTGGTTTACTCCCGTGCCGAATTTCCTATGGGCTCGAAAGGTTTGAAGCTGAAAGACGGCATCGCCACACCCAAGGGTCAGGAGCTGCAGCAGCTCATCGTGTTATGGGGACCGTCAATCAAACCGGGGGATCCGGCCCACATTTCCTACGTGCGGATCAAAGACAACTACATCCATTTCGACCTCAATGGCGGCGCGGTGCACCGCAAGAAGTGGTATCAACACATTGAGGTGGGGGGAGCAAACGGCGCCTCCGTGCCGCTATCGCGGGACGAGTCGACCGACAATCCCCATGGAAGTTATCTCGACGTGTACTTCGATAAGTATGTTCCCGAGATGAGCCCGGCGCAGTTGCGAGCGCTGCTATACCCGGTGTTGGACTTCAATGCCCGGAACAAGGAAGAGGCCTATCTCGATACCGTGCCGCCGAAGGTGAAAGAAGCAATCAAGGCGCATCATGTGCTGGTCGGCATGAACACAGAGATGGTGGTGCATGCCAAAGGGAAGGCTCCAAAGAAAGTACGGGAGAAAGACGGCGAAACTGAGTACGAAGAGTGGATCTATGGTGAGGCCCCGGCCGACGTCGACTTCGTGCGCATCGTGGGGGATGAAGTGGTGCGGGTAGAGACCATGAAAGTTGGCGGCGAGAAGATTGTCCGCACCGAAAAAGAAGTAATCCTCGAGAAGCCCGATCAAGAGGCTGAAGCCAAGAAACAAGAGCAGGATCGTCCGGCGAATGCTCCCAGCCTGCGGCGTCCCGGAGAGGATCCTGAAAACGTGCCCAAACCTGCCGATGGCGTCACCCCCATGCCGCCAGCGACCCCCCCCGATATGCCGTCACCACCTCACGATCCTGGACCAGGCGAGATGGTGGGCCGACGCTAGTATTTCTGCAAGTTGTATAACCGTTGTACCTTGTCATTCCGAGCCGTCCGCAGCCGCGCCTGAGCGCGGAGAGGACGCGTGAGGAATCTGCTGTGTGTGCCACGGCGGCTGTTTGCAACATTCTCGCGGGACAGTCCGCCGGGACCTAAGCAAGCGAATGTTTCGAAATCGTCACCGCATTATTTTGCTGCGACTGCGGGCGCGACATCCGCGAAGGAGAAAGCAAACGAAACGTTGCCGTACTCCTGCCCATCCACCTCGACGTAGGGATAGACAAAGTAGTTCAGCGGTTTGCCGTTCTGTGCCGGACTCAGCTTCAGATCGCGACCCATCGTAAACTGCACGCGATTTACGTCGTGCGAGCCAAAAAAGTAATCACGCTTTTCCGGATGCTTCCACGCCTCTGAGATGTCAACCGGAATCCACCCCTTACCGTCGATATAGAAGTCGGACCAGCAGTGATATCCGGCAATCTCGCTCGAATGCTTGTCCGCTGGAAGCGGGAAACCGATCTCGAAGCGCGCCGGAATACCCTGTGAACGCGCCATCGCGATGAACAGCGAATGAAAATCTGTACAGTTGCCCTTCTTCGCATCGCAGGCATAGAGTACGTCGCCGTGACCCCAGCCCGTGCCGCTCTTGTCGTATTTCATCGTGGTGAAGACGTAGTCGTAAATCGCGCGCGCTTTGTCCAGCGGATCGTTCTTGC